>Ga0307379_10000304_pt1 | contig 85163 bp, 70 predicted proteins | sample UN2MG_FD_202237 | JGI IMG/M metagenome (GOLD analysis project Ga0307379, IMG submission 202237) | Soil microbial communities from Risofladan, Vaasa, Finland - UN-2 | ecosystem: Environmental > Terrestrial > Soil > Coastal area > Acid sulfate soil | place: Finland: Risofladan, Vaasa | collected... | reverse complement strand
CCGGACGGTCACGCTCGTTCTCGCCCAGCCCCTCAAAGCCCGCTGCGCTGTACCCGGCGTCAAGACGGTACGGGTTCGGATATATGTACACCTCGAGCTTGTCCCGCGACATTATTGACTCCGTCGATTCCAAAGCGTAGGTCACCTTCGGCTGTATCGTCGGCGTCGTCTCCAGCGACGGCAACCCGGACTGCGGCGAACCGTAGTCAAAGGCCGTCACGTTAATCCAGTACGGCACCGTCGGCAGCAGGTCCTCGATCTCAAACTGGTACTCGTAGTACAAGAACAGCGAGTCGTCGGCCAGCACCCTGGCCCGAAGCGAGTCCGGAATCGTACTCGCGTCCTCAATCCACTCCACCGTCGGTTTGATGGCCGTGGTGTCGCGCTTGCGTATCCGCGTCAGGGCGTTCTGATAGTTGCCCAATACCGAGCGGTTGAAATCCTGCGGCTCAAAGTAGTAGACGGCCGGCGGCCCTGATCCCGTGTCGACCACCAGCGGCTTGCTCCGAGGATGCTGGTCGGGATGCCACAGTTCGTCCCCGCAGCCCAACGGCGCATACAGGCAGCGCAACTCGTCGAGCGTGAAGGGACTGACCCGCAACACAAAAGCGCCAATGGTACCGCCTACGGCCACCGAGTCGTCCCACTCCCACCGGTTGTAGTTCTCAAAGTCGAACGACTGCAGCGTTGTGTAGCTGTCCCGCCGCTCGTCACGGGCCAGGTACACCCGGTAGCCCTCGAAGTCGAGTTCGCGGGAAAAGTTGTCGATGGCCCTCTCCGAGCGCAAGCCGTTCCAGCGCACCATGACGGCTCCGGTTCGCGGCTCCACGCGCACCAGCGGCGCCGGCGGAGGATTGGCCCCCCGAAAGTCCGGCACCCCGTCACCCTGACGAGGTATTACCGTATCGTTCTCGTAGTCCCAGATATCCACGATAGTCGTGTCGATGATACCGCCAAAGGTGTCGATGGTGGTCTCGCTGCCCGCAAAGGACGAGTCGCCGCCCAGGTTACAGACGTAGAACAGGCCGGAATCGCCGTCACCGTCCGTGTCGACTCCCGGGTTGTCGTAGATCCAGTCCGCCCAGGTGGCGTTATCACCGAGATCATTGAAACTCACGTTTTCGTAGTACGCAATCGGGTTCGCCGGGAGGTTATCCGCTTCGTTGTTCGGATCTCGGTGGAAATCCTCGCCGGCAACGTATGCGAGGGACAAGGGCAGGGTTTGGCCCGATTCGATATCGAACGGTCCGAACGACAGCAGATAGCGGGTGTCATATCCGTCCGCCAAATCCTCCTTGAGAATCGGGTTGGGCGGAAGCCAGACCGGGTCAAGCGGCGAAATACTGGCCGTGAAAACCTGGTCGTAGTCGAACTCACCGTTGCTGAGAAACCAGTACTTGTTCCGGTCACCCTCCGGCGTTCCCTGGCCGCCGGTACCCAGATCGCGCTGCTTTGCCCACGTCTGGGGACCAAAGTCAACGGACGGATCGGTGTTCCCGATCCACCAGTTAAATGACACCTCCAGGTTCTTCTTGGGGGCTCGAACCACCCGCACGCCGGTTACGTGCGGAACCTCCTGGCCGGGAGGCGCGGTGAGGTCGCCGTCGTTATCGGCGATCCATGCCAGGTTCACAATATCGCTGTCGGGGCACTGCACCGGAAGGTAGGCCGCGGGAATGCTGTGCAGAAAGCCGCATATGTCGTCCTGCGCACCGGTCGGGTCGGCCTCGGTATGCACATCGGCGTCAACGTAAACGCCCAGGAAGACCCTCTTGAGCCGTTCTTCCCCGATGTTCTTGATAGCGTAATCAAACAGCACGAAGTCTTCAGCGTAGGAATAGGACCAGGCAAATGACCGCTGGGTCACCTCGATGTTCAGCGGGATATGCGGCCGCTGATCTATGAAGTCATTGGCCAGGCCCCCGACCCCGGACGTGAACGTGTCCGTGTAAACCGCTACGTAGTCCTGCTCTGATATCGCGCCCTCGTATTCCGGCTTAGACGGGTCGATTGAGGATCGGTATATCATGTTACCGAACGGGGCCTCGTCCGGATGAAAGTCCGCCACGTTAGGTTGCCAGCCGTCCTGACCGACTGATACCAGGGTATCGCGCCCCACCACGGCGCCGATCCAGAACGCTGCGCCGAAAAGGTAGCGCGTGCTGGAGCCTTTAGGGTACTCAAAGTTCGGTACCGGATTTCCAGTGAAACAGTCCTGTGGGCCGGACAAGGAATACTGGGTCCCGATGGTGCCGTTGTTGTTCACGCCCACCGCGAATCTGCCAATGTCATGGGCAGCCAGGCAATAGGCCGGTGATACGCGCACCGCGCCGGGTTCCCATCTCGTCGGGTCGAGATCAGGGCCGGTCCGAGCGGCGGCTGGTTCAGGCTGGAGGATTAACACCAGCGTTAGCAGGGCGAACAAACATGTAACAGATGTTTTCATTATATCCGAATTCCCTCTAAAGACACGCTATGTGTCAACATTCTACTTCAAAAGACGTTTCCGGTCAAGTTAATGTGCAGAATTTGGTGCCGCGTCACGGGCCGTCGACGGCCGGGTTCGCACTCGACAAGGGCCGGCACGCGCCCCCAAGACACCGGAGCTTGTCCCGCAGGGGTGTCACCGGCGCAGAGTCCGTGTATCGCCCGGCCGTACGCCCAGCGTTTCTGTAACGGCCCGTGCGGCAGGCAGTTAGCGCCTTCGCGTAAAGCAAAAGACCAGCCGGTGTCGGCTGGTCTTTCCAGTTCAGACTCACAGTCGTAAGGGCGTCACTGAGGTTGGTCAAAAGCTCCGGGCGGTATGTCGGCGTTGACCAGGAACTCGGTGTATTCAACGGCACCGATCTTCTGCCCGCTGAGGTTTCTCACGGTGCCTGTCGGTATGCGAACCCCGGCCACCTCGGTGAACTTGACGAAGACCTCCTCGACGGTTCCCTGGCCGGCCGGCGTGATGTCCGTGTAATACCTGCAGACCAGTTGGTGGCTGTCGGCGTCAAATCCCAGGCGGCAGATGGTCTCACCATCGGCGTCCACGAGGGTCACGAATTCGACACTGGTGCCGTTGACCTCGCCGGTGCCGTCGTACACGGGCCGATAGTCCGGATTGTCCGACTGGCGGAAGATTACAACGTTGTTGCGCGCCGTACTTTTCATGTCGTCGGCGATATCCTCTTCAGTTTTGGCCACGACCTGCATGGACGCCTGGTCGGTCTTCCAGCCCTGCCGGCCGTTCTGGATATCGAACATCTTCTGACCGAAGACCGTGAGCACCTGGGCGCGCTTGTCCGGGAAAATAGAGACCTCCTCGAAGGCTATTGGGAACTCTCCCTGTGGGGTCATGAGCGTGAGGGTCCCTTTGACGGACGTGGACTTGATGCTCTTGAAATTGTCCAGACCGCCGTGGGCGGTGACGGCCGCGCCGAGAAGGTCCTTACCCTTGGCAAGCGTCTCCGGCGTAATGACCAGCTCTCGTTTCTCCTCGGCCGCCGGAATTGTGACGTCGATCTCCTCAACCGGGCCCAGGCCCAGCTCCTCCAGCGGGATGTCGAAATCGTCCACGTTGCCGACCACAAGGATGCGCAGCTTGTCCGCGCGAAGGTTCGCTTTTGACGCCGCCACGACGTCGTCCGCGGTGACCGTTTCAATCCGTTCCTTCTGCTGCTGCAGGAAGTCATCGGGCAGGCCGTAGAAGTCATAGTTCATTATGCGGTTGACCACTTCCTGCTTGCTGTCGAAGTTGAAGACGAACGAGTTGAGATAACCGTCTTTGGCCCGGCGCATCTCGTCCTTGCTGGGCGGCTCGGTGTGCATGCTCTCGATGACCTTGATTATCTCCTTGATCGCCTTGCCCGTCGACTCAGACTTGGTTGCAGCGTAGTTATAGAAAACGCCCGGGTAACTGATATTCGCGATGTAGACACCGAACGCGGCGTAGGCCAGTCCCTCTCGTGAACGCACGGCGGCAAACATGCGATTACTGTAACCGCCGCCCATCACCCGGTTCATCACGACCCGCGCCGGGTAGTCCGGGTCGGTGACCCGGCCGCCGATATGGCCGACGTAGACGTTTGACTGGTTGACATCGGGCTTGTTCACGAAGTACACCTTACTGTCGTACTCGTAGTCGACCTGGGGGAGAGGGGGGATCGGGCTGACTCCGCGTTCCCAATCGCCGAAGTACTGTCGTATCTTGTCGACGATGCCGGCCTTGTCGAAGTCGCCCCAGATGGCCAACTGGACATTCTCCGGCCTGATATACGTGGCGTGGAAAGCGACCAGGTCGTCACGCGAAACGGCGTCGATCGTCCGATACTCCGTGTGCCGGGCATAAACGGACTCCGGGCCGTAAATCACCTTGTCGAACTCGCGGTCGCCGATCTCATCTGGTTCGTCGTTACGCCGTGCGATGGCCGATCGTTCCTGAACTTTGGCCAGATCAATCTTATCCTGATCGAAGACCGGCCGGCGGAGGATTTCAGCCAGCACCTCAAGGCCGAGGTCGGTATACTCGGAGAGGGCGTTTACTTGAGCATTGCAGTTGACGAGCCCGCCCGACGTTTCAACCGTGGCTCCCACACCTTCCAGCATCTCGTCGATCTCGTCTCCGGACCATTTTTGCGTGCCCCCCGTCCGGAGTGTCCGGCCCAGGATGGAAACCAGACCGACCTTGTCGGCCGCCTCGATGTAAGCCCCGGCGTTGATGCGGACCGACATATTGAACACCGGAAGACTCCGGTCCTGCACCAGATAGAGGCGAAGCCCGTTCTCGAGTGTCACCCGTTCGATCTCGGGCATTTTCAACTCGTTCAGCTTCGGGTACTTCAGTTCATCGAGATCCTGTGCGTTGACGGCCGCGCCGATACTCAGCAGCAACGCGGCAACTGAGACAAGACATAGTATTGGCCTGTTCATATTCACCCACTCCTGATCAGCTTTTCACCGTGTTCATCATAGCCACGACACGGTTCTTCTTAGTGAAGTACAATTTCGCCACGCGCTGGACGTCTTCGGCGGTGACGGCGTTTATTCGATCGAGGGTTTTGAACATCTCCCGCCAGTCGCCGTAGAGGTTCTGGAAGTACCCGAGCTGGATGGCCAGCCCGAGATTGCTGTTCAGGCCGCCGCCGAAGCCTCCCCCGGCGATGAACTCGGCCTTGGCGCGGGCCTTGATTTTGTCGATATCTTCAGGCGACAGAAGCTCCTCTTTCATCCGCTCGATCTCGGCCAGGATCTGTTCCTCGCATTCATAGTTGTCATGATCCTGTGAGGGCACGGCATACACTATGGCCATGGTCGGATACTTGTCTCCCACGTAAGCCGGTACGAGACTGGTCGCCACCAGGGCGATCTTCTTCTCTTTAACCAGGTTCTTGTACAGCAGGGAGGTGCGGCCCTGGGCAAGGTAGTCCATCATGGCATCGAGGGCCGGTCGATCCGGGTGGGTAATCTCCGGGATATGCCAGCCGGCGATGAAGAGCGGCTGCGAGGGGTCCTCTATGACCACCCGTCGCTCCCCGGGCTGTTCCGGTTCGACGGTCGCAATCGGGTCCGGGGCGGGACGGTACGGAATCCGGCCCCAGTACTTCTCGGCCATCTTGAAGATGTCCTTTGCCTTGACGTCGCCGACTATCACAACGGTCAGATTCGATGGTCCGTAGTACTTTTCGAAATAGGCCTCGGCCGTGCCCCGTGTGAAATTCTGTATGTCCGACATATGGCCCACGCCTTCAATGCCGTACGGGTGCGCCTTGTAACTCAGGCCCAGGAACTCCTCGAGCAAACGACCAAACGGGCTCGTCTCGGTCCGCATGCGCCGTTCCTCGGCGATCACGTCGCGTTCCCGGTACATTTCGCGCAGGACGGGGTTGAGGAACCTGTCAGATTCCATGGCGGCCCACAATTCCACCTTGTTGGACGGCAGGCTGAAGAAATACACGGTGAAGTCACTGGCGGTCCCGGCGTTGATGGCAACTCCACCCTCCCGGCTTATCAGGTCAGTGTACGCTTCCGGTACGACCACCTGGTACGCGGCCTCCCGTGCCTCCTCAAAGGCGGCCTGCAGTGCGCTGACTCTCGCCGTGTCAGCCAGGCTGCCTTTGACCCGCTCCGCCTGTAGTTCGGTTATAAGCGAGTCCTCGACGGCCATAAGTTTGAGTTCCTTGTCGATGTCCTCGGAGCCGATGGACTCAGTGCCCTTGAACGACATGTGTTCGAACATGTGGGCCATCCCGGTGGCTCCCTTGGGGTCATCCACCGATCCTACGTCGGCCCATGTCACAAATGACGCCACGGGAGCATCGTGGCGCTCCATGACGATCACTTTCAGACCGTTGTCGAGCGTTTTTTCGGTGATTTTCTCCTGCAGTTCGGAGAAATCGAAGGCCGAGACCGCCGAGATGCCCATAAACAACAGGCAAGTGACAGCAACGACCAGTCTCGCAGGAATTCTGCTCATCAGTACCTCCGTGAGTGGTGAGTTCGACAGAATCAATGTGCGAATTACGCCCAACTCAGGGTTTCCGTCAAGCCCTTATTGAAATGCGGGCCCAACAGGGATCAAAGGTCCGAAGGTCAAATCGGGGCGGGGTCGGGGAAATGTCCCGGGTGCTACGTGAATTCGGCAAATGCAGCAATTACTTACGGCAGTGCCTGCTCAAGGCGGGGGAGGCGCGAGGCGCAACCGGGATTTTCGGGAAGAATCTGTCCACTCGACGGTAGATAGCTCAGAGAAAGCGAGAAAACGACCAAAAACAGGAGAGTGGAGCATGGCACGAGGTCGGGTTATTACCCTGGTGGCGCTTGTGACTATTGCGGTCCTGGCAGCCGGTGATTCTCAGGCGACAGTGAACGGGGCCATCAGCGGGAGCGTTTTAGACGCCCGGAGCGGCCAGCCGGTTGTCGGCGCCAGCCTCGAGCTTCTGGGCACGGGTAAACACGTCGTGACCGATTCATTGGGCGGCTTTGCGTTCGAGGAGGTCAGCCCGGGTGTGTACTCAGTGGAGATCACGTACCAGGATTCGCGGGGACGCACGTGTCAGTCGACTGTCGAGGTCACGGTTCGGGCGGCGGTTACCGCCACCCTTGCGGTCCCGCTGGCGGTGACCCCGGACACAGATCTTTCGGAGAACCACGCCCGACCGCTTGACGGCGCCGGGAAGGCGGCAGGGGAAAGTGACCAGGAAGGCAAGTCGTCCGACTCGCACAAGAAACTTCAATCCGATATCCTCGATATCTTGACGCCGGAGTACGCGCCGGGGTCAGGCGTACAGTCATTTCGCGGGGGCCGGACCGGAGAGGTCTCCGGCCTGGATCGGATGCCCCCGGCGAAGCGATACGAAGAGCAAGAGTATGAAGTCGACCGGTTCGACGAGTACCCGACCGATCTGCCGCCCTTTGACATGTTTTTCAAGAACTACGGGACAAACAGATTCGTGGAGACCCGTCGGGACCGTCTGTCAACCTTTGCGCTGGACGTCGACGACGCCTCTTACAACCTGGCCCGCCGGTATCTTCAGCAGGGGCGCGTTCCGCCTCCTGAGGCAATCAGGGTGGAGGAGTTCATCAACCATTTCAACTATGGGTATAATCCGCCCCGCGACAGCAAGTTTCGGATTTTCAGCGAACTGCTGCCGTCGCCCTTCAACCGCGACGTCACCGTTATGAAGATCGGTGTCAAGGGCAGAGAGGTAGCGGCCTCGGCGCGAAAACCGCTGAACCTGACTTTCGTCATCGACGTCTCGGGATCGATGGGCTATGACGATCGCCTGGAGGTCGTAAAGCAGGCCCTTGAGATGCTTATCGCACAACTGGGCCGCCACGACAGGGTTGGCATGGTTGCCTACGGATCACAGGCATTCGTCGTCCTGGAACCGGTCTCGGCCGATCAGCGGCAGCATATCGTGCGAGCCGTCAGATCATTGCGCCCGGAGGGGAGGACGTACGCCGAGGCCGGGCTGGAACTCGGGTACCGAATGGCCGGCCGGCAGTACGTCAACGGCCACAGCAATCGGGTCATTCTTATCAGCGACGGCGTGGCCAACGTCGGACGGACGTCCGCGGATGACATCATGAGACGGATCGAGCACTCGGCGGTCAAGGGCATTACGCTGTCATGCTTCGGCGTAGGCATGGGCAACTACAACGACGTATTGCTGGAACAACTGGCCCGGCAGGGAAACGGCCGTTATGCGTATATCAACAGCGTGTCCGAGGCCCGCAGGCAGTTCGTGGACGGTTTCGTCGGCAACGTGGAAGTGCTGGCCCGTGACGTCAAAGTGCAGGTGAATTTCAACCCGGACATCGTCGAAGCTTACCGGCTTCTCGGATATGAGAATCGTGACATCCCTGATGACCGGTTCAGGGACAGGCACCAGGACGGCGCCGAGATCGGGGCCGGCCACGAGGTCACGGCCGTCTACGAGTTGCGCCTGCGTAAACGTGCCGGGTCGGCCTCGCTGGCGACCGTCCATGTGCGCTGGAAGAATCCAGATGAGACCGAGATCACCGAGATAAGCCGGGAAGTTGCGTCTAGCGGGGAAGTTCACAGGTTCGAGCGTGCCCGTCCCGAACCCAGGCTGGCTTTCGTGGCGGCGCAGTTTGCGCAACTACTCAAAAGGAACGAATACGCGCAAACTGACTACGACGGTCTCCTGTCCGTGGCCGAGCCGCTTGTCGGCCAGATGCCCGGTCCGCAAGTCAGAGAGCTCGTGGATCTGATCCGGCAGGCCCGTGATCTCTCGACGTACTACACGGGCCGGAAGCCGTACCGGGACGACGACGATAATTACCAGGCGGATCGGCGGTAAGAAACCTGCCGCTCAGTAAAAACAGGCGGCGGGAGGGGAAAATCCTCTCGCCGCTATCTTCTCCGTCTTCTGTTGAATCTGCGGTCGGATTTCTCTTGCAGCCGACGGTTGAACCCTACCACCAGCTTATCAGCTTGGGTTTGCGCGTGTGGATGAGGTGTTCGTTTTTGGGCACGACCCGGGCGGCCACGCCGAATCGGCCGGACTCGCGGCATGTCACCTCACCGGTATATATGTAGGTGCCGTCGGGCAGAGGCTCGGAACCGTCAAGATCGGCCTTGGCGGAGTTGAAGTCGGTAAACTGCTCCTGTGAATTCAGTCTGCCGGCTATGATCTCGACCGACACGTCGTCCGGGGTAACATCGCCCAGCCGTACCGTCATCCGCACCGGTATCTTCTGGCCTACCTTGACGGTTGCGCCGAGGTCAGGCAGATCGATGTTCGCGATTGTAATCTTGTCCCAGCTGCCGGTGATCCTGTCGAGCCATGCGGCCACCTGGCGGTCGACCTCGAAGTTGTTGGCCCGCATCTGCTGGGCGCCCTTGACCGCCGGGATGTAGAAGTTGTTGGTGTAGTCCATGAGCATCCGCTGGGCCGAGAAGCGCTGCCCGGCCATGTGGATCGAGGCCTTCATTTTCTCAATCCACCGGTCGGGCAGGTCGATTTCGTTCCGGTTGTAGAACGTCGGCACGATCTCGCGCTCCAGCGAGTTGTACAACGCCTCCGATTCCAGTTGATCCTGTACCGTGACGTTGTCGTACTCCTCGCCGTTGCCGATCTTGAACCCGATGTCGTCGCTATATCCCTCGCACCACCACCCGTCGAGGATCGACAGGTTCAGGGCGCCGTTCAGCGCCGCCTTCATGCCGGAGGTGCCCGAGGCTTCCTGCGGGCGGCGAGGGTTGTTCAGCCAGATATCAGCCCCCTGGACCAGGTACCGGGCGACGTTGATGTCGTAGTCCTCGAGGAACACGATGTGGTTTCGGAACCGCTCCTCTGAGGAATGCTTGACGATGGAACGGATAATCTCTTTGCCGGGATTGTCCAACGGGTGGGCTTTGCCGGAAATGATTACCTGTACCGGCCGTTCCTTGTCGTTAATGATCTTTTCCAGGCGGTCGCAGTCGTGAAACAGCAGGTGGCCGCGTTTGTACGTCGAGAATCGCCGCGCGAACCCGATCGTCAGGATATGCGGGTCCAGGAGCTGATCGACCCGCTGGATTTCAATCTGCGTGGCACCGCGCTGCTGCAACTGCAGCCGCAGCTTCTTGCGGGCAAAATAGACCAGGCGTTCACGCCGCCGGTTGTGTACCCTCCAGAGCTCGGCGTCCGGAATCTTGTACACCTTCTCCCAGATCTCCGGAGCACCGGGCCTTTCCACGTAACGCGGCCCGAAGTACGACACGTACAGGTCGTCCATATCGTGGGAGATCCAGGATGACGGATGAACGCCGTTCGTGATGGCCCTGATGGGCACCTCGCTGCTCGGCAGACCCGGCCAGATGTTGCGCCACATGTTCCGTGACACCTGCCCGTGAAGCTCGGAAACACTGTTGGCAAAAGCAGAGGACCGCAGTGCCGCGACCGTCATCCCGAAGTGCTCCGTCTCGTCTTCGGGATTGACGCGGCCGATGGCCAGGAACTCCTTCCAGCTCAAACCAAGCTGCTTGACCAGGTCGCCTAGGTAGCGGTGAACGAGCACCGGGTCAAACTTCTCGTTTCCCGCCGGAACCGGCGTATGGGTGGTAAAGATCGTGGTCGACCAGGTGAAATGTGCCGCCTCGCTGAAGCTGAGCTGGTGCCGCTCCATGAGGCCTCGGATCCGTTCCAGGGTCAGGAACCAGGAATGCCCCTCGTTACAATGAAATATGCACGGCTCTATCCCGAGTGCTCTCAGCGCCCGGATACCGCCGACTCCAAGGACAATCTCCTGCCGGATACGCATGTCCTTGTCACCGCCGTACAGGACCGACGTGATCTCGCGGGCCTTCGACGAGTTCTCAGCGATATTGGTGTCCAGCAGGTACAGGGGCGTCAGACCGACCATGACTTTCCATATCTGGATCTGGACCGGGACGTTGTCCAGAACCAGGGACACCTTAAGCGGTTGATCGTGCTCGTCCTTGACGAGGGTAACCGGCATGTGATACCAGTCGTTTTCTTCGTACCGCTCCTGTTGCCATCCGTCGCTGGACAAGAACTGACGGAAGTAGCCGTAGCGGTAAAGCAGCCCGACGGCCGTCATGGGCAGGCCCAGATCCGAAGCCGATTTCAGGGTATCTCCCGACAGGACGCCCAGCCCCCCCGAGTAAACCGGCAAACCCGTGTCCAGACCGTACTCAAGAGAAAAATAGGCGGCTTTTTCCTGTTCGAAGTCGCCGTACTTGTAATGGAACCATTTCCTGCGCTTCAGGTAGTCCTGGTATTTGTCGTAGACTTTGTGCAGCGACGACAGGAAAGCTTCATCTTCGGATGCCTTCAGAAGCGTATGCTGGGGGAGAAGCGACAGCATTTCCACCGGGTTCTGGCTGGTCTTCTCCCAGGTGTCGGGATCAAGCCGGATGAACAGCCTGACCACTTCCCAGTTCCAGGAGTACCACAGGTTATGGGCCATCTCCTGAAGCGGCCTGAGCTTGTCCGGTAGCGTGGGGAGGACGAAAAGCTGTTTAACCCGCATGATAATCCGTACTGTTACCTTCCGGCAGCCGATTGCCGTTAAATTTAAGGTATCATAAGTTCTATCGGATCGAGCAGCAAGAAATTTATGGTGGGCCGTGCCCGAGGTCTGCGGCCTTCACGGCACCGGCTGAAGATACAATTTCGTGGAAATCCGTTGCGCCGACACATGTGATATGCGATCTTCTCAATCATGCCCAAGTCAATAAAACGTATCGGGATCCTCACCGGAGGCGGCGACTGCCCCGGTCTGAACGCCGCCATACGAGCCGTCGTCAAAACGGCCGACAATGACTACGACATCGAGGTCGTAGGCTTTGAGGACGGCTACGAAGGCCTTGTTGAGAACCGCTTCCGGACGATCGGTCTGAAGGACGTCTCCGGCTTGCTGGCACAGGGCGGCACCATCCTGGGTACCTCCAATCGGGCCGACCCCTTCAAGTTCCCCGTGTTGCAGGGTGAGGAGTACGTCTATCTTGATCGCTCTTCGCAGGCCATCAGGAACTTTGAATCGCTCGGGCTGAACGCCCTCGTGGCCATCGGCGGCGATGGCACCATGGCGGCGTCGGCGGCGATGCTGGAGAAGGGACTGCCGGTGATAGGCGTGCCCAAGACGATAGACAACGATCTGTGGGGTACGGATGTTACGTTCGGGTTCGACTCGGCGCTGGCCACGGCCACCCAGGCGGTGGACAAGATTCACACCACGGCCCAGTCGCATCACCGGGTTATGATCGTGGAAGTCATGGGCCGGTATGCGGGCTGGCTGGCTCTGGGCACGGGACTGGCCGGCGGCGGCGACATTATTCTCATGCCGGAGATCCCGTACGACATCGAGTGCGTTGTTGAACAGATCCGCAGCCGTAACTCTCTGGGCAAGAACTTCTCGATCGTCGTGATCGGCGAGGGGGCCATGCCCGTGGGCGGAGAAATAGTGGTCAGCCGCACGGTTGCGACCTCGCCCGACGCCATCAGGCTTGGCGGCATTTCGAACCATCTGGCCCTGCAGCTCGAGGGATTGACCAACCTGGAATGCCGTGTCACGATTCTCGGTCATCTCCTTCGCGGCGGGGAACCGACCGCCTTTGACCGCCTGCTGGCCACCCGCCTGGGCAGTGAGGCGGTCCATATGGTCGTGCGCGGTGAGATCGGTCGCATGGTCGCACTGAGAGGGTTTGACCTGACGAGCGTTCCGCTGGCCGACGTTGCCGGCAAAATTCGCAAGGTCACTCCTGATCACGCCTGGATCAAAGTGGCCCAATCGCTCGGTGTCTGCCTGGGCAACCCGAGTGACGTCCCGTTGAGTGAGTACCTGAAAGCATGACAAACGCCCGCCGACGGACGGCTGCCTCATATCGACAATCGCAAATCCCTGCAAGCAGACGTGGAAGAATAGGACTTGAACAGCAGATGAGAATGAACAATAACGACCGAAAGAAAATGGTAGCCAGAATCAAACGCGCTCCGGCCTACCGGGTGGCTTACCGGGACCTGGATTTCCTTGCCACCGACGAGCTTCGGCCGGTCCGCCTGCAACTCGAACTGCGTAAACCGGAGCTAATTCTGCACCAGCAGAAGGTCCGGTCAACCATCGTCGTGTTCGGCGGCACGCGGATTCCCGAGCCAAAGGCTGCCCTGTCTCAGGTCAGGGCGATCGAACGCAAGCTCCAAAAGAAGCCCCTGGATCGCTCGCTGAAGCGTCGGCTGGCCATCGCCAGGTCGCTTCAGGAAAAGTCCTGCTACTATGACGAGGCTCGCGAGTTCGGCCGCCTGGTCTCGGCCGAGTGTCAGATTCGTGACCACCACGAGTACGTCATCGTCACCGGCGGCGGCCCGGGCATCATGGAGGCGGCCAACCGCGGGGCCTTCGATATCGGAGCCAAGTCGATCGGCATGAACATCACTCTGCCCATGGAACAGGAACCGAACCCGTATATCTCACCGGAACTCTGCATGCAGTTCCATTACTTTGCCATCCGCAAGATGCATTTCATGCTTCGCGCTAAAGCGTTGGTGGCCTTCCCGGGCGGATTCGGCACCATGGACGAACTTTTTGAGGCTCTGACGCTTGTCCAGACGGAAAAGATGGGTCCCCTGCCCATCGTTCTGTTCGGCGAGAAGTTTTGGAAACACGTGATAGATTTCGACTTCCTCGTGAGCGAAGGCACCATTGCCGAGGAAGACACCAAACTCTTCGTATATGCCGACAAGGCAATCGACGCCTGGAACTACATTAAGTCCTTCTACACCGCCAAGGACGAAGGATAAGCCTGCTTACCGGCTCGTCTACTTTCGCAACCACCCGCGAGACTGCAAAAACTCGAGCAACTGCGGCCGCAGGGCTGTCTCGGTGGTACTGGCCATCCGTCGCGCCGAGTGTTCCGACCACGAATACGGCCCATTGAAGTCCGGGTAGTTGTCGGTCTCTATTTCGCGCCCTTTCAGATGACCGGCACGGTCGATCACGCTGTCGTATGCGGTTATGCTTCGGGCCAAGGCGCCGGCGTCGTAGCTCTCGCTGAAATGCACGGCCTCGGCAGGCAGACGCGGTTTGATTTTTGACGGCGAGGCCGGCCAGCCGATGGACATGCCCATCACCGGGTAGACCAGGTCGGGAAGATGCAGCAGCTTTGTGACCGCGTCCGGGTGATTGCGGATACCTCCCACCATGACCCCCCCGAGGCCGAGAGCCTGGGCCGCCATCAACGCTCTGCCCGCAGCCAGGGCGGTGTCAACGGTGGCGACAATGAAGGCTTCCGCATACTCACCGTGAAACTCGTAACCGCGCGCCCGGGCGATCGTCCTGAGCCGGAACAGATCGGCACAGAAAACGACAAACAGCGGGCATTCCCGCACGTGTCCCTGGTCGCCGGCGAGCCGGGCGAGTTGCTTCTTCTTTGCCGCATCGCGAACGGCGATTGTGGAATACGCCTGAAGGTTTGACGACGTCGGTGATCGCTGGGCAGTCGTGAGAATTATCCGCTGCTGATCAGCCGTCACCGGCTGATCGGTGAAATGCCTTACGGAGCAATGGCTGTTGAGGAAATCCAGGATAGCGTTCATATCTGTGTCCCCGCTTCTCAAATAAACGAAGGCCGGACCATTCAGGCCCGGCCCGCAATATAATCGAGACTGTGATAATCCGTCAAACTACGGGCAGCGCCTACTTCGTCGTGAATTCCCTCTGCGCCTTCTTGGCGGACTCGATCTGCCGGAGCACTTCCTTGAAATGTGCCGCCGTCATGCCGCCGACCGATGACGAAGCAACGGCTTGCCGAGCCGCCCGTTCAAGGACGTCCAGGTCGTTTGCCGCCAGCGTAACGGCGTCGGACGGGAATGCCCCGGTCTTGGAAAGATAGAGACCGACCAGCTGGGACAGGTGAGCCAGTTGCAGAGGTCTCCGATAGCTGTTGACGTTTGCGGGCTGCTCTACCTCCTGCCAGATGGCCTGCCGAACGTCGGTGAACATGTCATACATCGTGTATTTCTCTTCGCCCTCGGCCAGTCGTTCCTGGTTGTTCATCAGCCGTCCCAGCACGTAAGAGCTGTACAGATTGCGCAAGGCCAGGCTCTGTACCGCGAGGACCGTCTGGTGCCAAGGAAAGTCGACCTGCGGCACACTATAGGCGGAGAAGGAGAAATCCTCGAGGTTCTCCTGCTGTAGCTTATTGAGCAGATCCGCCGGCAGGTCGAAGGCGTCCGGCGCGAAAAGGTAGTCGCTCAGGAAGGCGATAGCGGCTCGCTGCTCCGAGGCAGGAACCGGGACAAACGGCAGCTTGCCGCCGGGATCCCCGATGTGGCTGCGGTGCCGGTACAGGCCGCCCACGTACTTGGGCACGATCTGTGCGGCCGTCCGGTACGATCGCCAGCCTGTCGAGAAGACCGAGTAAATCTTCTGGTACCGCTGGCCGTCCGTCTCGAATTTCCTGATGGCGTTCTGCCACAGTTCGCGAGTCAGATCAACTTGGTGCCTGGCAAATCGGAGCGGGCTGCTGCCCATGTCGTGCGCGTTGGCCAGCGGATCCGGTGACTTTGCGCTGCGCCCGAAGGTGTCCTCATCGGTGGCGTAGACGAGGTCGGGATCGCCCGACCGTGAAGCGATCTCCTGAAGCTTCGGCAACTCTTCATCGGGCGCGGCGGCCCCGAAATCGGAGTAGCCGTACTCAACGAGCCAGTAGTCGTACGGCCCTGGCACCGAGGCGTAGAACTCGCCCTGTGGATAGCCCGGGACCTTGATGTTCGGCGGGCCGTAATCCATGATCGACCCGGTCAGACCGTACCGCCGCGTGAATTCACGGTCGCTGATCTCTTCCAGGGAATGGATCGTGGAACCTTTGAAGTTGTGCCTGAACCCCAGGGTATGTCCCACCTCGTGTGCCACCAACTCGACGATGTAGGCATGAACGTATTCCTGCGTAAGCGAGTCCTTGTCGGCCAGGTCGCCGGTACCGACCAGGTACGAAAGGCCGAAAGCGGCCTCGCGCGCCGACTGGTAGGCATAATCATACGCCCAGGGAGAGGCCGGATCGGCCGGTGGCCGGTTCTCCGGTTCAAACAGGTCGCGGCCCTCGGGCAGGGCGCCGTCAAACGACACGGGCGAGACCCACATCTCGGCGTTATTGAACATGAAGCGAATGAAGTCGGCCGAGACACGTACGTCGGCATCGAAAATCTCGCCGGTGAAGGGATTGGCGCGACTCGGGCCGACCGCGTATCCGCCTCCCGGCCGCACCATCCACTGAACCGTGCTGTAGCGAACGTCGGCCGGGTCCCAGTCGGCGTCGTCCGGCATCTGCTTGGCCACGACCGCGTTCCGAAAACCGATCTTCTCGAAAGCGGGATTCCAGAACTCGATCCCCTCGGCCACGGCGTCGCGATATTCCTCGGGAATCGTATTCTCAACCCAGTACACGATCGGCTTGACCGGCTCCGAAATGCGGGCTCCCGGGTTCTTTTTCTTGAGATCCCAGCGCTCGATATACCGAACGTAAGGGCTCTGCTGGTCCAATCGACTGTAATCCTGGTAGAGAGACAGGAAATAGCCTACCCGGTCGTCACCCAGCCGGGGGATATAGTCGCTCTCGGGAATCTCCGACAGGGAAAAATGGTACGTGTGAAAGAAACTGTAGTTGTTTTGCAGCGTCGTCGCCGACTGCGGATTCGTGGTCTTGAAGTGCAGCTTGACGTCGATCTCGCTGTTAGCCGGGAACGACTTGATAAGGTCGAAATAACTGTTCTTGCTGTCGAAGGCGACGCCCGTTTTGCGCCTTTGGCCCACGAAATAACCCGTATTGGAGGCGTCGCGAACGAAGAGGGACGCCGCATCGACCAGCACGGCGCTGGTTTCCTTGTCGGGCTTCGAATTGATCTCGGCGACGGCAATCAGATGATCCGAGATAGCGGATCCTACGGCCCGGTGCAGGGCCGAAGTGGAGTCGGCCCGGATGCGCAGGTTCTTTTCCAGGAGCATGATACGGTTACCGACCCGCTTGAAGTAGAACGGGAAAGTGCGTCCCATACTGCCGTTGTCGTAAAAGTACCCATCGGACTGCGTTCGCGACTCGCCGCACAGGTATACCGGACCGAGCTGCTCCGGCTTGATCGACATGAGCACGGAGTTGTCCACCGTATCCCTGTAAAACGTAAACAGGCCCTCGATCTCAACCTTGTCCTTAATGAGCGTCGAGAACGGTTTCTCCTTGCCCTTTGCGGACGTCTTATCTGCGGTCGCGCCCGCACCTTTTTTCTTCCAGTACGAGTGATCACCGACGGCAGCGGGCGCCTGGACCGCCGACGCGAGCATCAGCATCAGGCACACCACGACGACGGCAGTGATTCGACTGAGTTTCATTACGTGCTCCTTATGTAGACAAAGTTACAGTATACATGATACATGATATGGCATAAACAGATGACACGGCTGATTGTTCGAGGATATCGGCCGGGCACCGGCCGAAAGCGGCGCCGTGAAATGCCGGTCGCAGGCCGCGCAATTTCTGTCACGCCTGGTCCTGCGAGAGGCTGTAGTCAAGATATCGGTGACCCTTACCGGTGAGTTCATAGTACGTGTGATTCCGATGTTTGATCCATTTGTTGTCCGTGATCCCCTTGCGGTACTGTACCATAACGGCTTCGACACGGCACAGCAAGCCCATAGAGCGCAGTTTTCGATGCCTGTCAAAGGCGGTCTGTTTGTCCGTACCGACCGATCGGGCAACCACCAGGGAGTAGTCGATACCACAGTCCCGGTGGTGCTTCAAAACGGCGATGTCGAGCGCATCAAGCTGGTCATAATCTTCTCCCGGGGGCGGTACTTCCGGCTCCAGGATGTCCTCCCACGCAAGCGTCACGAGCCGGGACGGCTCGGTCTTTCTCAGATTGGGGCAGTCGCGGCGGTGCACTTTCAGGGACTCGCCGTGGCTGTGGTAACCGGTGATATCGTCACCGGTCGCGGGGGAGCAGCAGCGGGCCAGAATGTAATGCTCTTTGAGGCTGATTCGATCGGCCATGCGATAATATACGCATCCGGCGGCCGATATGGAATTTCAATTTGTATTCTGCGGTCTGATCGTGTAAATTGGTCGCGATCCGTATGACATCGGGAGACCTATGGACAGCGCGCTGATATCTTCACCGGCCGGGATTCTGGCGATCCTTGCAGCCGTAACGTCGCTCTTCTTTTTCCTCGAAAAGAAGACCGGCTGGACGCTGTTCAACTACTTTCCACCCTTGCTGTTCATCTACCTGGTGCCGGTGGGGCTTTCCAACTCAGGGCTGATTCCCAGCAGTGCGCCGGTCTATGATTTCATGGGCGACAACGTGCTGCCGATGTTCCTGGTAATCATGTTGCTGAAGGTCGACCTCCTGGCCACCGTCAGGGTGATGGGTAAGGGAATCTTCGTGATGCTGATGGGAACGCTCGGGGTGATGGTGGGGGCTCCGATCGCGTACTTTCTGGTCAGCCACGGCCTCGGCCCGGAAGCCTGGAAGGCGTTCGGAGCACTGGCCGGAAGCTGGATCGGCGGCACCGGCAACATGCTGGCCGTCGGACAGATGGTAGATCTCGACGAAAGCTCCGTGGAGTTCGGGTACGCCGTTATCGCGGATAACGCCGTGTATCTGATCTGGCTGCCCATAATGCTCGGTTCGAAGAACCTGGCGCGGTGGTTTCACCGGTTCACCAGGGTGTCATCGCAGCGGCTTGAGCGGATGGAGCGCGCGGCCAAAGAGTTGACCGTCGACAAGGGCCCCATGGAAATGAGGCACTTCCTGTACCTGATCTTCATCGGTTTTGCCGTCACCGTTTTGTGCATCTTTCTGTCCGGACACATCGAGCCGGTCAGAACCTCTTCAGGGCAGATAATTGTGTCGGCCAACACGTATAAGATCCTGCTCGTGACCGTCTTCGGAGTAGGGCTGTCCTTTACCGGGGCCAGCAGGATCCCCGGATCGCATGCCTTTTCCATGGCGCTTGTTTACCTGTTCGTGGCGCGGATGGGAGCCAAGGCCGACCTGAGCGGCCTGGACGCCTCGGTTCTCTGGTTTCTTCTCGGTGCCTACATCTGGATTTTCATTCACGGTGGCGTGCTGCTGGGAGCGGCAAGGCTCTTTCGCGTTGACGTTCACACGGCGGCCATATCGTCAGCAGCCAACATCGGCGGCGCGGCATCGGCGCCGATTGTGGCCGCATATCATAAACCGGCCCTGGTCCCGGTGTCCGTCCTGATGGCCCTGCTGGGCTACGCCATCGGCAATCCCGCAGCTTACGCCGCCGCCCTCTTATGCCGCTGGGTAGGGTAAGAATCTTTTGCCGCCCGGTTATTCTTCCACCTGGCCGCGCATCGGCACGAATCGCACGTCGTACAAGAAGTGCTTCGTGATGCCTTCCGGTGTTCGGCAGATCAGGTACAACTCCTGGCAGTAGCTATTGCCGGCCGACAGGGGGATGACCAGCCGGCCGGACGGCGCCAGTTGCTCGGTCAGCATGGCGGGTACCTGCGGGGCGGCGGCCGTGACGATAATGCCGTCGTAGGGGGCGTGCTCCGGCCAGCCGCCCGAACCGTCACTGAGCCTGGCAGTGATATTCCCATAACCCAGACGGTCCAGCAGTTCACAGGCCCGGTCGTGTAATTCCGGGATGACCTCGACCGTGAACACTTCGCGGACGATTTCCGCCAGAACCGCCGATTGGTAGCCGGAGCCCGTGCCGACTTCAAGTACCCGGCTGTTTGCGCTCAGGTTCAGATGTTCCGTCATCGAGCCGACGATATAGGGCTGCGAGATGGTCTGTTCGTGACCGATCGGCAGGGGGCAGTCCTGGTAGGCCTCATCGATGTATTCAGGCGGGACAAAGAGGTGCCGGGGAACCGTGCGCATGGCGGCAAGCACCGCCGAGTCTCGCACGCCTCGCCGGGCTATCTGCTCATCTACCATGCGGAGGCGCCGGGAGATGAAAGCTGCCTCATGTGAGTTCTCGTCTGACACTGCCGTTGCCGGAACATAGGAAAAACCCCCCGCGGGGGCATCGACTTTTGTTGACCGTCCGCAAAAAAAAGGACCGATCACGCGATCGGCCCTCTTTCTGTGCAAAATTCTGCCTTCTCGGAATCACTGGCAGCAGGGATCAGGCCCGTCTATAAACAGGAATCCGATGAGGTACGTAACATCCCCGATGTCAACCAACTCGTCGCAGTCCACCGATCCCGCCTCATACGGCACGGGTTCGGGACCGTCCACGAACAGATACCCGATCAGGTACGTCAGATCGCCGATATCCGGGCCCTCCCGGTTACCGTCGACGTCGCCGCAAGTAAACGTATGGTACCCGAAGCTGAAGGGCTGGCTGTACTCAGTGGAGAACCCGGCCGAGTCAAAAGCCTTCGCCCGCCACCAGTACGTCCTGCCCTCTTCCAGGGCGGAGGGCGGAAGCACCTTCACTGTATCCCAGATATAGCCCTGGAAAGTCGAGAAATCGACGAAGTCAGGCCGGTTCGATACGTGCAGGTAGTAGTACTCGGGGGATTCCTCGTGCGGCGCCGGCTGATCGGGCCGCCAGATGATTGACACCGAGTCGGTATCCAGGACGGCATCATTCTCAGGCAGGACGAGCGTAGGCAGGGCCGGAGCCTCCGTGTCGATAACAAACGTGGCTCCGGACGAGAAGGCTGAGAAATTGTCCGCCAGGTCAAAGCGCTGGACGCGCCAGAACCAGCGGCCGTCGTCCGTCGGGTCCGGTAACTCCATGCTGAAACTGCTTATCGAGTCATACTGGAACACACCGGCCACGAAATCCGGATCCTGCGAGAGCTGCAACAGGGCGAACTCGGGAGCGTCGCCGAACGGCCCCGTGACCGACTCGCTGAAGGCAAAGGTGAATATCTTCGTCTTTACGTACACGTCGCTGGGCCAGTCGGCGATCGGATCGGCGGGCGCCTGGTTATCCACGACGATTTCCCGTGGGCTGAGCTGCAGCGATGACGAGTCGCCCTCCACGTACCGGCGTACCGCCCAGAAGTACGTGTCGTCCGCCAGCGAGTCGGCCTGGGGCATCGCGAACGTGGTGCCCGGGATCCCCGTATATAAGCGCACCGGGCTGCTCATCTGGGCATTCGTTGCAATATACAGATTGTAAGAGACGGAAGGTTCGCTCGACCACTCGAAGGTGTGGACGCGCTGCCCCGTGTAAACCACCGGCTCCGGTGACACCAGGGTCGGTGGAAAGACACCATTTTCGGCAACGATCGGGAATACGACCGTATCTGCCGCGTCGCCGGAGCTTTCCGCTACCAGCGTGACGTGATTGACGGCCATGTCCGGAACTTCCGGAGGAACCGATACGGTAAAGCCTACAACCGTGTTCGTCAGCGAGGCAAGCGGTACATCCTGTGAGGGTGGCATAAAGGACCAACCCAGTTCGTCGTCGGGCGTGACGGTGATGACGTCCGTAGCGTTCCCCTCGTTGCCCACCGTGGTCTCAAACCAGTACGAGTCGGGTGAAGTCACGGTATCTTCCGGGGGTGTCGTCAGGCTGACCACATAAACGGCGCTGGCGGATACGGTGACCGTACCCTGGTCGACCGCCTGGGGGCTTGTCAGGCTGGCGGTATGGCAGGTTACGTGAGTCTCCAGACCGGCCGGAGCGTCCCCGGGGACGTCGGCCAGCAGAACAAAGTAGGCGGAGTCATACGGGTTCAGGTAAACCACCGTGTCAACGGTCGACTGCAGCCAGAGGGAATCATCGTTGATCTGGACCTGCAGCGAGTCAAACATTTCGCCGACGTTTGACACCCAGAACTCCACCGTGGCGGGAGTACCCGGGTCGGCCGAGACGTCGCCGCCGGGGTAGGCCGCCACGGCCCTCAGGTTGCCCGGGGTGTACGACGAGTCGGGAGTAAAGATCAGTGAATATGACTGCGGCCCGTACGGGACGTTGTACCCTCTGACCGCGGCTTTCCACAGGCCGGCCACAGGGTTGACCACCTCGACCGTCTCAACATTGTTTAAGTGGTCTTCGCCTCTGGTGGCCGGCGCACTCGGGCTGGAGGGGTTAAGCACCCAGGGCTGCCTTTCGGAGTCGAAAGGATCAATTAGAATCAGGTCGAGATCGTTTTTCAACGCCTGGCTGGAACTGGCTATGCCGCCCGGGTCATCCCACACCAGCGTGACCTTCAGCACCTCGGCGCTGCCGGTAACGGTAATGTCATAAACGTCCGTTTCACCCGTGGACATCTCATCCTGAACCCACGACGGTTCGCCGATACCCATCTTGGTAGCGGCCCCGACCGCATTCACCTTGCCGTTCCCGTAGGAGTAGTCCGGCCCGGTGTTGCCAAGGTCGATGGCCGTGTTGATGAGAATGCCACGGACGGTCGAAGACAGCAGCGCGCCGCCGCCGATCTCACGGTTGTACTGCTCCTGGAGGAGGGCGACGACACCGGCCACGGCCGGACACGACATCGAGGTGCCGCTCATGGTGGTGTAGCCGGAGGTCAGTCGACAACTGGTAATATTGTACCCCGGGCCGACGACGTCGGGCTTGATGCGGCCGTCATCGGTCGGACCCCAGGAGGAAAAGCTCGTCATGGCATCGCTGAAGGACGTAATGGCTCCGATAGTGATGACATTCTTGGCCGACGGCAGCGCCGTTACCGTGTTGTATTCCCACCCGATGGAACCGCAATAGTCGGAGCCGTGGGATCGCTGGTTGCCGGCGGACCAGCAGATAGTGATGGGAGCTCCGGCGGCCCCTCGGACGAGGTTGTCGATCGTCGTGTTCACGCTGAAGTAGTTGCCGAGCATGCTTGCGCAGTTTGACGGTGACACCGGATCCACGCCGTAGCCCCAGGAATTTGTTGACACGGAGGCCCCGTACGCACTGATAACGGCAGCATACTCGCTGGACATTTCCGAGGACGAGCTCCACCAGAGCTGGGTGGCCAGTTCCGCACCGGGAGCCATCCCACGGTACAATCCGGCCGACTGCTCGCCGGTGCCCATGACCGTCCCCGCCACGTGCGTGGCGTGCGTTGCAAGCCCGGCGTTATCCATTGAATGCACCCGGCGCGTGCCGAGGTCAGGGTGTGACTGGTCGGCCCGCCCGCCGTCCCACTCGGCCACGACTATGCCGGAACCGGTCAGGCTGAACGGCGGCTCCTGGACAATATCCGCGCCGGTGTTCAGGCGGGCCGAGTTGTTGAACTCCACCGGGTACGGCATGGCCTGCTCAATCCAGACGACGGCATCCAGCTCCGAGAATCGATAGTACATCATCTCATCGGCGACTAGGTCTATTACGCCGCTGAAAGGCACCGTACCGATGACTTCAGCGCCGAAATCCCGTTCAAATGTGCTCGCCCAGTCATCGATGTCTTCATCGGGGTGAATAACGATGGCGAACTGGACCCGGTCGTCCCCGCGGCGGGCCCACTCGGCAATGCCCAGTTCGGTAATCATTGGAGAAATCTTGTACTCGGGCTTCAAGGGACCGACGAATCGTATCCCGAAATCTTCCATCGTTTCCTGTGTGACGGCTTTGTTGAGTCTGGCCGTGTACGCGAAGTTGGGTACAAAGTCAAGCAACTCGATGCCTCTGCCGGAGAGTTGGTATTTCCGGGAGTCAGTAACCGGGCCCTCAAACTGGACAAGGATATGCTTACCTTCCAGTGCCGCGGCCGCCGACGGTACGCCGCGCATGGGGGCGGGCACTATATCACCGGTCAGCAGTTTGATTGTGTATTCCGAATCCGCAGCAGCGGCGGACGTCGCCAATACCAACACAAGAAGGGCTGTAAGTAATCTGCCTGGAGAAATTTGCATCGCACTCCTCAGAGTTGTCGCAAAGTTATTTCCATGTTTACTCGAACGGTGAAGGGTACCGCCAGTACACGGCTGCCTTTTCTCATTGCCTTAACCGCCGATAAGCCTGAAACGTTCCCGAATCAGCGGTCATCACATTAGTATAACAGCTTTTTGGCTTTTGTCAAACACTATCCTGTTGTTGTGCCTACCATTACGGACACGCCGCCAATGGCGCTTCATATCCCGCGTTGCGAACTCAACCCTGTATGTATCGGCTGCTTTGACCCGGCCATGAAGGTTTCGATATGTGAGGACGAGTATAGCGGGCCGGAGCCCCGGCCGTTCGGTGCTTACTTCAGCAGCAGCATTTTGTGCGTCGCTGAAAATTCACCGGCTGTCAGCCGTGAAATGTAGGTGCCGCTCGCGACCGGGCTGCCCCCGTCGTCGGTACCATCCCACGTGACCGTGTGAACCCCGGCCGGGAAGCGCCGGTGCCTGAGCGTTCGTACTCTCCGGCCCAGGACGTTGTAGACAAGGAGATCAACGTCAGCCGCGCGCGGCAGCGAAAAACGAATAGTGGTGGCCGGGTTGAACGGATTGGGGAAGTTCTGCGACAGGTTGTACGTGACCGGATGCCCGCTTTCGTCCTCGTTTACGGACGTGACATCGGTGACCGGGAGGTTCTCCGAGAACTCCGACGTGTTATTGTCGGAGTCGACAGCCACCGCGCTCACCGTATCGCCTTCGGCCAGACCGGCCGGCGTGACTCGGAAGGAACCATCCGGGCCCGCCAAGGCGCTTCCGACCAGGCTGACACCTTCGCCCCGATTGGACGGATCCGGCGCCACGAGGTAGACGTCGACCCGGCCGTCCGGCGGCGCACCAAAGCCCGCGATCTCGTCGGCGGAAGCGCTGGTTATAACCGGGGGAGTGACGCCGTCCTGCGCACCGTCGCGGACCGCAATAGCGAGGCTGTCGTTTTCAAACGTGCTGTTGTACCGGACCAGGTTGGAACGGCATGATTGCCCGCTGATCACGATACCGTGAGCGCCGTTCATGGCCACCAGGTTGCCTGATTCCGGCCCGCCGCCCCCGATGTCGTTGTCCGCGGCAGCGGCGAAAAGCCCGATGCCATGGCCGATGTTTTCGACCCGCGAGTCGCCGTCAACGCTGGTGCCGATGAAATTGCCGATGATTCGGTTGAACGAAGTGCCCGGCCCGAATATGTGCACGCCGCGCCCCAGGCTGGTCGAGAAGCTGCCCACCCCGTTGCCGGAGATGATATTGCGCTGCCCGGTCGTTTCGCCGCCGATCGTGTTGTGGGCAGCTCCGTGACCGATAACGACGCCGGCGCTGCCGTTGCGCAGAGCCCGTGTGCCGGTGAGATCGAGGCCGATATAGTTGCCGCTGACAACATTGGAGGCCGTACCCGGGTCGCTGATCAGCACACCGCACCCGAACGGGAAGATGTCGCCGCGATTGCCGGAGATCAGGTTGCCGTCATCCGACGTCAAGCCGCCAATCACGTTACCACTGGCGGCGTCGCGAATCATTACACCGGTCCCGTTCGGCAGGGAACTCGTGCCGTAGACGTTGACGCCGATAAAGTTGCCTGTCACGCGGTTGTTGTTGCTGCCGGCTCCCGTGATGCAGACTCCGGCGCTCACGTTGCCGGATATAACGTTCCCGCTGCCGACTTCAGGACCGCCGATAACGTTGTTGCTGGCGCCCGAGTCGACTCTCACCCCGTGGCCGGCGTTGACACCGTTACCGAGCGGACTAACTCCGTTGATACCGACACCGATGTAGCTGCCGCTAACGATGTTTCCGGCAGTGCCTCGCCCGCGAATAAGGATGCCGTCGCCGAGGTTACCGGAGACCACGTTGACCTCCTCCGAGGTCGTCCCGCCGATGACGTTCTCCGTGGAACCGTCCGCAATGCAAATGCCCGCTCTTCCGTTGCCGATGGCGTGTCGCCCCGAAAGGTCCACTCCGATTCTGTTGCCTGACACCGCGTTTCCGTGTGCCCCCACGATGCTGATCCCGTTACCGCCGTTCAGGGAGATCAGGTTGCCTCCGGCCGTCAACTCGGAGCCGATCCGGTTCTCGTCGGCATTGCCCTCGATCAATATACCGTCTTTGGCATTGCCCGGACCGAGCGAGGCGGTAACATCCGGGCCGATAGTGTTTGACGTCACTGTATTGTCGAAAGCACCGCCGGACAGGATAAGGCCGCAGTCCTCGTTGCCTGAGATGACATTACCGTCAATCAGGTTGTCATGCGCGCTTGCCGACAGGTACACGCCGTTGCGGTTCGGCCGAACCGTCGTGCCGTTTTCGGCCAGACCGATATAATTGCCTTTGATCCGGTTTCCGGCAGCCGCCGTACCGATAATGGCGATGGCCGCGCTGCCGGTAACGTCCTGGCCGTTGGAAATCAGGATGTTCCTGTCAGCATCGGTCTCGCCCCCGATAACGTTGTCCGCGCCCTCGATCAGGACACCGTGATGCCGCGACCGGCGGATTGTCAGCCCGGCGATGCGGTTGCCGTTCGACAGGACGTGAAACAGGTGCGAGGCGAAGGGGGTATCGGTGCCGTCGACGGCCGGAAACGAGCCGTCACCCCTGACGACCGTGCTGTCGCCGGTGCAGACCAGGGGGCCGAGCGAGACGTAGATGGGGGAGACCGCCCCCGGTATCACCACGGTGTCGGGTCCGGCCAGCGCACTTGCCTCCTCGAGCGCCGACCGCAGCGTGCAACGAGAGACCGACGGGTCTGAATCGTTCGAGCATACGCCGTCCCCGGGCACGACGTCGTGGCTGTCACCGGCGTCATCGACCGCAAAAGTGGCCGCACGGGCCGGCGGTCCAAGGAACGCCAGGATTATGAGCACCGTGAAGATGGGAGATTTGACGCTCATGATGTCTCACCTTGCCTGCCGGAATCGGGGCGACTGCTTTACCTGACAAGCAGCATTTTTCGAGATTCGGTCTGGTCCCCAACCGTCAGCCGGTAGAAGTATATTCCCGTGGCTACCCCCCGGCCATCGCTCTTAAGCGCCGTCCATACGACCCTGTGGGGTCCGGCGGTCTGGAACTCGTCCACGATGGTAGCGACGTGCTGACCCAGAAGATTGTACACGGTCAGCCGGACGTGACCGGCCTTCGCCAGGTTGTATGCGACGGCCGTCGACGAATTGAACGGATTGGGATAGTTACGCAGCTGGAACACGTCGGCGCTCCGGACCGCCACGGCCGTCCCGGCCGTGGAATATTCACGCAGATCGAACAAGTGTACGCCCTCGCCGTCCGACACGGCGACAATGCCGTCTTCGGCTGCGATCAGGCTGCCGCCCAGGCCGCCGTAGTCCAGCAGGACCGGCACCGTGTCTGTAATGTCGAAGATGCCGATCCCCGCCGCTGAGATTGTGTACAGCAACTCGTCTTCAACGACCGATGCCGCCGCACCGACCGGCAGGAGGATCACGTCGTCAATCGACGGATGGGCCGGATCGGCGAGGTCGAAGAGCCACATCTGGTTGTAGTCGAATCCGACCAGTCGACTCGGGAGGCCCCCGGCCGTATCCGGCGGCAGCGGGACGAGGTCCGTAATCCGGGTACCGATGTGAAGGGTGGAGCGGAATTCCAGCGAGAAATCGTCGTAGATGCGATATACCCACAGCTCGAATTTGGCCGTCGAGAACACGAGCAGGGAATCGAAGATTTCCACGTCAAGGATGGGGGCCAGGGCGGTGAGGATGTCCAGCTTGGTGATGTCAACCGTATCCGAGAAAACATACACGTCCAGGTGGCTGCTTCCGATACCGAAGACGGACCGGAATTCACCTACCTGCTGGCGGTTGTACTTGACGTTCCAGGTCAGTTCGGGATGAGCCGGCAGCAGCGTGTCGAGGACGAGGTCGTCCGGCGTGATCGCCATGAGGAAAATCGCCTCGGCCTCGGGATAGAGGATGAATACGGAATCCCCCTGGTGCGACGCCGCTCGCACGTCAGTCAGGCCGGGGAACACGGTGAACTCGGCGGTGGGTGTCAGGTCCGAACCGAGCGAGTACACGTCCAGCGGGTTGCCCGCACCGCCGGTGTAAAGCCGGCCGTCATGGAGAAACAGCGCCTGGACCGGACCGGGACGGGCATACGCAGGGGCGGCGTTAATGGTACCGGGCTGAATTTCGATGTTCAAAACGCGCAGCCCGCCGTCGGCTGACGGCAAAACGACATGCCGATCCCCGCTGAGCGTCATGGTATCCCCTTGCAGTTCGTCGGAAAGTCCAGCGGCCAGCGAATAGCTGTATCGCGCGCCGGTATTGCGGTTGATCCGGTCGAAATACGAATTCCGCCAGCCGATGGACAACACCAGCGAGTCGAGGAAAAACGCGGTACTCGGGTTGTACTTGGGTCTGACGGTGTCTGAGACCACCAGCGCCGAGTCGGACCATTGGGCCATCAGGATATCGCTGGAGGTAGCCAGCAGGATAGCTAGTTCGGGACCCGCACCGATCAGCTCCTTCGCCTGGCGGGGCAGGTAGAGGAAGTGTTCGAAGACGCCGAATCCGTCTCCCGCAATGTTATATGTCAGCACACCGTTGTAATCGTCGAGCGCGTACATGCGGTTACCGTCGATCTGGACTCTTACGTAGTGCGCGCCGATCATGCTGGAATCGACGAACTCCGCCGAGTTGTAATCCCGCAGGCGATAGCGGAACAGCCCCTTGAATCCGGCGCATATGTACAGATCGTCACCGTCGAGCGCGTAATCGTAGAATTCAACCTCGAGATCGGCCCGTCCGAGCAGCGTGATCTCCGGCAGATCCGACAGGTCGAGAAAATAGAGAATGTCAACGGTGGAACGAATCACCAGAATATCACCGAACAACCTGCGCGTCATCGGCCGGGCGGAGAGGAAGAGATGATTAATCGGCTCAAACATGGCGCTGGAGGAATCGTAACGGCACACTACCACGCCGGCGTCGGCCGTTGCCACCAGAAACGTGTCAATGACGGTGACGCCGCTGAAGTCGTTCCAGAGCAGCGTCTGGTCAGGCTCGCTGCTGATAAGCGCCTGCGCCGGCGCGGCCAGGGCAAGCGCGACAATGACAATGACTGCCGTCCGTTTCATTACTTCACCAGGACCATCTTGCGTGCCATCTTCCGGTCTCCCGCGCGCAGGCGATAAAAGTACGTGCCCGAGGCATAGGGAGATCCGTCAAACGTGACCACGTGTTCTCCGGCCGGAAGCTCCTTGTCCACCAGTGTTGACACAAGCCGGCCGAGAACGTTAAACACCTGTAGCGTAACAACCGACTTGACCGCAAGCGAGAATTCTATCGTCGTGCTCGGGTTAAACGGGTTGGGGTAGTTCTGCCGCAGCACAAACGCCGCGGGAAGCTGATCCCTGCGGTCGGGCACATGAGTGGGCACGTGGGGGGGGCCATCGAACTCGCCGTATATTCCGGAGTTCGAGTTATTGACGAAAAGGCGGCCGACGTTGTGGCCGCTATCTGACGAGGCATCGAAATTCCACACGTACACGTCGTTGGCCCCTCCCACGAGAATCAGCTCCACCAGCCCGTCGCCGTCGATGTCATCCACGAGGGGCGTGTACATGGTTGAAAAGACGTGCTGGGGCCGTGTGGGTGTGTAAATGGGCCAGCCCGGCAGCGGCGTGCCGGTATGATCCAGAATATGGAGCTGCTCGTGCCCGGTCCCGGGCAGGATGTAACCGGATCGAATAGCTATCTCGGGGTACTCGTCGCCGTTAAGGTTGGCGACAATGGGCGCACCAAACGTCACCGACCTTCGGTAGACTTCGCCCACCGGTCCCTCGCTGGAGGCCATGTAGGGCGAGCCGTCGGCGCGAAATACATACAGCGCCGATACGTCGAATTCGAAAAAAGTACACAGGATCTCGAGGCCGCCGTCGAGATCAAGATCGGCGACCATCGGGTAGGATCCGCGATATCCGGCCACGTCCGGCAGGTCCACCGGCCAGCCGGGAAGGTCGTCGACCCCCCTGGTTTTTACATAGATGTGACGCATCCCGACAGAATCGTACCCTACCGAGATTGCCTCCGGCAACTGATCGTGGTTCAGGTCAGCCAGAATCGTACCATAGGTGCCCGATGTCCTGATCACATCCGGGGTCGGCCGGTCAAAGGCCGGCTGTCCCGTGCGTCCGTCGAAGACGCCCACACCTGAAGACGACTGACTGACCACGACCTCGTTCTGGCCGTTGCCGGTGAGGTCAGTGGACGAAACGGCATTGCTGCCCCAGAAGAATGAACCTGCCGGCTGCTGGCTGAATGATGCGAACCAGCCGCCCAGAGAGTAGAAATACGGAGTGCCGTCGAAATGGTACGCGATAACCGTCCCGTCGTCGACGACGCACATGATCGCCGAGTCCTCGTAAATACCGAGTTGCGCGATGACCGGCTGCGGGAAACCGGACCCGATATTGTCGATCTCCCAGAATTTGGGCCAGCCCGGGACAGGAGTCCCGTCGTGGTTGACGGCATAAATGCCGTCCTTATACGTGAATATGATCTCCCTTCTTCCGTCGCGGTCAATATCGTAAATGGCCGGGACGCAACGGCAGTCGTACTCGGGCAGAACGGGGAAACCGTCGACGTGCGACCCGTCAAACCGGAATACGTTCAACCCCGCCGCGGTGCCGACGACTATCTCCTTTGTCCCGGACCCGTCCAGGTCGGCGCAGGCGGCGGTATATGCACCGCGCCCGGTAAGAACCTGGGGCCAGCCGGAGGCAAAGGCCGAGCGGATCACGATCGTGACGGCATCGGAAAGTACCTGCGGACCAAAGAAGCCGTCAATGACGACCGTGTAGTCGCCGGGGTCGAGACCTGATGAATTCCAGAGGAAAATGAGAGAATCGAAATACTCACCCGTCAGGGAGGCAAGCCGGATCAGTGGCTCGCCGAGATGGTTGTACGATATGGTCAGGGAATCCAGGTCGGGCCCGTACACGCTGCCGACAATAGGGATGCTGTAGTCGAATTCTTCGCTGGTCTGAGGATACGTGATCTCCAGTCGGGTCCCGTTGACAAACGTGAAACTCGTCACGTGCTCGGAGCCGAAATCATCGATCAGCCTCAAGTATATGTGGCCGCTGGGATCACCGGAGCCGAACGTGTAGGCGACGGAGTCAACCGGCGGCGTGCCGCCCGACGCCAGCGGCAGCCACGGTCCGGCCTGCGGGTCGAGCGAGTACTCCAGACTCCACCCGCCGGAATAGCCGGCCACGGTGGCGATTTTGACACTTACCTCATCCACGTGCCTCTGGCGATTGACGGGCCAGGCAATAAAAACACTGCCGCCGTCCAGAAGGGCGAGCGAGGCCTCAATATCGAGGTATCCGTAGCCGGTCACCGTGTCCGGACCGGGCAGGCTGTCACCCCGGTTCCACGGATCGAGCATGTCATCAGCACCCAGCCGGAGTAAGGTTTCAAGCTCGTTAAGGGCCAGGTCGGGGCGATAGGACAGCAGCAGCGCCGCGGCTCCGGCCGCCATCGGCGCCGCCATCGACGTCCCGTCGGACAGGTAGTAAAGGCTGTCCTCGCCGATGATGTGCACACCGGGTTCCCCCGCCGCCGTGTACATGTCCGTACCGGCGGCGCGCAGTGACAGGATGTCCTCGCCCGGAGCCACGAGGTCAACGCCCGGACCCCAGGAGGAGAAGGAAGTCATATACCCGTCAGAGTTGCCGGCGGCTACGGCAAAGGCCGAGTCAAAGGCCGCCGGGTACTGGGGGTCGCTGGAAGCGCTGTTGCCTGCCGCAATGGCGACGAAGACGCCGTTCCGTCGTGCAAACGTGATGGCATCGTTGAGCAGAAACGATTCATACGGTGAGCCCCAGCTCAGGTTGATCACGTCCGCGCCGGCATTGACCGCATACGCGATACCGGCCGCACCCACCGCGCTGGTCGCGTTGGGGCGGATCTTTACCGGCATTATCTCCGCAAGCGGGGCCACCCCGACAATGCCGTAGCCGTCGGCGGCCGAGGCCACGATTCCCGCGATGTGCGTGCCGTGCCCGACTATATCAGTGGGATCATTGTCCCCAACGTAGTTGAAGTAATCCAGTGAGTCGCCCGATATGTCATAGCCCAGCGTGTCATCCACAAAACCGTTGTGGTCGTCGTCGATCCCGTTACCGGGAATCTCATCCGGATTTTGCCAGAACCGGTTCTGCAGCTCCGGGTGGGTAAGGTCTGCACCGCCGTCCACGACCGCTACCACCACCGATGCGTTCGGCAGGGGCGGCGTCTCATAGAGAGACGTTAGACCGATGTCGACCCCCGGAGTCCCCTGCTTGGCTCGAAGGCTGTCATTAAATTGCCCGTCACGGCGTTCGATCCCGAGATAAGCCTGCCCATCGTTGTGCAGGTGCCACTGCAACGGGAAAAGGGGATCGGTTGGGAAGCCGAAGAAGGTCAGGACACGGTCCTGCTCGATGTGCTCGACGTTCTCTGCGCCGAGTTTACCAATAATGTCGTCCGGGGAAATGTCACTTTGACCGCTGTAGAACGTGTACCAGCGATCCCACTCGGCCGACCCGGCCAGCTCGGAGCGCACCTTCACCGGTGACAACTGCTCCAAACGTTCTTCGCCGGCCAGAGCCAGTCGAAGCACCGAGGCCTGGGCGCGGGGGGAGAGCTTGACCAGGAATTTCCCGGGCACGACTCCGCCGGCAGGTAAACCCTCGCCTTGCGAACGGGCTGCCGGATTGAGCGCCGTAACCAATACGCTCAGACAAAATATACCCAGGTATTTCATAGCTTTCGTACCCGGTCACCGATAGCCGGATAGGTGACCTTTTCTACTGACGGTCCGGGGCTATACTTTGTGGAAGCATTCGTGCTTAAATATAGTATAGTTAACAGGTTATGCAACCAAAATGTTCCGCCGGGCAGGTCCGGTGGCTCCGAAATCGGTGCGGGGCCGCTTTGAAGAAGGACTGATGACTAGGGGCACGGCGAAAGCGGGGTCGCACTGATAAACAGAAAGTCGATAAGCACGGTCAAGTCACCAATGTCAATATCGCCCGGCGAATCACCGTTCGTGTTGGCCTCGGCGGGGCAGGGGAGAGGATCTCCGGCGATGAACAGGTAGCCGATCAGGCGCGTCAGGTCACCGATGTCGGTCACATCCTGCGGATCGGCATCGATATTGCCCGTCAGTCCGGTGCAGCAGCAGGCATCCCCGGTCCCGTCGTTGTCGGCGTCATCCTGGTCCGGATTGTAGTCCTCCGGACAGTTGTCCACCGGGCAGGTGTTCAGGGCAAAACCCGGGTCGCCGAAACCGTCCGCGTCTTTGTCCGTGCATGTATCACAACTGTCGCCGATTCCGTCGCCGTCGGCGTCGTCCTGGCCCGGATTGTACACGGCGGGGCAGTTGTCCGGCGGGCAGGTAGTGGCAGGAAAACCGGGACTGCCGAGGCCGTCGCCGTCCGGATCGGTGCAAACGTCGCAACTGTCTCCAATACCGTCACCGTCAAGGTCCGTCTGCCCGGGATTATATGCCCCAGAGCAGTTGTCGCACGAGTCCCCCACGCCGTCGCCGTCCGCGTCCGCCTGGCCCGGGTTGGCCATCGAGGGGCAGTTGTCTTCCTCGCACGTGGCGGCCGGATAACCGGGATCACCGTAACCGTCGCCGTCGGTATCGGTGCAGGTATCACAGGCGTCACCGACCCCGTCACCGTCGGCGTCTTCCTGGTGAGGGTTGCTGACATTCGGGCAGTTGTCGAATTCATTGCACTCGTGGTCGTTGTCGCGGTCATCACAAATGTACGCATCGCGAATCGAGACGGTCGGATCACCGAACAGGTTGAGTTCATAGTAGCACCAGCGCATGGCATTCTCGTTGATTCGGAAGAGATTGTCTTCCTTGGAATCCTGGTTGGCGCGGCCGAGTTCGGTCTTCGCCTCCAGCGGGTTATACACGGCGTCCCAGAACTCCCGGGCAAAGCGCTGGGATGGACCATCGGTCGTCTCATGTCCCCCCCAGCCGTACCGGGCGTTCAAAATCGCCGCGAAGGCGCCGTGATCGGTCTTGATCGTCAGGTACTCTCCGTTGCACTCCAGGCAGTCCTGGAGCCAGGGGGCGAAGTCACAGAAATAGTCAAACGCCCCGGCGTGACAACCGATGGAGTAGAGGAACGGGTGGTGAACGTTAGTGAGCTGCTGCATCACTGTTTCCCTGGTCATCTTCATGCATATGTCGGGATTGCAGTGGCCGTAGTGGGAGATAAGATGTACTCCGCGATTGATACGTTCCACGATCTCCGAGACCGGCCATCCCGGTTCCGACGGATCGGGCCACGTCAAGTCGTACAGTTTGTCGATCTCATAGCTGGATGACGGAATGCCGATTGTCGAGTATCCGTTGGCGGTGCAACTGTCCACAAGTTCGTCGAGAAAATTCGCGCCCCAGTCTCCGTCACCGCCGTGGCCTATCCACTCGCCGGGCAGGAGCGCGTCGGCCAGGTAGGGGGTCAGGCAGGTAACGTACTTGATGGTTTTGTCGACAAATCGCCTGGCCTCGGCGGTATCGTCGACCGGCGCCCGGCCCACGTACACTTCGGCCATGAGGTCAACATCTCCGCCGCCTTCGCCGTCGTTCGGCTCCCCCCAGAGAGAGTCGCCGTCGAAGTTGTACGTGCCGTCCAGACACCCGAAGTACAGGTCAGCCGGCATACGATATTCCTGACAGCACCCCGGGTCGCCAATGGCTACCGCCTCGGCGTACAGGTCCACCGCCGGCAGGACATCGTCATCAGCACCGATCAGCACGTACTGGATGCCGTCGCTGAGATACCGGTCCCTGATATAGTCGCGTATCGCCGAAGGGTCCGTGCTTCCCACCTCATCGATGGTGCGTATCTCCGTCGGCACGCCGGTGGTGTCATGAAAGATCTTCAACTCCTGAAAGGCGGGCGCCATTTCGGAGGTGGTGAGTATGAGCAGATCGACACTGCCCGCCCCTTGCAGTCCGGTCTGGTGATAGCTCAGTGCTTCCGGATTGTCCACTCTGTCACGGACTTCGGAGACGTCATCCACTCGATCCCGTAACAACGGGTTCAGCGTGCCGCTGCCCGTGGTATTGACGACTACGCTCATCTGAGGGAAGTAGTAAAGCTCGCCGGTTGACGGGACCCACTGGACCGGCTGGAGTTTCAGTATCAGGATTCGATAGCCTCGGAAGCTGTAGGTGCCTGTTGCTTCATAGGGTGCTTGCGGCCAGGCAATGTCGAGAGAGTAGACGGTGCTATCTGTCAGGGGCAGAGTGATCCCCTGAAGGGGCCGTGAGAGCCTTACGGGATGAGGTACGGGTTCAACGGTAAAGCCGCTGCCGACCAGTACTGCCTCGCCCGGCTCGACTTCGATGTCCGCTGCGTCGGTGCCCGGCGGCAGCAAAATCCGCGCGGCCCGGGCAGGAAGCGCGGGTTGTCCCGGGTTGCCGCAGGGCTGTGCCTGTGGCATGGTGACTCTGTGAAATACCTGCCCGGCCCGGGTGACGGTCTCAACACGCGGTCGTTCCGAGAAGTACTCCAGCGACAGCTTTGCCGTCTCGCCACTGGCCGGAAATGCCAGGATTAGTATGAGAGCAGGAACGATCAGGGAGGGAAACACTCCGCCGAGCGTGATTGTCCGTTTCCTGCCCCCGGGGTTTGATTCCGGTCCAGGGGCGTGGTGACCCGCCAGGGGCGATCGGGTGGGCCTGCGCCGCGCCACCGTAATCCGTTCAGGACCTGCGGAGAGATTCGGGAATAAGTGCCTGCGCATGCCGATGACCTAACTTCCTCGTCGGTGCTGCGTCGGTGGGTGGTGCCGGACGGCGAAGCCCACCGAGCCGTAATCCGGCACGCAGCCTGGCGGTAAGACATACGTACCCTCTAATAAAGTATCGACATAGTTTGTCGTGCTGTCAACTACTTCTTACCGGACGGGGCCGTGCGCAGGATGAAAGAGTCCCGGCACCTGTTGGGGGAGCGGCGGCCGAGGAATCCCCGGGGATTTACTCTGCACAAAGTCCTTGAAGCGCCAGGGACGTCGTTGTATACTGGCAGCAATATGGCCCTTCAGAGTTTCATCATCAATCGTGTTTTTGGGCGGTCCCTCACGTCAACTGTGGCGGGTGGCCCGACATGAAGCAAACCGGCAGGGTTGTTCTCTTACTGCTTTCAGTGTTTTGCCTGGTCCTGGTGACCTACGACCGCGCGTACGCCTATATCGACCCGTCATCAGGCAGCTATTTCCTGCAGTTGCTCCTGGCCGGTCTTCTCAGCGCGCTCTTCGTGCTCAGGATGTACTGGCGGCGAGTCAAGAGTTTCCTTCTGAATCTGTTGTCACGGAGCCGCCGCGCCGAGGGTCATGACTAAGAAGGCGCCTGTGCGAGGTTCGTTTCGAGACCCCAGCGGCTTCGTCTTCTTTCGCGACGGCGTCCTTTACCGGCAGGTCAATCAGCGTTACCGGCGGCATTATGACCACCTGATGACGTCCGGCCTGTACGGGCATCTGGTGGATGCCGGACTGCTGGTGCCGCACGAGCGTGCTGATGATTCACGGGTGCAGACGGCCGAGGCATACCGCGTTCTCAAGCCGCTCATCGTACCGTTCATTTCGTATCCCTATGAGTGGAGTTTCAGCCAGTACCGCGATGCCGCGCTGGCGACTCTGGCTGCACAACAGGCCGCCCTCAGGCACGGTATGTGCCTTAAGGATGCGTCCGCATACAACGTGCAGTTTCTTGACGGTCGGCCGGTCCTGATCGATACGCTGTCCTTCGAGACTTACCGTGAGGGTGAGCCGTGGGTGGCCTACGGCCAGTTCTGCCGGCATTTTCTCGCTCCGCTGGCGCTGATGGCGCACGTCGATCTGCGGCTTGGCCAACTGGCTCGCGTGCATATCGACGGCATCCCGCTGGACATGGCATCGTCGATGCTGCCCCTGAAAACGCGCCTGCGGTTCTCGCTCCTGGCGCACGTCCACGCGCACGCACGGTCGCAGCGACGGTACGCCGATCGCGGCACCAGGACGGCGAAAGGTCGCATGTCGCTCCGTGCTATGGAGGGCCTTGCCGACAGCCTCGTCTCGGCCGTTTCCCGCCTGGCTCCGCGCGGCGGCAGGACAGTCTGGTCGGAATACTACGACCAGGCCAGTTACTCTCAAGCAGCCATGACCCACAAGACCGAAATCGTGACGGAGTACTTAAGCCGTCTCAAACCGGCGGTCGTGTGGGATCTGGGGGCTAACACCGGTCGGTTCAGCCGGCTGGCCGCGCAGGGGGGAAGCTTGACGGTTTCATTCGACAGCGATCCTCTGGCCGTTGAACTGAACTACCGTCGCTGCCGACAGGACAACGAGACGCGCATCCTTCCGCTGGTTGTCGACCTGTTCAACCCCAGCCCCGCTATCGGCTGGGAGAACAGCGAACGCATGTCTCTCGCCGAACGCGGGTCCGCCGATGCCGTCATGGCGCTCGCTCTGGTGCATCACCTGGCCATTGCCAACAACGTGCCGCTGGAAAGACTGGCGGTGTTTTTCGCGGGCCTGGCCGATACCCTGATGATCGAGTTCGTGCCCAAGACCGATTCTCAGGTACAACGCCTCCTGGCTTCGCGGGAAGACGTTTTTGACCGCTATGATCGGACAAACTTTGAGCAGGCGTTCGGACGCCGCTTCGAGTTTGTCGACGTTCGCGAAATACGTGACTCCGAGCGGACCATGTATCTGATGCGACGCCGGTCGGCACGGTAAAAGCCTGCCCCGGCCGGGCTTTGTTCTCCTTGTTCCGTGCCCCCTGTGCCCGTAACTTCAGGCAACCGTATGAGGTCGGCATATGATGAACATCTTTGATTTGGCTTATCACCTTGTCGGCGGACTCGTGTGCCTTTTTCTGGCTTTATTTTCCGTCAGCTCCGTCAGTGAACGAAAGCCCCGGGCGGCAATCGTAGCCGTGACTGCCCTTATGCTGTTCGGCCTTGTCTGGTCCGGCGGCTATTACTTGCTGCGCCCGCCGGGCTGGGTGCCGGCGGCGGCCGTTATCGCAATCCTGCTCCTGGCGGCCCTGTATTTCGCCCCGATCGGATCGAAGGAATTACTGCAAATCGGATCTATCGATCAGAAGTTTGATGAACGCGACGTCGTGTTCGCCAGAGAAGAATATGTACCCGGAACCGAGAAGTATGAGCGCTATTACGGCAGCCACCCCGAAAGGAAGGCCGCCGACGACAAGATGCGCAGCCTGCCGGAATTGTTACGGCCCGGCGGACGGTATTATGATGCCGTCCGCTCGCCCCGCGTGGAGGCTGTCTTCACAGTGATAGAGAGCCTGACAACGGCGGTCGATGGCGACGTCAACGCTGACCGCGCGCCCGTCGATCCCGCTGAAACGGCGCGGCAAGTAAAAGACCTGCTGGGCCGTTTCGGTGCCGGCGAGGTCGGGATTGCCAGGCTTAATCCCATGTACGTATACTCGCACGTTGGGCGCGGGCCCGAGCCGTGGGGCACTCCGATAAACAACGACCATCCTTTTGTCATCGTGTTCACCCTGGAAATGGATTATCACCGGGTCGAGGCAGCGCCTGACCTGCCCATCATCGAGGAATCGGCGTTTCAGTACCAGCGGGGAGCGCAAATATCCATTGCTGTGGCCCGCCTTATTCGTGCTCTCGGCTACCGGGCCAGGGCGCATATAGCCGGCAGCAACTACCAGATAATACTCCCGGCCGTGGCACACGATGCCGGCCTGGGTGAACTGGGGAGAATCGGCTACCTGATATCACCGAAGCTGGGCCCGCGTATTCGCCTGGGAGCTATCACGACCGACATGCCGCTGGCGGTTGACAGGCCGCTGTCGTTCGGCGTACAGAATTTCTGTGAGAAATGCCTCAAGTGTGCCGACAACTGTCCCTCGGCGGCCATTCCCAAGGGGGCCGGGTGCGATGTTCGGGGCGTGAAGAAGTGGCCGCTCGATGCCGAAAGGTGTATCCACTACTGGCGATCGATCGGCACCGACTGTGGTCTGTGCATGAAAGTCTGCCCGTACAGCCATCCCCCGACGTTTGTCCACAACCTCGTCAGAGCCGGTATCCGGCGTTCATCGCCGGCCCGCACGATATCCCTCTACGGGGATAACTTGCTGTACGGCAAGCGCGTCCGTAACTTCGTATAACTTCGACCCGGCGCCCGGGTAATCCGGGAAAGCTTCCGACCGATAATATCAATAATAATAACTTGACCGCATCGATCGCCCACGAGTAGACTAAACCGATGGCCCGATCAAGGAGGATGAAGGATATGGTTACCGAAATCAGGCGAAACAACTGGGCGCGTTTCTGCCGGAAGTTCAATGCCGGCAATCAATACCGGCAAGCGACCGTTAACCTCGGACAGAAGAGCAAGGGGGAGGTTGAAATCAACCGCGACGCCCCGTTGATGGGAATCGCCATTGGCAGGAAAGGCCGGCTGATCGACAGCATTGACGTGTTCACCGGCCGCTACGATCCGGAGAACGTCACGCAACCGGCCGTCTCAGTCCGGGAACCGGTCAAAGTCATGCTGGAAACGACCCCTGATGGTACCGACAACCGCCTCAGCGTTGAAAGCAAGGACGGAACCAGGGCCAGCATCATTCTCTCAGGAGAAAGCAGCCCCCAGCGGTACCGCAACTTCGTTGAAAAGGTAGCCTATACCCTCAGCGAACGGCGCGGCTTTGTCCCTGGGAATGACGTAGACGACTGGTGCGAGGCTGAAAACAGGGTCCGTGAGGCTCAACTGCAGTTTACCGGCTGATCACGGCTCTGCACGGAACGAATGCTTTACTGCGCCCGTGGGGCAGGCTGCTTGACGACTGGTCACGGGGGTGCGGCTGGACAAGCCGCCACAGGCGCAGGCCGGTCCGACACCCGGGCCGTAAGGGCAGGGGGCTGTTGCCGCGCCTGCTACTGCCAGGGGTAATTCTGTCTTTCGACGCAGTAGCCTCCCGAGGCGCAAGCCGCCAGGTCGACGGTAAACTCAAGCTTCTCGTCGCCTTCAGCCAGCAACGGCTCCGTCACGACGATCTTATACTTCCCCGGCCTCAGATCGCGGATTTCGTATTGGACGTCAAAGAGACAAAGGCAGAGGCATCCCCCCTCGAACAGGGAATCCTTCTCAGTTATCCGGATCACACCGCCGTCAACGGAGATCTCGGCAGTAATGACGGGGCAGCAATTGAATCCGGCGTTTATGTGATTCAGTTGCAGTACGCTGCTGCCGTCATATTGATATTGGATACAGTCCTGGGTTGCCGGTGTGTGTGCGGCCACATGCGGTTCAAACTCCTTGCAGTCGGTGGAGCCGACCAACTGCCCGCTGGGTGCGGGCGAAAGATTCCACGGGTAGAAGTCTCTCTGGATACAGTAGCTGCCTGACGAGGAAGGGGTAAGAGATACCGAAAACTCCAGCGGCTCGTCACCCTCCGCCTCATTGACGTAAGGCTCAACCATCTTCAGGACGTAGTCACCGGCAGGGACGTCCGGTATCACATAGTCGGCATCGAAAAGGCACAGACACCGGCACCCCTGTTCCGACTCTCTCTCCGTTATCGTGATAACCTTGTTCTTGACGCTGACGTGCGCAGATATCTCTCCCGGACAGCAGTTGAACGCCGCGTTGACGTGCTGAATATGAAGAGTGTCGCCCGGACCGTACTGGTAGACCACACAGTCGCTGTCGGACTGTATGATCTTGTCGGCGTCTCCATCGCTGTAGATCTTGCATTCACCAATGGTGCCGGAGATGTCAAAAGCTATGTTGTCAGTTGAGGTTGTAGGTGCTGATTTGTCGTCCTGGCAGCCGCCCAGCAGAAGCAGCAGGGCGACAGCGGCCATGCCGACGGCTGCCCTTCCCGGGCGAGCCCGGCCGGCTGAGTACTGTCCGATTCCGGTCATATTACACCTCCCCGTATCGGGTCATTTATAAGTCGTATAAAGTGACGTGAGCAGCAGTATCTTTGTGCAAGCCGCCGTTCACGGTGACTGAGAACCTGACCGCCTGGCAACCCGCTGCCTCCGGACTTTATACGTCTATACTGAAAATATAACCCTTTCCGGGGAAGACAACACTTAATTCAGGTCAAATCGGAGAGGAATTATCCGGTTTATAAGCCGGACGGCCCTTATCATCAAGCCGAAAGCCTGAAAAAAAGAAGTCCAGCCGGACGTTTTCAAAGCTCATACTTATGCATTCGCCGGTACAGGGAAGCCCGTGTCAGGCCCAGTTCCCGCGCGGTCCGGCTGACGTTGCCGCGATGCTTTTGGCTACTCCGTATCCGGCGAGGATTGTCCAATGCAATCGCTCGCCCTGATATGTACAGTCTACGCGGGGGGAGAGGAGTTGTTGCATTCGTGGCTGCCGGGGATGGGTGGTAGGGTTGGTACCTGTTTGAAGATGAGAGGCTGATGATCAGTTGCAGTAGGGCGGAACCCCTTGGCGGTCCCGCCGCATAGCCTCGTAGGTCGGGTTCCGAGTCTGGTAGGTCGGGTTCCGAGTGACGCGAAAGTCACGAGAAACCCGACAATTGCCATTTGACATTTACAGGGAAGGGTGTCGGGTTTTTCGTCGCCTTCGGCGTCTCCGAACCGGACCTACGTGTTGCTGGCGCAAACTACCACTTGTGCGTACAATCGCTAACGATTCCATATTTGGCCGTTGTCGTCACCGATGGTCGGTCGTCGGCGGAATTGAGAAACCAACCACCTTCTGCGATGAGCTTAATGCGAAGATAGCCCTTCTCGGTTTCCTTTTGGACGACAACGCATTCCGGCGGATCATCCGGGATGTCCACCGTCTGGTCACCTTCCCCATCGACTGTCCGGTCGGCGAATATGCCTGACCAGCTGGTATTTGAGGTGACTTCGCATTTGTAATCGATCCCACAGCCAGCCAGCAGAATCAGGCACAGACAGCACAATAACAAAAGCCGCATAGATACCCTCTGCTCTTACTACATCATCTTGAACAGCCCTGATCTCGTCAGGGAAAAACCATGAGCATTTGTACAGTATAGCCGGTAGCAGTGCGGTGGGAGTCTTTCGGTTACGGCCCCTACGGCATTATATAGCAGGTGGTCCACGGCCTGTCAATGGGAAAATTCTCGGTTGCGGGTCAGGGGAATCGACAGTATCTTGTGGAGTCAAACAAGGGGAGGGGTTGTGAGTTATTATGAATGCGCAATGGTCTTGCTTACGGTCGCAGGATTGATCGGCCTGTTTTTGTATGTCAAGAAGACCACCGCTATTGCCAAGGCTACACAACTACACAACGAACTTATCAGTAAACCGGCAGTGACTGCAGAGATCGTTTCATATTCGCCTGAGTCATTTGAAGGAATCGACTTATTGCCATTCGAGTGTGTCCGCATAGCCATAGAGAACCACACCAAAGTACACGCCAACATTAAGATCAAGCTCAAGTATCTCTTACGCACCGGAGATTCTAAAGATTTTGCACAGTTCGATGTCGGTGGCAATTACGATGGGCAAGCCGTTTGGAATTTAGCAGCCAAGGCCAAATTCATTGGTCATCTCGCGCTACCGGGGTTATCCAGTAAAGAGATTACTTCGAGTGACGATTTGATCGTAGGTATTGCTCTCGAATCATCACCATTCAACAGGGACGCGTATCAGGCCAACCCGTCGACTCAGTACAAATGGATGCATCTTACGAAAGAGTGGGCACAATCGCCCGTGCCCAGTGAATAAGCGTTTGGTTTAGATTACACGCTCAGTCCTCGTAGGTCGGGTTCCGAGTGACTCGCAAGTCACGAGAAACCCGACAATTCTCATGTGCTAATAACGACCTGGTGCTTCTTAATCTGGGGGAAGGGTGTCGGGTTTTTCGTCGCCTTCGGCGTCTCAGAACCCGACCTACGTCAACTCGTCCACGCGCTGTCAATGGGAAACTTCTCGGTTGCGGGTCAGGCGGTTCGATAGTATCTTCTGGAGTCAAACATGGGGAGGGCCATATGAGGGCTATCGCACTGCTTGCTACGCCAGTTGTATGCTGTTTACTGCTGCTTGGGTGTGCCGCCGGTCCGGGTGTCACGCCGGGCGAAAAGAACGCGCCAGTCGAACGTCCAATTCACGCGTCGTTCGGAGAGGTATACAGAGCTGTGGCATCTGTGCTCGCCGAGTACAATTTCCCTTTTCAGCACACAGATGAAACGCTGGGGATCATCCGTACCGAGTTCACCGAATACAAAGCTGGGGCAAAGGGCTTCTGGGCTGGACTATTCGCTGGCTGGAAAGACTTCCGTATGCAGATTAACGCTCAAGTCAGCGCAGAATCCGACAGTACCAGTCTTCTGCACCTATACGGGAAAATGAAATACAAAGAGAGCGGTCTATTCAAGGACAAGGAACGTGAGGAGAACATCCGGGTTGGTTCGGACAGCTACAGACAAATGGAGGAAATCGCAGAGTTAATCAAAGAGAGAGCCGAAGGCACGGACCCGTCCTCTAACTGACCAGACCAGATTCCTTTTGACAAGCGGATGGGGGAGTCCTCGTAGTCCTCGTAGGTCGGGTTCCGAGTGACTCGAAAGTCACGAGAAACCCGACAATTGCCATTTGACATTTACAGGGAAGGGTGTCGGGTTTTTCGCCGCCGTCGGCATCTCAGAACCCGACCTACGTGTTACCATAGTCGACCATTGAATAAGAGAAAACAGTGCGGCAGGAAACGGGGGTAATCGCAATCCAAATACCGGGGGGCGGAATCGAACCGCCGACCCCCTGTTCCACAGATTGAAGGTCACCTCTCTTAAAGGCCCGAATCTAAAGCCTTTACCACCAGAGAGGGGTGACTGCGAATGCAACACCATCCATTTAGGCGATTAGAGGGTCTTTCCGCACCAACACGTACTCCTGACTTCTCGGACCGTCTGTTCCCACCTCTAATCATATCCATAATACTGTATTTCGGGACGCACCTGATCCTGTTCGCGCTCAAGCACATAGGCTTGATCGCGTGGACGCGGTAGGTCCGGAATATGGTGGGCACAACTGATTAGCAGGTAGGTGATCGCGTGACTGATTCCAGATCACTAATAAGGCCGTTTGCTGACGGGGTTGCGGCAAACGGCCCGCAAGGAGACGATGAAGATGGGCAGAATTGAAATCACGAATCTGAACACAGACTGCTCGGTCCAGGTGGACGGCGATGCGGCTGACGCGCTGCTGGAGCTGGTCGAACAGGAAACCGGCTGTGACCTGACCAGCGAGCGGAACGTCAGCATCAGCATCCAGGACCGACCGGTGCCCAAGCCGGTCGCTTGGGATCAGATCGCCGAGATAGACGGCGAGGATGGCACGTCTCAAGTCGAACCGGTCGAAAAGGGGTAAGCGGGGCACGAGTCTCAAGCATGACGAAGGAGCGAAAAAGATGGCTAAATACGACAATTTCTTTACGGACCTGGCTAACACGCAACCGTACTTGAAGGTTGCGGTGCAGGGCCAGGCAGGGTCCGGCAAATCGTACACCCTTGCTCTGATCGCAGCCGGACTGTACGAGCGGATCGGCAGTAAGAAGCCGATCGTTATCTTTGACACGGAGCGGAGTGCCAAGTTCCTCCGGCCGTTCTTTGCGGAGCGCGGGATACCGGTGTTGCTGAAGGACTCCCGCTCGCTTTCGGATCTCATCGACTCCATGGACTACTGTGCTGCAGGCAACGCCGAGATCCTCCTCATCGACTCCATCACGCACGTCTACGAGGGGTTCCTTCAGGCCTACCAGCAGAAGAAGGGCCGCAACCGCATCGAGTTTCAGGATTGGGGTTTCCTGAAGCCAACGTGGAAACGCGAGTTCAGCGACCGACTGGTGCTGATTCGCGCCCACGTGGGGTTCAGCGGCCGCGAGGGGTACACGTACTCCTACGAGGTCAATGAGGAGACGGGCAAGCGCGAACTCATCAAGGACGGCGTCCGCATGAAGGTCGAGGGGGAGACGGCGTACGAACCCGATGTCCTGATCCGAATGGAGCGATACGAGCGGCTGCTGGGGCCGAACAAAGAGGTCTGGCGTGAGGCGACGGTCATCAAGGATCGGGCGGACCTGATCGATGGTAAGGTTTTCCGGGATCCGACCTACGAGGACTTCAAACCGGTCGTCGAGTTCCTGCTCTCAGACGTCGCAGAACCGACGGAGACCACATCGGGTGACGATTGGGATCTGATCGGTGAAGAAGACAATCACCGCGCCGAGCGGGACCAGTGTAAGATCCTGCTGGAGAGGAACAATGCACTGCTGGATCAGGTAGCGGCCGGAACCGCCAAGGACGCCAAGTCACTTCGGCTGGCGCTCATGCAGCAGGCGTATTTCGGCGAGACGTCCGATCTCGCGATCTCGCGCATGAACAAGGGGCAACTGGAAGAAGCCAACAATCGGCTCACGGAACTGGTGAGGCTGGTCGGGCGGATCAGCAACGGCGAGCAGCTCGTGTATCCGATCTCGAAGGCGGCAGACGCAGCTCGTCTTGAGCACCTGGAGACCACCAACCTCGGTGAGGCGTCGACAGAGCAGCTCACGCAGTATCTCGATCATCTGACCAAGACGTACCGGGAGATGAAGAAGGCAGCGAAACCAACGGAGGCAAAGCCGAAGGCAGCGAAGCCAACAGGTGTGAAACCGAAGCCGAAGGCAGCTGGGAAGAGACAGCGGGTCAAGACAGCGGCTGGCAAGGCTGAGGGAAGCGCGTCGGCTCCTCGTCCCGCGCAGGTGGAGCAGGTCTGAGGGGAACCCGACCTGGGGACGAGAGCCGACGCAGCGAAAACTGCCGCACCTTCGGGGTGGTTGAGACAGGTTGCCGGGCGGTAGACATCGGGAATGACATCAGGGCAAGGGTGCCGCCCGGCGCCGCAAAAACGAAAGGTGGACCATGGGATATCTGGAGAACTTGAAAGAGGAACGGAGCCATTACCAGAGATCTATTGGTGTGTTCCGACCAAAGGTGGAGTGGCTGGACGCAGAGATCAAGCGGGTCTCGGGAGATTTATCCAACCTGAAAAACGAACGGAGCAAATACGCCAAGACGGTTGCCACATTTCAGCGAAAGGTGGACTGGCTGGACGGAGAGATCGAGCGGATCGAGCATGAAGGAGAGCAGGCAGCGGAGCCAGCAGCCACACAATAGGAGAAAACGTCCGGAGTGGGGGCCGTGGCCGTCCCTTGGATCCCCCCTGGGACGGTTCGCGGCCCTGGCCGGACGAATGGAGCGAGAAGGTGAGCGATGGAAGAACTGACGAAGCGCGTTGCCGTACTTGAGCGCGAGATGGCCGACCTGCCAAACAAGGAAATATGGTTCTGTCAAATCGAGTTTACTTTTCCATGCACAACAGAACCGTCAAAGGTGAGATATCCGGGGGATGCGGACGTTGACTTCGCTCGCAGGGCGTTCGAGGAGGGATTACGTCAGCGTTTGAGTTTGGCCTTCCCCGGCAATGATGGAATCCATTGGACTGTGGTCGGCCAACCTAAGCGGGAATCATAATGAGCCATGACGATCAGGACATAGCCAGCGCACTGAGGCTGCTGGCGGAAAAGGGCGTCACGATCGACCCTGAGAAGGTCAAGCGGGAGCAGCTGGCGAGGATATTCTGCCAGGTGTTCGATCATGCCAGGGTCCGCGACCACCATTTCGGTTACGTCATCTGTACCCGTTGCCAGGATCGGATCGGCGACAATCTGGCCGGACCGCTCATGTGGGACACTGACAATGTGTATATGGGGCACAAGCAGTGCGCCAAGTGCCAGCGGAACTACGCAGCCCTGTCAGAGGCAGAGAAGCTGCTGTGCCCGGACCCGTTCGGGCCTGAGGTGGAGGAAGATGACGAACAGTGCGATGAGTGATCTGCCGAAGGTGGGTGACATCGTCGAGATCGGCGAACTGCGTTACCGGGTGTGCTACGTCAACGAGGGCAAGCGGCGGGTGAGTCTGGATCTGCTTGGACCGGCCAAGGTCCGGCCGACACTGGTGCCGACCAGGGCGGCGCGGGAGATGGGGAAACGGGCGGCGCGCAGGGATAGCCTTGAACGCGACAGAGTGAGAGAGTGAATATGCCGGGACCGGACAAATCAGCATCACACGATCCTTTCCTTAGACCATACCAACGTGTGTTCCGTCCGGCCCGGCACCAATTTCCGAAATTTCCGTTTTTTTCCGGTCTTATATGGGGTATGACGCGATGAGAGAAGGGGTTAGCATTTTCAACATCGAGGCGATCCCATGAGCAGGGAAGTAATCGATCTGTTCACTGACGGCGGGAGCCGTGGCAATCCCGGCCCGTCGGCGATCGGAGTGGTCGTTGTGCGCGCACGGTACGTGATTCACGAGCACGCTTCCCCGGTCAAGCCAGGCACGAACAACGAGGCCGAGTACACGGCTCTGCTCTGCGGGCTGATACACTGCCGCAAGCATCATTCGGGAGCCACAGTGATATGCCACATGGACAGCAAACTGGTGCACCATCAGGTCACCGGGCTCTGGCGTGTGCGCAAGGACTCGCTGAGACAGTTACGTCAATCGGTGACCAGGGCGGCGGAAGACTTGTTGTTCGTTGACTACCGTCTGGAGCGGCGATCGCACCCGATGATTGCACGAGCGGATCTCCGGCTGAATCTACTGCTGGACAGGATGGAGCGCAGGGCGATCGCGCGGGAGGCTGGAATCAGAACCTAATCGACAGTGTTTGGTGCGCGGGACACGGAGAGCCAGTCACCCAAAAGTCCCCCATTCTGGACTCCGTGCCCGTGCACACAACACAGCATGGACGCACGAAAGGAGCATGGATGCTTACGCTACAAGAAGTCAGAGAACATTTCCCCAAAATGGAACGCGATCAGATCGACGAACTGCGCCGGTTGCCGGAGTGGAACCTGGGGTATGCGCTTGGACGGATTCCTCCGGATCATGCCATGTTCTGCGACCTGGACCACGCGACGGGCATCTATATCGTTCTGGCGGACCGGAAACCACAGTGCAACCTGAGGGCCTTCACGCTCGGTTGGCTGGATGGTGGTCGAGAACTGCGAGCTCCATCGTCGTTGGTCAGGGCCAAAGCAGTCACACAGAGTATCTGCTGGGCGGCGAAGCAGATGGGTGACATGGACAGGAGGCTCAACTGAGAGTGAAGGCTCGTCGCAGCACCATTCTCGATCGACACCGGGAGCGACAGGCAGCCTGGCGGATAGTGCGCAAGGCCTTATGGGGATATCCGGATCCGGTCTGCTGTTGTTTCGGACGATCAGGGCGGCGACCGGACGAGGACGAGCAATCACTGAGCGCCTACCGGCGCGAGCAGGCAGAGCGGCCGGTCCGGGAGCCAATGTTCTACCGGCGGAACCGTCAACGGTACTGAGTAGAGGGGTACGATGCGATCGAGGATCATTCGACCAGGGTTCTTCAGCAATGAGAAGCTGGCGCGGCTGGGATGGGCGGCAGGCAGGCTGTTTCAAGGGCTGTGGTGCCTGGCCGACCGGGCGGGACTGTTGAAAGACATCGTAGCGACCATCCACGGGAACATTTTCCCGCACAATCCAGAGGTAAATGTGGATAAGTTGCTGTCAGACCTGCACAGGGGGGGGTTCGTCAAACGCTATCGCGTGGGGCAACGGCGGTACATTCAGATAATCAACTTCACCCAGCACCAGCCGATTCATCCGAAAGAGGCACGGTCGATTATCCCGCCTCCGCGACCACGGAAAAGCCGTGGTCCGACCCTGGTCTTTCCCGGAAATTCCCCGGCGATTCCACGGCTCGACCGCCCGTCTTCTACCTCTATACCTCCTTCTACACCTACACCTTCTTCGCAGCGCGACAGGCAAGCCGGTGTCAAACAAAACGGTTGGGAGGATGACAAGTGAACGATATGCCAAGAGTGAGGACTCTGACCGGGCCGGAAGGATCGGCGACGATCGTCAGGGATGACGACGGTCAGATCTCGAGCGTCTCAGTGACATTGTACGGCGAGCTGCCGACACTGCGTAGCGCGCGGTTCAATAGGTCGGTGTCGATCGCTTCGAACCGACGGAAGAAGATGGCGCAGCGGGTGTGGTTCCTGAAGATCTGCACCATGGGTGATCTACGCATGGTCCTGTGGGAGCTTCAGCGACAGCAGGCCGGGCAAGGAAAGCGGACTGAGATTCAGGTCTCGGTGGCGCGGAAGCGCAGGTTCAAGGACAAAAAGAACCTGTACGTGGCTGTCGATGAACTGCTCTTGGATGCGCTGGTGCGGCAGGAGGTGATCTACGACGACAACGACGGGAATATCGAGCTGGAGTGCAAGCAGGTGCCCAAGTCAGCGGACATCGCCAACGGCCAGCCGTATGTGTTCCTGCTGTTCAGACCGCACCCAAGCCGGTGTTCTCAGGGAACGCGAAAGCGGTTCCGCAAGGAGCTGGCGGAACGGAAGCATGAGGGGGAGTACGTGAATGCTGTGGCACAGTGGCCGGGGAGAACCATGCTACCCGTGCGGTTCAGAGGAAAGTTGTGATCTACGTCGACGAGGCCAGGAATCGCTACGGCAGGTTCGTGATGAGTCACCTGTTTGCCTGTCCGGCGGATCCTGACGAGCTGGACCTGTTTGCGGGGCGGCTGGGTCTGCGCCCGGAATGGCGGCACAACGACCACTACGATGTCTGCCAGTCTTGGCGGCGCAGAGCTATCAAGGCCGGCGCGGTTCCCGTGAGCGGTCAGAGGCTGAGACGGCTTGTGGCCGAGATGAGAGGGCACGTGAGGTAACTGTGAATGGCCTGGATCTATGTTCCGGCAGCGGTATGTTCAGCCTTGCGCTCAGACATATCGTGCCAGGATACCGGACGGTCGGGTACGTCGAGGCGGAGCCGTACCGTCAGGCGCTTCTTGTCTCGCGTGCATGGCAAGGGTATCTGGACGATGCCGCAATTCACAGTGACCTCAGATCCTTCGATGGGAGCAGCCTATCGGGACTGGTTGACATCGTTACCTGCGGCTTCCCCTGTCAGCCTTTCTCTGAGAGCGGGCCGCAACTTGGAGAAGATGACCCCCGGAACCTGTGGCCGGACGTCCTACGAACCATTCGCGTGGTGGGACCGGAGTATGCGCTGCTGGAGAACGTTCCAAGGCTCCTTAGCTTCCGGTACTTTGGCACCATTCTCGGCGACCTGGCCGAGAGCGGGTATGACTGTGAATGGGATTGTGTTTCAGCGGCGCTCGTTGGGGCTTGGCACCGGCGGACGCGCGTCTGGATACTGGCCCACCCCCAAGAGCCATCCGAGTGGACCGGATTATGCCCGTGCGAATCGAGCAGCGAGCGGCGCCGACGATCTCCTGACATTCCTGCACAAGCGGCGCCGGTTGGCACCGACGCCGAGAGCTGCCGACTATCGCGGCACGGGACCGCGCGGCAGCAAAAGTCAGATTCATCGGGAAAAACACAAGTGCCTGGATGGGTTCCTGGCGAACTGGTCTCCAGCTGGTGGAATCGTGAACCCCGACTGGCAAGACTGGTACATGGGGTGGCCAATGGGATGGACCGCGATACCTGCTCTGGCGACGGCATCGTACCGCAGGTGGTTGCGCGAATTCTCGATGTTTCGAGCGATGGTTGAAGGGAGGAAGGGATGAGATTCATCAAACGGCTGAGGACTGCCTTCTATCTACGGCCAGAGCTGCTGGACTTCGCACACGACATGGAAACGACACTCCGGCGCCACGACCACAAAACTCACTGGAGCACGTGCCGGACGGAGTATCTGGTTTTGAGGCTACGCAACAAAATTTTGGAACTCTCACTCGCAATTGTGGCGGAGCGATCAGCATCTGAGCTGCGAGCGGAGGCCGTGGATGTGGCGAACTACGCCATGATGATCGGGGATGTCGCGTCGCGAAAGCGGATAGCCTACCAATGGTTTGAAGACGAGACGGTCAGGAGGATGCAGCACAGATGAGCATACCGTACACCACACGGACGTGGAACCCGGTGACCGGGTGCTCCTGGGTCAGTCGAGGCTGCGACAACTGCTACGCTAAACGCTACGCCGAGACCCGGCTGCGGAAGTGCGCGCGGTACGACAGCGACCATCCGTTCAAGGTGACGGTCCATCGGGATCGGCTTCGTGAACCGATCGGGTGGCGAAAGCCGCAGCGAATGCTCGTCTGCTCGATGGGCGACCCGTTTCATCCGTTGGTATCGGATGAGGTCCGCTCTGAGATCTTCGCCACCATGGCCGGGGCACCACAGCATAGGTTTCTCCTGCTGACGAAGCGCGCCAGGTCAATGATCGGCTTTTGGCAATCAGTGGAGTGGGAGCTGTTCGGCACGGCGCCCGAGCTGGAGCACATCTGGCCGGGGGTCTCGGTTGAAGATCAGGACACCGCTGACGAACGGATCCCGACTCTGATATCGCTTGAATCGGAGTACCGCTGGGTGTCGATCGAACCGCTTCTCGAGCCGATCAGGCTGAATGTTGCGCTCGGTGAGATAGACTGGCTCGTGATCGGGTGTGAGAGCGGGGCCGGTGCCCGTCCCTGCGAGGATAGCTGGATAGAGGACCTGCTGAACCAGTGCTGGGATCTGAACATTCCGGCGTACGTGAAGCAGGTGCAGATCAATGGAAAGGCCGTGAAGAAGATGGGGCGGTTCCCGCCGTCGCTGCAGGTGCGCAAGATGCCGGCGGAGTTGAGGCTGCCACAGGACGCCGAGTTTGAGCTGGACGGGAGGTACTGAACATGAGGAAGTGGATACCCTTCAGGGTCCACATCGGGGGTAGCTTATCGGACAGAGGCTACTATGTGGGCCTCTGGACACGACGGTACGGCTATCGGATTGAGCTTATCGTTTCCGTTCCTCTGCGATGGGGCCACCAACTATCCCCGCTGGTGGTCAAGCACAGCGTCTTCAATTGTCGGCAGTTGCATTTCTGGATTCGCCTGCTGCCGTGGCCGTTCATCTTCGCCTGTGACCTTTGTCTGTACTGGATACGGTTGGGCCTGTGGCTGGGCGTAGACGAGATGGACAGGCTGGCTGCGCTGGAGTGCAGGTTGAGGGCAGAGTATGACAGACGGCGTGACGAGGGATGAATGACCTGGCCTGACGACTACATCGACAAGGTGATCTGCGGCGACTGTCTTGAGGTCATGAAGGGCATCCCCGACGGGGCGGTTGATGTTATTATCACAGATCCAGTTTGGCCGAACTGCAATGTTGTCATGGCGGGTAGTGATGATGCTTATCGTTTATTCGGCCGGGCCGTCCAGGAATTTAGGCGGATCACTAAGCCACTGGTGATTCATCTTGGTTGTGATTCCGACCCTCGATTTTTGTCGGCAGTCCCCGATTCTTTTCCATTCGTTCGGACCTGCTGGTTACGCCGCACCCCACCGACCTATAAAGGCAACATTCTGTATGGGGCAGACGTGGCGTACGTATTTGGCGATGGCGCACTCCCTGGGGATGGTTCAAGGCTGTTGCCTGGAGAATGTGATTCTTCATCCCAGGGGCATCGAGATGATTGGAATACCCATCCCTGTCCAAGAAAGGAGACTCACGTACAATGGTTGGTTGCTAAATTCTCGCGGCCCGGGTGGCTTATCCTTGATCCATTCGCGGGGTCCGGTACGACGCTTTCCGCGGCCCGGGGGACTCGTCATTTCATCGGCATCGAGATTGAACCCAATTATTGCGAGATAGCGCGGGCACGGCTACGACAAGAGGAACTGTTCGCTGAACCAGACAACAGCAACAAAGGAGAAGCCAAATGATTGAAGTCAAAGCTCCACGAGGGCCGCAACCACATGAGATCAAGGGCAGAGACACCATATTCCTGTCCGGGTCAATCGAGATGGGAACCGCCGAACACTGGCAGGCGCGGGTTGTCCGGGAACTGACGGACTTCGACGTTGTGATCTTCAACCCCCGGCGGGACGATTGGGACTCAACCTGGCGGCAGTCAAGGGAAGACTCCCGATTCAAAGAACAAGTAGAGTGGGAGTTGCGGTGGTTGAGGGCGTCGACGATGCAGTTCATTTGCTTCGACCCGAATACCAGGTCACCCATCACACTGTTGGAACTTGGCATCATCATGCAGTTGCCGAGCGTCCGGCCAGCGATTTGCTGCTGTCCAGAGGGCTTCTGGCGGCGGGGCAATGTCGAAATCGTGTGTGATTGGGGGTGCATAGACCTATACCACAACTTTGCTGCGGCTATGGACGCACTTCGGGTGGCACTGACCCGGGCGCGTGACGAGGGATGATGAATGGCTGAACTACCACTACAATCCGCCGTTTGGCGATGGACAGAAGATCAGATACTATTGTTGTCCGGGCCAGATCGCCGAGCAGACGAGACCGCCACCGAAGCCGCTCAACGATCCCGTGATCCATGTACGGTGCCTCCGCGATGGATAGAAGATCAGATTCTATTGCCGAACGTAGAGATCATCCGGCGAGCAATTAACGAAACGGAGGAGCCCATCCAGGACGAACAAGAATGAAACACGAGGTGGGCGAGGTGTACAGCAGCAGGTCGATGGCCAGCCCGAAGATCTACCTGCTCTTCCAGGCCGAGACACGTGAGGAATGGGACTACCTCTGCGACGATCTCTCGCAGAGGGTTGGCAGGAAGGGCGCCGATCTGCGGCTGAATGAGAAGGACAGGAGGCTCATTGTCTTGCTCGTGCCAGACAAGGGCGGGATTGGATCCTGCGAGGATTGCCCAGAGGCGGTGTAGGCAAGAGGTATGTTGCAGGTACTACTGACAGAAACACAGAGCCGGGACTGTCTCAGAGCGGCGCGGTCGCTGGTCAAGGGACCGGAGAACCCCGGCACTGAGCGATACCGGACCGAGTTGCGGTGTCAACTCGATCGCGCCGAGCAACTGGCCGGGCGAGTGGCGGTACTGAAATGGCTGGCGGATGCCGATCTGCCGCTGCCTGACGAGACACGCGATGCGCTCCGAGCCGAGACGTACGGTCCCGGGCAGGATGTGCCCCTCGTCGGCGGCTTTCTCGTGCCCCAGGTGAGGATCTGCACCTTGCCCGCGTACGCGTGGTGGCTTCTGGTCAGCAAGTACGAGTTTGCATCTTCGGTGTGGATCTGTGCTTCGCCAGGCCACGGGCGGTGCGCACAGGTCGGAGACTTCGACCGTGAGTTGCGCTGCAACCTGATCGGGTACGTGTACTGGCGGGATTTCTTCGATGCCGACGGCCTGCCATGGTTTTCGTTCGGCGTGGGGCAGCGGCTGCTGGACCGCCGGTTCCTCGGTACGATGGTCCGGCTGGCCCGACAGCGGAAGGCGATCGAGCGGAAGGGTGACCTGAAAGCGGTGCAACAGTCGGCGGCGAAGCTCGTGAGCAAGCAGACCGTCGGGCAACCTATGGAAGGCGCAGAGAAGTACGGCCTGCCGATCGAGTGGTTCCGGACCGATTGGGACGAGCTGCTTGAGCAGCTCCGGTCACAGATGGTCACGGGGATGTTCCCGGACCTGGATAATGGGAAGACGTGATGGCAGCAGACCGGTCGATTACAACCCATTTCCGGCTCACGCCGAAGAAGCAACAGGCGATGGCGCGATTGCTGAAGGGTGATCGTCCGGCGGACGTGGCCCGGGACTTGAATGTTACCGACCGGACGATCCGCAACTGGCGGCACGATTTCCAGAATCTGTTTCTGGATACGAGTGAGCGCTGGCTAAAGATAGTGGCGGCAATGACGCAGAAATCGCTGAAGGTCTACGAGCAGTACCTTCAAGGCAAGGGGGATATGACAGGCGGCGACCTGTGGGCTGCCAGGGATTTCCTGAGATCGGTGGGGATCCTTCAGGGAGATCGGCCGCTTGTCGACCAACGGCAGGTCCATATGCACAAAACAGACATCTTTGTCAACAGGCAACCGGATGAAGAGTTCGCGGACAAGGCGCCGGCGCAAATCAAGCGACTTACGCGAGTACTTGAGCGATCCCAGGGCGAGGGTTGAGCTGTGCACCGAGCACTTCTATTTGTTCTGGTGGTGGTACTTCCCGCACTACCACCGGTACGAAATCCCGGAATACAAAGTACCCGTCATGGGACAGGCGCGTGCTCCACGGTTGCTGGACATCGAGCCGCGCGATCACGGGAAATCGGTCGTCTGGAGTTGCGGATATCCCCTGTGGGTGACGCTGACGAATCCTTACGGGCGTCCCGTCGAACATCTGGACGGCGGGGGCTTCCGATATCTGCCAGGCGACGAGGAAATCATCTGTCAACTGAGCTACGGCGGCAGTCTGCCCCGGAAGTGGATGCGCAGGCACAAGCGGGAGCTGACCACCAATCGGCGACTGATTGCCGACTTCGGAGAACAGTCGACGGAAGGGCTGCCGGGCGGTGTGTGGACGAAAGACGAGATTGTCCTCCGGAACGGCGGGCACATCTACTCAAAGGGGTCTTTCGCACAGATCCGTGGCGATCACCCGACCGAGGTAGTTGTCGACGACCTCGAGGACCGGAAGGAAGCCAAGAACCCGGACATCCGCGCGAAGGTGCGGGAGTATTTCTACGCCGATGCCTACGGCGCGTTGGAGCCGGACTCGCGGTTGAAGGTAGTCGGCACTATCGTGCACCCGTCGTCCCTGCTGAAGGAGCTATACGACAAAGAGATCGAACCGCCGGTCGGACTGAAAGGTCAGAGTCGGTATGAAGAAAAGTGGCAGAAGTTTCGATTCGAAGCGGAGCTTCCGGACGGATCGCCTCTGGCGCCGGAGATCTGGCCGCACGATGCGCTGGCATGGCGTAAGGCGACGGTGCCCCGGTCGGTCTGGATGAGCGAGTATATGAACAGACCAGAGACATCGGCCAGCCCGGTCTTCCCGGAGGCTTGGTTCAAGAAGGAAGACAACGGCTTCGAGTATGATGCGAAGTTCAAGGAAGAAGTGCTGCCGGAGCTGCGGCGCATCTCGTTCATTGATCCGAACGTGGGAGAGGACGAGCGGGATGACTGGACGGCAATCGTCACGGTGGGATACGCCCTCGCGCGTGTTCCCGAGATCTATGTCCTCGAGGTTAAGCAGTTCCGATCGTCGTTCCGGCAACGTGTGGCGGCGGCGATCGAGACCTGGCGGAAGTGGCATGGGCGGATTGGATTCGAAGCGATCGCGTTTCAGTCGTACCTGGCCGAGGAGTTCGGCGAGCAGTGCCAGGAGAAGCACTACCATCCCGACTACTTCACGACACACTACCGGGACCGGCCGATCAAGGGGGAGCCGTTACCGAAGAAGCTGGACAAGGTATCTCGAGCAGAACGCGTTCAGGAGTTTTTTGAGCTGAACCAGGTCAGGTTCAACTACCGGGATCCGGCGCAGCTGTGCCTGATAGACGAACTGACCATGTTTCCGGATGGAGACACGGACGACCAGGTGGATGCGGTTGTAGGCTGCCTGACGGAGATCAAGAGGGAGTTGGCAGAATACCGGCAGGAGCACAAATCGACAGTCACGGTAGACTACGATGACGATACGGGGCAGCCGACGTACGATTTCGATGAGGATGAAGAATGAGCAAGCAACCGGAAAGTATCGACCGCAAGCTGATCGCCTGCCCGATCGACCCGTCGGTCCCGATCATGCACAGCGTGCTGAGGGCCAAGCGGGAGTTTAAGAAGCGGTTCCCGTCGCAGCCGACTTCGGTCTGGATCCCGTATGACGTGTACCCGCTTCTATGGCACGAATTGCATGGTCAGGTGAGACTGGTGTTCGATGATGGCGACGGAAGCAGGGGACCGATCGTTTCGGGCGTGGATGAGATCGACGGGCTGAAGGTGTACGTGTACGTGCCACGAAATGACTTTGTGGGCAAGGTGGCAGTAGGAACGTGAGAAACGGAATGCGAGGCCGGAGATGTGCATCTGGAACGACATCCCCCGGTCGCAATCTCTCTGGGCGGCCGGGGGGCCTCGCTTAATGTTATATGTAAACCCTTATCGCATAGTTTACCTGTTGTTTACACATTGAGGAGGTTTGTACGTGAGTCTTGAAAACTTGTATGCAGGGAACGCGAAACTCACCGGTTTAACAGGACCGGGACCGGATGTCCTATTTCAGGATCTTGACGAACTGAGAGCGACGCTGGCCGAATGCCTCACGGAAGCAGAGACTATTCAAACCAGGCTGGCGGGACCGCAGGCGGCCGTTGCGCCTCACGCACCCGAACAGAAGGGACCGAAGCTAAGGGCTGAGGCGGGCGTCTTCGCTATCTGGCACAGTAAATCCCGACACCTGTACGGTCAAACCCAACGATTGCAGGGCCAGCTGCGAAGACTGCGCCAGTTTCTGATTCCGGGTGACCGCGTTGCGGCACAAATGCTGGGTAAGCCGATCGACAGATACGTTGGTCCGGAGTGCGAGGATCCGGGTGGCCCACCCTGCTCAGACTCGGGCGCGACGGGTCAATCGGAACTCTGAGGGGAGGTGATGCGATGGGCAGTGCCGTTTAGGATTGGGTAAGTATAACGTGTTGCTTTATCGGCATTTAGGCCCCCGGAATCAGAGCGCAACCGGGGGCCTTTTGTTGGCAAATTTAACACTTGACAAACGGCTGAAAATTCCCGTTAGGCTAAGTGTAGGCGTCGTTCCAGGCGAAGCACACCGGAACTCCGGCCGTCGCGGATGCGATGGCAAGACGAACCGGCAACACCGTACATGATTGGCTTCAGGTCAAACGCGACCCGAAGAAGCAGATCCGTGACCGCTATAAAAGGGCGAAGGATGCGCTTCGGGCCAGACGCAACAACTGGCGGAAGATCCGCCGGGCTTACCATGGCTATGTAAGGAAAACCTCGGGCCGCAGGGGGCGGGCCAATTTTCACTTCCACAAGTTATTCCCGCAGATCGAGCTTGAAGCCGCGCGCTTCATCACCACGTACTTCCAGCACACACCTTTTGTCGCAGTCTCGCCGACGTCCGGGCGATCGGTTGAGAAGGCTCAGCGGCACGAGCAGGTAGTCCAGCACTACCTGGAGCACGCGCCGACGTTCTTTCTCGAGATCTGCCGGCTGGTCAAGTACTCGTTCCTGTTCGGGACGGGGTTCATGATCCCCAGCTGGCGACGGGACGTAGGCAAAGTCCATCGGAGGGTGCCGGTGGTGCTGTCGGGTCAGCACGTCGGGACGGTTGACCACGAAGTCGATGAAGTTCTGTACGAGGGGCTGTGGTTCAAAACCTTCTCTCCGTTCGATGTGTTCCCGGCTCCGTTTTCATCGTGGATCGACCAGGCGCCCTGGGTGATCGTGGTGGAGTTTGTCCCGGTCGGCGAGCTCGTCAAGCGGGCCGAAATGGGCGTTTACGACAAAGCCAAGGTGATGCAGGTGGCGCTGAACTGCTACGAGCAGCAAGAATGGGAGATCCGCCGGTGCCACACAGAGATGGGGGGTAGTGCTCTGGAGCATGATCCTGAGTTGGTATGCCTGCAACATATGTTTGACGGGACGCGCATCACGACCCTGGCGAATGACGATCAGGTTATCCGCGACGAAACTGGCGTCTTCTGGCACCCGTGGATTCCGATGGTGCAGGGGGTCAAGACTATCGACCCGGACAGCCTGTGGCCGATCGGATCAGGACGGGCTATTCTCCCAATGCAGCAGCTGGTGAATCTCTACGTGAACGCAATGACGGATCTTACGGTCAGCCATCTCTGGCCGATATGGAAATATCGCTCGTCCGGCGTCAACCCGAACGATCTCCTGTCTTTACCAAATCAGCGCATACCGGTGAAGAACATGGACGACGTCGACGTTATCAGGATGCCGGAGATGAAACACGACCTTCTGGCAATCAAGACGATGCTCGAGGCAAATATCGAGGAGACGACGGGGTATTTTGGAGCGCAGAAGGGGTTTAGCGAGCAGAGAAACACGGCCACCTCGGACGCGATTTTCCAGTCTGAAGGGAACACCCGGATCAACAGCGACATATTGACGTTCGAACGGCAGACCCTGATCCCGAAAGCGAAGATTGTCAGTCAAGTGGTCCAGCAATTCATGCCGGACGAGCTGGAGATCAGTGTGAGCGGACCGGGCGCCAGGGATTTCCAGACAGTCACCCGTGATGAGATTCGCGGAGAGTTCAATTTCCAGGTGAGCGGACCCACGGAGGCACTCAACCGGGCGGTGGTGCAGCAGCAACTCATTGAACTGTTCTCGAAGGCACAGGGGACGACTCAGCTCGTGCAGATGCCGAATGGGGCACTGGTACCGGTGCCGGTGCTCGACACGTACAACGCCCTGCGGGACCTGTACGAAGGCTACAACCGCAAGAACGTCGACAAGCTGCTGTACCGGCCGGAAGTCTTCGGGCAGCCGCTCAATAATGATCTCCTGTCCCAGTATGGCCTGCCAGCGATTCCCGGCCTGGATCAGTTAGAGGTGAACCCGCGTACGGGTGCCCGCCGGCGGTCGACGAATCCGCAAAAGGTGGTCAGCAATGCGAATCGTGTCAAAGCGCTGGAGCTGATATGACGATCTCGGAATTTGCCCACGTGATGCCGCCGATCGGATACCGACCGGCTCCAAAGTGCTCCGTCTGCGGGAAATCGCAAGATGGGGGATATTGGGTAAAGGTAGGTGGCAAGAGCTATTGCAAAGAGTGCTGGAGAGAGCGCGACGCAAGGCCGGTAGATCTGTTGGGAGGGGATCAAAATGGATCTTGACCGGTCAATGTTCGATTACATCTCCGGTCCGAGCGGGATGAAGTACTTCAAGGACCTCTGGGCTCGCCCGACCACCAGGATCGATCCGGACGACGAACCGGAGGTGCAACTGAGCAAACTGCGCCGCCGGGTGACACTGCTGCTCAGGGTCAAAGCGGTCCGGCAGACCGAAGGCTTTAAGGTTATCGAAGAAGTCCTCCTCATGAAGGCGCGAGAGTTCGATAACGACGTCTGGACGGCCATACTGGAGGGTAACAACGACAAGGCGACGTCAATGGCAATAGAGCGAACTGGAATCGTTACACTGTTCGAATCGTTCCACGAGGTTGACGACCAAATAAACGCCTCCAGGAAGTTGATGCGCCAATTACAAGGACAGGAAGAAGGGGACGACCCCCTTGGAGATATCAACATCGAGGATTTGAATGACCAAGCCGAATGAAAATCCGAACGCTGGCTCTGGTGACGGCACCGGCAAGGCAGCTGCGACGGAAACACCGCCGGACGTGTTGGCGAAGTTTGGTTTGCAGCCGACTGGTACGCCGCCAGGTGACCCAGCGAAGAAGACGAACGATGGCTCAAAGCCACCGGACGCGGGTGACCCGGACAAAGGGACGACCCCTGGTGATGGCTCCGCAAAGGGTGCTGAAGGCCAAGGCGAGCCGCAGAAGAAGTATGCGGGGAAGTACGACACACCGCAGGCTCTGGCCGCCGGTTACAGCAATCTGATGAACCACAGTGTCACACTCCAGACGGAGAATAAGACGCTGCGTGAGAAGATGGCTGAAATCGAGGCCAAGATCAAGGAGATGGAGAAGGGGAAGCCAGCCGGTCAACCGGCCAGCGGACCCGACCCCAAGATCCTGAAGGCGTTTCGTGACAACCCGGCAATGAAAGCGGCTCGTGATGCCCTGCTCCCCGTGCTCGGGGAGGATGCCTACCAGGCATTTGAAGACGGGCTGATGGCAGCAACATCTGTGAACCAAGCCAGCAACAGGGAGACCGCGCTGAAGCTCCAGCAACTCGAACAGGAGCGGTTCGAGGCGCAGTTCTTCAAGCAGCGGCCGGACGCCGAGGATCCCGATATCCGGGAGGCGCTTGCCACGCTTCTCAAGGAAGCAGGGGAGCACGAAGACGATCAGTTCTATCAGATGGGACTGATCGTTGACGCGGTGAAGGGCCGTATGCTTGACACGTTGATTGAGAAAGGCGTGCTGAGTCGCGTGAAGGCTCTGAGCGAGGAAGACCGCAGGAAGCTGATCGCGGGAAATCTTGTTGCCGGTACAACTGGCGCTGCGGGGGAAAGCGACGGTACCGGTCCGAATACGAAACGTGAGAGGCAACGCCGGACGTTTTTTGGCGATAAGCCTGACCGGATGAAGTGATGAGCCGTTGTGTTTCTCCCACAGCGCGGGAGAGACAACATTGCCGAACTACATTGAAGGGGTCCAGGACACCGACCTGGTACTCGATGACGAGCGAAAGGCGGATGTTCCAACCGAGCTCGAGTGGCTCCGGCCGGATAACGCACCTCTTATCAAACTGACCAGGGGCCGTGAGGGTTACGGCCTGCCGATCAAGAAAGAGCTGACGACCGATCCGGAGTTCAAGGTCCTCGAGAAGGAGGAACGCGCCTGCTTTACCGCAATCAACGACGGTGCGGGCTACACGGCGGGCGACACCGCACTCACCGTCGACTCGTGCGATCACATAAATCCCGACGATATGCTTCAGGTCCTCGGCGGTGAGATCGTACGCGTCACGGCGAAAAACAACAGCACCAAAGTCGTAACGGTTGTTCGTGCCTGCGGACAAACGACGGCCGATGCTATCGCGGACAATACGCCGTTGTACACGATCGGTTCCGCGCACGAGGAGTATTCGGCCCTGCCGACTATCCTCATGCTGAAGAACCGGAAGCGGGTGAACTACACGCAGATCTTCCGGCTGCCCTTCGGGGTATCTCGGACGCTGAAGCACACGCGCCTGCATACGGGCAAGAAGGTCCCGGAACTCAGACGCGAGGCCTTCCTCGAGTTTGAGAAACGGATCGAGCGCGCCTTCCTGTGGCAGGAACCGAAGGAGGACGCCACCGGAGGGCCGAACGGCAAAGTGATCCGCTACACCGGGGGAGTGAATTACTGGATCGTCACGGGTGGCGGCAACGTCACCACCGTGACAGAGACGTTCACCAAGACCGGCTGGCTGACCTACGTGAGGAACTGCTTCGAGTATGGCAGTGACACGAAGGTCTTCCTGTGCGCGCCGCTGCTGATCGAGATGCTGGACTACTGGAAGGACGGGAAGCTGGAAATGAAGCCGTCCGACGAGCTGTACGGCATCCGCGTGGCGGAGTGGGAAACCGGCCATGGCAGGTTGCTGATTGTCCGCGATCGGGACCTGAAGAACAGTCCTGCCGGCAGCGGGGCTGGCCACGGGGGCACCGGGTTCACCCTTGACCCGGAGAATCTGGGCCTCCGCTACCTTGAGGAGAGCGATATGGCTCTCTTCGAGGACGTGGTCAAGGACGGTCACGACGGTTCGGTGGATTGCTACCTGGCAGAAGTCGGTTTGGAACTGGCCCTGCCGGAGACGCACTCCAAACTGACCGGCGTCGTGACCTACTCCTGATCCTGATGACAAGCGGACTTGGGATAGGTTAGCTGAAGAAAAACGGTGGGCGCCCTTCCCGGGCGCCCACACAGAACCGGAGGAAACGGTGGCGAAGAAGAAGAGGACGAAAACCAAGGCTGAGATCGCGGCGGACAACAAGGCTCTGCGCATACGGCTGGCTGAGACAGAAGCCAAGCTTGCGCTCCGAGAGGACGAGCCAGCTGAAGCGACGACAGAGCAGGCACCAGAGGCGAGCAAACGGCCGATCGAGAAGCGCGTGTATTTCTCCAAGGCCGTCCGGCACGACTATCACTTTAGCCGGGCGACGAAGGAGAAGCCCAACGCGCCGGTTAAAGTGTACTCATTCCACGATCACCGCCTACCGCTGACCAAACCGGAGGAACAGGCCGAGCTGGAGTCGCATCCGGACTTCAACCACGAGTTCTGGCTGGCGGGATCTCAGGCTATTGAGCCGAGGACCCAGTACGTTGACGGCATAGCGACGGCCGCATCGGAGACAGCCCGGGGCAAATGAACCTGGTCAAGCTGGACAATTTGCGGCGATCGCCGCCGGACCGCCCTACGGTGCGGGTCTGCATCCCCTTTTACGAGGGGTTGCCCCCGCCGGCGGTCCAGTTGAACGAGCAACTGACCCATTCCGGGCTGCCCGGCTATAACGTCGTCATTGCCAAGAAGCAGGGAACGATCATTCAGTTTGCGCGCAACGAACTGCTCGAAGGCGAATGGGACTATGCCTTCTTCGTTGATGACGACGTGGGTTTCTCGCAACTGGAAATGATGCGGAGGGTGGTGGTTGATTCGCCGGACGGCAAGCGGTACGAGTTGCCGATTATGCTGGCCTACCTGAAGACCATTCTGGATCACCGGCTGAAGATCTGCGCCGGGTACTACTGCGGCCGGCATTCACCACACCTGCCTCTGGTATACAAGGAGGTTCTTTTCCGAGGGGAGAAGGCCTACCGGCATATACTGATGCCGCCGGAGACAGGTTTGGGCGAGGTTGACGGGGTCGGAACCGGGTTTATGTGCATCCATCGGACGGTGCTGGATATGTTCAAGAGCAGGTTCAAAGAGCGCGAGGAGATCACCCGGCGCTACAAGGTATGGCGTGACGCGAACCTGCGCCCCGGGCTGCCGCGTGAGGTAGCCGACTATCTGCAAGCCTGCAAGCCGGATCTGTTTCCGCCGTTCTGGACGGACCATGTGCATGACCCGTACCGGGCGGAATGGATGAGCGTGGGTGAGGACCTCTATTTCTGCCGTGAGGCCCGGAAGCTGGGATTCAAGATCTACGTGGACTGGAGCATCCAGGTCGGTCACCAGACGACGATCTTCATTACCCCGGCCAAGTATCGGCACGCGTACATGGACGAGGCTGTGGCGCACGAGAAGGAGTTCCTTGCTACTCTCGAGGATGGCGACATTCAGGAGATCACGTAATGCTTGACGAGCTGACCGGGCTGTTTCAGCTGAAGATTCAAAACCAGGACGCGTCCTACGTGTCGCACATCCACACAGTTATCAAGACGACGTGGGCGTTGGTGGCGGCAAGAGCCGACTGGTGGTTCCTCGAGAGTCCGGATCCGTTAGAAATAACCCTGACTGCTGACGTCGATACCTACGAACTGGAAGCCAAGAACATCGGGCGGATGCTGCACATTGCCGACAGCGCCGGTCGGGTGATCTGGACGTACAAGGGCCGGCGGCAATTCAACCTGTACCGGGCGGGGCGATCTGACACGTCGTCCGGTACGACCAAGGTATTCACGCTGCGCGGCTTGAAGCAGGCACACCCAGTTATTCAGGTCTATCCTCCGCCGGGATCCTCGGTATCTGCTTACCTCCACTATAAGGAAGCAGGAACTCTTGACAACCTGCACAAGCTGCCAGTGCCGTGGTCGAAGGTGATCCTACACGGCGGGATGTCTATGATCGCGCCGCCAAAGGCCATGGAGGCCGGGCGGTGGACGGGTCTGACAGCTCAGGAAGATCAGGCGTTCGTGTACTGGCTCTCGGAGATGGTGCGGCTGGAGACGGGCGCCGCAGACGAGGAAATGGAACTGGTCGTGGACGATCATCTTCAGAGCCAGCTTGATGAGGTAAACGATCTATGCTGATACGACGCTGCATCATTACGGCCCTGGCGGTGTTCCTTGCGACTGCTTCCGGCAGGGCAGAGACCCTGAACGAAGTGATACAGTCGATCTATCACCGGGGAGTGTATTTCGATACGTCGCGGTTCACAACGCCCGTGCTGCTGGACCTGGCCAACCAGGCGCAGGAGTTGATCGCGACGGTGGCTCAGTCCAATGAAGCCGATACGGTTATCGAACTCGGAGCGGCCATCACATACACGCTGCCAGCCGACTTCTACTTGGTCAAAGCGGTCCTTCTGAATGGTTCTCCGCAGGTCGACGAGGGGGATCCCTTCAACACCGAGCAAGCGCTGCAGTACGTGCCGATCGAGGATTACGGCAGCACGGCGCGGCCGCAATCGGGCCGACCACAAGCCTGGTCGATCTGGAACGGCAAGATCCGCCTGAACCGGACGACCTATACGAACGCTGATACGATCACGGTCTGTTATATCGCCACGCCGACAGCAATGGCGGACACCGGAGACAGTGTTGACCTGCCAGGCGGATACCTGCCTCTGTTTCGGGAGGTCCTGATCCAGATGTGCAAGGACTATATCACGATGACACCGGCGTCAGATCAGAAGGCGCTGAGCCTGATTGCGGTGGTGCGCGATTACATACAGGGACGGCCAGCCGATGAAAATTAGACTGCTCATTGCCTTTTCTTGGCTCCTTTTCATTGCGCAAGGCCGCCCGGAAGGGATCTATGACTTTTCGGGCGGCATGAATACCTCAAGCAGCTGGCCGTTTGTTGCCGGCAACCAGGGTTACCGATGCCAGAATTTCGTGCTCGATGATCCGGTCGGGACCCTGCGGCCGCGTCATGGGTTCCATGCGGTCACGGACAGCCTGGCGGACTATACGCGGATCCGGTCGCTGAACACGTATCGGTTCCAGACATGGGACGGCTTCCTGTTTCAGGTGGTCCAGCGGGATACGGTGACCAAGGAGTGCGACCTGTATGTCTCGGATGCGAACAAGTACAACCTGAACACAAAGCTGGCCAGCCATCTCTACCCGAATACGGGACAATGGGTCAACTGGCTGGGTGCGCAATACTATTTCAACGGTCGACAACCAGCAATCGTGGTCACCGGTGGACCGCACTCGTTTGAAGCGGCGGAGATGATACCGCCCGGGCCAGGTCAACTGCTGGCGATCCCTCTTGCCGAAGCGGGGCCGTTGGACGGCGAGTATATCTACGGTGTGGTCGGGCAGATCCCGTGCAGTACGGTCGTGCCGACCTGGTCCAAGCGTAGCGCCACCCTTTCTCGCGCAATCCCGGTCGACAGCGGCAAGGTACGCCTGACGAATTTCTACGCGATGGGGGCAGATTCGGCGTGCGCGGCTCCGGATTCGCTGTGGTATCTGCTGGTACGGACGCGCGGCAACCACAACGACTGGAATGAGGACAGCCTGTTTATCGTGGACAGCCTGCACAGGGCCAACAGCAGCACCGACACGATTGTCTGGATCGATTCGCTTTCCGACACCCTGCTTGACTCGACGCGGTTCTGGAACTGGCTGCGCGATCGTCTTGACTTGGCCGGAGGGGACACGGCTGACTTCGCATGGAACAGGGGCCAGCTCAACAAAGGCTACGCGCTGGGGTCAATGACAATGATATCACTGGTATCAGCCGACAGCGGTGAGGCAACGATTTTGCCCGGTACGACCCCCGGCGGCTGTCACCAGGCGAATCTGTACGCCTACACTCTGCTGGACAGGGAGACAAACGTCCAGTCCGATACCTCGCGGCTGCTTAGGATCGGTCGGGCATACGGTCAGGGAGATAGCAGTATGACGTTCGGCGTACCTCTCCCACCGTCCGGGCGATACTACCGGGTGGTTTACCGGGCGCATATGCTCCTGGGCGAGATTCCGTTGTCACCAGCAGACTATAATCCCAACCCGTGGTCGGGCTACCTGTGCCCGCCATTCTACGCCGTGGATACAATCTACGACTCGACAGCGACCACGTGGTTTGACAATCACGATCCCGCAAAGGTGGAAACAGATAACGAGATGTACGACCGGCAGTTGCCGGCCAACATCCTCAGCGGGGCCATTATCCATGAGGCGAAGATGTACGGCTGGGATCGGCAACGGATCTATGCGTCACTGCCGGACACGGCCCGGTTCCCGGCCCTGACAAATGTCGCCTTTGACCTTGACGACGGGGAGCGAATCTACGGGGCCATGTCGTTTGAGGGCTATATCATCGTCTACAAGGCCAACAGCCGGTGGGTTTTGTTCACGACGGACGGCGAGATTTACAAGCGGTCGAAAGCGAGCAAAGGGATCGGAATGATTGCCCCGCACTCCCTGAGCCAGTACCAGGGTGCCAATATCTACCTGGGTCCGCAGGGGGTGTCATACGAGGTCGACAGCCGCTACCGGGCGGAAAAGGCAGAACGCCAGGACAAGTACCTTTCGGATCCAATTCGTAACCTGCTGGTTCGGGATCAAGCCAGCATGGTAGATGCGGTCGGCATCGTGGTCGGCGAGCGCTGGCTGCTGTCGCTGAGCGGTACCGACACGACGTTCGTGTACTTCTTCCGGACGGGCGGTTGGGGGATTTTCGACTTCGACTTTGCAGATGCGGTCCTGTATGACACGGTAGGCACAGAGCACGCCGGGTTCGAGCATCTGTGGTTCATGAAGGACAGTGACGAGCGGCTGTATGTGTGGGATGAGGCCGACAGCACGGACAACGGAAGCCCGTTCCTGGCGGCATGGGAGAAGCGCTGGCTGTTTCGTGAGTCGTGGGGGTACTCCACATTTCACTCGGCGATCTTGCAGCAGCGATCAACGATGCAGGCAACCGAAACGGTATTGCTAACTATGCGCGATGAAGACAGTGTTCTGGTGGGTGTGCTGGCGTTCGATTCGCTGGCAAGTCACCAGTACCGACATGGCCGGTACGCGACCTCACCGGCCAACAGGGGTTTTCATCATCTGAATATAGGCCTGTTGGTTGCGAACAGGCCGGAACTACAAATCCAGGGGTTGGATCTGGACGTACGACCGGGCGGGCTGACGCGGCCCGGGCCGTGAACATGGAAGGAGGGATGGATGGCACAAGGGAGTGTCTACGGGAAGTCGAATGTGAATCTCGGACTGACCGACTTTCTGCCGATGGGCAGCGGCGTGCTCGAAGGTCTTGGACAGTACCTATTGGGCGCCGAGGACCGGAAGTTCAAGCGAAAGGCCCGATTCCAGATGGACCAGGTCGGAAACCAGCTCGAGACGGGTATCACCGGTCTGGACATAGCGGGTATGCTCCCGGCCATGCGAAAGGCGATTCTGCCGCTGATGAATCGTGCAGCCGGAGCCGGGGCGGCCAGGTACGGATCCGGATCGAGCTACGGGTTGGGTGCCGGCCTGAAAGCGGGAAGTCAAGCCATGGCACCGATGGTCGCTCAGGCGTGGATGCAGAGGCTGATCGAGGGTCAGAGGAATCTGAGACAACTGCACGGCACCTACGCCCAACTGGCAGCCTGAGAGTAGAGCAATGAACGCGGAACTGATCGGTCACATACTGATGGGAGGCGCGCACGGGCTTTCCCAACTGAGTGTCCTGAAACAGCGGCAACGAGAAGAAGAAGAACGTGCCCGACGGCAGTACGAGGCTGAGGCCAGGCAGACAGGACGCGAGGAAGACCTGTTCCGACGCGAAGAAGAACGCTACCGTCGGCGGTTCACCGCGCAGCAGGATATCCAGCATCGTCGTGACGTTATCGACACCGAACTGGACGAGCGGGAGCGAGCGGAGGCCAAAGAGCAAGCCGCGCTGATGGGTGACCGCGAGATCCGGGAGAGACAGGAATCGATCGAGGTGGGCCAGCACGCGGCACGGGTGAAGGCAGGAACATTCGACGCCAGGTACAACCGATGGCTGCGCGGAGGGTATACGCCAGGTACGCAGGCAGAGGTGAGCGCATTTCGGAAGAAGGCCGGAGTTACAGGCGCGGCGGGGCCGGAGGAGGCGCAGGTCCCGGTTATGCAGCTGTTCTCAACATGGGCGAAGATGGATCTTGATGAGCGGAAACAAAACGGCGAGACATTCGACGCCTACGTCCAGCAGTACGTGGACGCAGAGCGGAAGTGGGGGAGGGCGCCAGCAGCCGGAGACAGACTTGAGTTCCGGGGATCCCCAACCGCCGGTCTGCCAACACCGGGGACGCAGTTGCCGCAGGGGGGACAGTTACCACAGCAGTATCCACAGACGGGGAATCAGGGGATCGATGTCTATAATCAGATGGCCACAGGGCAGATCCATTTCACTGACGACAAGATCACCTTTGACGAGGACGTTATGCGATCGGGGCGGATCGCAGACCCCACCGATACGATGCCAGCTGGGCCAGCGCCTTTGAACTCGCGGGGCCAGCCGGTAGGGTCGGATCAGGATGCCGTCGACCTGACTCCCGACCTGGATCCCGGGTACTACACGGACCCGGAGCGGTGTCCGGATGCGGCGCGCGCGTATGAACTCATGACGTTCTATGAGCAAAAGGGTTGGATGCGACCGCAGGACCAGGAGTGGCTGGATCAGTACCTTGAGAGCGTAGGACTCTGATGGACGAGTTCACGGCAGTTGCAGACCGATACCGGCAGCGGCGGGCGGAGAACCGGCCGATCCTCGAACCGCCTTCGAGGTTTTTGCTCAAGGCAATCAACTATCGGCTGATCCGCCAGGACCAAGAGGCAACAGAACGCGAGTACGCCGAACTGCATCCCACCGAGACCGATGTCTACGGCATGGCGGTTGCGGCGCAACCGGCAGGCCAACTCATGCCGGGGGCCGGGCCAGCAGCTCCGGAAAAGCCGGGTGGTCCGTTTACGATTCCACCGCTGAGCCAGCAGGAGCTGCCTCTGTTTGAACCGGGGATATCCCAGGAGATCGAGCACGTCACCCCGGAGATGCGCAAAGCCTATCCGTGGCTGACGCCAAAATATATCCAGGAGCGCCCGACACCGCTGACACAGCAGGCAGGGGCCGTCATATCCGACGTCATCGACAAGGCGACGCCGGATGTGGTGAAGCTGGCCTACAACCGATCGCTTACCGGTGTGGCGCACGAAATGTTGTTCGGCGAACAGGCCTTCGACTTGAGTGACTACGAACCGGGCGTTATCGCTGACCTGACCTCAAGTCTTCTCTCCCTCATAATGCCAGTCGATGCGGCGAGCTTCGTCGTCGGCGGCAGGGTGGGTAAGGTCGTAGGTCAGACCTTTGCCCCGGCAATCATCCGAAAACTGGTGGCAAACGGCGTAGAGAAAAAGGTAGCGACGTGGGCAGCGGCTACGGCCACACAGGCTATGAAGAGCGGATCGGCACTGGCTACGTATGAAGCGGCGAGACCGTTCATTTCCGGGGGAGAAACGGCGGAGATCGGCAAGGGCGCCCTGCGCGGCGGTGCTCTTGGGTTCGTACTCGGGACCACCGGCGGAGTAACAGCCGGGATGCCCTTACCTGCGCGGCTCGGATCAGAGATAGCGGCGTTCGGCGGGATGTCGGCGACACTCGAGGGCCGGGCGCCAGGGATCGACGACTTTCTGCAAGCGGCTGGTTTTGTGCTCGGACTGAAGCTCCAGGGGAAGATTACCGGCACATTAAAGCGACGGACAGCCGAGTGGCTGTACTCCAAGGTCGAGGACGAGGGGTTGACTCTCAAGGAAGCCATGGAGGCGTTCGCAACTGAGGAAGAACCGGTCCGGGAAGTGCAGGAAGCAGCGAAGCCACAGGCACCACCGGCGCCGGTGAAAGCCCCGCAGGCAGGGAAGCCGGTCAAACCGCCGAAGCCGGCGAGGCCCGGACGTCCTGCACCGAAACCGCGTCCGGCTGAGCCAGCGAAGGCAGAGGAAGCAGAGCCGGGATACGATGAGACGTTCTGGACTGCTCAGAAGGACGGAACGTACGACAAGGTAAAGGGCAAACCAGTCGAAATCTGGCCCGGCCATAGCACATTCGTGTTCAGCAAAGACGGCTTGTACAGGGTCACAGAAGCCTCTACGGGCCTACGCATCGGGGAGCCTCAGCGGACCGAGGGAGAGGCAATTAAGGACGCCATGGTAACGGTCGAAATGGCAGGGGGACCCGATGCCATTACAAAGGCGACCAAGAAGTGGTTCGGATCCTTAACTGCAACGGAGGAGGGTACTAAGGGGGCGAAGCAGCCGAAACCCAAACCGACACCGGCGAAGCCACCGACCAAGGCCGAGGAAAAGGTGCCGGAAGTGCCGGTAGTCGACGTTGACGGGATATCGGTCGAGGAACCGGTTGCAGAGGCTACTCGTGCTCTCGTAGATGCAGGTGTCAAGACACTCAGCTCCGGTTTCCACCGAGATTTCTCCAAGGAATTCAACGATGCAGAGCCGTCCTGGGCGATCGTGGTGGATGGCAGACTTGATCCTGCCCTTGCTGAAGCGATCAAGGAGGTCGATGGGATCTCGGTCAAGCCACGGCAGACCACATCGGGAGAAACGGTCACGGACATCATACTGGACCGCAGTCGGGCGGATGAAACGGATCCGGAGGCCGCGCGAGAAGTATTCGATAAGCTGGCGGGGTGGATCCGGCTGATTGACGATCACCGCAGACAACATCCCATGGGGCAGCCCAAGTACATCCCGGATGAGATTGAACGACCGGCGGAGCAAGAAGCTACGCCTGAGAAGCCGCCGGAGCGACCGGTCCCTGAGAGGCCGACCGAGGAAGCTCAGAAACCGGCGGCACAGCCGGTGGCGCCGGAAGCGGGGGGCAAGCCGGGCAACCTGATCGATCATTTCCACCAGGTGATACGGGACGGGCGGATGCCGAAGGCACCGGCGGAGGTCATTACGCGGGCCCGGGAGTTTGATCCGGAGCTGAAGGCCGACCGCGACAACGACAAAATCTACGACAGTCTCGAAGCGGCGGTCGCACGGGAGTACCACGAGCGTATCCGGGGTGTTGACGCCTTCGAGGACCGGCTCAGGATCGCCCAGGAGATCGAGAAAAGCCTTCCGACACGTAGACGTACCCTTGAGGCCAGTTCGCTCGCCAGACAGCAATTCTCGACGCCGTTGACCCTTGCTGAAGGGATGTTCCAGGCGGCGAAGGTACGACCGGGCGAGAGAGTCTTCGAACCGACCGCCGGGACCGGCAACCTGATCGCGCCGGTGGCGGATTGGGGCCGAGTGGTGGCCAACGAGCTGCACCGGGACCGGTACGAGATTCTGGACAATTTGATGGGGGGCCGGGGAGTAACCCAGCTGGACTACCTCGAAGCCGGGGAGTTCCCGCCGTCGGGTGTGGTGCTCACGAACCCGCCATGGGGGACCGCGAGTCGGTCAGCACTGGCCAAGGCGAACCGTCTGCCTGACCTGGCGGCATCGTTTATCAATAAGAATCTGCGCGAGCTCGCGCCGGGCGGTCGACTGGTCGCACTGCTGCCGACCACCTTACTGCCGGGGGAATCTGCGGATCCATGGCTGAGTAAGGTAGCCAAGTACCACACGGTCAGAGCGGTGATAATGTCCCCACCGGGAGCCTACGGTAAAGGCAGAGGGACGGATGTAACGTCGTTCACGCTGGTTGTGGACAAGGTTGACCCGAACAAGCGAAGCGATGTGTCACTGCCGGTCGTGAACGTGTTCCAGGTCCAGAAGGGTGACAAGCTGGCGCTGAAAGACATCGGTGAAACGGTCCGGTTGCTGAAGGTCTTCCTGGGTGAGCCGCAGACCATGGAGGGATACGGCCTGGCAGGCAAGCGGACGTGGGACGCCTGGCGACAAGCTATTGACAAAATTGCAGATCGGGCCGATATTAAAGAGAAAGGAGGCGCTGATGTCACCGAAGGACCTCAGGGCCCTACCAAAGTACCTGGAGTACGCGGAGAAATTCGGAGGCCTACCCCCGCTCCAGGAGTACGACCTGGAGGACCATCCGGAGTATCTAAGCCTCCCCTGGCAGCAACTCCTGCACCCAAGCCAATTCGATCCGAAGCCCCCGCACAAACCGAAGTGGTTTCCGGGGAGCCCGAAACAGTTCCAGTGGCTGTGGGCAAGGCACCTCGTGAACCACGAAAAGTTAAAAGGGTTGAGCGAGGACGAGCTGGCGATGTCGACAGCCCTATCTTTACTCGATTTGTACCTGACTATCCAGGACGATCCGGAAGCAATCACCCAAGAATAATCGTTACCACCAAGGGGGCGGTTTCGGCCGGTGTGCCCGACGTCTCCGACGTCAAAGTGGGCAAGGCCGTCCGGCGGTTGAACAAGACCGGGAAGATCTCAGACGAGCAGCTTGAGTTTGTGGTTCGCGGCGAAGCAACCCTGGATGCAGGCAGCGGGTTTCTTCACGCTCACGACGTCGGAGTGGGGAAAACGCGGGTGGCCATGGGACACGTCGAGGAGTGGTTCGAAGCCGGCAAGGCCAACCGGGTGCTCTACATCACGAGCAATCAGCAGAACGTCAAGAAGGTCATAAAAGAGTGGGCTGACTTGCACGATGGCAAGTTTCCCTACCGGATCGTTGATATCCGGGAAGAATTCCCGGATGCCTCCGACGCGCGCAAGGCCAAGGATGTCGACATCCCAGGCTTTGACAAGACCGTCTACTTCGTTAACGCTGACAGGTATCGGAATTTCCACGACAAAATCATGGATCTCGGAATAGACGCGCTGATCGGAGATGAATGCCACAAGTTCCGGAATCCCGGATCGGCTCGAGGGGCGTTATGGGTGGCCCTGCACAAGGCCCTGCTGAACCGGAAGGCGCGGATCGTGTATATGAGCGCCACGCCGGGCCGCGACATCGAGGAAATGGGCTACCTGTACGGTCTGCGTGAATGGGGTGTCGGAGAGTTCGATATCTGGAAGCGGAAGGTCCATGGCGAACAGGTAACGCTGGGTGATGTCAAGGCAGCGTTTGATGAGTTCGAGAGTGTGGTAAGTGGCAAGCTCCAAATAGGGGCAAAGCGTCAAACCAGCGAGTTTCATCCGAAAGAGGCTGAACAGGTCGTTCGAGAGCTGGTCGCTAAGGGTAAAATGCTGACGACGGACCTGTGGCGGCAGGGGGTCGAATTCAATGTGGTTGAAAAACCGCTGACCCGAGATGAATCAGTCACAGTCGACGACGCCATGACACTGCTACGGGAGGCTGAGCAGCTCTTTCACGAATACAAGGACGAGAACGAAACGATCAAGAACATATTCGGACCAGCTTCCGGGATTCAAAGTCTTGCCAAAGAGTTGCACTTCAATATGCGGCTGAGGCGGGCGATCGAGGAAGCCAAGCAGGCGCTGGCGCGCGGCGAGCAGCCGGTGATTTCGCTGATCCGGGTGAGCGGAGAAGAAGTCGGAGAAGTCGCTGCCGAGGCTGAACTCGACGTCAAGACTGGCCTTCCAAAGACGCTGACCAACATTATCGAAATGATAAACACCCGAGTCGTAGAGGTGACCGATGAGGGGGAGCAAATTGACCACGGAGCCATAGACGAGGCCGTAGTTGCGAAGCAAGCAATGTACGAGAAGGCCCACCAGGTATGGCCGAAACTGCCGCACCCGATTGAACAACTCAAGGGGGCGTTTGGAGAAAACGACCTGGCAGTCATCACGGGAACATATACGTACGTTGCCCATGACGAGGCCGGGCGCCCGATCATACGGCGCCGAAACGTCAAGCCGCAGGATCGGATCATCCATAACGCGCAGTTTCAAACAGGCAAGCGCAAAGTCATGGTGCTCTCCGGCGCCGGCAAGACCGGGATCGACGCTCATGACGTCAATGGCGTGCGGCGGCACATGATCGAAACGGACCCGGAGTGGGGAGCCGACACGTTCAAACAGGCCCTGGGTCGAGTAGATCGTTCCGGCCAGAAGAGCTCGCCGAAGATCAGTTTCGTCACGCTGGGGCTGGCAGGCGAACGCAAGTTCATAGGTACGATCGCCAACCGTATGCGGGATCTCGGAGCGACCGCGAAGGGTGCGGCGAGGTCCACCGGAACGGAGTCACTTGGTACGTTCGAGTATGGAGACGCGCTTTCTTACCACAGTCTCCGAGAGACGTGGGACGTGATGTCACGTGAACAGCGAATGTTCTTTACCAACCTGACAGCGTTCCGCGATCAGTACGGTCAGCCGCGAGACGAGTTGCAGGACGTTTCGTATAATACGCTTCAGCAGTTCTGGCGAACGATACAGACCGTACCTCTCGAACAGGCTCAGGCAATCCAAAAGCTGTATGACGAAACGCATCTCCAACTCGAGGTCGAGAGTGCGAAAAGCGAACTGAATCGGCTTCGCCGAGAGGGTTTGAGTGAGCCAGAGATAGCCAAGTACTTGGATGACATTGAAGCAGGCAAGTCATGGAAGACGATCCGCCGAGAGCGGCATGAGACGGGAGGGCTGCTCCGCGAGGCGGAACTGACCGACAAACTCTTTCTCCACGAGGTTCAGGGTAAGGATGGACACAGGTACGGAATCGTCAGCGGCCTGATTACTGACAGTCTGGCGGACCTGATCCCGTTTCTGGGACGAAAGCCCAACGGGAAGCCGGACATTGTCTATCAGGATTTCAGCTTCGATGAAGGCGGCGGTGTTGCCGGGCTGCGGATCCCGTACATGAGGATCAAGCCACTGGCCGAGGCGTTCAAGGCCGAGGGCTTCGGCACCAAAGTGACCCTGGATACACTGCGGGAGGCTCTTGGCGCGGGTGACAAGATTGACCTGGCCAATGGGTGGACGATCCACCTGGGCCGGTCAGGAGACCGCGAGGGCAGGTGCGTCGTCAGCGGTCCGAAGATGGTCGACGTGGTTGAGGAAGTCGGTGGCGAGAAACGGTTGAAGTATGGGCTGAAGTACCATCCCACGGGATTCTACTATGTAGAGGATCCCGCCGAGTTTGCCAGGAAGTTCGGACTGAAGGCAGCGGCGCCAAAGGGCGATGTCGTCAATCCCAACATTCAGGAGATGCACGGTGGACTTGGGGCAGCGCTTCCGGGCAGAAACGCCAGATTCGCGCAGATGCTACGCCAGGCGATAAGTGAGAAGGACCGGGATCGCGAGAAGCTGCCGACGGTGATGTTCGAGCCGGAGGCAAAGGACGTGGGTCTGCGGAAGTGGTTCCTGACGCCGTCGTTCGTGCTCGGAGCCATTCCGGGCATGGAGCCGAAGTTCGGCCGGCCTGCACAGTCGGCAATGAGATCCCTGCTGTTGACTGAGCGGACGATCAAGGTTGAGACGGCGCAGCGCGACGAGTTTCTGGACAAGACAATTCGCCAGATCCCGACCGCTGATTGGGGGAAGGTCGGCGAGCGGTTCCGGGAGATTTTCGAGGGGCAGAAGATCAACGCCATCCTCGCACGGACGGATATCAGCGAGAAGACCAGGGAAGCCGCCAAGTCACTGCGGGAGTTCTTCGACAACGACCGGAAGGAACGGATCCAGATTGCCCGGGACCGGTGGCGCAGCGCAGTACGCAGGCGGGTGGAGAAAGAGTACCGGGTCGAAAACGGCCTCCAGCGCAAGCGATTGCATCCGGAGCACGTGAAAGCGATCGAGAAGCTGACGGAAACCGGTCTGGACCAGATCATGCCGCGTGATTGGGGGATCGACGACTACCTGCCGCACTTCTTCCCGGGCGACTATCGTGTCATTGCGGAATACGCCGACGGAACATCGGAGTTCGTGACCAGCGGGAAGAACAAGATGGACGCCCTGGCGAAGATCGCCGAGGACTACGTCGATCGCAACGAGATCAAGCCGGTAGTCTCCTACCGGGTCAACAAGCGACTGTTCATGGATCCGGACGTCACGCGGGTGTCTCGACCGCGTTACCGGGCGATCGTCAAGGATCTGCATGAGGCAGCAGAGGTCAGCAGGGAAGAAGTCCAGGCGGCGATGCGCGGTCGGATCGGGGCCAAGGAGTCGCGTCAGAAACACTTCTTCGCCTTCAAAAAACGGCAGGGCTATCTCGGTTACTCAAAGAACCTTCGGGAGACGCTGACGGTTTACAACCGGGGCTACAACCGCTGGAAATACCTGACACCGCTGAACGAACAGATCCAGCCGCTACTGCGGAAGATCGGCGGCGAGGGACGGCCGAACACGCGGGCGTACGTGGAGAACATCTTTAACCAGCTGTGGGGTTACCAGACTGACGCGTCACGGGCGGTGGACGCGTTCCTCCAGAAAGTGCCGTATATCCGCGACCGTACGACACCCATGGCGCTGGACCGGTGGCTGGCGATCGCGAAGTCGGGCGCCTTCACCGGGCTGCTGAAGCTCAACCCTCGATTCCACCTGCTGAACCGGATGCAGACGTTCCAGACACTGGCTCCCCTGGTGGGGGTGGCAGACTTCGCCGAAGGTCGGCGGTCATATCACAGTGCGGAAGGCAAGGAGCTGCTCCGCAAACACGGCGTACGCTACCTGACAGGGGGCAAGCTGGCTGAGGTGGGGGCAGGGACGCGACGGGCTGAGCTGCGCGAGAAGTTCCACGGATTTGCACCGGAGACCTACAACCAGGAGATCGCCTTCCTGACCATGTACGAGGTGGCTCGGAAACGCGGCCTGTCAGACAAGGAAGCGGCCGACTATGCCTTCCTGCGTGGCAACGTGTTCAGCCAGTTCTGTTTCCTGAAGACGGACCGACCGCTGTTCACGCGGGGGCCGATCCTCTCCACGATGTTCATGTTCAAGCGGTTTCCGATCAAGGACCTCGAGCTCGGTTACACGCTCCTGCGCCACAGCGAGTATCCGGGTTTCGCCAAGTGGCTCGGTGCGCACCTGCTGCTTGGGGGGACGAAATCCTTCCAGGACTTTTACGGGGCCCCGCTCAAGGCGATCGGGAAGGCGTACGTCCCGTATTCAATCTACAAGGCCATCCGGGAGGAAGATGAGACGCTGGCCGACGTGGTCGCGTTCGGCCTGCCCGGGCTGCTCGGTATGGATCTGTCATACTCGGTGGATCTGCTCGACGTACCGTTCGGGAAGACACTGGACGAGAAGGTACTCAACCTGGTCATGGGACCGATCGGCAACATCACGTACCGGGCATTCAAGGACGCGGCTAACACCAAAGGCGTAGTGGAGAGCCCTATGGAGAGGGGCATCCGCTCGGTTGTGCAGCGGGTCCCGGGCTTGCGGTGGATGATCGCCCTGGAGCAGCTGGTCCAGGGTGCGGACGAGGGCAAGTATGACTTCCGGAGTGCGACAGGCAAGCTCCGGTTTCAGGGAGATCTCAGAGAAGTACTCATGACCGCCGTCGGGGCGCGCATGACGAAGCTGGGCTGGCAGGATATCAAGTTCGATGCGCTGTCGGACCTGGCGGCTCAGCGCGACGAGATCATGGACAAGGTCGTCATGCAGTGGATCAACTCAGGAGAGTACCCGCAAGATTCAGAGTCCAAGGAACGCTGGAATGAGATGTGGCCCGAGTGGCCGATCAGCTACAAGGGGCTGAAAGCGCGGAAAAAGGCTCGAGAGAAAAGTGCTCAGAGACCGACTGAGGAGCGGGTTCTCAGTGAGGGCGCGAAGAAACTGGAGGAAGTCCTGTGATCTACCGGCGGGACATATTGCGCAGGAACTTGTCGAAGCCGGTGCGGATAGGTTCGATCACTCGGCGGAGCGCCCGAGCGACACGTGGTACGACACGGTCAACAAGCCAGATCGCAAAAGCGGCAGCAGCAACGTATTTAATGCCCTCAATTAGATCCATCCGTGCCTCCATGCTAAACATCGGCCGGAAGCGAGATTTGTCAAGGGAAATCCGGCAGGTTCGACCCCCTGTCCGGGTTCAGGAGGGCTTATGAGGGTCAAGGGAGCGAAGCTTAATGGCAATCTGCTGTGCTGGCTGAAAAAGTACTGGATCCTGATAACCCTGATCTTCGGCTTTGCGGCGTGGCACACGACGGTAAACATCGGGCTGGCCTCTCAGAAGGAAATCAACGTCCGGCAGTCAGAGCAGATCCAGGGGCTTCAGGAACTGGTGCAGCAGAACACTCAGCTCACCAGGAGCATAGACGGCAAACTGGACGTGATCCTGCTGCTTATGAGCAAACGGCCAGTGGACACGACAACTTCGGGGAGGTAGACTATGAGAGTACTCGTTGCACTCGCAGCGGTGGTGCTGATCGGCCTGACTGGCTGCGGTTCGGTCGAATCCGATCCCGACCAGGTGACAATCAACTTCACGTGGACGGCGGTCGGTGACGACGGTGATGTGGGTCAGGCATCCTTGTACGATTTCCGGACAGCCACGGATTCAATGACCCTGTTGAATGATTGGGCGAATGCGCGGGAGATCGACGGTGAACCGGCTCCGGCGATGGCCGGGACGCCGGAAGCATTTACGGTGACGCTCGAACTGGCGAACGGCACAACCCACTATTTCGCGCTCAAGGTTGCCGATGAATGGTGCCCGGTCCGGCAACGCAGAAACTGGTCGCAGATATCAAACCTCAAGACGGTCTTCGTTGCTGACGATCGCCCGCCGGGCGCGGTGATAGATCTCGATCTGACGGTCCAATGACACACTGGCTGCTCATACTCCTGCTGCTTCCGGCCATGGTAAGGGGAGCGAGCTTCACGCTCGGAGCCGGGAACCATGACGCGGACGCGTCCTATATGTCCAAGCTGGCCACCGGCACGAACTACGGCTCCGACAACTTGATCCAGATCTACGAGGACGGCACAGCTACCGGTCGGCACCGCGCAGTCGCTGACTGGCCGGAGCTGAAGGACTCTCTGTACGGGGAAGCGGTTACGTCGTGCAGCTTGTTTGTCAAACTGCATGAGTCCGACAGCAAAGGCGCGACCACCATGCAGTACGGTGTCTACGGCCTGCTGAGGCACTCCGTTGAGACGGAGATCTGCTGGGATTCGGCGCAGAAGGACCCCGGCGGCGTGGCCTGGACAACGGCCGGGGCCGACGGAAGCGGCACCGACAGAACCACCACCATGTATGACGTGCATACCGGGGTGGGCGACACGATTGCCGGTCAGTGGTTCGCGTTCGACGTGACGTCACTGGTCCAGACGTGGGACGGAACCGATACGGCGAACGCACAGGGGTTTATGATTGCGCCGATCGAGGATAGTCATAACTGGAAAAACATCCTCTTTTGCAGTGACGACCACGCGACAACCGGAAACAGACCATACGTAAAAGTGGTCACGGCGGAGGGTGGCGAGGTGCTGCTGCCGCGACGCCGGAGGCTGCTCACAGGAGGTGGATGACGTGAAAAGACTGCTGCTTTGCCTGACACTATGCCTGCTGATACCGGGGAGCCTGAACGCTTTCGGCATCGTGAACCGGACGGCGACTCGCGACACGCTTTCGATACCGTTCCAGGTGCTTGACAGCCTGGCCAAACCGGTCGACCTGGCCAGCGGTGACTCGGTGTATGTCACCGTCTTCTCACCCGGCGGTACGGTGGTGTTCAAGGATTCGATGGCCTACGACGACGCCAGCATCAAGGCCTACGATTGGGAGGATTTCAACGGCGGCAAGCACTACGCGTACACCGAACAGGTGTCTGTCCTTGACGGATCGAGCACGTCGGACGGGGTGTTCACCTACATATTGGTTGTCGACGACAACACGGGTGCAGACCTCATCACGCCGTTCCACGGGTACTTCCAGATCATCAACTCGAATTTCGAGAGCGGGCTGGATTCAGCCGGGCTGGCGGCGGAGCGCTCCGGCAAGGCGCTTGACAGCCTGCATCTGATAATCGACTCGCTCCTGGCGGCACTGGATACACTTCAGAACACGCCGATGGGCCTGACCGACGTGAATCTTGTGTGCAACGGCGGATTCGAATGGTCAGCCACAAGCGCCCGTCGTTGGAGCAAGCAGTCAGGGACCGGATCCGGTTCCATTGATACGGTCACCAACAGCGCCGGCGCAGGACGCTACCTCTTCACGATCCCGTCAGGTACGGACGACACAATCACCTATATACAGCCACTATATGTCGACTCGGGATATTTCGCCCTGAGTGCCGGGTTCTGTACAGGGGCGCTCGCGAACCTCTGGGTCGGCGTCGTTGACAGTATCACGTCCGACACGCTCGGCCTGATATACTTCAACTCGGGCGCCGGGCCAAATTTTTACCGCATACGGGAGACGGCCGTTCGGATCGAGAGTGGGTACAGCAGGCTGTGCAACGTCTTCATAAGATTCACCTCCAACGTCTCCAATACTCAGGTCGATGAAGTCAAGCTGGTGCGCATAGCCCCTTTGTACCAGTTCGCGGAAGATACACTGGCGGGCGGTGAGCAGCTCGCGATTATGCCGGACGACTGGACCGGGCCAGATTCAGTAGCGTACCAGGGTGAAGCTGCTGGAGTGGATAGCGCTTTCATGCAGAGGATGGCGAACCGGCAATCGGATTCAGCTCAAATGATCGAGGATACGCTCTCGGACGGTGAGAAGGTGGCGGTGATGCCTGACGACTGGATGGCGCAAGACTCTGCCGGGTTCCAGGGTGCGGCGTCCGGATTGACCAAGGAGCAGGTTGCAAAGGCGGTAGCGGACACCTTGAGGGATGATACGATCCCGGTAAACTCGGTTAAGATCTCGGACGACGCCGTGGCGGCGAGCTCTCTCGAGGCGGCATTTGACGGGCAGGGCACTTCTGTCATGTCGCTCCGGGGACTGGAACTCATCGCGACCCAACCGGGTGACACCGCCTTCAAAATTCGGGGAATAGGCAGGGCACCCGGAATGTTTGTCCAGGGGGGTGACACGGCCACTGGGGCTGAATTCATCGGTGGTGACAAGGTGGAGGTCGTCGATATAGGCACGCGGGGAATGGGCATTTATATTTCGGCTCCACAGGGCATGGGTGCGATGATAAAGGGTCGCTATGACGGTCTTTTCTGTCTTGCCACCGAACCTGGCGGCGACGGCATTGTGGGCCACGGCGGTAGTTGGACGGGCGTTTCCGGTTGCGGTCTGCGTCTGACCGGCGGGCGACCGTTCTGGGGCACGCTCTACGGGGACCTTTACGGCAGCGTTGATACGGTACTCTCGCTCCCGGACAGCAAGTTTTCTGGTGGCTGCGGCGGGAGCGGGTCGAACAACTGGAACGTGGTTGTTGTCGATACGACCGGCGGCCAGATCCGTGGCGCCGTATCAGGCGCCAGACTGACCGTCCGAACCCTGGCACAGGCCCTTGAAGGCTTCCTGTGGACGGGCAGCTCGGGGGCGACCGCCTTCACCGTTGACCTGGATACGTTTACCGTGGACGTAACGAAAGCGGGCACGTTCTTAGAAGACGGACCGCAGGACACGATCGTGGTGGCCCAGACCGACCAGGTGGACACGGTGTGGGTGACATACACCAGCGCAGTGATCCCGCCAGCCCAATCTCCGGAGCTGACAACGGTCTTCTGCTACTACTATCGCGGGGGAGAGCCGTACCGGGGCGCCTACCTGCTGGTGCGAAACGAGAACGTGGCCACCGACACGACCCAGGGGGTGATCTTCGGACCGGTCCGCGAGGGAATGCGGACGGACAGCACCGGTCTGGCGTACGTGACAGTGCCCAAGAGCTACATTTTCCACGACAGCCTGACGTCGCTCTATGACATCTCACTGACGGTCGCCGGTCGCGTGGTCGCTGACTGGCCGGACGTGTATCTGCCGGATCAGGATTCCCTGCGCCTGGAGGTCACCAAGTGATTCCGAGGAGCATCAGGAAAGCAGCATACGGCGCGTTGCACAAGGTCTTCCTGCTGATCGTTTACGCCGGGTTGGTGGCGATCGCCATCTCGAAGATCTTTGAGATGTTCACATGGCCCAGCTGGCAGACACTGCTGGTGCTGGCGCTCACCATGATAGGGGGCCTGCGGGGTCTGGTGAGGGAGCTGAGCTAATGCCACGGTTCTCGGTCCAATCGCTGACGGCGCTCGAGACCTGCCACCCGGATCTGGTGCGCCTGTTCATGGCGGTAATCGAGCACGTGAACTGCAAGATCCTGTGCGGGCACCGGACCGAGGCTGAGCAGCAGGCGGTTTACCGGGCGGGCAAGTCGCGGCTACAGTGGCCGGACAGCCATCACAACCGTTGGCTGAGCGAAGCGGTCGACGTGGCGCCGTGCCCGATCGAGTGGCGGGACCGGGAACGGTTCTTCTACCTGGCCGGCTTTGTCATGGCGTTTGCCGCCCGGATGAAGATCGACCTGCGGTGGGGCGGCGATTGGGATGGAGATATGACAACGCGAAACAACCAGCTGGACGATCTGGTGCATTTTGAACTGACAACGGGAGGGACTGCATGAACGGAGAGTTTCTTGGTCTCGGTCGCACCTGGTGGGCCTTCGTGCTCATCCTCGTCGCGACCACGATCCTGCTGGCAACCGGCAAGGTCGATGCCGCTTTCTGGCGGGAGGTCGTCACCTGGGCGTTCGGCATAGCCGGGGGGAAATCGGCACTGTGCGGAGCCGCCAAAGCAATCAAGGTCAACAAATGAGAGGAGGGGAGATGAAACTGCTTCTGGTAGTGCTGCTGGCGCTGCTGGTGCTGCCCGTGCATATCACTGTGGCACAGCAGCCAGCGGCCAGCTTCTCGGGCGTGATCTGCGGATCCGCGCTCGCCACGGATGACTTCCGCCAGTGGGCGGGAGGCTTGCAGGCCGGCACGGAGTTCCCGATCGACGGGGAACGGTATCTGAGCTTCCGAACGCTCTACACGAAATGGAATTTCGGCGAACTACAGGCGATGCAGGCGACGGCTCTGCTGAGCTGGTATGTGAGCCAGGACCTGGCGTTCTACACCTTAATGGGCGCGGACGCCTGGCTCGACGGTGACCAGCACGGCGCCGACTTTCTGACCGGTGTCGGCCTGTCCGCTCGATTATACACAGCAAGCGGGACCGAGTGGATGGTGCCGTTCAGCGTCGATGTGTTCGCCGAAACGGTCTTTGCGGACGTCGATCACCCGACGGGGAATGTACTCCAGGCAAATGTGGGGTTGAAGTTCGCCAGGCCGATCGCGCGGTGAGGGGGGAGAGGAAAGGCCCGGCGTGCGCGGCGCCGGGCCTTTGGTGTCTGTGTAGGGGAGAGGGGATTCGAACCCCCAACCTTGGACTTAGTAGGACCCCGCTCTATCCAATTGAGCTACTCCCCCAATCTACAGAAAGGTAGTATTTTCCCCTTGACATCTCAAGGAAATTGCCGATACTACCTATAGTAGGACCCCAAGGAAGCTCTGAGCTAAACCTTGGTGTTTTAGCCGGGAGAATCACCCGATAGCAAACCGGGAGGTGCTACGCGGCTAAAATCGCGGGCGGAGCACGGACGGTGTTCCGCCCCTTTTTTTTTCGCTGCCGAGAAACCTGACAAACCAGACCAGATTCCTCTTGACAATCCCAGGGCAGTCATTATACTAAAGTCGTACTGCCAGAACCTGTCAGTGCTGCCCACCATATTCCCTTGACATCGTTGCGCTACACCAGAGGTGCTACCTGTAATTGCAACTCGGAGGGGCAAAATGAACCCGCATGAAACCTTAGCCGTGGACTCCTTCATATTTAACTGTGAGGCAAAACGGCTGACTGACAAAACTCTATCGGTCTACCAGGAGCGGCTTGACTACCTGATCCGGTGGGCCGCAGAGAAAGACCAATCGCTTTTGACCCTGCAAACATCCGACGTCCAGCAATATCTACTATCGCTCATGCGACGGGGCTTGGCCGGCATCACGATCAATGGTCGTCTGAAACTGTATCGCCAGTTCTACCGCTACCTGCTGAGTCAGGAGCTGATCGGACATGATCCGACAGGCGGCATTCCCCTGGTCCGCTGCGAGAGACGGGTCAGACCGGTGACCTCTCGAGAAGATCTCAAACGGGTCATCAGGGCCGTACGTCGGCGTCGGCGAGGTCAATTTTTCGGCCTGCGAGCTGAGATCATGCTCATGCTGGGCTACGACACGATGTGTCGGCTCAACGAGCTGATCTCGATCCGGTTGGACGATATGTCGATCCGGGACCGGACGGTCCGTGTATTCGGCAAGGGCCGAAAGGAGCGGATCCTCGGCTTCGCACCGACGACAGCCGCGCGGCTGCTGGTGTATCTGGCACAGCGGGCGAAGCTCGAGATCCCGGGCGAGCTGCTGTTTTCGACGAAACGCGGCCGTCGGCTGATCTACCGAAACGTGCGGCACATATTCGAGCGGTGCGGCCAGCTGGTAGATCCACCGGTTGCACTGGCTCCCCACCAGCTGCGCCGATCGGCAGCCACACACTACTACGAGGACATTGGCAATATCCTGTTGATCCGCAACATCTTGGGGCACGAGGACGTCACCACCACCCAGCAGTATCTCAAGGTCGAGCAGCAGGATGTTCTGCGGTCGTACGAACGGCGGACGCCGGTGTCCGCCCTGAACATATAGTTGAGCGCCGGGGCCGGATCTGTCCAGTCACTCATATCCTTTCCCAGATGTCAGTGACACGGCGTGTTCCACCGGTCCCGGCTGCTGAAAAAAGCTGAAAAAAGAGCTTGACAGGATGTGTGACAATGTGCTTACTTGTAAGTGGAGAGCACAATGCCAAAGCCGAAATCAAGAGATGAACATTTGTCGGTCCGGGTCCCGACGGCTCTGAAGCGCTGGATCGAACGCCAGGCGCACACTGAAGGTCGCAGCATGAGCGACTGGATATGCAGGCAACTGGAGCGGATCCGGAAAGAGGCGCCGTGAATTTTACACTTGACAGGCAACGGACCGGGCCGATATATGTAAATGACAGCAGGACCTTGAGACAGGTGATATCTTCTTTCGTGGGACTCGCGGTAAGTTCCCGCGCCATCGGTAGTAATACCGGGGGGCGGAATCGAACCGCCGACCCCCTGTTCCACAGATTGAAGGTCACCTCTCTT
>Ga0307379_10000303_pt1 | contig 85185 bp, 64 predicted proteins | sample UN2MG_FD_202237 | JGI IMG/M metagenome (GOLD analysis project Ga0307379, IMG submission 202237) | Soil microbial communities from Risofladan, Vaasa, Finland - UN-2 | ecosystem: Environmental > Terrestrial > Soil > Coastal area > Acid sulfate soil | place: Finland: Risofladan, Vaasa | collected... | reverse complement strand
CGGCACGAGTGGGTTCTTCGGCGGCGCGCGCCGCGCTACTTCTTGTAGACCGGCAGGAAGCGGTAGTAGACCTCGAGGCTCAGGACGGCCATGGCCGTGGCATACACGCGGCCGCCGCGGGACTTCGCCCACTGGTGGTTATCGGGGTCCCAACTGCCGCGCACGAAGCGCCCCTTCGCGTCGTTGATCTGGTGGATCTGGCACTTCACGAGCGGGTCGCGGAAGAGCTTATTCCAGTCGGTCCAGTACTCGCCGCCCATCTGGAACATGGCGAGGACGGAGTAGTAGGTGTAGTAGAGGTCGCCGACGAGGTGGTCCTTGCCGGTGTTGGGCGCGCCGACCTGGTTCTTCTGGCGCTGGCGCAGGAAGTCGGCCGCGGCCGAGATCTCCGCATCGTAGTCGCCGCCGAGGAACTGGCGGCAGAGCATGCCGATGGCCGACACGGCGGCGCCGGCCCCCCTGCTGCTCACGATGTAGGCGCTGCCCCCGTAGTCGCGGTAGGTGTTCTTGAGGAACACGCGCGAGCGCTCGACGGCTTCCTGGGGCACCTTGAGCTCGGAGCAGATGGCCGACTTGATGGCCATGATCTGCCAGCCGGTGACCGACATGTCGCCCTCGTCCTTCGGCACGGCGCCGCCGTAGCGGAACCCGCCGTGGTCCGGCTGCACTTTGCAGACGTAGTCTATTGCCTTCTGTGCCATTCTCCCCACAGCCGGCGACTGCGTGAGGCCGTAGGCCTCCGACACGGCCATGGTGGCGATGCCCATCTCATAGAAGGTCTTCCAGCCGAAGCTCCCGTTGTCGCGCTGGTTCTTGGCGAACCATTCGAGGCCCTTCTCCACGGTGGTCTTGAACTTGCCCTTCGTGTGGGTGTAGCCGGCGCCCAGGAAGGCCAGGAGGGCCAGGCCGGTCATCCCGACGTCGAAGTCGCCCCCGCCGTCCCACTTCTTGCAGCTCCAACTGCCGTCGTTCTCCTGGGCTTTGGCGAGCCAGATGAGGCCGGCCATCACGGCGCTCTCGGCGTGGCGCGACGAGCCGCCGCGGCCGCCGGGCACCTTGCCGGTGCCGAAGTTCCTGCGGCCCGAATAGATGCCTCGGGTCATCCGGTTCGCCGACGGGCTGTCCACCGCGAACACCGGCGTGTTCGACGGCGGGTCAATGCTCGTGAGCGGGCGCTCCACGTCCTTCATGATGTCTTCGGTGGGGTCCAGGCCCAGGTCGGGGCCGGGGTCATCCTTGCTCACGGGCTCGGGAGAGATCGGGATGTCCTCGATCGGCACGTCCAGCTCTTCCTCGATTGTCTCGACCTCGGGCGGCTCCGGCGGCTCGGGCGGGATCTCGGGCACCACCTCCGGCACGAGGTCCACCGGCACGTGGCTGAAGATCGTCTCGCGGCCCATCGCGTCGTAGGGCCAGCTCCAGAGGATGAGCATGGCGATGATGTGGACGAGGAACGAGATGGCCCACCAGGGCGAGCGGCGCAACTGGCGGTTCAGGAACTCCTCCCACTTGCTCGGCTCCTGGTCCACGTACTGGTCGAGCTCGGTCTCTTCTGCCGGAATGGGGTTCAGCTCGTCGGCCATGCTCAAGACCTCCTCCAGGGCGTACCCCGGACATTCTCCCCGCTTGCATTATAGCGCTGGCGCCCGACGTGTCAAGGGGCGCCTGCGAAATTCACAGGGCGCGCCGGCGGGCACGGGCTGGCCCTCGTGGCGCGCGGGCGCCGGGCCTCAGCGCTTGGCCCTGCACAGGGGCAGGAAGCGGAACGGCGCCTCGAAGCACAGCGCGGCCATGGCCGTCGTGTAGACGCGGCCGCCGCGGTCGCCCCACCTGTGCTTCGCGGGGTCGAAGCTGCCCTTCACGAAGTTCCCGCGCGCATCCTGCCTCACGCGCACCTGGGCCGCCTTCAGCGGCTCGAGGTGCATGATCTTCCACGCCCGCCAATACTCGCTGTCGGGGCCTGCGACGTGGTACATCGCCAGCGACGAGTAGTAGGTGTAATAGATGTCGGTGACGAGCTGCTTCGACGCCCCGCGCTCGGGTGGCGCGATGTCCGGGGCCTCTCGTTGGGCCAGGAACTGCGCGGCCTGGGCGATCTCGCCCTGGTAGACGCCGCCGTCGTTGAGGAAGAGGCGGCACAGGAGGCCGACCGCGGTCATGGAGAGCGATCCCGCCCCCTTGTCGCCCGCCAGGTACGCGCTGGCCCCGTAGTCGCGCCAGGTGCTCTTCAGAAACACGCGCGAGCGCTCGACGGCTTCGGGCGGCACCTTGAGCCCGGCGAGGAGGGCCGACTTGATAGCCATGATCTGCCAGCCGGCGACCGACAGGTCGCCCTCGGCCTGCGGCACGGCGCCCCCGTAGCGGAACCCGCCGTGCTCGGGCTGGAGCTTCACGATGTAGTCCACCGCCCGCTGCGCGCTCGGGCGCAGGCGGGAGTCCGACGTCATGCCGTACGCCTCGCACACAGCCATCGTGGCGATGCCTTGCTCGTAGAAGGTCTCCCACGGGAAGCTGCCGTTCTCGCGCTGATTCGTCCGCAGCCAGTCGAGCGCGCCGGCGGCCGCTTTGCGGAAGGTGTGGCCCTTGATGTGCGTGAAGCCGGCCCCCTGGTAGGCCAGGAGGGCCAGCCCCGTCATGCCCACGCGGTACGAGCTGGCGCCTTCCCAGCGCTTCGCGTCCCAGCTCCCATCCTTCTCCTGGGCGCGGGCGAGCCACACGAGGGCCGCCTGGAGCGGGGTGAGGATCTCGATGACCTTCTTCTTCCGTTCCTTGCCGTCGTCCGGCTCGCCGTCAATCACGCCGCGGATGTCGTCCCGCGTGCCGTCCGGGCCGGGCTTGACCTCCACGAACTCGGGCCTGGGGATCTCGACCTCGAACCGCGGCGTCTGGCTCTCTGGGGAGAGGTCGCTCTCCTTCAATTGCGGGGTGCCGGCCGACTGGTCGCCAGCGACGGGTTCCTGGTAGATCTCATCAATCTCGAAGTCCTGCTCCTTCGTCGGCTCGATGGGCTTCACGACGTCCCAGTCGTGCCATTCCTCGGTCTTCGGCTCCTCCCAGAGCTCGATCTTCCGCTCGATCTCGGTGACGGACTGGGCCTCGCCCTGCATGGGCCAGGTCCAGAGCGCCAGCAGAGCGAGGAGGTGGACGAGGAAGGAGATGCACCACCAGGGTGCCTGGCGAATCTTGGCCTCCAGCCAGTCGCGGAGGGGCGATGGCGTCTCGATGTACTGCTCGAGGGCCGCCTCGTCGTCGCGGGCCTGTGCAGAGGGGTTGCCGAGCGGCTCGTTCCTCATCGCGCACCCTCCTGTCTCCCCTGGTTGCACGGACGGCTCGACTGCAGGCTCCTATGGCTTGGCCTTGGAGGTCGGCAGATAGCGGAAGGGCGCCTCGAGGCACAGGGCGCCCAGGGCCGTGGCGTAGACGCGGCCGCCGCGGTCGCCCCAGCGGTGCTTCGCGGGGTCCCAACTGCCCAGGGTGTAGCGGCCCTGGGCGTTGCGCTCGGCGTGCACCTGGGCCGCGATGAGGGGCGCCCGGTACATGGTCCGCCACGAGCGCCAGTGCTCGCTCTGGTCGCCGCCGAGCTGGAACATGGCCAGCGAGGAGTAGTAGGTGTAGTAGGTGTCGGCCACCAGTTGCTTCGACGCCCCGCCCACGGGCGAATCGAGGTTCGGGTTCTCCGCCCGGCGCAGGAAGTCGGCCGCCTGCCCGATCTCGACGTCGTACATCCCGCCGTCGTTGAGGAAGGCGCGGCACAGGAGGCCGATGGCCGTGATGGCGAGGGAGCCGGGGGGCTTGTTGCCCGCCAGGTACGAGCTGGCGCCGTAGTCGCGCCAGGTGTTCTTCAGGAAGGTCCGCGACCGCTCGACGGCTTGGGGCGGGACGCCGAGGCCGGCGAGCATGGCCGACTTGATGGCCATGATCTGCCAGCCGGTGACCGACATGTCGCCTTCGTCGAGGGTCACGGGGCCGCTGTAGCGGAAGCCGCCGTGCTCGGGCTGGAGCTTGACGATGTAGTCCACCGCCCGTTGCGCCATCGCCCGCAGCTTGGGGTCGTCGGTCATCCCGTAGGCCTCGCACACGGCCATCGTGGCGATGCCCTGCTCGTAGAAGGTCTCCCAGGGGAAGCTGCCGTCGCGCCGCTGGTTCTCCCTCAGCCAGGCGAGGGCGCGGGCGATCGTGTGGCGGAACCTGCCGCGCTGGTGGGTGAAGCCGGCGCCCTCGTAGGCGAGAATGGCCAGCCCCGTCATGCCGACGCGGTACGGGCTCGAGCCCTCCCAGGTCTTGGCATTCCAGCTCCCGTCCTTCTCCTGGGCGCGCATCAGCCACATCAGCGCCCCGACCAGGGGCGTCACCACCGTGTCGTCGCCCGTGCCCGGACCGGTCCCCGGGCCGGTGCCAGTGCCCCAGGTGTTGGCGCGTCGGTACAGCTTGTCGCGCCCGTTGCCGTACCGCTTCTGAACCTGGGCGAGCTGCTTGGTGTCAATCTCGAAGCCGATGACCGGCGTGAGCTCGCGGATCACGTCGGCGAGGTTCTCCATCTGCTCGCCCTGGGGCGGCGGCTCCTCGATGGGCGGCAGGTCCGGCTCCGTCGGGCCGCCGGCCAACTGCGTCTGATCGATGTCCTTGATGTTGAACTTCTCGGGCAGCTCGGGCGGGTCGTCGGGACGAAGGTCCGGCGGGTCCACGATCGCGGGCGGCGGATCGGGCGGAAGGATGTTGACCGGGGGCGACCAGACCGTCTCGTCCCCGTCCGCCGCGCTCCTCGCGGGCCAGCTCCACAGGACCAGAAGGGCAAGGAGGTGAACGAGGAAGGAGATGCACCACCAGGGTGCCCGACGAATCTTGTCCTCCAGCCAGTCGCGGGCCGGCGTCGGCCGCTCGACGTACTGCTCGAGGATCGCCTCGTCGCTGGCCGCTGCGTCGGTGTGCGCAGAGGCCTCACGGAGTGGTTCCCGCCGCATGGCTCACACTCCTTCCTACCGGGGGTTAGGTGGACTCTCTCACACCTATCCCCATTATACATCAAGATCTTGGCCCGTCAAGAAACTTGGATTTTCTATCACACGCCTGTTTTCTCGGGTTCCTCACCCCTCGCGCCCCAGGCCATCGAGCGGCGATGACGGCCGGCGCGCCCGTTTGACAGCGCGCCCCCGCGGCGCTAGGATCGGGCTCCTGCGAAATGCCACCGAACGCGGCTGCGAGAGGAGCACGGAATGGACGTTTGCTGCCTGGGGATCCTGGTCGCCGACGCCTTCGGCTCGCCGATTGACGAGGTGCCGCCGCCGAACAGCCTGCGGCTCTTCGACCACATGGAACTCCACATCGGCGGCTGCGCCGCCAACGCCGGCATCGCCATGGCCAAGCTCGGCCTTCAGACCAGCGTCGTCGGTAAGGTGGGCAACGATACTTTCGGCCACTTCGTCGTCGAGACCCTCAAGGGCCACGGCATTGACCCCAGTGGCGTCGCGGTGGACCCCAAGGCATCCACCTCGTTCACCTTCGTCATCGTCGGCTCCGACGGCCAGCGGCGCTTCCTCCACACCATGGGCGCCAACGCCACCCTCTGCGAGGAGGACATCAACCTTGAGATCGTGAAGCAGGCGAAAATCCTCCACGTCGCCGGCACGATGGTCATGCCCACCTTCGACGGCGAGCAGACCGCTCACATCCTCCAGAAGGCCCGCGCCGCAGGCGTCACGACCTGTATGGACACCGTGTTCAACAACCGCGTGGCCGACTACCTGCCCATCATCGGCCCCTGCCTGCCCCACCTCGACATGTTCCTGCCCTCGATTGAGGAGGCCGAGCGGGTGGCGGGCACGAGCGACCCGAAGGAGATCGTGCGGCGGCTCCACGACAAAGGCGTCGGAATCGTCGCCGTAAAGCTCGGGCCGAAAGGCAGTTACGTCTTCGGTAACGGCGAGGAAGCCTACGTCCCGTCCTATCGCGTCAAGTGTGTGGACACCTCGGGTGCTGGCGACTGCTGGGTCGCCGGCTTCCTCCTGGGCCGGCTGAAGGGCTGGACGCTCGTCGAGAGCGCCCGCTTCGGCAACGCCGTCGCTGCCCATTGCGTCCAGGCATTCGGCTGCACCGCGGGCGTCCGCGACTTCGCCGCCACCCGCGCCTTCCAGGTGACCGCCCAGACCATCGCCTGAGCCCCGGTTGCCGGCGGCCGCTTTTCGAGCGATAGTAGTGACCACCATGCTCAAGCTTGCACTCGTCCAATTCCAAGTCGAGCCGCACGCGCCCGAGGCGAACCTGGCGAAGGCCGAGCGCTTCGTCGCCCAGGCCGCGGCCGCAGGCGCGGAACTGGTCGTCTTCCCCGAGTACTTCGTCACCGGGCCGCTGGGCAATCGGAAGGACCTCGCCGATGCCGATGGACGCTACAGGGCGGCGTTCCAGGCGATGGCGAAGGGACACGGCGTGGACCTCGTGCCCGGCTCCATCGCCGAATCCGAGGGCGGCCGCTTCCACAACACGGCCTACTACATCGCCTCCGACGGGTCGGTGCCCGGTCGCTATCGCAAGGTGAACCTGTGGGTGAGCGAGAAGCTGTGGGTGACGCCGGGCGAGGGCGCCGTCGTGTGCGACACCCGCTTCGGGCGGGTGGGCCTGGCCATCTGCTGGGACCTGGCGTTCCCCGAGCTGTTCCGCGACATGCTGCGGCAGGGGGCCGAGATCGTGGTCTGCCCGAGCTGCTGGTGCTTCGAGGACGCCGGGGCAGGCCAGCGGCACAATCCCAGGGCCGAAGAGCTCTTCGTGGACTCGCTGTGCGTGGCGCGGGCGTTCGAGAACGAGGTGGCCGTGGCCTTCTGCAACGTGGCGGGCGAATTCGACACGCCTGGCGGCAGGCGGCACTCGATGGGCCACTCGCAGGTCGCCGTGCCGTTCAAGGGCGCGGTGGCCCTCCTCGGCCACAGCGACGAGGCGATGCTCGTGGCGGAGATTGACACCAGCATCCTCTCCGACGCAGAGAGCGCCTACGAGATTCGCAAGGACCTGGCCAAGGCCAGGGGGGATGATTGGATGGATGGATGAATGGATGGTTGCCTGACACCCATCCACCCATCCATTCATCCATCCATCCCTTGACATCAGGAAGAGGGATTGACTCATGGACGCCAAGGAACTGTATGACCGCTATCTGATCACCAGCATGGTTGCCGGCTTCGAGCCGATCGTGGTCGAGCGGGCCTCGGGCTGCACGGTGACGGGGGCCGACGGGGCGGAGTATCTCGACTGCTTCAGCGGCATCGCTGTGGTGAACGCGGGGCACGGGCACCCGCGGGTGCTGGCCGCGGCGCGGGAGCAGATGGAGAAGCTGGTGCACTGCTGCACCTACGTCTACTACAACCCGCGTGCGGCCGAGCTGGCGAAGCGGCTGGCCGAGGTCGCGCCCGGCGCGCTTCAGAAGAGCTTCTTCAGCAACAGCGGGGCCGAGGCCATCGAGGGCGCCATCCGCCTCGCCAAGCAGTTCACCCGCCGCCGCGAGCTGGTGTGCCTGACGCTGAGCTTCCACGGCCGCACCGTGGGCACGCTCTCGATCACGGGCAACCGCGGGCGCAAGAAGGGCTTCGGGCCGTATCTGTCGGGCGTGGCCTTCGCCCCCGCGCCCTACTGCTATCGCTGCCCGCTGAAGCTGAGCTACCCTGGCTGCGGCGTGGCGTGCGCCGACTTCATGGACCACGTGCTGCGCTACCAGACGGCGGGCGAGGTGGCGGCCTTCGTCGCCGAGCCGGTGATGGGGGAGGGGGGGATCATCGTGCCGCCGCCCGAATACTTCCAGCGGGCCGTGGACATCGTTCGCAACGACGGGGGCCTCTTCATCGCCGACGAGGTGCAGAGCGGGTTCGGGCGCACCGGGCGCCTCTTCGCCATCGAGCACTACGGCGTGGAGCCTGACATCCTGTGCATGGCGAAGGGCATCGCCGACGGCTTCCCCCTAGGCGCCTTCATCGCGCGGCCCGACGTGGCCGACGCCTTCACGCCCGGCGACCACCTCTCCACCTTCGGCGGCAACCCCGTCTGTTGCGCGGCGGCGCTCGCCAACCTCAGCGTGATGCAGGAAGAGCAACTCTCGGCGAAGGCGGCCGCTCGCGGCGCGCAGTTGATGGCGCACCTCGAGGGCCTCAAGCCGACCTGTCCCCTCGTCGGCGACGTGCGCGGCACGGGCCTGATGATCGGCGTCGAACTGGTCCGCGACGCCGCGAAGACCCCTGCGGACAAGGAGGCCAAAGAGGTCCGCCGCCTCTGCCGCGAGGCGGGCCTCCTCGTCGGCCTGGGCGGCGCGCTCGGCAACGTCATCCGCTTCCAGCCCCCGCTCGTCATCTCCCCCGAGCAGATTGATCGTGCCGCCGACGTGTTCGCCTCGGCCCTCGCCGCCGCGCGGTGACCCGCCACAGGTGGCCACCTCCCCCACCCCTGGCGATCTGTTGCCATGGACTAAGTCTATACGCTTCTTACACTTGGCGATACCGCCCCCTACAGGCCGCCACTCCCTCCGCCCGTGGATCTGGCGATCTGAGGCATCATCTATTAGGAACCGGTCGCCCTATTAGAGCGTTCGGCATATAATAGATGGTACGTCGCCTAATAGGCAGTCCGACTCCTGTTAGGCTTCCCTGGCGTCTTGGCGGGCAGATCAGGCCCGTTTCAACCGCCAAGACGCCAAGGACGCCAAGCAACCGCGACAGACCCGGAACAAGGTAGGGCGTGCATACTTCCACGCGGACTCCTCTCACATTCCCCGCGAGGGCCTCCGGGAAATTGGCATTTGAGGGGCGTGTTGCCCACGTGCGTGCGGGGGAACGGTGTCAGGCGAACGGTGGCGAGCGGTGTCAGATCTTCAAATGGGGCTATCCGCCTGACTCCCGTAGGAGCGTCCCGCAGTGCCACCGATGTCATTCTGAGCCCATTCGGCCTTGGCCGAATGGCGCGAAGAATCTTTCAGGGGAGCCGGCTCCGACCGGATCAGGGGATCCTCGTGCGTCAGTCTCCTTCCCTGGGAGATTCTTCGTCGGTCGCCATGGGCGACCTCCTCAGAATGACACGTCACGTTCACCCTACGCAGCACCTCGTGGCCGCAGGATCCATCAGCGGGAGTCAAGCGGATAGCCCCATCTTCAAATATCAATCATCGCCCCCTACTCCAACCGCCAGTGGGCGGGGGAGAGGGGGAAAGGGTCCTCGCCCGCGCCACGGGCAGGGATGCTGAGGAGCTGTCTCCAGTCTCATCCTACACCCCCGGATCGCGGAGAGTCAGGAGACAACTCCTGCGCGACGCGCCGCACCCGCTCCTGCGGACAATTGATATTTGAGGATCTCACTCTCAGCCTGACTTGGGGCGGCGAATCTTCGCAGGGCTTGACTTTCGCGCGGCGGGGCGTAGTATTGAGCCGGCGTCCGCCTGAGGGGAGCGGCCATGTCTCGGCAGCACTACCCTGGGAGGGTCGAGAGAGGAGGCGAACATGCTCAGACGCAAGGTGAACGTGGGTCTTCTGCTGGCCTGTGGCACCTTCCTATTGCTCTCGTCGTGCTCGAACTTCGAGATGGCCTCCAAACGGTTACTGCCCACGACCGCCGAGCCGAACGAGTTCCTGCGCCTGTCTGATTGCGCGGCCAAGACGATAGACTTGGGCGAGCGAGTCAATGCTCAATCCGACTCTGGTGTGCCCGCACGCTGGGCTACGGTGCAGTGGCGGTGCGACATAACCAATGTCTCCAAGGGACCGGTAGACTGCGAACTGGGCGTGAAGCTGCTCGATGGAGATGGCTTTGTCCTTGCCGAGTCCGACGAGCTTCTCGATCAGTTGTTCGGGAGGGACCCCGGCGAACTGGCCCCTGGCGAGAGGCGCCGGGTTTGGGGGGAAATCGAGATCGCGTACCGCCGGCTGAAGGACCTGGCGTCGTGCCGCCTTTTGCCAAAGGCTTCCCCTGTGGACCAGGGGGGATCTGGCCCCGACCGCGGGTTCTGACTCCCCTTTGGTCATGCCCCATACGCCAAGTCCTTCGGCCGGCCCCTGGCCCAGGGCAAAGCCGGGCAGCGCCGCCGGCCCCCGGGCGGCCGCAGGGGTCAGACCTCGAGGGCGTGTTGGGCACAGGGCGGAGTCGTTGGGAGTCCCGCCTTCCGCCTTCGCGGAGCTTCGTAGCTGCTACGGTGGAGTAGCTCAGGCGGTCCTCTCCTGCGCCAAGCCGCCTGAAGGCGGGACTCCCAACGAGGCTGATCCCCTCAAGTCGGTTTGGGCAACACGCCCTGAAGATCCGACACCCTCAGCTTCCTCGTCGTGGAAGGGGAAAGAGGCAGAGCCTGCGGACTCGCCGACGAGCACGAGAGAACGGGAATCAGGGTGGGTACCAGAACGGGGGCCGTACTCCGCCTCGATGCCCCGATTGACCCCACAGCGCGGGTGCGGTACAATGGCGGACAGGAGCAGCGCGAAGGGGATGGACGAGAAGGGGTGAGACGTGGGACGACCGATCACACGGAGGGAATTCCATAAGGAGGCCATGCTGGTGGGAGCGATCGCAGCAGCATCGGGCGGCAGCGCCACGGCGGGCGAGAGGGAGCCAGCAGGCGCGATGCCCCCGATCCGACTCGGCTCGCTCGAGGTCTCGCGGCTGTTTCTGGGCAGCAATCCCTTCTTCGGCTTCTCCCACGGCAACCCGCAGGCATCGGCCGACGAGATGAAGGCGTACTACACGAACGAGCGCATCATGGCCACGCTCGACGCCGCGGCCGACCACGGCATCAGCGCCGTCTGGACCCCCTGCTACGAGCACTGGATCGCGCTGTGGAACGAGTATAGGGAGAAGGGCGGCAAGCTAAATGCCTGGATCGCCCAGCCCGACCGCCAGCCGATGGAGAAGGACATCCTGGCCGCCGTGAAGAACGGGGCGAAGGCCGTGTGCATCCAGGGCTGCCAGATTGACGGCCAGGTGACGAAGGGGAAGTGGGACGTCGTTCGCGGCTGGCTCGAGCTGATCAAGAGCCACAAGCTGCCGGCCGGCATGGCCACGCACCGGGCCACGACCCACCTGGAGGCCGAGGGGAAGGGGCTGCCGACCGACTTCTACCACCAGCCGCTCTACCGCCCCGACAACTACGTCCGCGCGGGCTTGGAGGAAACGCTCGCCACGATCGAGAAGCTCGCGAAGCCGGTCGTCGCCTACAAGGTGCTCGGCGCCGGCCGCATCCTGCCCAAGGACACGTTCCCCGAGGTCCTCAAGCGCCTGAAGCGCAAGGACGGCCTGTGCGTGGGCGTGTTCCCGAAGAAGCGCGACGAGATTGGGGAGGTTGCCGCCCTCGTTCGCCAGCTCACGGCCGAAACCAGCCCAACAGCCACAGGATAATGAGCAGCACAACCGCGGCGAAGACCGCGACAAACGTCAACCCCACCCTCATGCGTCGCGCAGGCTGGAGAGCAGCCACGTGCGCGTCATATCGCGCGGCGAGAGGGTGGGGCATGCCAAGGTCATGCCGCAGCACCGCCGCCGCAAGCCGCTCGATAGTCTGGTGCCCCTCGTCATTGTCCAGTGCCCTCTTCAGGGCCGCACACGCTTCCCGGAAGGCAGCCTCCCGATTGCGCTCCTCGTCAATCTCCCTCAGCCACTTCGTAGCGGCTGCCACCTGTTCGGCGAGTTGCGCGCAGAGCTTGTCGCCTGATTCATCAACAGCCGCCACGCGGCGCTCAGCCAGCGCGGCCAGCAGCTCCCGGCACCTCGCCTCGTCGAAGGCCATATGGGCCTCTCGAAGGGCTTCCGCCAGAGCGGCAGGGCCCCGCGGGGCCATTGCCGGGCGTCTGAAGTCCGGCGGCCCAAGAAGCTCCTCTGGCGCCGTGAAGCGTATCACGCGGCGCGCGAAGGAGCCGGGCTCGGCAGCGGCCCCTGGACCCGCGGCCCGCGCAGAATCGCTTCCCCGCGGCCCCACCCTGGAGGAGGCGCACGCCCCGAGGCGGATGCGCTCGAAGTGCAGGCGGTCCAAGGCATCCGGCGGCAGGCCCTTTCCGCGGTCCTCCGGCCTTGGCTCCTCCCAGTAGACGGGGCGGACGAAGTCGGGACGGCGCAGCGACAGCGCGTACTTCCATTCGTCTCTCACGTTATCCGAGCGCATCGAGTTCCACGACCAGAAGAGCTGGAAGATATCGGCCTCCTCGATCATCCGCGCCAGCTCCTTGCGCCACACCTTCCCCGCGCGCAGGTTGAGGAGGTCGCGCAGGTAGCTCACCCCTAACCCCGTCGAAGTCGCACGCTGCTCCAACTCCTCGACGATCTCGAGGTCCTTGTGGGAGTATGAGGCGAACACCTTTTGGTACGGGCGGCGGACGACCGGCTCACGCGAGGGCCGGGCCGGAGTTGCTTCGGCGTGGCTGTCCACACGGATAGCCAGCGGGATGTCGGCCAGGATGATGCTGCCGAGGAACACGGTGAGCCGGCCTCGGGCCATCTCTCCGTCCAGCTCCGGCCGGGCGCGCAGGCGGAATTCCTCGCAGTGCACGCTCTCAAGCCACAGGAACGAGCGGCTTGGGGGGTTGAACTCGATGCCTGGGATTTCGGGCTTGAACGTGATCTCTCCCTCGCGGGGGACGCCCTGAGAGCTGTCCTGCCTCACGTCGGTGTAGTCGCGGGCCTTCTCGCCGAGGGCTTGTTCGACCTGGCGTTTCATCTCCTCAATGGGGTGGGGCTGCTCAGGCGGCGCATCGGGCGGGAGCTCGGAGAGGTGGGCGAAGGCCAGCAGCGTGCGCCACTCCATCGGCCTCACCACCGCCGGGCGATAGACCGTGAACTGCACGTTCTCGTCGAGATGCAGCGGACGATTCCCCTCGCCCTCGAAGCCTGCTTGGGCGAAGTCTTCGTCGCCATGAGTGGCTGGCTGCGGCACTTCGGGCATGGCCATGGCCGTGTCTCTGGGGGTCGGTTCCCTCACCGGCTCGTCGCGGCCCGCCACCAGACCCTCCTCCTTCTCCGTGCCGGCTTCAGGAAAGGCCAGATCAAGTGCGGGGACCTCGTTGCTTGGCTCCGGAACGGTGGGGGCGGCCAAGTTTGCCCCTCCAGGTTTCTCAACTGGCCTCTCACGCATGGCCGTCCCCGTGGGGGCCGCGATACACCGCGGGGGGCCAGCCGCAGCCAGCACTGCCGCGAACCTCGCCGCCCCCATAGCCGCCACGAGGTCGGCCGGCTCGGCCCCCACTGGGAGACCAAGCTGCTGGCGGATTCTCTCCCTGACCAGCGGGGTCTGAGTCGAGCCACCGGTTAGAAGCACGTGGAGGTGCGGGCCTGGGCTCAACCCCGCCGTCTCGAGCGTGTTGCGGGAAGTGCGGACCGTCAGATCGACAATGGGATCGAGGAAGAGCTCGTACTCCTCGCGTGTGACCTCTTCCTCCAGGGATGTTCCAAGGAAGTCGGCAATGCGGACGCTGGCGGCGCGCGCGCTCGAGAGCGCGATCTTGGCGCTCTCGGCTGCTTCCATGAGGCGGTGCGCGGCCAGACGGCTTTCCTCTGGGACGCCGGGATCTGGCGAGAACAAGTCGTGAAACGGGCCGAACTGGGAGCCCGTGTGTTGCTGCCACCTGTCGTAGAGGTGCTCGGCCAGAACATCGAGGAAATCGTTCCCCCCCAGGTCTTGATGGCCGCCGGCGGCGACCACGAGCAGTGCGCCACCCTTTGCTCTGACGAGTTCGGCCTCGAATGTCGCGCCGCCAAGGTGGTAAACGAGCGCCATCTCGCTCCGTTCTTCGAGGCCACAACGGATGGCCGCGGCGAGAGGTTCGAGGAGCCTGTGCGTGGTCGCAAGCCCGGCGCGGGCCCCTGCTTGTCCGAGATGACCCAACTCTACAGAGGTGAACCACGTGGGCACCGTGATGACGGCTTCGGCGACGGGCTCGCCCAGGAATGCCTCCGCCGCCTCCCTTAGCCGCCGCAGGAGCAGGGCAGCCACGTCAACGGGCGTGTAGGTCCTGCCGAAGATGGTCCAGCGCTTCGCGGGGTCGGCGAGGAAGCGCTTGAAGGACGCGATGGTGGATTCGGGGGCGAGCCAGCGGCGGGCCTTCGCCGCCTGGCCGACGAGCACGGCGCCGTCCTCAGTGAACGACACGATGCTGGGCATCAGCGGCGAGCCGTCAACTGGTATCACCTGCGGCACGCCGTCGCGGACGACGGCGGCGACGCAGTTCGTTGTCCCGAAATCAATGCCGATGGCGTGGGCCATGTCTCCCTCCTTGCGGAACAGGGCCTATGGCATCCGGCGTCACTATAGCATGGCGCTGGGGCGGGTGCAAGGGTGGGCGCTAGTGGATCAAGCGCGCGGGGGAAAAAGGGGTGATCCTGTAGTGAATCAGGGGCGCCAGCACGCCATAAGGCGTTATTCCGGAAGCAGTTATGGCAGCGGTTTGAGGGGCCACTAGTGGATCAAACCCCCTGAGGGAGAGATTGATCCACTAGCGCGGCGGCGGGCCCGCGCCCGCGAGGGAGCGGGGGGCTACCGGCCCCCCTTGGGGGCAGGCTCGGGCCTGGGGCCGGCGTAGAGCATCGCGGGCCGCACGATGCCGCCGAGCATCAGCTCGCTGATGCTCAGGTGGCCGGTCCTGACGACGACCAGGTTGTCCTTGCCCGCCAGCAGCTTGCCCGTGACCTCGACCTCGCTGGGCTTCCGGGCGCCCGCGAACTCGGCGACCGGCTCGCCGTTCAGGTAGACCTTCGTCGGGCTGCCGTCCACCTCGCCAAACCAGAGGTGGAGCGGACCGGGGGGGAGGGCGGCCGGCGCCTTGAGCCGGGCGCGATACCACATCCAGGTGAGCTGCTCGGGGATTCTCTGCTCGTTGAGCGTGGCGGAGTAGGTCTTCACCTTCCGCCAGCCCTCGGGGGCGGCGGCGTCCTTGAACCAGCCTTGCTTCTCGCCGGCGTCCTGGGGGTCGTAGCGGAAGTCCCACTCGTCGGGCAGTTGCGCCACGAGCTTGCACTCGCCGACCGTGCGTGCGAGGCCGCTCTCGATGAGGGGGCGGAGGAACCACTCGGCGTAGCCGCGCTTGTAGCCGCGCATGGTGTTGTACTGCTTGTCGAACGCGGCGTCCATGTGCTTGAGCCACTGGTCGAAGGTTTGCTTCGCCGCAACGAAGTCGCAGCGGTTGATGGCCTCGCGCACGGCCAGGTAGTACCGGGCGCTCTCCAGCCCCGAGCGGAAGAGGGCGACGCGCTCGCGCTCGAGGTCGGTCTCGGCGGCCTTGGCCGCCGCATCGAGGTCGGCTTCGCACTCCTTGACCAGCGCGGGGGTCCAGATGGCGTGGATGCCGTGGAAGCAGCCGACGTGGACGTCGGCCTCGCGCACGGCCTTGTCAATTCGTTCCCAGTAGGCTTTCACGTGCGGGGCGGCCTTGCCGCAGAGCTTCGCATAGTAGTCGTCGAGGATCGCGTCGGCGTCGGCGTCCGCCTTCCACATCAGGCGGCTGGCCAAGTAGGTGTGCGGGCCGTAGAGGTTCCAGGCGGCCATGGACTCCAGGTTGATGCCGCGGCAGCCGGTCTTCTTGAGGAAGGGGATGTTGTCCTTCATGTAGGTGATCTTGGAGATGGGGACGGTGACCTCGGCGAGGTTGTAGTTGTAGTCGTAGCAGGCGGTTTGCATGAGGCGTGCCCAGCCCTCGACGACGGCCTTGTAGCGCTGGCGCGACTCGCAGCGGGGGTTGTTCACCCCGTGGATGCGGCAGAAGCGGATGGTGGTCACCCAGGCGCACAGGTTGTCCGAGACCTTGCTCACCGTCTTCGGCGGCAGCGTGTAGTCGGAGTAGCAGTAGAAGCTCAGGATGAAGCCGGGCGCCTCCTTGCCCACGAGCTGCCCGACGGCATCGAAGAAGCGGGCGTAGCGGTCGGACATCGAGATCGTTCCGGAGCTGGGCTCGATGTAGTCGGGCACGTCGAGGGCCTTGCACTTCGCGCACTCGCAGAAGCCGCGGCCGTCGGGCGGCGAGATCGTGTCGGCCCGGACCCCCTTCTTCGACTTGGCTACGTAGGCGTCGGCGAACAGGCGCGGCAGGTCGGGGTGGCTCGTGCACAGCCAGCCGCCGGGCCGCCGCTCGCCGCCGCGGAGGGCGTAGTATCCGGGGTGGTCCTTGAAGTACCTGGCGGCGGGCACGTGCTCCCAGTCGTGGCGGTTCGGCAGGTCCATGCCGCCGAGGCGCGAGCGGGCGTGGGGCACGAAGCCCCAGACGTTGCGGTACGCGAAGTCGGGCTTCTCGCTCACGTCGAAGCCGTCGAGCGACAGCGTCTTCGCTTGGGGGATCACCTCGCCCCACTTGTTGGCCATGAGCCAGCGGCAGCCGTGGTGTTCGAGGAAGTGGGTAACGGCGAAGCGGGTGGACATGGGGGCCTCGCCGGCGAGGAGCAGGTGATTGCGCCTGGTCTGGAGGCGATAGCCGTCGAGCGAGGGCGTCTCGGGCGGCTTCGGCAGACCCATCTCGAGTGCCAGGGCGCCCAGGACGATGGCTGGCGAGTCTGCTGCCGGCTTCTCGCCCTCGGCGACGGCCTTGACCTCCAGGCGGGCGCCCGACATCTTCTCGACGAACTCCACCAGGTCGGCTGCGGCCTCCTTCTGGTCGCCCTTGTGCCACACGGCGCCCTGGGGCGCGCCCTCCCGCACAATGTCCGCTGCCAGACCCAGGCTCCCCAACGCAAACGCCGCCGTACACGCGAAGGCCCGTCGCATCACGTTCTCCTGAAGCGCATCCCGATTGGTTGGGGGGACCATATCACGCAACGGCGGGCGAGTCAACCTCTCGCGCTCTGCTTGACTCCTTTCGGAGCCGGTCCTATAATGCGGCGGCCCTCGGGACGTGTGCCCCGGGGCCGCCGCCCACCTGGGGCGGCCAGAGCCGCTCCTCTTCGCCATCCCGCCCGAGATGGGGTGACCCCGTGGCCGAGCCAGGGCAGGACAAATCGCCCGAGAGCATCGGGCACCGCATCGTCAAGGCGATGCTGGTGATCTTCTTCTTCCAGCTCTTCTGGAAGTTCGGCGGACTCGTCGTCACCCTCCTCGTCGGCTCGGTCTTCGGCTCGGGGCCGGAGTCGGACGCCTATTTCTTCGTCACCGAGACGGTGGTGTTCCTGCTTCAGACCCTGTGCCTCAAGGTCTTCATCCCGCTGGTGGTGCCGATCTTCAAGCAGGAGCTGAGCGAGCGCGGCGAGGAGGCGGCCTGGCGCTTCGGCAACACGGTGCTGAATCTGGCAGCCGTCCTTCTGGCCGCCGCGGTCGTCGGCGGGTTCATCTTCGCGCCGCGCATCCTGTCGCTCTTCGCGATGGGCTTCAACGAGCAGCAGCTCGCCCTGAGCGCCCGCCTGATGCGCTGGATGCTCCCCGGCGTCTTCGGCATCTGCCTCGCCACCGTGACCTATGCGATCCTGAACTCCTACAACGTCTTCGGCTACGCGGCGGCGGGCGACGGGGTGCAGAAGATCGTGTGGGCGGCGGCGCTGTTCGTCGTGTCGTTCGCGGGGCTGGCGCTGCCGCGGATGCTGGATGCCCTGGCGGTCGGCTTCGTCGTCAGCGCGGGGGCGATGGTGCTCACCCACGTGCTGGGCCTGCGCTCGAAGCTGCGCTTCTATCGCCCGAGCCTGCCGGGGCTGAGCCTGCGGCGAATCGGCATTGAGGTCGCCATTCTCGCGGCCCACCTGGCCGCCCTCGGCGCGGGGCTGTGGGTGTGCGGCCGGCTCCGGCCTCACCTGCCCAACGAGGGCAGCCTTCTCGCCCTCCAGCAGGTGGTCCTGGTCGTCGTGGTCGCGGCCTACCTGCTCCTTCTCTGGTGGCGCGCCAAGGGGCGGAAGACGCCGATGGCGAAGTTCGCCGCCCTCGGCGTCCCGCTGATGTTTGGCATCCTGTTCGCCAAGTACCGCGACATCGTGACCAACCTCTTCGCGTCGTTCACGGGCACGGGGGTCTTCTCCGACCTCAAGTATGCCCGCAAGGTGGGTGAGGCGCCGAACACGCTGGTCATCGCCGCCCTGAGCATCGCGCTGCTGCCCCACCTGAGCGAATTGGCCGCCGCGAAGCTCTGGGCCGACTTCGCCAACGTGATGACCAAGACGATTCGCGTGATCATCGCCTTCTTCGTCCCGCTCACCGCGTTGATGATCGTGCTGCGCGGGCCGATCATCGCCCTCCTCTTCGACCGCGGGAACTGGACGGATTACCACCTGAGCCACGCGGGCGACGCCCTTGGGCTTTACATCCTGGCCTTGCCCTTCTTCGCCATCGAGAACCCGATTCAGCAGTCGTTCTTCGCCATGCAGCGGATGTGGGCGCCCACGATCATCGGGTTCCTGGGCACCGGCTTCCATATCCTGTTCCTCTTCATCGGCATCGAGTGGCTGGGCTACGGCTACTTCATCGTCGTGGCCGTCGTCTACGGCGCCGCGCGTGCCTTCAAGAACATCATCCTCATCGCCGTCATGCGGATGCGCGTCCGCATCCTCCCCTGGCGACCGACCGTGATCTTCCTCGCGAAGGCCGCGATAGCCACCGCCGGCGTCTGGGCCGCCGCCGAGTTCACCTATCGCCCCTTGAAGAAACTCCTCCCCCTCGACCCCTACCGCCGCCGCGAGGTGATGATTGACACCTTCAACGTCGAACTCCGCGACTGGGAGGCCGACAACGTGGACGACTTTCAGATCGTGTCGCTCAGCGATCCATCGGTCGCAGAGGCGTTTCCATGGCTTGCGCGACCCGCCGGAACCCCGCTTCCCAGCCACCGAGAGGGCCAAAAGGCAATCATGGCGGAGTACCGCCGTTCGCCGCGCCGCTCTGCCGGGCTGCGACGCGACCTGGGTGACCTCGACCTCACGAAGGCCCCTGTGCTTCGCGCAGCGGTCGGCGTGACGGAGGCGACGGACCTGACCGTTGAACTTGTGACCAGCCAGGGCACTTCATATGCCAGCAAACCCGTCGGGTTCCTGCCCGGCGGGGTTCAGCGGGTATGGGTGAATTCCGAGGACTTCTGCTCCAGGAAGGCACTGGGCGATGTGGTGGCAGTCTGGCTCCGCGACACGACAGCCGTCCAACATGTCCAGCGCAAACCGACGGCTCTGCTGATAGGTTCCTTCCAAGTCTGTGATGTTGAGGACGCAGAGGGTATCGGCGAGCGTCTGGACGCCGGCCCCGGCGACTGGCGCTACTTCCAGAAGGGGGTGCGTGGCTCCGGCGTTCCCGCTCAGGTGGCGGACACGGGCGAGCGCCCGGGCGAGCCGGAGATGGCGCTTCACCTGCCCGCCTCGGAGAAGCGCCGCACCATCGCGGGCGGGCGCATCGAGTTCTTCCGCCTCGGCGCGTGCGACCGCCTCACGTTCAAGGCGCGGGCCGACAAGACCTGCCGCGTCGAGGTGAATCTGCTTGCCCCTGACCCGAAGAGCACGGACCCGGCCGACTGGGTGCAGATGACTACCCCAGTCGAGATCAAGGCCAGTGAACGGCGCAAGGCGTATCCGGTGCCCCTTTCTGCGTTCACGGTGCCCGGCGACCGCCAGTTCCGTAAGGGCGAGTTCGCCGCCATCGAGTTCGTCGTCCCCGACGGCGTGGACTTCTGGCTCGACAACGTGGCCTTCGTGCGGGAGGCGAAGGGGCCGAGGCTGGGGCGGGTGGCGCTGTTCTATGAGCTTGGGAAGCTCATCCACGTCGCCGTGCCGACGCTGGCGGCGTTTGTGGTGTTCGTCGTTCTCCTCTTCGTCCTCCGCGTCGAGGAGGCGCGCGAGGGGTGGGAGTGGGTGAAAGAGAAGGGGCTGAAGAAGGTCATCGGCAAGTTCCGGAGGAAGAGGGCATGACGCGTGACGCGTGACGCGTGACGCGTGAGAAGAGCAATCCAGGGCGTTTCTCCTGTCACGGGTCACGGGTCACGCGTCACGAGTCCGTGAATCCTGCCAGGCAACAAGGAAAACGAATGAAAGCGGTAATCGTTTCGATTGGCGACGAGGTGCTGACGGGCGAGGTGGCCGACACGAATGCGGCCTGGCTCGCCGAGCGGCTGCTGGAGCTGGGCGTCGAGGTCGCCTACCACACCTGCGTGGGCGACACGGAGGAGCATATCAAGCAGTCGCTCCGCTACGCCTCGCACCGCGTGAACCTGGTCGTGGCCACGGGCGGCCTGGGCCCGACGAATGACGACCTGACCCGCCACGCCGTGGCCAAGGCGGCCCAGGCCCCGCTCGAGCTGCACGAGGAGTCGCTCGCGGCCATCGAGGAGCGCTTCCGCCGCTTCGGGCGGCCCCTGCCCGCCCAGAACCGCATCCAGGCGATGATCCCCCAGGGCGCGACCGTGCTGCCCAACTCCGAGGGCACGGCGCCCGGGTTCGTGTGCCGCCTGAACGACGCCTACGTCGCCTTCCTGCCCGGCGTGCCGCGCGAGATGAAGGCGATGTTCGAGACGAGCCTCGCGCCCTTCATCACGGCCCTGCCCATCGAGCGGCGGGCCGTGCGGGTCGAGCGGCTCCACACGTTCGGCCTGCCCGAATCGGTGGTGAACGAGAAGCTGGGGCCGCTGATGCTGCGCGGCAGCAACCCGTTGCTCGGCCTGCGCGTGAGCGGCGGCGTCGTGTCCATCAAGCTCCTGGCCACGGGGGCGCGCGAGTCGGCGGCGGAGCGGCTGCTGGGCCCGACCGTCGAGACGGTGCGGCAGCGCTTGGGCGAGGCCATCTTCGGCTCGGGCGGCGACACGATGGAGCTGGCCGTCGCCCGGCTCCTCGAGTGCCACGGCACGACCCTGGCCGTGGCCGAATCGTGCACCGGCGGCCTCGTCGGCCACCTGCTCACCAATGTGCCCGGCATCTCCCGCTGCCTCCTCGAGGACCTCGTGACCTACAGCAACACGGCCAAGACCGAGCTGCTCGGCGTGCCGGCCGAGATGATTCAATCGGTCGGGGCCGTGAGCGAGGAGGCGGCCCGCGCGATGGCCGAGGGCGTGCGGCGGCGGGCGAAGGCGGACATCGGGCTCTCGACCACCGGCATCGCCGGCCCCACCGGCGGAAGCGACGCGAAGCCGGTCGGCCTCGTCTACATCGGCCTGGCCACGAAGGACGGCACCCGCGTCGAACGCGTCCAGCTCGTCGGCGGCCGCGAGGTGATCAAGGACCGTGCGGCGAAATACGCCCTCAACATCCTGAGGCTGCACCTCAGGAAAATGGGCGATTGGTCGAAATGCCAAGACGTGACGCGTGACGCGTGACCCGTGACAAGAGAAGAGCGGGCCAATCCTGTTCCTGGTCACGCGTCACGCGTCACGCGTCCTGCGCAGCCACTATGGACGCCAGAATGCCCAGGTATCGCCTCCTCGCCGTGGACATAGACGGCACGCTTCTCGACAGCAGCTCCCACCTCCGCCCCGCGGTGCGCGAGGCGCTCCGCCGCGCCGTGGCCAGCGGGCTGAGTGTGGTGCTGTGCACGGGCCGCCGCTACCGCACCGCCGTTCCTATCGCGGAGGAGCTGGGCCTCGCCCTGCCGCTCATCTGCCACAGCGGGGCACTCGTGAAGGACACGGCCTCGCACCGCACGCTCTTCGTCCAGGCGATGACGCCCGAGGTCCTGCGGCTGCTCCTCGACGCGCTGGGCGACGTGGGCCTCACGCCGATGGTCTACACCGACACGTTCCACACGCAGACCGATTTCTACGTCCAGCGCGGCGCCCCGCTCACGCCCTATCATGCCGACTACCTGATGAAGAACCACGGCTGGTATCGCCTCGTGAAGTCGCTCGACGGCGGCTTGCCGGCCCCCGCCGTCCAGGTCTGCACGTTCGGCGAGCTGGACGAGCTTCACCGGGTGCGTCCGCTGCTCCGCGAGCGGCTGGCGGGGCGCACGACCTGCCACCTCCTCAGCTCGGCCAAGTACCTCGGCAACTTCCTCGAGTTCCAGAACGGCGCGGCGTCCAAGTGGTCGGCTCTCCGCAGCCTGCTCGATGCCCGAGGCATCGCGCCCGAGGAGGTGGTGGCCATCGGCGACGACGAGAACGACATCTCGATGCTCCGTGCCGCCGGCCTCGGCATCGCCATGGGCAACGCCGCCTACGCCGTCAAGAGCGCCGCCCACCTCGTCGCCCCCTCCAACGACGACGACGGCGTGGCGCGTGTGATTGACAAGCTGTTGCGTGACGCGTGACCCGTGACGCGTGATCAGAGCGGCGGAGGCCCCAGACCGGTTCCCTTCTGGTCACGCGTCACGCGTCACGCATCTGTGTGCGCCGCCACAACAGCAGAGAGGAGTTCACAGATGAAGGTGTACCTGATGACCGACCTGGAGGGCGTCGCCGGCGTCTACACCTGGGAGAACCGCAAGGACGAGACGCTGGAGAACCACGAGCGGCGGATGCGCCAGCGCAAGTGGCTGGCCCGCGAGGTGAACGCGGCGGCCGACGGCTTCTTCGCCGCAGGGGCCACCGCCGTGCTCGTCAACGACGGCCACGGCGCGGGCTACACGATTGACCTCGACGAGATTGACCCCCGCGTCGAGGTCGTCCACGGCCACGAGCGCCCCTTCTGGCTCCCCCTCATCGAGACGTGCGACGTCACGGGCATCGTGGGCGCCCACGCCAAGGCCGGCACGCCGCTGGCCTGCCTGCGCCACTCGATGAGCGACAGCGTGCGCGGCTACTGGTTCAACGGCATCTCGGTCGGCGAGATGGGCATGCAGGCCGCCATCGCCGGGCACTACGGCATCCCCTTCGTGTTCGTGTCGGGCGACCACTGGGCGTGCCGCGAGATGCAGAAGCTGTGCAAGGGCTGCGTCGCCGTGCCCGTCAAGCGTGGCCTGAGCACCTTCTGCGCCAGAACGTTTGCCCCGAAGAAGGCCCAGGAGCTGATCCGCGCGGGCGCCGCGAAGGCCCTCGCCGCGGCGGCCAGGGTCAAGCCCTTCAAGCTCGCCTCACCCGTTCGCTTCCGCTGCGAGATGAAGGAGCCGGTCTACGACACCGAGAAGCCGCGGGACGGCTTCCGCGTCCTCGACAGCCACACGATCGAGACGAAGGCCGAGGACGTGATTGACCTGTTCCTCAAGCTCTACAAGTATCCGCCCGACTTCCAGCCGCGAAAGAAGCCATGATGCGTGACCCGTGACCAGAGGAGGAGAAACGCGCAGCTTCTGCTTCTCTTGTCACGCGTCACGCGTCACGGGTCACTCCCATCCCCTGTTCCGGAGACCACTCCAATGGAGCCCACTCACGACGAGGAGGGCAGGAGCTATCGCATCTTCTGGGGCCGCATCGAGAGCTTCAGGTACGCGGGGCAGGGCGTGGCCCACATGCTCCGCACCCAGCACAACGCCTGGATTCACGCCGCCATCAGCCTGGCCGTCGTTGGGGCCGGGCTGGCCTTCGGCGTGTCGCGCGACGAGTGGTGCTGGCTCATCCTGGCCATGGCCAGCGTGTGGACCGCCGAGTCGTTCAACACCGCCATCGAGATCATCGTGGACATTGCGTCGCCCGAGTGGCGCCCCGCGGCGGGCCGGGCGAAGGACGTCGCGGCGGGCGCCGTGCTGCTGTGCGCCGCGGGGGCCTCGGCCATCGGCCTCATCGTCTTCCTGCCGCACGGCCTGGCCCTCCTGCGCGGAGCATAGCCGGTTGTGCGCGAGCGAATGCCGCGCTATACTGCGGGGCAGCGGCGGACCCCGCAGGACCCCGCGAGGGAGCAGGATGAGAAGATACTCGGCGCTGCGCGCACCACTCCTGGCGTTCTACTCCAAGGCGCTCTACCGCGACGTGGCGCGCAACTGGCGGGGCAGCGGCGTGCTCTACCCGCTCATGCTCCTGGCCGTGTGCTGCGTGCCCGTGGTCGTGGTCGCGCAGCTTCGCGCGTTCACGCCCCTGGCCGCCAGGCTCGCACCCATCGCGGAACAGCTCCCCACCATCACCATCTCGCTCGGCGAGGTGTCCGTCGAAGCCACGCAGCCCTATGTCGTCAAGGATGCCCGGACGGGCAAGGCGGTGGTCATCCTCGACACGACGGGCCAAACCACGTCCCTGGCGGGCACGGAGGCCAAGTTCCTCCTGACGAAGACGAAGCTGTTCATCCGGCAGGGCGCCGACGACGTCGCGGCTCACGACGCGTCCGACCTGCCCTTCCGCCGCGTGGACCGCGAGGTGGCGGCCGGGTGGCTCTGGTGGCTCAAGGGGCCGCTCGCGCTCCTGCTGTACCCCGTCCTCCTGCTGCTGTCGTACGTCTACGTCCTCGCGCAGGACACCGTGTGCGGGGGCTTCGGGCTGCTGGTGGTGCGGAACCGGCGCTGGCAGTTCGACTACCAGACGGTCATGCGCCTGACCGGCGTGGCCGCCACGCCCGCCGTGGTGGCGGCGACGGTGGCCCTGGTGGCCGGCCTGAGCGCGCCTCTGCTCGTCTGGGTCATCGGCTGCTTCGCGCTCACGATGGCCTACCTGTGCTTCGCCATCCAGGCCACCACCGAACTGAGGGGATCGGACCTCGGGGCCTCCCCCGACGTCCCGTCGTTCTCGATCCGCTGACCACGTGGCTACGGGAGAACGGACATGGCACGAGAGCTGGACGCGGCCCCTGGCGGCGATGCGGCGGAGATTCTGCAACTGGCGGAGCTCGAGGCCCGCCGCATGGGAGCCAAGGAGGTCGAGGTGCGCCACCTGGCGCTCGCTCTGACCCAGCACCCGCGCTGGCGGGCCCCCTTCGCCGAACTGGGGCTGACGCCCAAACAGCTCCGCGCCGCGCTCTTCGAGACCCCCGCCAAGGACGCCGAGGCCATGCCACAGGCCCAGGAATTGGCCGAGGTGGTCAGGAGGGCCAGGAAGTTCCTCCCCTCGCAGGACGCCCCGTTCAGCGGCGGCCACCTGTTGCGTGCCATCCTCGAGGGCGAGGGCGCCGTGGCCCAGACCCTCTCGCGCGAGTCGGGCGTCAGCCTCTTCGACCTCCTGAACAAGCCCGAGCTGCTGCGGCTGCCTGTCAAGCTCAGTCGAATCGAGGGCATGGCCCAGCGCCTCAACGCGGGCCTGCGGCACCTGGGGCGATGGACCGTGCGCGCCTTCGCCTGGGCGGCCATCTGGGCGTTCGTGCTCTTCTACGTCGCGGGATGGGTGCTGGGCCGCGAGCGGGGCCACCGCTGGTTCCCGTGGCTCCTTTTGGCTGCCGGTGCCGGCTGTGCCCTGGGCCTGGCCATCGAGCGCGCCCTCAAAACGGTTCGGCGGCGCGAGCACGGAGCCCCCGCCTCCGCAGAGGCGAAGCCCAAATGATGCGCCCACCCATTGCGCAGCGGCGCATGAACCGACGTGGTTTTCTCGATGCCCTGGCCGCCGGCGCCGCGGCGTGGACGGCCGGGACGATGACGAGACGGACCTCCGCCGCCGCGGAGGCCTCCGCGCGCGGGCCCAACATCGTCCTGCTGTTCGCCGACGACATGGGCTACGGCGACCCGCGGTGCTTCCAGCCGCAGTCCAAGTGCCCGACGCCCAACATCGATCGCCTGGCGGCCGAGGGGATCAAGCTCACCGACGCCCACGCCCCCGTGGGCCTCTGCGTGCCGAGCCGCTACGGCCTGATGACCGGGCGATACCCCTTCCGCTCGCAGGGCTACCGGCTGCGGGACGGCGAGGTGACCGTCGCGGCGGTCCTCAAGTCGGCCGGGTATCGAACGGCGATGGTGGGCAAGTGGCACCTGGGCTTCCGGTATCCCCCCGGCCGGAAAGGCCAGACGGACGTGCGGGCCGGCGACGTGCTGGCCGGCGGGCCGGTGGACCGCGGGTTCGATTCCTACTTCGGCATCCCGGCGTCGCTGGATATCCCGCCGTACTACTACATCGAGAACGACCGCCCCGTCGAGCCGCCGACCGGGACCATCGCGGACAGCAACACCCCCGGCTGGACGAAGATCCAGGGCGCGTTCTGGCGAGGCGGGGGCATCGCGCCGGGCTTCCGTCACGACGAGGTCCTGCCAACGTTCCGCGACAGGGCACTCGAAGTGCTCGACAAGCATGCCGCCGCGGGCGACGGCAAGCCGCTGTTTCTCTACCTGGCCCTGCCGGCGCCGCACACGCCGTGGCTTCCCGCCGAGGAGTATCGGGGCAGGAGCGGCGCGAGCCTGTACGGCGACTTCGTCGCGCAGGTAGACGGCGTGATCGGCGACGTGCTGGCCCGGCTCGACAAGCTGGGCATGACCGACGACACGCTGGTGGTCTTCACCAGCGACAACGGCCCGGTGTGGTACCCGCAGGACGTCGAGAAGTACGGCCATGCTTCGGTCGGCCCGCTGCGGGGCATGAAGGCCGACGTGTGGGAGGGCGGCAACCGCATGCCCTTCGTGGCCCGCTGGCCCGGGCACGTCAAGCCGGCCAGCGAAAGCGACGAGACGATCTGCTTCACCGACATCCTCGCCACGTTCGCCCAGGTCGCGGGCGCCCCCGTGCCGGACGGGGCAGGCGAGGACAGCTTCTCCTTCGCACCGGTCCTGCTGGGCAGGAAGCTGCCCGGACCGCTGCGCAAGTTCACGATCCTCCAGTCCGGCCGGGGCACGTGGGCCGTGCGCCAGGGCCACTGGAAGCTGATCCTGGCCACGGACGGCGGCGGGTTCTCCAAGCGCGTCAAGCCCGGCCCCAACGACCCGAAGGGCCAGCTCTACGACCTGTCCGTCGACGTCGGCGAGCGGAAGAACCTCTACGCCGAGCGGCCCGACATCGTGGCCCGGCTGACGGCCCTGCTGGACAGCGCCCGCAAGGCGCCCCGCACTGCCGAGTGAAGGAGACGCGATTGGCGATGGAGTTGAGGAAGGGCCAGCTCATCGTGTGCGACGGCGACAGCCTGACCAATCGCCGAAGCACGGCCTGTCAGGACACGTGGCCCTTCCTGCGGCTGATGAACTGGGATAAGCCCTGGCCAGATGTGATGGCGGAGATGCTGTTCTGCTGGCGGCCGGAGTTGAAGCTGTCGTTCTTCAATGCCGCGTCGGGGGGCTCAACCTGTCGCGGTCTGGCCGAACGCTTCGAGGCCAGTGTGCTGGCCCGCAAACCCGGCTGGGTGATCGCCTCGCTGGGCGGCAATGACGCCCGCGTGGGCGTGCCGCACGAGGAGTTCCGCGAAACGATGTCCACCTACGCCCGACGGCTCGTCGAGGAGGCGGGCGCGAAGGTGCTGTTCTTCGGCCTCAGCGAGCACGGCCCGGACTACCCAAAGGCCGACACACAGGACGCCCGCCGCGCGTTCTACGACATCCTCAGCGACATCGCCGAGCACGTCGCAGGCGTTCACTACGCGGACATCGGGCCGTCTCTCGCCGCCAAGGCCGCCGCCCTGCGCGAGCAGTCGGAGTACCACACGCTCTACGCCGACGGCGGGCACTTCAACGCCGTCGGCAACCTGGTCGTCGCGGGAGAGATCCTGCATCTCTTCGGCGTCGTCAGCGGGAGCGGCAGCCGCATCGCATGAGCAAGGAACCGGCCACCAGAGCGGACAGGTGGCTGAGGCCCCGGAACGTTCGGGAGGGAGGCCCAAGACTCGCGCCCCACGAGGGGCGCGAGTCTTGGGGAGAGTGCCGACGCGGCGCCAGGCACGAATGGCTGAGATGGAGCAGGCGCCGCCTTTCTGCTATAATGCGGCATCCTCAACAGTCCACACGGTCAGGAGCCTGTGAATGGCGAAGAGGTACCGAGCGACGCTGATCCCCGGCGACGGGACGGGGCCCGAGATCGTGGCCGTGGCCTGCCGGTGCATCGAGGCGACGGGCGTGTGCATCGAGTGGGAGACGCATCACGCGGGGGCCGAGGTGGCCGAGAAGGTGGGCACGCCTCTGCCCGACGACGTGGTGGAGTCGATCCGCCGCAACGGCCTGGCCCTCAAAGGCCCGGTAACGACGCCCGTGGGCAAGGGCTTCCGCAGCGTGAACGTGGCGCTCCGCCACGTCCTCGACCTCTACGCGTGCGTCCGCCCGTGCAAGAGCTACCCAGGCGTCCGCTCGCTCTACCGCGACATTGACCTGGTGATCGTGCGCGAGAACAGCGAGGACCTCTACGCGGGGATCGAGTTCGCGGAGGGGAGCGAGGCGGCCCGCGAGATCATCGCGGCGTGCGAACGGCTCCAGCCGAAGAAGATTCGCCCCGACTCGGGCGTCTCGATCAAGCCGATCTCGGTCACGGGCAGCCGACGCATCGTGCAGTACGCCTTCGACTACGCCCGCCGCTACGGCCGCCGCAAGGTCACTGCCGTCCACAAGGCCAACATCATGAAGCACAGCGACGGCCTGTTCCTCGACGTCGCCCGCCAGGTGGCCGAGGAGAACGGCGTGACGGTGCACCGCACGGCCAACGGCATCGTGACCTACGAGGGCGGCGAGGTCGAGTTCGACGACCGCATCGTGGACAACATGTGCATGCAACTCGTCCAGAAGCCCGAGTTGTACGACGTGCTGGTGCTGCCGAATCTCTACGGCGACATCGTGTCGGACCTGTGTGCGGGCCTGGTCGGCGGGCTGGGTGTCGCCCCGGGGGCCAACATTGGCGACAAGGGGGCCGTCTTCGAGGCCACCCACGGCTCGGCCCCGAAGTACAAAGGGATGAACAAGGTCAACCCCACGGCCGTCATCCTCTCCGGCGTCCTTCTCCTCCGCCACATCGGCGAAACCGATGCCGCCGACCGCCTGGAGAACGCCGTGGCCGCGGTGATCGCAGAGGGCAAGAGCGTCACCTACGATCTGAAGCCCGACCGGAATGACCCCACCGCGGTGGGCACGCGGGAGATGGGCGACGCGATCATCAAAGCGGTGTTGGGTGGTGGGTGTTAGGGGTTGGGGGTGAAGAGAGGAGGAGCCGAGAACGATGGCCAAGCTCAAGTCCTTCAGGGAGTTGAGGGTGTATCAGGAGCTGAAGAGGCGGCACCTCGAAGTTCACAAGCTGACGCTGACTTTCCCGAAGTTCGAGACCTATGAGCTCGGCTCACAGGTCCGCAGGTCGTCCAATTCCGCCCCTGCACTTGTGGCCGAGGGATGGGGCAGCCGCCACACGAATGTCTACATCGAGGCCGTCAACCGCTCGATGGGCGAGATCCGCGAGACACAACACCACCTCGACGTGGCCAAGGAGAAGGGGTACATGACCCCTCCGCGCTTCGCCGAGCTGGATGCCGCGTACGAGAGTTGCGGCCGGATGCTGGAGCGACTCCACGAGGCCCTCAGCGCCTGGCGCGGCACCACACGCACGGGCGACATGGTGCAAGAGGAAGTGGCCGTGTATGCCCGTCGCCCCAACTGCGATTGGGAGGAAGCTATGAGAATCACGGAGGAGCTTGACTGCCTCTTCACCCCCAACACCTAACACCCAACACCTCACACCGCTTCATGTTCGGAGGAGAGTCATGGCGAAACCCAAGGTTGCTGTGTTCGGCGCGGGCCACGTGGGAGCCACCGTGGCGCAGCGCGTCGTGGAGAAGGAACTGGCCGACGTGGTGCTGCTCGACGTCGTAGAGGGCCTGCCGCAAGGGAAGGCTCTCGACATGGCAGAGGCGGCTCCCGTCGAGGGCTACGACGCCCACATCGCGGGGTCCAACAACACGACCGACGTGGCGGGGGCCGACCTCGTGGTGATCACGGCCGGCATCGCCCGCAAGCCAGGGATGAGCCGCGACGACCTGCTGGCGACCAACGCCAAGATCGTCGGCGGCATTGCCGATGCCGTCCGCCAGCACGCGCCCGACGCCATCGTGGTCGTGGTCACGAACCCGCTCGACGTGATGACGTGGCTCGTCTTCGAGCGGACCGGCTTCCCGCCCGAGCGGGTGATGGGCATGGCGGGGGTGCTCGATTCCGCCCGCTTCCGCACGTTCATCGCCATGGAGCTGGGCGTGTCGGTGAAGGACGTGGAGGCGATGGTGCTCGGCGGCCACGGCGACTCGATGGTGCCGCTGCCGCGCTACGCCACGGTGGGCGGCGTGCCGCTCGGGGCGTTGCTTCCGCAGGAGCGCATCGAGGCGCTCATCCAGCGGACGCGGAACGGCGGGGCCGAGATCGTGGCGCTGCTGAAGACGGGGAGCGCCTACTACGCCCCCGCCTCGGCGGCGGTCGCGATGGTCGGCAGCATCCTCCGCGACGAGCGCCGCGTGCTCCCCGCCTGCGTGCGGCTCGACGGCCAGTACGGCCTCACCGACGTGTTCGCCGGCGTGCCCGTCGTCCTCGGCGACGGCGGGGTGGAGATGGTGGTCGAGCTGGAGCTGACGCCCGACGAGTTGAAGGCCCTCCAGGCATCCGCCGACGAAGTGCGGGCCACCTACGGGCGGCTGAAGACGCTTTGAGCAACAAGGGCATTGGACGGCTACCGTGTCGGAATTCGTATTCTTCGCCCTGCTCGGCCTGTTCATCGTGGCGAGCGTGTTCGCGCTGGCCGCGGGGATTGCGTGCTTCCTCAACGCGGGCGCACGGGCGCTCAAGCGGGAGTGGCGCAAGAGCATTCGGCTGGGGCTCATCGGGGCGCTGCTCGTCCTCATCCCAGTGTGGCTGTGGGCGTCGGTCTTCGCCGAGATGGCGATGATGCGCGAGCTGCACCACTGCCAGGAGAACCTCGGCAGGGCCATCTACCCGACGCTCCTGGAGTACAGGCTGCGGCATCCCGGCGCTCCCCTGCCTTCGAAGTGGCCGCGGCCCGACCGCGAGCCGGTGTGCACGGGCTCGGGCGAGCCGCTGCCCTACGTGTATCTGCCCGTGCCCGACCTCAACGAGGCGGCGAGCGCGAACCCGCCCGGCTGGCTCGCCCACTGCCCGAAGCGGCATCAGCGAAGCTGGTGGGTGCCCGGCGTCCTGAGCCATCGCGGCCGCGTGGTGCTCGATGCGTCGGGACGGGCCATCCAGGTGACCGAAGAGGAGTTCCAGGTCGGGCTCCGCCACCCCGGCCAGCCACAAGCACACAAGTGAGGCCAACGCCCCCATGTGGGACCAGCTCATCCAATTCGTCCATGCCCATCAGCGTTTCCTGGTGACGACCCACGAGCACCCCGACGGCGACGCCGTCGGCGCACAGCTCGGCTTCGCGTTCGTGCTCGAAGAGCTGGGCAAGAGCGTCCTGATGGTCAATCAGGACCCCTTGCCGCGCATCTACCGCTTCCTGGACCCCGAGGGCCGCATCCGCGCCTACGCGCCGGAGCGGGACGACGCGGCGATCGCGGCCTGCGACGCCGCGGTCGTCGTGGACGTCGGTTCGCTCGGGCGCGTCGGACGCGTCGGCCAGGCCATCAAACGCCTGGGGAAGCCGGTCGCCTGCATTGACCATCATGTGACCAACGACGCCTTCGCGGCCGTGAACGTCGTGAAGACCGATGCCGCCTCGGTGGCCTCGCTCGTGCTCGATCTCCTGCGCACGCTCGGGCGCACCCCGAGCCGCCAGGCAGCCGAGGCGCTCTACGTGGGGCTGGCGACCGACACCGGCTGGTTCCGCTACCCGAACGCGAAGCCCGAGGCCTTCCGCGACGCCGCCGACCTGGTCGCCTGCGGCGCGGACCCGGCCCGCATCTACGAACTGGTCTACCAGAACCTGAGCTGGCCCCGCACCCGCCTCCTGGCCCGCGCGCTCGCCACCCTCACGTCCGACTGCGACGGCCGCATCGCCTACATGACCGTCACGCGCGCGATGTTCGAGGAGACGGGGGCCGCCGACGAGGAGGTCGAGGGCTTCGTGGACAAGCTCCGCGAGGTCGGCGGCGTGGAGATCATCGCGCTCTTCCGCGAGACGCCGCAGGGCGGCACCAGGGTGAGCCTGCGCGCGAAGCACGACCTCGACGTGGGGTCCCTCGCCGCCCGCTTCGGTGGCGGCGGCCACCGCCGCGCCGCCGGCATCAACCTCGACGCCTCCCTCGCCGCCGCCATGCCCCCCATCCTCGCCGCCGCCCGCGAATTGCTGAGGAGATAGGAAGACCTGGGGAGAACGTTTCTCGGCCGACGAGGAGCCGGTATTCATCTGGGACTGGAAGTCTCGAGACCGCCAGCAGGCACGAGGGCGGCACGAGCACCCCGTCATCGGTCTTCAGCACAAGCTCCGCTTTGGGCATAGCGGGGAAGGCAAACGCTCCCTTCAGACGATCCTCGAACCACATAAGGTCGGCGATACCCGGGGCCGCATCGAAGGAATGGTTGTAGTGCGGCGCCAGCACCCAGCCGGTGCGGGTTCCGTGCGGAAGCGCGTTGAGCGACTTCCAGACGTTCTCGCTAGGCGAGTTGAAGTCGTTCGAGGCGCCGAGGAAGAAGATCGGGCGGCGCATGATCCGCCAATGGGCATCGCAACTGGCGGCATTCAGAAACAGCTTCTTCTGAGCCTCGTCGGCCCCGCCATCGCCCCGCCGGTTGCCGATGACATAGGGGCAGTCGTCCCCCCTCCTTGTCGATCTGGCCCGGCGAGGGCCCGCAGCACCTGGCGAGCCGCGCCACGCTGAGCACGTAGGCGTACTGGGTCCCCGGGAGCAAGCCTGTTCAGCGGGGAGACTTTGCCGGCATTGGTTCCCGGAAAAAGCCCTCCTCGCAGGTCGGCAGCGCCATATCGGCGGGGGCCTTGAACACCAGGAGCGGCAGGATGCCTTCATTCACATAGCCGTAGACCTCGAGCGGCTTGTTGCCCTTGCCGGAGATCTTCAGCATGTCGGCGTGAAGGTCGGCCATGTTCGCGCTGACAAACAGCCACTGGCCGGTAGCCGTCTTCACCACGGCGCACGATTCCTTCCCCGTCGCGATGTAGTTGTCGAGCTGCACGGGGATGGGGGGCGGCGCGTCAGGCGGCGGAGCCTGGCCCTTCTTGACCTTGACCGGCGGCTGCATGCGGCCGCCCAAGCCGCCGGCGCATCCCACGGCTTCCAGCGATCGCCGTGAGCTCTACCCCCCGCCTCCTTCGGAGGCTCGGGGCGTGGTGACCTGCCCCAAGTGAGATCGCACGCGCCCTCGCTGCACGAGTCTGATCCCTCATCTTTGGGGGGATTGCGCGATCGCGCGTTCGGGTATATCATGAGCGTGGGGACCAGCGGAACTTCACGGTAGGAGCCCGGAACATGAACCCGAACCGGCTGGCCATTGCCCTGACCGTGGTTGTGGGCTTGGCGGCTTCGCCGGGCTGCGTTGCTCCGTGGACGAGACCCGAGAAGGGGCCCGTGGTGTCGGTGACCCCGCATCGCTGGGGATCCGCGCCGGACATTACGTTCCTTGACCAAGCGGGCCGGCTGCGCAGCCTGTCGAGCTTCTACGCGGATGCCACGCTGGCGGCGTTCATCGAACAGCCCTGCTCCGCGCACAACGAGCCGCTGGCCGCGGCCGCGGCCAAGCTCCGCGGACGCGTCGCCGTCGTGGAGATCTGCACTACGGCAGGCGGCTGTAAGGAGCACGACCAGTGCGTGATGCGGCGCGGGGACAGGGCGAAGAGCCTGATCTCGCTGTGCGACGGCACCGGGCTTGTCCGACAGTGGTTCGGTGTCGCCACCAAGAACGCCCTCTTTGTCCTCGACCTCTTCGGCAGCATCGTCGCCCGGGGCACGTTGGCGGATCTCGACCGCCTGGCCCGCAAGGCCGATGCCATGGCCGCCGAGGTTGAGGAGCAGCGTCTGTATGCGTACTGAAGCGTTGTTCAGGCGGAGCGGCACACATCGTGCGTCTCGAGGTGGGGCTCGCCACGCGCAACAGCGGGAGAGGAGGAGACAACCGACAGCGATGCCGCTGCTGCTGCAGGGGACGCTCAGACCAGGTCGCTCGCCGAGATAGCCGAGCAGCTCAGCCAGCTCATCCCGCCGGGCGGCCCCAGAGACGGTGAGGAGAACAGCCAATGAAGCTGTGGAAGCCTGGCACCACTCTCGCGGCCATTCTTGTCGCCGTGGTGGGTCTCGCGGCGGAGCATCAAGCGCATGGGCACGAGCCCGGCAAGGAAAACGCTGAGGAAACCCCCGCGAAGAGCGGCAAGCCGCAAACCGCCTGCCCGGTGATGGGCGGCAAGATCAACGGAACCTTCTTTGCGGACCACGAAGGCAAGCGCGTGTACTTCTGTTGCGAAGGCTGCATCGCCCAGTTCAAGAAGGACCCCGCGAAGTACATCAAGAAGCTAGAGGGCGAGGGGGTCACCCTGGCAAAGCTCCAGACGAACTGCCCGGTCATGGGCGGCAAGATCGATCCAAAGCTCTTTGCCGACCACGCGGGCAAGCGCGTGTACTTCTGCTGCCCAGGCTGCAAGGCCCCCTTCCTGAAGGATCCCGAGAAGTACATCAAGAAACTGGAAGACGAGGGCGTGGCCACCGAGGCCCCGCCCGCCACCAAGGAGAGCCACGAGCACAAGGGCCATCACTGAGAACCCGCGGGATCTTGCCCGCACCTAACATCACCTTTTCTGGTAGGGGCTGGAGATGAAAGGGGCACTGAGGACCTGGCTTGTGGTCACCGGACTACTTCTGTGTTGCGCGCCGGCGGGGGCCGCGCCCTCCGCGCACGAGCATGCACCGGCTGCGCCCGCTCCCGAAGCCCACGGCGCGCAAGAGTACTGCCCTGTGATGACTGGGAACAAGATCAACCCCGACATCTTCACGATCTACAGGGGCAAGAAGGTCTACTTCTGCTGCCTGGACTGCAAGGGCAGGTTCGAGGCAGACCCGGAGAAGTACCTGGCGCGCCTGCCGCAGTTCGCGGAGGGCGAGGGTGCCCACGCCGACAACCACGAGCATGCCGTGGGCTTCGCGTGGGGGATGCTGCTCAAGCCTCTGGGCATCACCACCCTGGTGCTCCTCGCTCTCACCGCCAGCACGGGCCTCCTGCGCAGGAAGAATCCGAGGCTGCTGCTGAAGTGCCACAAGGCGCTCGCGCTCCTCACCGTGCTGGCGGCGCTCTGTCACGCGACACTCGCCTTCCTGTTCAGTTGAGATGGCGTATGACTCGTGGTAGGATGACGTGGGAAGCCAGCAGCGAAAGGAGGCAGGGGATGACAAGGCGCCCGCGTGCATATTGGGTTCTCGCTCTTGGCCTTGCGGCGGGGCCGTTCCTGGCCGGCTGTGCGCTGCCGCGCCGTCCGCGCGAGCGGGTCGCCCGGTCCGACATCGAGGCCACGGCCGCGCGCTATCGCCCCGACGAGGGCAAGACCCCTCTGGCCGAGGAGTTGCGCGCGACCAAGGCAGAGCTTGAGACGCGCACCGTGGCGCGCGTGAGGCCCCCCAGGCCGCCGCTTCCGCAGCTCACCTCGGCCTCGGGCCTCGCCGACCTCATCCACTACGCGCTCCTCAACAACCCGAGCGTCGAGGCCGCCTTCTACGGCTGGAAGGCCGCCGTCGAGATGATCACCACCAAGCGGTCGCTGCCCGACCCCATGCTCCAACTCAATGCCGAAATCATGAAGGGCCTCCAGTCCTTCACCCCGGCGCTGATGACCCAGCCGGGAAAGATGTGGTCGGACGCCATCAAGCTCGGGCTGCGTGGCGACGCCGCCTACGAGGCGTCCGTGGCAAAGCGCTCCGCCTTCGAGGGCGCGATGCTCGCCACGGCGCTCGGCGTCAAGCGTACCTGGTACCAGCTCTGGACGCTTCAGGAACAGCTCCGCTGGACGCGCGAGGCGTTGGGGGTGGTGGACGAGATCGAGAAACTGGCCCGGGAGCGGCTGGCGGTGGGCAAAGTGACGCAGCAGGACGTGCTCCGCGCTCAAATGGAGCGCGACCGGCTGAGGAACCAGATCGCCAACCTGGAAGACTCGCGCAAGCCGATCGTCGCGCGCCTGCGCACGGCCCTCGGGATGGCGCCCGAGGAGCCGCTGGCGGACCTCAAGCCCCAACTCACCCCCACCCCGCCCGACTTCACCGAGCAGTCGCTCCTCGACACCGCGTTCGTGCGCAACCCGCGCCTGAAGGCCGCGCGGAGCGAGGTGCTCCAGGCCATCGCCCTCTTCCATCTCGCCCACAGGAGCACCGTGCCCAACTACGGCTTCGGGCTGGGCGCCAAGATCCCCACGGGCGGTGGCATGGCCAAGGCCAGCACCGCCTGGATGCCCTCGGTGAGCTTCAGCCTGCCGATCTGGCGCGACAAGATCGCCGCCGAGATCGCCGCGGGCCGAGCCCAGGTGGGCGCCGCCAGGGCCAAGCTGTCGGCCGAGGAACTCGACCTCGCCATGCGCTTCGCCGAGGTCGCCTTCCTGTGGCGCGAGGCCGACCGCAACGCGGCGCTCTTCGGCGAACGCCTGCTGCCCAAGGCCAAGGCCGCGCTCAACTCCGCACGGGCCGGCTACATCACAGGGGTCTCCACCTTCCTCGACCTCCTCGAGGCCGAGAAAACCCTGCTCGGCATCCAGGTCGAGCACGCGGTGGCCCAGGGCCAGCGCGAAGTCGTCCTCGCCGAAATGTCACTCGTCATCCTCGGCCTCTGGCCCGAGGGAATCCCGGAGATCCTTCCCCCTGACGAAAAGGGGACCAGCCAATGAGCGAAACCACCCCGACAAAGCCCCAGCGCTGGCCGACCCGAGCCGTCGAGCGCCTCAAGCACTGGGCGCTGACCGCTTGGCAGAAGGCCGGGCCTGCGACCCTGGTAGGTCTTCTTGTGATCGGGTTCGCGCTCGGCTACTGGCTCGCGCCTCGCCGCGCCGCGGCCCCGCGGCCCGCCAGCGAGAAGAAGGAGGAGGAGGCGCCGGCCCAACACGTCCGCATCTGGACCTGTTCGATGCACCCGCAGATCCGGCAGCCCAAGCCGGGCCTGTGCCCCATCTGCGCCATGGAGCTGATTCCTCTGGTCGAGGAGCCGCAGGAGGAGGGGACGAGCCTGCGGCGCTTCGTGACCACCGAGGCGGCCCGGAAGCTGATGCAGGTCGAGACCAGCCCCGTCGAGCGCAAGTTCGTCTCCGCCACCGTGCGCATGGTCGGCAAAGTGGACTACGATGAGGCCCGCCTGGCCTATATCACCGCCTGGGTCGCGGGCCGCATTGACCGGCTCTACGTGGACTTCACGGGCATCACCGTGCGCCCCGGCGACCACATGGTCTACATCTACAGCCCCGACCTGCGCACAAGCCAGGAAGAGTTCCTCATCGCCTACCGGCACTGGCAGGCCGCCAAGCAGAGCGGCGACGCCGACAACATCACCTCGGCCCAGGCCATCCTCGACGCCACACGCAAGAAGCTGGAACTGTGGGGCATCCTGCCCGCGCAGATCGAGCAACTCCAGAAGAGCGGCCGCGCCGATGACCACGTGACCATCTACGCGCCCGTGGGCGGCATCGTCATCCACAAGAACGCCCAGGAGGGGATGTACGTGCAGACCGGCACCCGCATCTACACCATCGCCGACCTGAGCCAGGTGTGGGTGAAGCTCGATGCCTACGAATCCGACCTCCTCTGGGTGCGCTACGGCCAGGAGGTGGCCTTCACCACCGAGGCCTACCCGGGCGAGGAGTTCCGCGGCCGCATCTCCTTCATTGACCCCGTGCTCAACGCCAAGACGCGCACCGTGAAGGTGCGGGTGGACGTGCCGAACGCCGCGGGGAAGCTGAAGCCGGAGATGTTCGTCCGCGCCGTCGTGCAGGCCCGCGTGGCGGCCGGCGGGCGGGTGATGTCGCCCGACCTCTCGGGCAAGTGGATGTGTCCCATGCACCCCTCGATTGTCAAGGATGTCGCCGGCAAGTGCGATATTTGCGAGATGCCGCTCGTGCCCACCGAGTCGCTGGGCTACGTGCCCGTGCACGAGGTCGAGGCCGCACAGCCGCTCGTCATCCCCGCATCCGCGCCCCTCATCACCGGCACCCGCGCCATCGTCTACATCGAGGTCCCCGACGCCAAGAAGCCGACGTTTGTCGGCCGACAGGTCGTCCTTGGCCCGAGGGCGGGCGACTACTACCTTGTGCGCCACGGCCTTCAGGAAGGCGAGCGGGTGGTGACGCAGGGCAACTTCAGGATCGACAGCGCCCTCCAGATCCTCGCGCGCCCGAGCATGATGAGTCCTGACACCGAGGGCGCGGCTGCCCCCACCGAAGGCATGCAGGTCCCCGCGGGCTTCCGGGCGCAGCTTCGCACCCTTCAGAGCGCCCACGCGGCTCTGGCCGGCTCGATCGCGGCGGAGGATCTCGACAAGGTTCGGGCAGCTTTCCGCGCCCTCGGCGACGCGCTGGACAAGGTGGACGCCGCGGCCCTCACTGGCCAGGCCCTCTTGCAGTGGAACGAACTGGCCATGCTCCTCAAGAACGACAGCGTCGTCGGCGCTACGGCGCAGGATCTGAAGGCTGCGCGTGAGGAGGCGGCCGCGCTCAAGGGCCACTTGGCCCGGCTCGAAGAGCACTTCGGCTTGGCCACGGGCGCGCCCGCCCGCGTCGTCGAAGCGCCCGCCGCCTTCAAAGCCCAGCTCGCGAAGGTGCTCGAGGGCTACTTCGCGGTCCAGACCGCGCTGGCCGGCGACGACCTCATCGCCGCCGTCGCAGCCGTCCAGCAGGCGGCCAAGGCCGTGGACGCCGTGGACATGAAGGCGCTGGCCCCCGAGGCCCACATGGCCTGGATGCGCGAGCTGCCCAGCCTGCGCAAGGCCATCGAGGAAACGCAGGGCGGCAAGGACATCGTGAAGGCCCGGGCCGGCTTCGCCCTGCTCTCCGACGAGATGGCGCGCCTGGTGCGCGTGTTCGGCCTGGCCGCCGAGCGGCCCATCCACATCCTGCACTGCCCGATGGCCTTCAACAACCGCGGCGCCAACTGGCTCCAGCTCGACACCGAGGTGCGCAACCCCTACTTCGGCGCCGCCATGTTCCGCTGCGGCGAAGTCACCGAGACCCTTGCAGCACCCTCCCAGGGCGACGGAGGAGCGCGCAATGAGCACCCCTGAGAGCGCCCCTCGCCCCTCCTTCCTCGGCCGCCTGATCCGCTTCTGTCTCGAGAACAAGCTGGTCGTCGGCCTCATGGTGGTGTTCTTCGTGGCCTGGGGCATCATCGTGGCGCCGTTCGACTGGGAGCTGCGCGACCTGCCCCGCGACCCTGTGCCCACCGACGCCATCCCCGACATCGGCGAGAATCAGCAGATCGTCTTCACCCGCTGGATGGGCCGCTCGCCGCAGGACGTGGACGACCAGATCTCCTACCCCCTCACGGTGGCGCTGCTGGGCCTGCCCGGGGTGAAGACCATTCGCAGCTACTCGGTCTTCGGCTTCTCCTCAATCTACATCATCTTCGGGGAGGGCGTGGACTTCTACTGGTCGCGCAGCCGCGTGCTCGAGAAACTCAACAGCCTGCCCGACGGCACGCTGCCCGAGGGCGTGCAGCCGGCCCTCGGCCCCGACGCCACGCCGCTGGGCCAGATCTTCTGGTACACGCTCGAGGGCCGCGACCCCGACGGCCAGCCCGCCGGGGGCTGGGACCTCGCGGAGCTGCGCACGGCGCAGGACTGGCAGGTGCGCTACGCCCTCACCTCGGCCGAGGGGATCAGCGAGGTCGCCTCCGTCGGCGGGTTCGTACGCGAGTACCAGGTTGACGTGGATCCCGACGCGATGCGAGCCTTCGGCGTGACCCTCGAGCAGGTCTTCGCGGCGGTGAAGATGTCGAACGTAGATGTCGGCGCGCGCACCATTGAGGTGAACAAGGTCGAATACGTCATCCGCGGTCTCGGCTTCATCAAGCATCTGGCCGACATCGAGGACACGGTGATCGTGGTGAACGACAACGTGCCCGTCTACATCAAGGACGTGGCGAAGGTGAGCCAGGGGCCGGCGCTGCGACGCGGGGCGCTCGACAAGGAGGGCGCCGAGGCCGTCGGCGGCGTGGTGGTCGTGCGCTACGGTTTCAACCCCCTCGAGGCCATCAAGAACGTCAAGGCCAAGATCGCCGAGATCGCCCCCGGGCTGCCCACGAAGGCCGTGGTGGACCACGCGAAGGCGACCCGCGCCCAGGTCGAGCAGTTCGCCGAGCGCGAGGGCTTCCAGGCCTACGCCGGCGCCGCTCTCGACCAGGAGGCCTGGCTCGCCTGGCTGCGCAGCCACCCCCGCGACCAGTGGCCCGCCTGGGTCACTACCAGCCAGGTTGCCGTCGTGCCCTTCTACGACCGCACGGGCCTCATCTACGAGACCCTCGGCACGCTCAACACCGCACTCGTCGAGGAAATCCTCGTCACGATCATCGTCGTGGTCGCGATGATGATCCATCTCCGCAGCTCGATCCTCATCTCCGCGGCGCTCCCGCTCACCGTGCTCGTGTGCTTCATCCTGATGAAGCTCTTCCACGTGGACGCCAACATCGTGGCCCTCTCGGGCATCGCCATCGCGATCGGCACGATCGTGGACATGAGCATCGTGATCTGCGAGAACATCCTGACCCATTTGGAGAAGGCGCCGCCCGAGGAGAACCGCCTGGAGGTCGTGTATCGCGCCACGAACGAGGTCGGCTCGGCCGTGCTCACGGCGGTGGCCACGACGATCGTGAGCTTCCTGCCCGTCTTCTTCATGATCGGCGCGGAGGGCAAGCTCTTCAAGCCGCTGGCGTTCACCAAGACGTTTGCCCTGGCGGCCTCGATCATTGTGGCGCTCACGCTCGTGCCCTCGGGCGCGCATGTCCTGTTCACGGGGCGGCTGCGGGCCGGTCGGCTCAAGACCCTGGCCCTCGGCGGCCTGGTGGCCGCGGGCGTGGTGCTGTGCCTGGCCCTCGGCTGGTGGATGGCCGGCCTGGCCCTCATCGTGCTGGGCGGCTACGCCCTGGGCAAGCGGCTCCTGCCGGCCGCGGTCGTTCGCTGGACGCCTTACGCGGCGAGCGTGGTCGCCGCAGTAGTGGTGGGCGTGATCCTCACCGCGCACTGGGAACCGTTGGGGCCGGAGCGCGGGCTGCTGAAGAACCTGGTGTTCGTGGGCGGCCTCGTCGGCGGCCTGCTGCTCCTTTACTACTTGGTGCGCCTGGCCTACGTCCCCATCCTGCGCTGGAGCCTGCGGCACAAGCTGCTCTTCCTCTCCGTGCCCACGGCGCTCGTGGTGTTCGGCCTCGTCGTGTGGATGGGCTTCGGCAACGTGTTCGGCTTCGTGCCCAAGGCGGCGGCCGGGCTGGGCGTGAACCCGGAACAGGTGACGCAGACCACCTTTTGGGCCGACGCAACTCATGCCTTCCCGGGCCTGGGCAAGGAGTTCATGCCGCCACTGGACGAGGGGTCATTCCTGCTGATGCCGACCACCATGCCTCACGCCTCGATCGGCGAGTGCCTCGACGTGCTTCAGACCCAGGACATGGCGATTCGAGCGATCCCCGAGATTGACAGCGTGGTCGGCAAGATCGGCCGCGTCGAGTCGGCCCTCGACCCCGCGCCCATCTCGATGGTCGAAACCAACATCAGCTACAAGCCGGAATACGCCACCGGCAAGGACGGCCAGCGGCTCAACTTCCGCTACGACGCGGCCCGCGGCGACTTCGTGCGCGACGCGGCCGGCGACCTGATCCCCGACCCCGACGGGCGGCCCTTCCGCCAGTGGCGCTCGCACATCAAGAAGCCCGACGACATCTGGAAGGAGATTCTCGCCGCGGCCGCGATCCCCGGCACCACCTCCGCACCCAAGCTCCAGCCCATCGCGGCCCGCATCGTGATGCTCCAGAGCGGCATGCGCGCGCCCATGGGCGTCAAGGTCAAAGGCCCCGACCTCCCGACCATCGAGCGGGTCGCGCTCGACATCGAGCGCCTGCTCAAAGAGATCCCCAGCGTCGCCCGCGACACGGTCGTGGCCGACCGCATCGTGGGCAAGCCGTACCTGGAGATTGACATTGACCGCCGGGCCATCGCCCGCTACGGCCTGATGATTCGGCAGGTGCAGGACGTCATCGAGGTGGCCATCGGCGGCCGCACCGTCACCACCACCGTCGAGGGCCGCGAGCGCTACCCGGTGCGCGTGCGGTACCAGCGCGAGCTGCGCGACCAGATTGACACCCTGGGCCGCATCCTCGTGGCCGCGCCCGACGGCACGCAGGTGCCCATCACCCAGGTGGCCGACATCCGCTACGTGCGCGGCCCCCAGATGATCAAGAGCGAAGACACCCTCCTGGTCGGCTACGTCGTCTTCGACATGACGCCCGGCCACGCCGAGGTGGACGTGGTGGAGGCGTGCCAGAGCTACCTGGAGGCGAAGCGGGCCAGCGGCGAATTCGTCCTCCCCGCCGGCGTGAGCTACAAGTTTGCCGGCAGCTACGAGAACCAGATTCGCGCTCGCAAGACCCTCACCGTCATTCTCCCGCTCGCGCTCTTCGCGATCTTCCTAATCCTCTACTTCCAGTTCCACTCGGTCGTCACCACGTTCCTGGTCTTCACGGGCATCCTGGTCGCCTGGTCGGGCGGGTTCCTGCTCATCTGGCTCTACGGCCAGCCGTGGTTCCTCGACTTCCCGATCTTCGGCGTCGAGATGCGCGAGCTGTTCCAGGTGCACACGATCAACCTTAGCGTGGCCGTGTGGGTGGGCTTCCTGGCGCTCTTCGGCATCGCGACCGACGACGGGGTGGTGATGGCGACCTACCTCGACCAGTCGTTTGAGACCCACGAGCCGACCACCATCGAGGAGGTCCGCCAGGCGGTGCTCGACGGTGGCCTGCGCCGCGTGCGGCCCTGCCTCATGACCACGGCCACCACCGTGCTCGCGCTCCTGCCCGTCCTCACGTCCACGGGGCGCGGCGCCGACGTGATGGTGCCCATGGCCATCCCCTCCTTCGGCGGCATGCTGATCGAGGTCCTGACCATGTTCGTCGTCCCCGTCCTCTACTCTCTCTACCGCGAGAGCCGCATCCGCCTGGGCATCGGCAAGTTCCAGCGTAATGAGGCCCCTGCCGGCGGCTCCGCGCGAAGGGGAGAATAGGAGCCCGCGACAACACAGGCCCGTATGAGTTCCCAAGAGGCGCGCAGGCGCGGGAGGTGGGGCGTTGCCGGTCTCTTCGTGAGGCGACGCGGTCGTCGGGGGCGAGTCTTGTTCATCCGAGGCCCGCCGGAGTCCGCCGCCGAGGCGGACCTCACCACCGAACTCATCTGCGACCTGGCGACGGGCCAGCGGAACTGCCCGTGTCTTGGCAGTGGGCCGGTGCGTTCTCTCCCTCCTGGGTGCTCCTACGGGTCCTCCAGGCTACGAAGTTCAGCCATTGCCTTGTGTGGAGGCGCAAGAAGCATGCTCTCGGGCGCGCGGGTCCGTAGTCGCGCCGACGAACAACTCGGCTCATGCCCTCGTGTGTCTCCCTCCCCTCACCGCGGGGAGAACCCCCCCGGAGCCCACCGTCGCGCAAGGTCCTCTCGACGCATCCCGGCTGATGAGCGGCTCATGGAAGCGCTTTACTCTCCCATTTTGCTCCCGTGGGGACAACGGCGCGGAAATGGCAGGCATAAGTATTGTATTGTCAGATGCTTACAAGTTGCGTTGGTGGAGGCGGGGGGAATCGAACCCAGCCCCTCATCTGCAGGCACTCGCCGTAAATCTTTGCCAGCACAGGATATACTCCGAAGCGGCATGTTGGCGCGAAGGAGTTGGCACCGTTTCCGGCACCATCGCTCCCGGGGAACGCCTCTCCTACGCTGCCAGAAGGCTGTGTGCGGCTCGGCGGAGGCGGTGGCCGGCAAGGATCGCCACAGACCGGGATCGGAGCGCAGAAGTGGCGTGCGAAGATCCTGCCGTCTAAGCGGGTGCCTTGTCACGGGTGGGACGAGGTTCGGTCGCGGTGGCGAGCATGGGCGCGATGCAGGAGCGCGGGGAGCGGCCGTCGCGTCCTCTCGGGCGAGCAGGGCTTGCCGACGATGTCGGGCCACCCGTCGCCATTGGGGAACTTGCGCCGGTCCATGACGAGGTTCATGCCGCCTTGCCGGATCGTTCGATGACTTGGTCGCCTTGATTTCCCGTGCGACTGACAGGGTGCTACTCCGCCTCCAGGACGAACCAGTGGGTCCCCTTGTCCGTGGGCAGCGCGATGGCATAGACGCCGCCTTGGGCCTCCAGCTTGATCGGGTCCATCTTGCTGCCATCGCTCTTCACGGGGACCAGCCGCAGGCCATTGATCGTCGAGGCCAGGGCGAGCGTGCCTGCCACGGGCTCGGTCCGGGCCTGTTGGTCAGGCCCGATGGCCATCCGGGCGATCGTCGAGACGAGGATTCGCCTCGACTGCCGTAGCGGCTGCTGGTCGAGGCTGCTCAGCGCCACCGCAGCTTTGGGCACCGCAAGGGTGAAGGCCACGTCGGCGGTGCGGGCGGTCTGGCCCTTGAGCCAGCCCATGACCATTTGCGTTTTGGGCGTGTCGAGCACGAACGTGCCCTTGGCCCAGTTCCGCCTGAACTCGCCCGTGTCGGCGACCGCCTCGTCGCCCGACGGGATGAAGTCGCGGTCGAGGTCGCTCACCGTCTCGGCGTCGGGCGGCGGCGCGGTGGCTTTCAGCCAGGGCAGCTCCTTCACCTCGGGAAAGCCCATCATCAGGCGGTGGCGCTCGGGAACGGTGCGCAGGGTGCGGGAGGTCCGGTCGCTCACGTCCTCGAAGAACGCCTGCTGTCGGGAGAGCGGCACGTAGACTGTCTTGGCGGCCGGCCGCACGTGCCCCTCCCGATAGAGCAGGGCCGCCGCCGGGGCGAGGGCCAGCGACTGCGGATGGTTGTAAACGCTCCACATGCTGTAGCCGCGGCCGCGCAGGCCGTCCTGCGAGTAGCCGTAGAGCATGATCGCGCTCCAGCCCTGGAAGGCGGCCAGGGTGGAGATGTATGGCGCGACCGTGAAGGGGTCGTACTTGGGCCCGTTGTCTTCCATGTTGTATTCGGAGATGATCTTGGGCTTATCGGCCAGCCGGGCCATGGCCAGGTACTGGCCCGGCCCGCCCGCGTAACGCGGGTTCAGGCCCAGGAAATCGCTGCCGGTGTAGATATGGGAGTCGATCACGTCGCCCGCGGTCAGGGCAGGCAGCGAGTAGCACGGCATGTTGCCCCAGAGGTGGCCGGAGCAGATGGGCACCTTCACTCCCAGCCCGCGGAGGAACTCGGCCGCGCGATGGTTCCAGTCGTACTCCAGGTCATTCAACAGCAGCTTGCCGGCGCCGGGGAGCCAGGTGGCGAACAGGTCGGCCGGCTTCAGGCCTGTCCTGGCGGCAAAGGCGTCCTGCCGCTTGAGGTACAGCTCGCGATGCCAGGGGTTGTTCTTGTCGGGCAGGAACGCCAGGCCGAAGTGCCCGGTCAAATCGTTCTCGTTCCAGATCATCAGGCCGGCCACGGCCGGGTCGTCCTTCAGGGCCAGGCCGGTGTGCGGGTTGACGCGCGTGACCAGGTCCCCGCTCGTCTTGCGCCATAGCTCCTCGATTCGCGGGTTGAGATAGCTGTAGCCCTCGACGAGCGGGCGCTGCTTGTTGCGCCCGTGGGCCGAAATCTCCTCAAAGCCGGGGATGTTGTCGCCCTTGAGGAACGGCCGGTAGGTGATCATGTCCACCCAGACATAGATGCCCTGGTCCTTCAGCGCCTTGATCCAGTAGAACAAGGTGTTGATGGCCTGGCCGTCGAGGTTCTCGGTGGTTTCTCCCGGGGCGATCAGTTGCGGGTGGACCCAATCGCTGTCAACGTGCGTCAGCCGGACGAGATTGACGCCCAGTTGCGCCAGACGCCGAGCGTGGCGCTCGATGAGTTCCCGATTGGGCTGGCCGTCCTTGGTATGCAGGTACAGCGTGCCGGCCTGTAAGCCGAAGCCCCAAAGGCGGGCCGGCGTGCCATCGGCGAAGGCCAACTCGCCGCCCCTGGCCTGGAGGAAGCCGTGCTTGCCCGCCGGCTTCTCGTTCAGGTAGCTCAGATCCACGAAGGCGGCGTGGGGGTCCAACGCGCCGACGAACCAGTCGGTGGCGTCGGCGGCGTAGCGCTCTGCCAGTGGCGGGACGGCCGAGCCGCCCTCCGGCAGCGTGATCGTCATCGTCTGGTTGAGCTTCCCTGGCTCAATGGGGGCGTCGTAGAACATGCAGCGAATCTCGCTCTTCTGCCCCCGCTCGAAGTACAGCGAGGCCAGCGGCACCGAGAAGTCCACCGCCAGGGTCTTCCCCGGCAGGAGTTCCCAGGTGAAGCCCGTCTTGTCGCCCTTGAGAGCGGGCTCAGCCGTGCAGCCGCGGCGGGCGACGGCTTTGAGGTCCAGGAAGAAGGTCAATCCGCCGTGCGGCTGCTTCGCACCCGGCTCGCCTTCGACCGCCCACGCCTTCTCCGCGGTCAAGCGCCACTCCCACGTCAGGCCCCTCGCGCCCGGCGGGGCGATCCTGCCGTCCCCGGCGATGCCCAGGCCGGCGACCTTCCAGGGGAATGGAACGCTCCCATCCGCGGCGCGCTTCCCGCACACGAAGCTCACGCCCTCCCACTTGTAGTTCCGCGACCACCACTGCGGCACGGCGCGGAGCAGCACGGCCGAGTCGGCCTCGACCTTCGCCACACAGCGGGCGTCGAGCCCCGGCTCCAACTGGATGACGGGTGCCACGTGATCCGTTGTGGCCGCGCCGAACGCCCCCCTGCTGAGCGCCGCCGCGCTCGCCAGCAGGATTGCGCCAACCGGCCAGAGACGCCGTCTTCTCATTGCCAAGGTTCCTTTCGCGATTGGCCCTTGTGCAGGATTCTCCCGCTGGCGACGCGGCCATTCATTGCGCGTTCGTGCTCGGCCACGAAGCGGCGCACCGACTCGGTGCTGACATCCTCGCCGCGGCTCACGGGATCATGCACGAGTAGGCCGCATCCTGCAAGTCCACTTCGGGAACCCAGCGGATCGGCGGCAGAATATCTCCCGATGCTGGGCTGCCGGGCTGGCTTGCATCCGGCACCCGGCCGGGTACAATCGTCGCCCTCTGAGCCGATCGCGGCGCCGGACAAGCCCTTCGTCATGCCCGACAAGGAGCCGCTGATCCTGAAGATCAACGACCAACTCTCGCTGAAGTGCACTTGGGTGCCGCCGGGCAAGTTCCTGATGGGTGAGCCGTACTACATGTGCCCGCACTGGCAGGAGGCTCGGGCCAGCTTGACCGCGACGACACGACGGACCCTCAGCACATCCCGCCCGAGGACAAGGGCCTGGCCGACAAGAGCCGCAAACACGGCCACTTCGGCAAGGGCCATGCCGGGTGCGCAATCGGCGAGGTCGAGTACATGGACAGCAACGCCGGCCCCGAGAAGGGATACCCAGGCGTCATCCGGTTCCGCGTGGCCGTAGAGGCCCCGCCGGACAAGGACCGCTAAGCGGAAGGAGAGCACATGACAAAGCGAAACGGTGGCGTGTTTGCGGCGTGGATGACAGCCTTCTTGCTGGTCGTAGCGGGGCCGTGGGCGTTCGCTCAGGCCGTAACCCCAGGCCAACCGGGGGCCAAGCTGCCCGAAGGTGTCAATGTCCTGCGCGACGTGGAGTTCGCCAAGGTCGGCGGCAAGAGCCTGCAACTGGACATCTACACGCCGACAGAGCCCAAGGGGAAGCTGCCGCTGGTCGTCTGGATTTTCGGCGGCGCGTGGCGTGGCGGGTCGAGGCTGCACGGGCCAGGGTTTAACGCGATCGGGGCCGTAGTCCCACACGGCTACGTCGTGGCCTGCATCAGCCGCCGCTTCTCAGGGGAGGCCATATTCCCGGCTCAGATCGAGGACTGCAAGGCCGCTATCCGGTTTCTGCGGGCCAACGCGGCGAAGTACTCCGCCGACGGGGACCACATCGGCGTGTGGGGCGAGTCGTCCGGCGGGCACCTGTCGGCGCTGCTGGGCACCAGCGGCGATGTCAAGGACCTCGAAGGCCAGGTCGGCGACAATCTGGGCGTCTCCAGCCGCGTGCAGTGCGTCGTGAACTACTGCGGCCCGAGCGACTTCACGAAGTTCGCGGGCCACCCGACCTGGGTCAAAGTGGACGATCCGAAGTCGCCGATCTGCCAACTCGTGGGCGGCCTGCTGACCGACAAGAAGGAGCTTGTCGCCAAGGCCAACCCGATCACCTACATCACCAAGGACGATCCGCCCTTCCTGGTCGCGCACGGCGACAAGGACAATGCCGTGCCCTTCAACCAGAGCGAATTGCTCGTGGAAGCCCTCAAGAAGGGCGGCGTGGACGTGACGTTCGAGGCAATCAAGGGCGGCGGCCACAACTTCGGCGCCGCGCAGTACGAGCGGCTCATCCCCATCGTGCTGGCCTTCTTCGACAAGCATCTCAAGGGCGTCGGCGCGGCTCCACAGGACAAGGGGAAGGCAGCGAACTGAGCGCGGGGATCAGGGCGCTTCCCGCCCTGATCATCGCGGAGCGGGCTGTGGGCTGAGCATCTCCTTGATGAACTCCCTGGCCCGGGCCATCGCCTTGTCCACCAGTTGCCTGTCGCCGCCCCCCAGCCCGTGGCCGGAGCCCGGAATCGCGAACAGCTCGTACCGCACGCCGTTCTTCTTCAACTGGTCGGCCATGTCCAGCGACTCCTGGCAAGGGACATCTGTATCCGCGGTGCCGTGGAGCATCACGATCGGGGGGTACTGGGGCGTGATGTTCCGCACCGGGCAGTAGGGGTCGAGCTTGTTCTTCTCGGTCGCCGGGTCGAAGCCGCTCACCTCCTTCGTCCACAAGCCGTTCTGGCGGAAGTAGAGATAGAGCCGGCCGCGGTTGAGCCCTCCTGGGACAGACTCCGTGACCACCTCCGGCGTCATTCCCTTGTAGGCATCCTCTTTCGAGACGAGAGGCTGCTTGCGATAGTGCTCCGACGGCGTCGTGTACCAGGGGCCGTCCACGTCGCCATACCCATAGTAGGCCACCAGGCCCTTGGGGAGCGGCTTGATGATTCCGGTCATCATGGTCAGGTATCCGCCGGCCGAGCCGCCGGCCACCACGATCTTGCCTGCGTCCGCGTGGAACAGGCCCGGCCCTTTCTCGCTGAGCCACTGCATGAAGTCTCTGAGGTCAGCGATGATCTCCGGCAGCTTCGCCTGCGGAGCCAGCCGGTAATCGGCCGACACGAGACAGTAGCCCTCAGAACGGCACAGTGCCATCAGGTCTGGAGGCACCCACTTCCTGGAGCCCATCATCAGTGCCCCGCCGTGCAGCCACACCAGCACGGGCCGGGGCCGTGCGTTGTCGGGGCGATAGACGTCCGCCTGAATCTTCAGGTCGCCGACCGTCTTGTACGTGTAGGTCTGCTTGGAGTAGCGCGCCTCCTCTCCCTTCGCAAGAGGGCCGCCGGAGATCCAGGCTGCCAGCAGGATCGGAACGCCAAGAACCACCATACCTCGGTTCATCGGTCTCTCCTTCAACAAGCCGCAGGCGCCCCGAGCCTGGCAGGCCCTGGCCTGAGCCTTGTCAATGCAACGTCACCTGGAGGATGATGTCCTTCGGGGCGTCCTCGACGGCGGCGGTGGCGGATTGGTTCGGCTTCCCGGGCAGGTGGAACCGGACGGTGCACTTGCCCGGGTAACGGGTGCAGAGAAACGCAGCAGGCGAGTGGCCTAGCACGGGCAGGGCGCCAAGGCACACGGGATGCTTGTCGCCGATCCAGGCACTCGCGGTGACCGGGCCGGTCGTGCCCCGGGGCAGCCGCAGGCGAACGCCGGGGACACCTATCTGGTCGGTGAAGCAAACGATGACATCGCCGTTGCTGAGCACGGTGGCCAGGTCGGAAGAGCCATCGCCGTTCAAGTCGGCGCCAAGCAGGGCGCGCTGGCCAGGGCGCGCCTGGGCGACACCGCCCTGAGCGTCCGGAAGCCGCACCTCGCCCTCCTCGCCGAAGGAGCGGAAACCGCGGTTCCAGTGGTAAAGCGGTTCCCCCTCCACATACCCAAGGCAGATGTCCTGTCGCCCATCGTGGTTCAGGTCCATCGTTGCTACAGCGGCGGCCCGGGTCGGGCACTTGTAGCTCATGGAGCCGCTGTGGCGGAAGATGTCGCGGAAGCCGCCTTTGCTGTCGTTCTCCCAGAGGGTGTTCTTCCCGGGGCCGGCGAGGAAGATGTCGAGGAAGCCATCCTGGTTGAAGTCGCCGATGGCGGCGCTCGCTGTCCCGCCACCCGTTGCGACGGGACTCGGCTGGGGCGGCAGAAAGCCGCCGGGCTTGCCGCGCCAGAGGACGCCTGCGGTCTCGGAAGGCTGAAGAACATCCACAAGGCCGTCGTTGTCGAGGTCCGCCGCGATGCAGGCGGAGGGTTGCCCCTTGCCGGCCTGGGCACCCGGCGGCAGCTCGACCCGCCTCCATTCGCCCTTCGCGTCAGCCACGACGAGGAACGCCGCGGTGGAGGTGCTCACAAGGATGCCCGGACGACCATCGGTTGAACATGGAACGAGAGCGCAGCAATCCGACCCCACGGCGGGCGCGACGGGCGCCGGCTTGAGCGTGCCGTCCGCGGAGGCCAGGCGAACAGCGGCAGCCGTACTATCCCAGGAGACCAGGTCAGCGAGGCCATCGCCATCAATGTCGAGCCAAGCGAAGCGGCAGGACTTCGTGTCGAGCTTGGCGGCTGCAGTGATCTCCTCGATGGCGTCGTCGCCCTTGGCGCGGAAGAGCCTGTCGCCGGCAGGCGAGCCAACGAAGAGGCAGGTCTTGCTGAGCGCAGGAAACTCGATGGCGGCAAGGCCGGCGACGTCGCCGGGGACGTTTCCCGCCCTGGCGTGCGCCAACCAGCGCACGCCTGCGGTGATGGGGACGTCGGCGTCGGGGTCTTGGGCCAGGTGCTCTGACATGCGGATGAGCATGTCGGTACCGCCGACGTAGGTGCCGGTCATGTGGGAGGCGTAGCCTGCGACGCTCCAGCGTGCGTCGCCCGCGGCCTTCACGTCGAGCCAGAGGCCGGCGACGTGGAGATACGCCCGCTTCTCCGCCCCCAGGGTGCCGCAGAACAGGATGGCAGGTGCCTGGTCGTTGGCCTTGAGCGCCTGCCGGATGTCGCCCACGTGGTCCTTCGAGCAGTCTGTCAGGCTGAGGACGTGGCGGGCGGCGGCCTTGCCCTTGATCTGCGTGGCGACCGTGAGCTGCCATTCGAGGGGATTGGCGCTCGGCTGGATCGGCCCGGCCAGCACCAGCTCGGCCTCCTCCACAAGGTGCCGCGGGGTGAAGCGAGGGTTAATGATCGCCAGAGCGGTGGACGCCAGGGCGAACACAATTGCAGCGCACGCGCGACATCGGGCCATTGGGAACTCCAGAAGTGCGGATCCACGACCAGTTCAACGCAGTTGAGTCTAGTGTGCGGCTGCCTTCCACGTGCGGACGGCGATCTTCACGGGGTACGCGCGGGCCGACTCCAAGTCGGTTACGGTCAGGACCCCGTCGCTCTGCTTTCCGGGTTCCAGCAGCTTGCCGTCAATGCGGACCTCCAGATCTTCGCTGCCCTTTGCCAGGTCTTCGGTCCTGGCAGGAAGAATCCACTTCTGCGAGGCCTCAGCCTTCCATCGCCGCGGCTTGCCCGTCCAGTTGCGCAGCTTGATCTTGAAGGCTACCTGTGCCTCGGGTCCTATATTGACGATGACTTCGCTCTTGTCCACATCCAGGGGGACGATGGCGGCGATCTCGGAGGCCAATTGGTACACCGCCTTCGAGCGCGCCTGCCAATCCTGGCCCACGGCGAAGGTGCCTTTGAAGTGGCGGGCCAGTTGCTCTGTGACTCGCCGCGCCCGCTCCGGCGACAGGATTCCCCGGTCGAGCGTCTGCTCGACAAACGTGCGTGCTTCCAGCTCCTGAAGGCCCTCGATCATCGCCTCCAACCGGGCGCTCGATTCGGCGCCGTCCGGGCCAGGCCAGAGGCACTTCATGATGGAGAATCCGGGCGCTCCGCCGGAGTATCTGCAGCCATCACCATAGCACTGTGCCCAGTAGTCGCCCCCCATGCGCCCGGTGCCCCGATAGCCCGTGAAGACGGCCCGCTCGGGGAAGATTCGGAACGTCCAGGGGGTGCCGGTCCCGTTCACCACGATGGCGCCACAGTCCGTGCGGGGCGTGCAGAGCAGGACTTGCTCCCGCACCTTCCAGCCCATTCGGGATTCCCCCCCGATCAGGAAGCTCTGGATGTTCTCAACGATCTTGTACCATGCTGCCGCACTCGTGTCCGCCTTGCCTTCCCAGGCTTTCGCCGCAAAGGGCGAACCCACGTAGAATGGTGATTTCAGGTCCCCCATATCCACGGAGAGCGCCACGTTGGCGTCGTGGGAGCCGCAGATCCAGAACACCTCCGGCACCGCCCGCCGCAGAAGGGGCTTGAGGGCCGGGTCGCCGTCCCCGTCCCAGGGATAGCCCCAGTACATTGCCTTACCCAGTCCCTTGGCTACCATGTGGCTGTAGAGGGAGCGGGCGAAGGGCTGCCAGTGCTTCTCCCGGTCGGGCACATTCGGGCCCAGGTTGAGGCGCTCCGCCTTGCCAGATGCCTCGTCCAGGATCTTGACCTCCACGCCGCCCTGGAACCCATGCATGACCACAAACGTTATGACGAGTGGTGTGCCGCAGTTCTTGACGATCAGGTCCAGGTAGCGGTCCAGCGTGGTGTAGTCAAACGCGAGAGAACCATCCTTCTTCCGAATCCATTGGATCATCGAAACATCTCGATTGCCGAATTCCGTGTCGCAGAGCACGGGCACGAACCACAGGTCGTTGCCAGCCCGCGCAAGCTGGCGGAGGCTGGCCTCGATCAACTCCCAGTGCTTCTCGGACCATAGCGGGGTCTTGTACTGCTTTGCCACGCCGAGAGGCGATTGCTCGATGGCGGTGATCGTCTGGAAGTCCTGCGGATCCGGAACCCGCCAACCCAGCACCTCCACTTCCAGGGGCAGCGTGGCGGCTGGGAAGTCCTGACCTTCGACGCGCACGGCGCCGTGGTACAATCCCGGCGCGGCATCCGGCGGGACCTTCACCGACAACCAGTAGGGTCGGCAGGTGTTCGCCGGAATCCGCTCCGGCAACGCCGAGGCGATCCAATCAAAGTACTGAAGCCGGTTCAGCGCCGCCACTTCAGCGCCTCGATTCCCCAGCGTTTCCGGCGCGAAACGGACCAGTTCGCGCGTCTTGGGTGCGCTCCAATCGCCGTACCGAGTGTTCCCGCCGCCAATCTCGATCATTCTGCCTATGCCGATTCGTCCTTCGCCCAACGAGCTGATGTCGCTCATCGGTTGAGGCTTCATCCCGAAGATTCTGACGGAGTTGGCCGGAAACGCGGCGCCCGCACGGTTCTTGAGTTCCGAGGCCGTGACCTTCACATTGGCCAACTCCTTGTCCGTTCCGACGACCACCTGCGCCGAGTACGTTCCACTTCGTGCTCCGACCAGCCGGATCCTCTCCGGCGCGGCGCCGGGTTCGAGGTATTCCGGCGAGAATAGCCGGCGGGTCATGTCCTCGGTCCAAACCTGCACTCCCTTGGCCCGGCTCACGCACGAGGGGACGTCCCCGGACGCGCAGCGCACCTCCAGGCGCGACAAGCGCGCGTGCTCCCACTGTCTATCCACAATGTCCCTATACCCAAACCATTGTTTCAGCACATAGGGGTGCAGCGGGGCCGCGCACAGCTCGATGGCCAGGACGTTCGTCCCTTTGCGAAGCAACTTCTGGGGAATGGCCAAGGAACTAATGGTGCGGTTCCGGACCTTATGGAGCTTCGAGCCCACTGGGGTCACCTCGTCCGCACTCGTGGTGAACCCTCCCCAGCTCTTGTATCTCGCCTTCTCCTTCTCCGATAGCTCCGCAAGCGGCACGACGTAGGCTTCCTGGGGATACTCGTCCGCCATTGTCTCGGGTCCGAGATCGCCGGCCGGCAGATGGCCGCGCGCGATCTCCTGGCCATTCACGAACGCCCTGATCCCGCCGATGTAGTCGGCGCTAAGCGTCACGGCTCCCGCCGCGGCGGGATCGGGAATCTCGAAGTGGAACCGCAGGTAGACCCCGCGCAGCCAGCCATTCCGCTCCGTGGTGCCAACGGTGTACTCCGCCGGCGAGCCGACTCCGTCTGGCTTCCGCAGGTGCGGCCAGGTCGAGTCGTCGAACTCCGGCGCGAGCCATCCGTCCGCGGGCGGGTCCGTGACGCCTCCGACCGTGAGGAACACCCTGTTCTTCCTGGCGAAGCTGTTGTACTGCACGTCCACCGTGGCGTGGTCGCGCCAGTCCTCCTTCGTCCAGTCGTAGTTCTTCGATGCCAGACGCTTCTGCGTGTCTCTCTGGAGCCTGCCCATCAGGACATTACCCAGAATCTTCTCGCCCTCGGCCTTGAGTGCTTTGGGGGCGACTCTCTGCACATCGAATCGGTAGTAGGCCCGGCAGTAGGCGGTCTCGTCAAGGATCAGCGTGCCGCCATCCTCGCCGGCAGCGACCGCCCAGCCGACCGCGCAGCACGCGAACGAGTGAAGTACGACCGTAGCAACCCGCGAAGCCCGATTCATCAAGGATTGTCTCCGATTCCAGCAGGTGTAGGGACTCCGTCAGGGGACTTCCATCCGGCCGTGTGCTTGTAGAAGAAGACATTGCCGTTGGCGTCGCTCACGGCGATGAAGGCGTTGACGCTGGCCACGTATCGCCAGCGGCCAAAGACGCCATTGCGGGCGAAGGCCGTGACCTTAGGGCCGCCATCGGCCTGCTTGACCTCCCATTTCTTCGCGTCGAGGTCGAGTGCGTAGATCTTGTCTGGCGCCCACGACGCCCAACCCACCATGCGGTCTGCGACTGGGTCGTAGTCCAGGCCGGCCGCGTTGCCGGTGTGGATGACATCCCCGCCGCCGGGAATCTTGAGGTTCTGCTGCTTGAAGTTGTTCTGGCCGATGTCGTAGAGGACCAGGCGGCCTCGGCCCACCCCGACGAGCAGCTTGCGCTTGGTGTCCACGGCAAAGCCCAGCCCATCTACCGGCTGGCCATCGAGCTTGGCCCAGGTGTTCTCGTCGTAGTCGTAGGCAAAGAGCCCTTTGTGCTCGCTGCCGAAGAAAAGCTTCTTCGAGACTGGGTCGTACGCGCAGCCAAGGCAGAAGCCGCCACCGGGAAGGGTCCCGCCCGGCTGTCTGTCCTCCCATTTCTTGGCGTCGAAGTCATAGGTCCATGTCCGGTCGCACTTGGCAAATCCTACCCCCGCCAGCGACCCGCCCAGCCCAGAGAAGCGATCGGCGTGGGCGATGTAAGCGAGGCCCCCATAGGTGTGGCGCGAATTGGGGGCGCCGTCGGCGTTGACTTCCTGGTCTTTAACCGGAGTGGGGAATGGATCGGTCAGGCGCTCCCAGGCCATTTTCTGGACGTCGAACGCGTACAGCTCGTTGCCGTGATAGTCGGCGTGTCCGCCGCCCCAGATCACGAGACGGTCGCGCTTCGTGTCGAAGGCTGCGCCGCACCAGGCCATCACCACCGAGGCTGGCCCGCAGACGGCCCATGTCTTGGGGAACTGGTTCGGCTTTGGCGCCACGGCCATCAGGGCCGACTTCGGGATCTCGATCCACGTGTTGGCTGGGGCGTTCTTGATCTTGTCCAGGATCGCTTGCGGGGACGACGGCTGTGGAGAGGGACCGCTCGCCTCAACTCCTTTGAGGTGCTTGTCGAAGAAGCTCGTCACCAGGCGAAGCAGCCGCTCCTCTTGTGCGGGCGTGGCCCCGCCGTGTCCGCCGCCCTTGATCACCTCGAAGGTCACTTCAACGCCGGCCTTCTTGATGGCCTCCAACAGCATTTCGCTCTGGTTGATCGGCACAAGGGTGTCCTTCTCGCCATGGGCGATCAGGAATGGCGGGGCGTCCTTGGTGACATAAGTGATTGGGTTGGCCCTCACGGCCAGTTCCCTATGCTCCGACGTTGGCCCGCCCACCAGTTGGGCCGGCGGCGAAAGCCGCGGCGGCTTGTAGAAGCCGGCGCAGCCGGCTTCGAGCTTCATCAGGTCGGTCGGGCCGGAGAAGTCCACCACGCACTGCACCTTGCTGGAAACGCCCAGGTTCCCGCCGGTGTTGCCTTCAAGCTCCTTGCCCCCACCGCTGGTGCCCAGCAGCGCCGCCAGGTGTCCACCGGATGAGCCGCCCCATACGCCGATGTGGTCGGCGTCGAGAGAGTATTTCATCGCGTTGGCACGGAGGAAGCGTATGGCCCCCTTGCAGTCCTCGATCTGCGCCGGGAACACCGCGTCCTGCGAGAGCCGATGGCTGATGCTGGCCACAGCGTATCCGCGTCCGACCAGAACGCGGACCGCGTTGCCACTCGGCAAGGCATCGTGCATCCAGGAATTCCGCCAGGCGCCGCCGTAGATCCAAACGACCAGCGGCAGCTTGCCCTTCGACTCAGTTGGGGTGTAGAGGTCCAGCACCAGGCGCGTCTCGCCAACCCTGGCATACTCCACATTGCGCAGGACCTTTGACCCCTCGGGCGTCTCGCCCGCACTGGCCGTGGGGAGCGCGGCAGCCAGGAGCACTGCGCTCAGTCTCAGTGCTGCGCGGAGCATGGGCACCTCCTTCGGATGACGCGCCTACTCCTTCTCCGTCGGCCTCGGCGCGGGGGCGCGGGAGAGGACCTGGATCTTGGCCGCGCGCTTGCGCTCGTCGTAGTACCACTCGATTCTCACCTTGTCTCCGGGTTTCAGTGTCCCCATGGTTTCAATCACCTTGGGGTCGAACCCACCCTTGTTCGTGGCCTTGTCAATCACAAAGGGCGGCCAGTAGCACTCGGTATAGTCCTGCTTGAGGATCTCGAACCCCTTCAGGTCGAGCACGCCCCTCTTGAATGCCTTCTGGAACAGCTCGGCCGGACCTTCGCAGGCGATGAAGTCCTGTCTGCCGGTTGGCTTGACGTCAACGTAACAGGCCTTCTCGCTAACCTCGCGAGCAACTACAGTGCCCAGCAAAGTCCCCGTCAGTGAGTAGTTGATCATCCTCTTGCCGCCGGAGACCTGCATAGATCGTTTCGGCGGGCAAAGGAGGGCGGAGATCTCAGTCACCACGGCGTCTTCCCCCTGCCTCTGCCACTTGAGTGCGACGAGGTTTGGCACGAAGAGCTTCTTGACCGCGGCGTCTACGCTGGCGCTGACGGTGCCGCCCGGCAGAGCCAGAAGGTACTTCTCCGACTCCTGCGTGCCCTCGGGCTTTACCATGATGTACGTGTCTTTCCTGTCGGTGAGGATGCCGACGACCTTCCCGCTCTTCGCCGTGGGCGGCGTTCTCCTCTCCTCGGCCCGCGCGGCGAGGCCCAGCCAAAGGCCGCTCGCCAGGACGGCCGCGGTCACGATGCGCGCGAACAGTCCCTTCTGGATCATCTCTCGGTCTCCTCTCCCTTCCTTGCTATTCCACGAGCTTGGCCGAGATCACCGTGATCCACTTCACACCGTCCTTCTCCTGGACGTTCCCTTTGATCTCGGCCTTCTTGTCCTTGGCTTCCTTGGCGACGATCTTGCCGTTCTCGTCCTTCGTGATCTTGTAGATGACGTCGCCCACCTTCACGGTGGCGGCCTCGGGGGCGTCCGCCTCCGCGGCGCGCACGATGCCGGTAATTGTCTCTACGCCCGCGGAATCCGCTCGGGCGGACCCGAGGGCAACCAGGCAGGCCACCAGCGCGACACACGTCGCACGGCACAGCATGCTATCTCTCCTCGACGATGATGATCTTGACGTCCACCGACCTGCCGGTAATCGTCTTCTTGCCGTCCTTCTCGCCGACCACTCCGGTGACCTCGACCTTCTTCCCATCGCCTTGCTTGGCGACGATAATGCCCGCCCAGCCGTAGACGTCGTAGGCGACCTGGCTCCCATCCGCCGCCGTCACGGTCACGGTGGCATTCGCGACCGACGGGTCCTTCGCGTCGGTGACAAGGGCCTTCCCCATCCCCGTGATCGTCGACTTGGGCGTGTCGTCCGCCATCGCCACTTGGGTGAACGCAAGGCCAACGAGACCGACCAGCAAAGCCAACATCATCACGCGTCGGAACATTCCGGCTCTCCTTTCAAGGATTCGCCACGCCAAGCGAAGAACGCACCTCGTTGGGAAACGGCTCTGACCTGTTCTCACCTCCTCTCCCCAGCCTGCTGGGGACTCCAGACATCAATACGGGCCGAGCTTGGCGGAGGTCACGGCGATCCACTTCGCGCCGTTCTTCTCTTCCACAGTCCCTTTGATTTCGGCCTTTCTGTCTTTGGCCTCCCTGGCAACGGTTTTGCCGTTTTCGTCCTTCACCACGTTGTAGACCACGCCGTCCACCTCTACGGTGGCTGCCTCCGGGGCTTCAGGAGCCGCGGCCTTCACAACACCTATGATCGTCTGCCGAACCGCGGGCGGCGTCTGGGCGGGAAGCGCGTCCTTGACAGGCACCGTCTGCTCGCCCTCAGGCGCCGTTCTGGTCGGGGGCAGACCCTTGACCTGGGCAGGGCCGCTCACCCGGGTGCGGGAGCAGTGGAGGCTCGTGAACGCAAGGCCAACCACTCCGATCAGCGAAGCAACCCACGCCGCGCGACCGAGCATTCGCTCTCTCCTCTACTTCGGCTTCTCCTCGACGATGATGATCTTGGCATCAACGGACTTTCCCGTGATCGTCCTCTTGCCATCGTTCCCACCGACCACGCCGGTGACCTCGACCCTCTTCCCGTCGCCTTGCCTGGCGACGATCACGCCGGCCCAGCCGTAGACGTCGTAGACGACCTGGGTCCCATCCGCCGCCGTCACGGTCACGGTGGCATTCGCGACCGACGGGTCCTTCGCATCGGCGACGAGGGCCCCTGCCATCCCTGTTATGGTCACTCTCTCGCCCGGCCGGAACGCAGGCTCCGGAGGCGCACTCGCCGCAGTCCATGTCCACTCCTGCCCCGCTCGGAGCGTCTTTTCTGCATCTGGAGCCGCAACCAGGACGGTGCCGGCCTGCACGCTCACGAATACCCCCTTTGCCGCGGCCTCCGGGATTCGGACGGTGAAGCGGGTTCCTGTGGCGGACACGGTGCAGGCACCGGCGCGGACCGCGAAGCTGCCGACGCGGCGGTCCACCTCGCAGTCCACGCCTCCCGCTTCGAGCAGGATCGCCTCCGCCCGTTCCGTCCCCTCGGTCCGCAGCCTGCTGGCAGGCTCTACCTGGACATGGCAATAGCCGCCGAGGGTGAGGGTGGCAGCGCTGCCCTGCGTGGTGACAACGGTGCCACGACCCAGCTCCCGCCCATCCACCCGAGGCACGGGATAGCGCCCGCGCAGCCCCAGCATGAGAGCGATAGCGACCGCCAGGACGGCCGCGGCGCTCGCCGCCCACCACAGGTACCGGCCCTTGCGGGGGTAGGCTCTCGCAGCGACCTTCCCAACGAGGTCTGGCGGCGTGAGGCCGCCAAGTTCCCTCTCGAGAAGGACGTGGATCAGCCTGTCTTCCTCGTCACTCATGCGCCACCTCGAGTTGGAGGCGCTTCCGGATACAGCTCCCGAGACCGGCCCTGATCCGCCGCAGAAGCGACTTGACTCCGTCCCCGGTCATGTTCAGCAGGAAAGCCATCTCCATCCGGGACTTGCTCTGCGCATAGCGCAGGTCCAGGGCACGTTGGTGCTCCTCCGAGAGCTTCTCCAGGCATTTCCTGAGCGCCTCGATGTAATCGAGGCCATCGCCGTCCCGGAGGAATTGCCCCTGCCAGACCGCCTCTGCCCGCTCCACGGATTCGCTGTCCGCCCTCACGCGGCTGGCCCTTTGTCGGTCGCAGTATTGCAGGAAGAGGTTCCGGGCAATGCCTCTCAGCCAAGCCCTCTGCCCAGACCCATCCAGCACGTCAGGTGGCAGTGACTTCCGGAAGGCTACCAGGAAGGTCTCCTGTGCGAGGTCCTCTGCCACGTCCCGTGGGGCGCCCAGGTAGTGGATGTACGTGAACACTTCCACCTGGTGGGTCCTCACGAGGGCTTCCAGCGAATCGCGATCCACAGCCGGGCTGTCCTCTCTACACATATATCCTGCTGGGAGCCCAAAAGGGTGCGACGATTATTTGCTGCCGGGCCGCTGCAGCGGCGTGGCGCTTCTCTTATATTCCGGGAGGTGCCGGTTTTCAAGTGGCTGGCGATGCGTGGGCCGAGACCCTCTGCACCCGCCCGGCTCATCGGCACCGGCCGCCGCGTGACCCCACCGGCTCTTGCATTCGCGGCAGCGCGGGGCTAGAATCCCTGTACCCGAGCGGTTCACTGTGGGTGGCGGACGAGCTAGATCATTCCAGGTTGCGGGGGAAGGGAAAGCGATGAACACCTGCGCGTGGCGGACGCTGTGTCTCCTGGCGGTCGGTGTGCTTTTCCTCTCCGGCCGCGCCGCGCTGGCCGAGGAGAAGATCCTCTTCGACTTTGAGGACGAGGACAGCGTCAAAGCGTGGTCCAACATCAATGTCTACGCCCTTCGCGAGGCGGAGGCCAAGGCGGCCGCGTACAAGCCGCCCGCGCCCGTGCCGCCGGAACCGCCGGTCAAGATCGAGTGGACATCCTCGGGCATCACCCGCGGCAAGCATGCGCTGAAGCTGGTGTTCACCGGCGGGCGGTTTCCGACGATTTCGGCAACCAGCCCGCTGGACGACTGGCGGCCGTTCAAGTCCTTCCACGCCGACGTGACTGCCGGCCGCGTATGCATGGTCATCTTCCGCGCAATGGCGAAGACCAGCAAGTACGGGACGAGCTATAGCGATGGCACCTCGCGGTGGGAGTTCGCCGCCCGCCTCGAGCCCGGCAAGAACAGCCTGGTGGTCGCGGCCCCTGCCTATGCCGATCGGCTCTGGAAGGACGTCCAGAACGTCGACATCTACATGTACCAGCCGCACGAGGGCGAGTCGATCACCGTGGACAACATCCGCCTGTCCACCGAGGTGCCGAAGGCGGTGAGTCCGTTCGACGACACGAAGGTGGCTGTTCCCCCGGCCAACCCCGAGAAGCCGTTCGAGGGCTGGGCGGATGCCGGTACCCCTTCCCACGGACCGACGGGCCTGAACATGGCGTGCTTCGCCAACGCGGGCAAGCGGGGGGCCATCGAGACCTGTTTCCGTAACCGCCCGGGCTTCCTGCGAGTGGATCTCTCGTGGCTGCCCAGGGGCGCCCAGATCCTCTCCGCCCGGCTGATCGTGGTCCGCGCCGTTGATATGGGCGACAGGTGGCAGAGGCCGACCATGCACGTGGCGGAGCCGTGCAACCGACCCTGGAGGGAGTACGAGGCCAACGTTTACGAGTGTGCCAAGGATCAGTTCTGGAATCAGTACGCGGGGATGACCTGGGGCGACGAGGGGGACTTTTCGGCCCTCCTACTGGCCCGCGGCCCCACGGGCGGCAAGACCAGTTCCTGGGACTTCACCCACGCGGTGAAGTACTGGACGGAGGGCCAACACCCCAACCACGGCTTCATCCTCTACGGCGTGCCCAACATGGACTACCTCAACATCTTCAGCCGCGAGTGCGAGGTGATAGGGAACCGCCCGTGCCTTGCGGTGATCTACGAGCCGAAGCCATGAAGGACAAGGTGGAGGAAGCGCTCCTGACGGACCTTCCGCGGCCTCGCCGGTACGAGCTGTGCAGCCCGGTGCTCATCCGCCATCGCCGCGCAGGGCTCGACTATGCCCTTCTTCAGGCGGTTGTCAGTCCAGCCGGAGCCGATGATTCGGTCGAGCGCGGGTCGGGTTCGCGGGACATGCCCGGGCTGGCCCCGTTTGTGCGGTGAGTTCCATGAAGGCAGATCCCACCTTCGTCTTTGCCTGCGCACTGCCAACGCGGTTCCCACATCCGAAGGCCGTTGCCGTGGACGATGCCGGGGGTGTCTACGCGGGGAGCAGCGGCTGGGCCGGCGGGCTGGAGAAGTTTCAGAGGACCAGCGGCCAGCCATCGACCTTCGCCTCCGCATGGTCAGTCGAGGCGGGGCGAGTGCGCGGCATCGCCCTCCTCCCTGACGGCACGGTCTGCGTCAGCCTGAGGCTCACGACGGGCTGCGACATCCATCGGTACGGCCCGGACGGTTCTCGGATGGCTGCATGGGCGCCGGGCAGTCGGGGACTCCGCAATCCGGCGGGCGTGGCGACCGACCCAGAGGGACTCGTCTACGTCGCCGAGACCAAGGCGTGGGATGGCCGGCCCGATGCCAGCTACGATCGAGTGCAGAAGCTCACGGCGGGCGGCCGGTTCCTGGCGGCCTGGGGCGAGAGCGGATCGGGGGATGGGCAGTTCAACCTGCCGGTGGGCATTGCGGTCGGCCCGGACGGAGTCGTCTACGTCGCCGACACGTACAACAGCCGAATCCAGGCGTTCTCGCCAGCGGGAGCGTTTCTGCGGAAGTGGGGGGCATTCGGGCATATGGGCGGAGAGTTCAACTGTCCGCAAGGCATTGCGGTGAGCCCGGACGGCCGGGTGTACGTGGCCGACACGTGCAACAACCGCATCCAGGTGTTCCAGCCGGACGGCACCCTTGAGGCCGCCTGGGGCCAACGGGGATCGGGGCAGGGCGAATTCTGGCTTCCCTGTGGGATCGCAGTCGACGGCCGGGGGAAGGTCTATGTCGCGGATACGATGAACAGCCGGGTACAGGTATTTCAGCAGGCGCCCCGGGAGGCATGCCGTGAACGATAGCTTCGATGGCACGATCGAACGGTCGTTGCGCGACACGGCGCTGGCGATGGGCGCATCGCACTTTGGGATTGCCGACGTGCGCCGCGCCCACGCCGTGTGGCCGGATTCCTTCGAGGAGTCGGGGCTCCTGCCCACCGGCATCTCGATCGGTGTCTTGGAGGACGATGATCTGCTCGACGGCCTGCCGCAAACGGACGATCCGTGCCGAACATCGCACTACAGCGTCAAGATCGTCTTGGCGCTGGCGATTGCCGACCGCATTCGCGACAGGCTCGTGCAGGCTGGCCATCTGGCGCACCGGCTTTCGCACCCTCCGGCGAAGAAGCCTACGGGGTTGTACAAGCTGGTGGCGCGGCTCTCCGGACTGGGCTGGATCGGGAAGAACCGGCTGCTCATCACGCCGGATCGCGGGCCCCGTGTGGCGTTGGCGACGGTGCTGACCGATGCTCCCCTGCGGCCGACCGCTGCGAAGCCGATGGGAGATGGCTGCGGGGAGTGTACCCGGTGCATCCGAATCTGCCCGGTGGAGGCGTTCACAAACGATGCCTTTGGCGAGACGGACTCGCTGAAGGGATTCGACGCCGGCCGGTGCGCGGTATACCGCGGCGTGATCAACCCCACAGGCTGGGGTGTGTGCGGGTTGTGCGTGCAGATCTGCCCCTTTGGAAGGAAACCCTCATGAGCCTCCGCGTCACGCTTTGGTTTGAAGACCGGCAGGTCTCCCCCAGGCAGCGCGAAATCTATCCGGGCGGCATGCACGCAGCCATCGCGGCGTTTCTTGAGCGCGAGGCAGACATCCGCTGCCAGTGCTTCACGATGGACGGCCCGCCGCTCACCGAAGAGACGCTGGACCAAACCGACGTGCTGATCTGGTATGGCCACCTCGCCCATCGCGAGGTGGACGACCGCCTGGTGGACCTGTGCTGGAAGCGCGTGCTGGAGGGCATGGGGCTGGTCGTCCCTCACAGCGGGCACTTCTCGAAGCTGTTCATCCGGCTGATGGGCACCACCTGCCAGCTCAGCTACCGGGTGGACGGCGGCCACGAGCGCGAAACGATCTGGGTGGTGAACCCGGCCCATCTGATCGCCCAGGGCATCGGCGAGGGGTTCATCATCCCCACGGAGGAGGTCTATCGGGAATTCCACGACATTCCCCAGCCCGAGGAACTCGTGCTCATCTCGGGTTTCCCCGGCGGCGAAGTCTTCCGTAGCGGCTGCTGCTGGCGGCGCGGGGCCGGCCGAATCTTCTACTTCCGCCCCGGCCACGAGACGTGCCCCACTTGGCATCAGCCCGAGGTGCAGCGGGTGATGATCAACGCCGTCCGCTGGGCCGCTCCGACGGGCACGATGGCCTTCGAGGCCGGGCCGCGGGGGCGCGATGACTTTCGTCAGTCGGTCGACCCGAATCGTCCGCGCACTGCCAACCCCTCGCATCCGTCATGTGCCCGGTTGGGAAACAGCTTCTGATGCAGCAATCAAAGAAAGGACCCCATGAGAACTGCCAAAACGTCCTTCTTGATTTCGTTCCTTGCCGCCGGCATGCTTCTCGTCGTTGGCAGCATTGCGGCAGCCGCTGAACCGGCAGGGACCTCGGTCAGCACCAGTGGGCGGAATGTCCTCATCATCGGCCACAGTCTGACACATTGCCTGCGGGCCCTCGAACCGCTGGCGCCCATGGTCGGGCACCCCGGACATAAGCAGATGCTCTATACCATTCTCGGCGCCGGCATCGCCTATCACTATCAGACGGAAACCAATCAATGGATCCATACATCATGGCGCAAGCTCTATTTTGCTCCGGACAAGAAATGGGATGCGTTGGTCATGAGCGCGAGGGATGCCCACTGGAAGGGTCCCCAGGAAGTCAGCAGCGACGAGGAATACGCGCCGAAGTTCGCCGCCGAAGCATTCAAGAGCAATCCACAATGCCAGGTGTTCATCTATGGAAACTGGCCGCCATTGACCGAGGATGTTGACAAGCCGTCCTTCGGGCGCACCGAGGCCCACATCGAGAGGGTCGGCGCCGCGGTGGACAAGGCGTTTCCCAACGCGCCCAAGACTCGCCTGATGCCTTGCAGCCTGCTGATACGGGAGCTGGGACGCATGGCCGATCGCGGCGAATTGCCCGGTGTCGCCAGCCTCTTTGCGCTCTTCGCCGATGGCGGAGATCACCCCAGCCGGTTCGGCGCCTATGCCCTCAACGTGCTCGTCATGGCCATGCTCTACAGCGAATCGCCGCTGGCGTATCCGTCGGACATCTGCCCGACCGATTCGCAGGGCAGGCCGGTCCGAGGTGACGTGCATCGGAACCCGCAAGTCCCCGAAGAGACCGCCACCGTGATCAAGCGCGTGGTGTGGGACATCTTGCAGACTTACCCGCCAGCGGGCATGCCGCCCAGCCTCGTGATCGCCAACCGTCACCTGGAACCTGTCATCGCCGGCCAGCCCTACAAGGCCGAACTGAAGGCGCTGAATGCCGCCGGTCCGTGTGCTTGGTCAATGGTCAAAGGAGCGTTGCCCCACGGGCTGTCACTTTCACAGGATGGCCTGTTCGGGGGGCAATCGGCCGCAGTCGGCAAGTACCCACTCACCATCCAATTGACTGACGGTAAGAGTTCCTGCCAGCGCCCGCTGGTCTTGAGCGTTGACCAGGGCGCGCCTCCGCGGATTCCTGATCAGCCACTGGGAACCGTGCCGCTGGATCAACGCGTCCTGCGGCCACTGAAGATCGAGGGCGGCGTGGGACACATCACCTGGAGTGTCAGTGGCGGCAAGCTGCCCTACGGCATCATGCTGTCACCGGCCGGCATGCTGGTCGGTTCGGCGGGTGAACAAGGTGAGTTCACCTTCACGATCAAGGCCGAAGATGCCTGTCCCGGCGGCCCGCGAAGCTCCGAGAAGACATTTGCCTGGACGATTGGTCCCGCCTCCTCGGTCGCGCTGCTGCTGAAACGCGTTGTCGTGACGGGCAAACCCGATGACAAGACCGTCGTGATTGACGGCAAGCCGGATGAGCCTTTCTGGAAACTCGATCAGGCGATCGCCAAGAAGGCCAAAGGGACGCCGACCAAGCAAGCCTCCTTTGGCCTTGTCTGGACGCACCAGCCCCGCGGCGACTCGAAACTAATCGGCAGACAACTGGCCCTGGCCGTCAAAGTCCTCGACGGTCCCAAGGGGAAGACCCCCAAGGACGGCATTCACATCTTCCTTGACGGCAACCACAATCAGTCGGTCATCTACTCCGGCGACGACACCCACTTCTTCGTCCCCCGCAACTATAAGGGCGGTTGGGCCCAATCGTTGCGCGGCAAGGTCAACTGGTTCACCGATGCTCGCGTGCAAGAGATCGAAGGCGGCTACACCATGGAAATCAGGCTGGGAGGCGGAGAGTATTTTGGCGGCGAGGGCAACTGGCTTCCCTTTGGCGCCAAGGGCGTCTACGGCTTCGATGTGGCCGTGGATGAGGGAGACGACAAAGAGATGTCCCAGCAAGTCTGGCGAGGCGATGCCAACGACGCCGAGGATACCAGCCACTTCGGCACAATTGTGTTGACCGCCCAGCCGGCCCTGGCGCCGCAGCCGGGAGGGGAGAAACCATGAGACATCTCGCATGCTCGCTGGCCATGCTTCTGTGCGCAACGGCCGCTGCGCTGTCGCATCTTCCGTAGCAGGGGATTGGATTGCGGAAGGAGAACCAACGATGATGCACCTGGTCCTCCCTGGACTGGCCGTGCTCCTGCTGGCGGCAGCGGTGGCTGCCGGCGGCGAGGCAGGCCCCATCCGCGTCGAGATCCGCCGCGACGGTGAGAAGTTTCAGCTCTACCGCGGCGGCCAGCCGTACTACATCAAGGGCGCCGTCTACTGGAGCGACCCGAGCGGGAAGTTCCCCCTGAGCGGCATCGTCGCCCGCGGCGGCAACTCGGTCCGGTGCGGCGGAAACCTGAAGGCCGTCCTCGACGAGGCCCGCCGCCTCGGCGCCACCGTCACCCTCGGCCTCCCGATGAAGATGGAAGCCGTCCACGGCTTCAACTACAGCGACGAGAAAGCCGTCCGCGAACAGGCGGAGCGGACGAAGGCCATCGTCACGGAATTCCGCGACCACCCGGCTCTCCTGCTCTGGGGCATTGGCAACGAGTTGTCGGTGAACTACAAAGACAAGAAGGTCTGGGGCGCCGTCAACGAGGTCGCCCGGATGATCCACGACACCGACCCGAACCATCCCGTGATGACGGTCATCGGCGACGGGTCGATCCAGGGGGGCGACATCCAGGAGATCAAGAAGCGCTGCCCCGACCTCGATCTCCTGGGCATCAACTACTACAAGGGCATCGAGGCCGTCCCCGCGAAGATCCGCGCCGACGGCTGGGACAAGCCCTACGTCATCACCGAGTGGGGGCCCTCCGGCGACTGGCAGGTGCCCCGCACCAAGTGGGGCGCCGCCATCGAGGAGACCAGCACCGAGAAAGCCCAGCGCTACCTCGAACGCTACCAGAACACGATGCTCAAAGACCCCGACCGCTGCCTCGGCTCCTACGTCTTCATTTGGCTGTCGAGGCGCGAGCGGACTCACACCTGGTACGGCATGTTCATCGAGAGCGGCGAGCGGACCGAGGCCGTCAACGTCATGCAGTACCTCTGGACGGGCAAGTGGCCGCCCAGCCGAGCGCCGAAAGTCGAGCCGCTCCGCATTGACGGCCAGTCCGCCGCCGACAACGTCACGCTCAAGCCGGGGAGCGCCCATGTCGCCTCGATCAAGGTCACGGCCTCCGAGGGCGACCACCTGGCATATCGCTGGGAAGTTGTGCCTGAGGTCGCGCGGGCGGGCTACGCTGGGATGGGCGAGAAGCGCTCGGAGCCGATGCCCGACCGGATCAGAGAGGACCGCGGTGCCGAGTGCACCTTCATCGCCCCCGACGCGCCCGGCCCTTTCCGCGTCTTCGTCTTCGTCCTCGACGGCCACGGCAACGCTGCCACCGCCAACATCCCCTTCCTCGTTCAACCGTGAGTCCAAGGGGTTCCATCTGTCCGGGTTGCCGCTGCCCGGGATTGATGATAGACTCGCCTGAAAGGCCGAGGGCGATCGCTGGCCGGAGGCCATCCGGGAAATCCCGGTCGAGAGATCGCTTGGTCAAGGACGGGAACATCCACGATCAAAGGACAGGGCTATGCGCAACTCACGGCGGAGACATGGCTATCGGATTCTGTTGGCGTGGGCGATGGTGCTGGCCGCTGGCCTGTGGACGGCGGTGTCCGCAGGCTGCTGAGCATCAAGAGCGAGACGCGCGCAGACAAAGGGACGGTGACCGGCTCCGTCGTCTTCATCGGGCCCGACGCTTTCTGGATCGCGGTGAAGCCCAAGGACGGCCCGGTGGACGCGTACGCGTGCAGTTGGCCGCCCGGAGACGTCAGAAACAAGCTCAAGGCGCGGCGCAAGGGCGACACCGTTGCGATCCGGTTCCACGCCGACGGCCAGCGGTATCGGATTGATTCCCTGGGCATAGGATCGGAGGCGCCGGAGCTGCCCGCAATCGTCCTGCCCGCGGGCGTCGAAGCCATGTTCGATGTTGAGTACGCCAAGGTCGCCGACAAGGGCCTCCGCCTAGACCTGTACCGCCCCAAGGACGCTAACGGGCCGTTGCCGCTGGTCGTCTGGATTCACGGTGGCGCCTGGGTGGCCGGATCGAAAGATGCCCCCCATTTGGCCCTGGGCCTTGTGTCCCATGGCTATGTCGTCGCCAGCATCAACTACCGCCTGTCTTTTGAGGCCATCTTCCCGGCACAGATCCACGACTGCAAGGCCGCCATCCGCTTCCTTCGCGCCAACGCCAGGAAATACTCCATCGACCCCGACCACATCGGCGTATGGGGAAGTTCTGCGGGCGGCCACCTGGCAGCACTGGTCGGCACCAGCGGCGGAGTCAATGTCCTCGAAGGCAACGTGGGCGGGAACCTCGATTTCTCCAGCCGCGTGCAATGCGCTGTCGACTACTTCGGGCCCACCGACCTCCTGGCCTTTAGGGGACAGCAGACCACCGTAGGGCTCGACGCGCCCAACTCGTTTCTGGTTCGGTTCGTCGGCGGCGTAGTCGAGGAGAAGAACCCGCTCGTGGCCCAAGCCAATCCCATCGCCTATGTCTCCAGAGACACTCCCCCCGTTCTTCGTCGCCCATGGGGACAAGGATGACACCGTCCCGCTGAACCAAAGCGAATTGCTCGTCGAAGCCATCAGGAAAGCCGGCGGCGCCGTCACCTTCGAAGTCGTCAAGGGTACCCGCCACGACTTTGCCCCCGAAAGCCAGCGACAGTACGAACGTCTCGAGCCCATGGTCGTCGCCTTCCTCGACGGTGTCGCCGAGGCTAGGGTTCCAGTCGGCCGCGTACAACCACTTGCCGTCGGGCGTCATGGACATCGAGAATTCCGTCTGGACGCCGCGAACGCCCCACTTGGGATCAAGGTCCACTATCTTTCCGAGCGCCAGCTCACCGTTCGGCTTGCACTCGATGCAGGCGATTGCCGGGACTGGCTTGTGCGTCATAGTGTAGAGCCATTTCCCGTCCGGCGCGGCAAACACATACTCCCCAATCCCTTTGCCCGCGAGCTGGCCGGCCGGCACCGGCCTGCCGTCCGCTTCGATCTTGAACCAGAGGATGGCGCGGTCCGTCGCCACGTAGAGGCTCTTCTGGTCGACGCTCGGCACGAGCATTCTCCCCCAGCCGGCAGACTCGGTGTGCCCTGGGCGATCCGTCCAGGCCAGCATCGGTGTAACGCCCTTCTCCTCGGGCTTTCCCGTCTTGGCGTCAACGTCGAACCACACCAGCCTGTTGTCAACCGTGTTGTTCGCCCAGCGCGTCAGAAGAAAGTACAGTCGTCCGCCAACGAGGGAAGCCATTGAGGTGTGACATTCCTGCTGGGCGGCGACGACGCTGCCGGCGTGCGCGAGCAAGCCGCTTGATGCGTCCCGCTTGAAATAGTGAAGCGAGGGTTTCCGGGGCGGACCCACGGCGTAAAGGAACTCGCCCACAGAGAAGAGACTCGAAGGGTCGAAATCCCGTGGCATCCCCGCTCCTCCGGCGAGCAAGACCTGGACGATTTCAGCAGTCGGCGGCGCCGCAACAGCCGTCGATCCGGACGAGGAGGACGAGGAGGAGGAGCCTCCGCCGGGCATCTCGGCGGGTCTCAGGTCGTAGCAGTAGAGTGCCTTGGCGCCCCGGACATAGAGCTTCCCGTCGGCCAACGCCGGGTGCGACTGTGAACGTCGGTTGACAAGCGCGGCAGGTGGCGGGCGAACCGCGCGGCGCCTGCCCTATAGATACCCCGCCTCACGACGGTTGCCTCGAACTGGTCGCTGAGCACCTCGAGCTTCGCATTCCAGAACGGTTGCGACAGGGTGTTGTACAGGTAGACGCGAAACGAACACTCCTTGTCGAACCGTAGTTGGCTGTCGGAGACGTCTGCCTTGATGGTCAGGTTATCCCGCAGCCTGTACATGTAATATAGCAGTTCGTGGGCCCGACCCCGCCCCATGCGCAGGGAGAAGCCATCAGCCACGGCACAATAGCGCAAGCCGCCCACGCTGCTATCCTCTTCCGAGAAACTTCGGGACGCGCGATGCCCATGGACGTATCATCCTTTCTTGCGAAAACCATGCTGTCCGGCTCGGGTGGCATTGTACCGCAACGAAACAGCCTGTCAACTTCCGGGCAGAAGCCGATGCGAATGGTTTTGACTCCGTCCGGCGCCATGTGCTATGAGAGTGTCTCATGTCTTCTGGATTTGTCTGGCCCGCACCTCATCGGGCAAGGAGGCAAGCATGTTGCGACTGATTCCGCTCGCCGCAGCGTTCCTGGCGGCGACGTTCGCCCGGGGCAAAGATGCCCACGCGCTGGCGGAGCGGATCCTACGGGCGACCTCGCGGCCAGTGGGGCTGGTGCACCTGCCGCGCTGCGGCGGCGGAGCGTTGGCGCTCGCTTTGGCCGCCGGCGACAAGAACCTGCGCCTGCACGGGCAGGATGGCGACGACGCCCGGGTTGCGCAGGCGCGCCGGGCTGCCGACGAGAAGGGCTTGCTCGGCCGGAGGGTCTGGTTCGACCACGGCGGCCTGGCGCGGTTGCTTCCCGCGGGCCGTAGCGCCGATCTGGTGGTGCTCACGGATCTCAAGGCCGGGGAGTTGACGCCGGAACTGGTAGCGGAGATTCGTCGCGTCCTGCATCCGTGGTATGGCGTGGCGGTAGTGGGCGATGCGTCAGGTGCACTCGATGCAACGGCACTCCGCACTTGGGCCGGATCCATCGCGGAACACGTGGCCGCGCTGCCGGGGGAAGGCGCGCTCGTCGCCGTCCAGGCCGATCCGCTGCCCGGCGCCGACGACTGGGCGCAATGGTGGCATGGCTCCGACAACAACCCGGTGTCTACGGACACGGCCTTCTCGCTTCCCGCCACGATCCAGTGGACCGGAAAGCCGTATTTCGGCCCCACCCGTATCGAGCTGCCCATCGTGTCCGGCGGGCGGCTTTTCATGCTGTGGAACGGGCATGAGATGGACAGTTCGGCGGGGCCTCCCGCCTTTGCCGATGCCACAGAGGGGGACGGCCCCGTCCTGATGGCGCAGGCTGCCGGCTCCGGCGCGCGTCTCTGGCTGCGGCGGCTCTCGCCCGCCGCGTGGGTGCAGGTGTCGCGATCCATCGTGGTGGGTGACGGCGCGCTGTTGCTCGTGGCCGACGGCAACCGCATCCTGGAACTCGACGCCGCGACGGGCAAGGAGAAAAGGTACACGCCACTGGATTGTCCCGAGATCAAGTGGATGACGCTGCACGAGGGCCGGCTGTTCATCCTCGGCGGAAGCGTCACGAAGAACCTGGGCCGACGGTCGGAGAAGAACCTCGTCCCATTCCGTTCTTCAGGATTGACCCTGATGGCGTTGGACCGGAAATCGTTCGCGCCGATCTGGCGGGTGGACCGTCAGGCCGGCAAGGATGCGTTCGACCCGCGTTCGCCTGCGATCGACGGGGACCGGCTCTTTCTCTGCCGCGAAGGCGACACGGCGGAGGCGCTTTCCGTGAAGGACGGGAAGAGCATCTGGACCGTGAAGGCCGGCTTCCCGCGGACGCCGGGCATGACGTTCCAGGACTACGAGTGGGATGCCACCTCCCGCCATCCCGTGTCCGGCTATGCCATGGCGGGGGTCTATGTGATCTCCGGAGCGGAAATGCTGGAGGCGGTGGTGCTCGCGCAAAGCGATGGCAGACGCTTGTGGACCACGCCGACCCCTGGACGCAGTCTGTATTGCCCGCTCGCCTTCTGGGGCCTGATCTGGAAGGACGCGACGAGCCTGAATCCCGTGACGGGCAAGCCGCTGGGGAAGATGAAGGTCGGCATGTGCCGCGTGGCGCGGGAGGGCGAGGGGCGCGATTTCGCGATCGACGCAAAGGCGGACACTTCGGGCGTTCCCGGCGGAAGCGAGGTCCTCGGGAAGAGCTTCCGGCTCGTGACCGGCCCCACCAACTACTCCGTGGAAGACCTGGCGGCCGGCGGCGCCTATGTCATCCGTCTGCGCCTCCTCGAGCCCTGGAACGACAAAGCGGGCCGGCGGCTGATGGATGTCGCGGTGAATGGCACCGAGGCCCTGAAGGGGTTTGACGTGTTCGCGGCGGCGGGCGGCCGGAACAAGGCCCTGGTGCGCGACCTGCCCTCGCACGCCGACGAGAAGGGGCGGTTGGCCATCCGAATCTCCGGCACGCAGGGGTGTCCGGATCCCAATCCGGTTCTGTGCGGCATCGAGATCCGGCAGGGAGCGGAAACGCTCGCTCGCTTCCAGGCCAGCGGGCCATTCGTGCCGGTCAAAGGCTTCCGCCCCTTCAATGGGAATTCCTGCGCGCGCAGCACCATGGCGCCCTTCCTCGCCGACACGCCCTATGCGCCCCCCGAACCCCTCAAGACCTCGTGCAGCGCCGGCAGCTTCGTAGCCGACGGCCTGCTCTGGAAATTCCCTGTCCCGTGCGTGGGCTGCATGGAGTGGCGGGGATTGATCGCCCAGGCGTCGCGGGAAGAGCACCTGCCGAAGCCGCCCGAGCGTCTGCACCGCGGCGCCGATGCCCCCGTTGCGGCATCCCAGGCCCCGCAGGGCTGGCTGACCTACCGCGGCAATCCGCAGCGATCCCTGTTCATGCCGGTTGGTGTCCCTGCGAAGGCCCGGATCCGCTGGCAGACGCCGCCGCTGTACCAGGCCGGCCGCCTGTCGCACCATACGCACGTGCTGATGGACGCGGAGTTCGTGCCCACGCCGCCGCTGGCGGCCGACAACCGGGTCATCGTCGCCCAGGCCGATGGAGCGGTGGACGCGCTGGACCTGGCCAGCGGCAAGCGCCTCTGGCGCGCCTACACCTCCGGGCGGGTCCACAGCAGCCCGACGGTGTGGCAGGACCGGGTGTTCGTTGGCAGCGCGGATGGGCATCTGTACGCCTTCTCCCTGGCCGACGGCCGTGAACTCTGGCGCTTGCGGGCTGCGCCGGAAACCGGGCGGGTCATGGTCTACGAGCAACTCGCTAGCCGCTGGCCGATCCTCGGCTCGCCCGTGGTCGCGGACGGCAAGGTGGTGGTCAGCGCCGGGTTGATCGATATGGTGGATGGCGTGCGTGCCGTGTGCGCCGATGCCGCCAGCGGCAAGGTGCTCTGGGAGTGCAGCGATTGGAGCGCTTCGGAATCGGGCGGCAGGATTTCGGGAGGAGCACAGTTCGCGCTGGCCGGCGAGCTCTTCTACCACGGCGGCATGGCGCCGCCGGTCCGGATCGATCCCCAAGACGGTTCCTGCCGTCCAGCCTTTTCCCCCACGTCTGGGACCCGCCTGGGGCCATTTCAAGTGTCGAAGTGGAGAACCGGCCAGGCGTTCGCCGAGGTGTGGAGCAGCGTGAAGGGCCAGGACATCGGCGCCCTTTCGCAGGAGTGGCTCATGTACGGCGGCCGGCGCATCCTGACCGACCAGGCCGAAAATGGGATCTGGCGCTCGAACATCGTGTTCCTGGGCCGCGACCGGGACGGGAACGGGCGCCTGCCGGTGGTCAGTGCGCAGGACTGCGGGCAACTGCCGGCTTGGGATGAGCAGGACGCGGTCTTCATCTGCAATCTGAAATTCAACGGCCTCGTGATGATTCCCCGCGACAAGCTGCTCAAGGCGCTCGACGCCCTGATGGCCGGGCCGAGCACGGCCGAGATACTGGCCCTCGATAACCAACCGCCCAAGCAAGCCGTCACCGTGCCGCGCGAGCTGATCTCGCGGGCCTTCACGGCCCATGCCGAGGGTTTGTTCACGTGGAGTTCCGCCTTTGGGCACGGGTGGCACCCGCTGGCCTGCGCGCTCACCCGGAATTCAGTGCTGGTGGTGACCACCCAACCCGACTGGCAGAATCCCGCCCGGGATATCCCCGGCAAGATCACCGCCCTGAGCCGCGCTGATGGCGGGAAGATGTGGGAGATCAACCTGCCGGCCCGGGCGGTCCACAACGGCTTGGCCGTAGCCGCTGACGGCAGCGTCGTCCTGGCCCTGATGGATGGGCAGACGCTCTGCATCGGAACGGACAAGGGGCAACCATGAAATCCACCTGGACCTGCGGCCCCATCCTTGGCCGTAGGTCCCCGACTTCATCACCGTATACTGGGAGGAGGACTGACCGATGCCAAGCGCTGCACCTGCAAGACAGCCGCGGGCGACCCGCCATGCTCGGCGTGGGGGCACGTCCTCTCGTGGCGTGCCCTACACCATGCGGCTCCCCGATGGGCGGACGCTGTTCGTCGAGGTCCCCGCGCGCACGGTGGTCAGGGACCGCAGCGGCGAGTTGGCCTTCACGCCCGAAGGGGTGAAGTTCCTTGACCGACTGCGGGCGCTGGCCTCCGAGATTGGCACGCGGCCCAGCCCTGCCCTCATCGCGACGCTCCGGCACGCGCTGGGCCTCACCCAGGAGCAATTGGGCAAACGCCTGCGCGTCCACAAGCTCACCGTCTCCCGCTGGGAATGCGGCACGCTGCATCCGAGTGCGGAGGCCGTTGATCGCCTTCGGGCGCTCGCCGACGCCGCCCGACGCTCGGGCGTGGTCCTGCCAGCCTAGGGCCCGGGTGACCAGAGGGATTGCGCGGTTGACAAAGGCCCGCCGCTCGGTATAATCGCCGGAACGAGGCGGGGAGTCCCTTTCCTGGGTTTCTGGTGAAGGAGCGAGCAATGGCGAAGCGAGTGCTGAACGTGGGTCTGGTCGGCGGCGGGGGCGGCGCGTTCATCGTGAATCCCCATCAGAAGGCGATTCACTTCGACGGCACCCGCCGCGTGGTGTGCGGCGCGCTGCACGAGAAGCCCGACCTCGCGATGAAGTTCGCGGCCGACTGGCCCTATCCCATCAAGGGCTACGCCAGCTACGACGAGATGATTGACGAGCAGAAGAAGCTCCCCCTCGGCGAGCGGATTGACTACGCGCTGATCGTCACGCCCAACTTCGTGCACTTCGACCCCGCGATGAAGCTCCTCAAGGCCGGCATCCCCGTCTTCTGCGAGAAGCCGCTCACGATCACGGCGAAGCAGGCCGTGCAGCTCGCCGCCGCCGTCGAGAAGTACAAGGTGCCCTTCGGCATCTCCCACACCTACCTTGGCCACTGGTCGAGCTGGTTCAGCCGCTGGATCATCACGAGCGGCAAGCTGGGCAAGGTGCGGTGGGCGGACAGCTATTACCTCCAGGGCTGGCTTGCCACGCGGCTCGAGACGACCGGCCAGCAGCAGGCCTCGTGGCGCACCAACCCCAAGATGGCGGGCGCGAGCTGCTGCGGCGGCGACATCGGCACCCACGCCTTCATGCAGCTCCGCTTCGTCACCGGCCTCGAGGTCGTCAGCGTCCGCGGCATTGTCGAGACCTTCCTCAAGGGCCGCCAGCTCGACGACCACTTCACCACCTACTGCGAGCTGTCGAACGGCGGGAAGGCGATGGTCCGCGCCAGCCAGATCGCCATCGGCCACAAGAACGACCTGGGCATCGAGGTCAACTGCGAGAAGGGCAGCCTCGTGTGGCGCCAGGAGGACGCCGAGCTGGTCACCCTGCGCCTGCCCAGCGGCGTCGAGCGCCTCTACTGGCGCGCCGCGGTCCCCGCGCAGGACGACTTCCTGGGCGAGGTGCCGGCCGGCCTGCTCGCCGAGACGACCATTCCCAGCGGCCACGTCGAGGCGTTCCACGACGCCTTCGCACGGCTCCACCGCGAGTTCGAGAAGGACGTCCGCCTCTACAACGACGGCAAGCCCTTCAAGTGCGACGGCACGCGCTACGCCTGCGTCCACGACGGCGTGAAGCACATGAAGTTCATCGAAGCCGCCGTGAAGAGCGCTAAGGCCAATTCGCGGCCCGTCAAGATGTAGGGCGTGCACACTTGCACGCGGAAGTCAACTGTCCGCGCCCGGAGCGCCGTCGTGGCTCCGGGCGCGAATCATGTTCACCATTCCGTAATCCGTAATTCGCAATCCGTAACTGGAGAAGAGCCAGGTGCAGGGTCTCCTCTGCTCCTCTCTGGTTACGGATTACGCATTACGGATTCCCCGGGAGCTGCCCCTTGGATTTCGACAGGCTGAAGGACATGGCCGGCGACCCGAGGTTCATCTCGGGCATCCACAACTACTGCGACCGGTGGTGCGAGCGGTGCGAGTTCACATCGCGCTGCATCAGCGCGGCGATGCAGGAGGAAGAGGAGGCCGAGCGGCGCGACCCCGCCGGCCACGACGTCGAGAGCGAGGCATTCTGGGACAACCTCCACGGCGTCTTCCAGCAGACCATCGAGATGATCCGCGAGGACGCGGCGGAGCAGGGGATCGACCCCGAGATCTCCGAGGAGGAAATGGCCGAGTACATCGAGCAGGAGGAACGCAAGCGCCGCAAGGCCGAGAACCACCCCGCCTCCAAGGCCGCCTGGAAGTACGTGAAGATGACCGACAAGTGGTTCGAGGAGAACAAGGCGCTCTTCGAGGAGGAGGAGCGCCAGCTCAACCGCGCCTTCCTCATGCAACTGCCCGGCGAGGACCCCGAGGAGGAGGCCGCCCTGGTCCAGGACGCCATCGAGGTCATCGGCTGGTACCAGGTGCTGATTCACGTGAAGTTCATGCGCGCCCTCCACGGCGCGGACAGCGAGGACATCCTGGATGACGATGGGACGCCGTTCCCGCGCGACTGCGACGGCTCGGCGAAGGTGTCGCTTCTGGGGATTGACCGCTCGATCGAGGCGTGGGGCGTGCTGCGGCGCTATCTGCCGGCCAAGTCGGACTCCATCCTGAGCATCCTCGTCCACCTCGGCCGCCTGCGGAAGCGCTTCGAGGCGGCGTTCCCCAACGCCCGTGCCTTCGAGCGGCCCGGGTTCGATGGGCCGATCCCGCCCGCCGTCACAACGGACAATGCCTGAATGGCTTGCCACGATTCCCGGTCGAAGCGGGAGCACCCGTTGAGGGCCAATCCTGTGGGCGGGGCGTCTCTGCCCCGCGCGGCACGGAGGCCCAGCCCACAACGACCGGGAATCGTGGCAAGCCATCTAGCCGACGCGCTGGAAGGGCGATGGGACGAATGGGACCTATGGGACCCATGGGACGGGGAGCGGAGCGGGTCCCATATACCCCATCCCTCCCATGTGTCCCATCCCCTCACACCACGCGGATGCCCAGCTCGGCGAGCTGCTTGTCGCTGACGGGCGAGGGAGCGCCGCTCATCAGGTCGAGCGCCCGCTGTGTCTTCGGGAAGGCGATGACCTCGCGGATGCTGTCGAGGCCGAGCAGCAGCATCACGATGCGGTCGAGGCCCAGGGCGATGCCGCCGTGCGGCGGGGCGCCGAACTGGAGCGCGTCGAGCAGGAAGCCGAACTTCACGCGGGCATCGTCGTCGCCGATCTTCAGCAGGCGGAAGATGCGCTGCTGGGTGTCGCTGCGGTGGATGCGGATGCTGCCGCCGCCGATCTCGGTGCCGTTGAGCACGATGTCGTAGGCGCGGGCGCGCACGTCGAGCGGACGCTCCTCAAGGAACTCCATGTCCTCAGGGCGCGGCGAGGTGAAGGGGTGGTGGCGCGGGTCCGGGCGCTTCTCTTCCTCGTTCCACTCGAAGAGCGGGAAGTCGGTCACCCAGCAGAAGGCGAAGGAGTCGGGCGGCACAAGGCCCAGCTCGCGCGCCATCCTGCGGCGAAGCTCGTCGAGGCAGCCGGCGACGACCGACGGCTTGCCTGCCACGAAGACCAACAGGTCGCCGGGCTCGGCGCCCATCTTCTGAGCCAGGGCCGCCTTCTGCTCGTCGCTGAAGAACTTCACGATCGAGGAGGCCAAGGCCCCCTTCTCGTCCACCTTGATCCAGGCCAGGCCCTTCGCGCCGAACTGGGCGAGCCATTCGGGCAGCTCGCGGTCGAGCTGGCTGCGGGTGTACTTGGCGCCGCCCTTGGCGTTGAAGCCGCGCACCTGTCCCCCGGCCTTCACCGTCTCGCTGAAGACGCGGAACTGGCAGGCCGCCGCGAGGTCGGCGATGTCCACGAACTCCAGGCCGAAGCGGAGGTCCGGCTTGTCCGTGCCGTAGCGGTCCATCGTCTGCTGATACGTCAGGCGGCGGATGGGGGTTTCGACCTTGCGGCCAAGCATCTTCTCCGTCATCTCGGCCATCAGACCGTCAATGAGTCGGTAGATGTCCTCCTCGTCAATGAAGGACATCTCGACGTCGAGCTGGGTGAACTCGGGCTGGCGGTCGGCGCGCAGGTCTTCGTCGCGCAGGCACTTGGCGATCTGCACGTAGCGGTCGAGGCCGGCGACCATGAGGATTTGCTTGAAGAGCTGGGGCGACTGGGGCAGGGCGTAGAAGTGGCCCGGGTTCACGCGGCTGGGCACCAGGTAGTCGCGAGCGCCCTCGGGCGTGCTCTTGGTCAGCAGCGGGGTCTCGACGTCCACGAAGCGGCGCTCGGCGAAGTAGTTGCGGATGACGCGGAAGCACTCGCTTCGGAAGACCAGGGCGCGCTGCACGGCGGGCCGCCGCAGGTCAATGTAGCGGTAGCGGAGCCGCGTCTCGCCCGCCACGTCAATCGCGTCGTCAATCTCGAACGGTGGGGTCTGGGCCTCGTTCAGCAGCTCCGCCTCGTCCACGTAGACTTCGACCTCGCCTGTGGGCATCTTGGGGTTGACCATCCCCTCGGGACGGTGCCGCACGACGCCGCGGGCGGCGATGACCCATTCGGAGCGGAAGCGCTCGGCGGCGTCGTGCGCCGCCTGGCAGTGGGTGGGGTTGAAGACGACCTGGGTCAGCCCATAGCGGTCGCGGAGGTCAATGAAGATGACCCCGCCGTGGTCGCGGCTGCTGTGGACCCAGCCGCAGAGGGTGACGGCCTGGCCGACGTGCTCGGCGCGCAGCTCGCCGCAAGTATGAGAGCGTTTCAGACTCATCGGGACAAGCCCTTCTGTAAGGTGCAACGGTGTGTTCTGGAGGCGCCGCGGACGCGTGACCCGTGACGCGTGATTCGTGACCAGAGAGAGCGCCGTTGCCCACGCTCCTGTCACGCGTCACGCGTCACGGGTCATGGGTTCAATTCCACCCCGCCAGCGCCCTGGCCGGAGTGTTTGCGAATGGTGTGGCGGATATCTTCGACGCCCGAGAGAACGGTCTCGGTGCCCGTGGCCATGTGCTTGAGCTTGAGGGTGCCGGTGGCCAGCTCGTTGTCGCCGAGGACGGTGACGAAGCGGGCGCGCAGCTTGTCGGCGGTGCGCATCTGGGCCTTGAGGCTGCGGCCCTCGTAATCGGTGTCGGCGGCGAGGCCGGCGCGGCGCAGCTTGCTGAGGTACTCGATGGCGGCGATGCGTGCGGGCTCGCCCATTGTCACGATATAGAGGTCGAGCGGCGCGCCCTCCGCCGCGGCTCCGGCGGCCTGGAGGGCCATGAGGAGGCGCTCGACGCCCAGAGCCCAGCCGACTGCACCGAGGGAGGGGCCGCCGAGGTCGGCAATGAGGTTGTCGTACCGCCCGCCGCCGCAGAGGGCGTCCTGGGCGCCGAGCGCCCCGTGGGTGATCTCGAAGACGACGCCCGTGTAGTAGTCGAAGCCGCGGACGAGGAAGGGGTCCTCCTCGAACGGCACGTGGGTCGAGCGCAGGGCCTTGGCCACGTGGGCGAAGTGGACCCGTTCGGCCTCGGGCAAGTGGTCGAGGATGCGGGGCAGCCTGCGGCTGATGGCGACGCACGGCTCGTTCTTGCAGTCGAGGACGCGGAACACGTTGCGGTCGAGCCGCCGACGGCAGTCGGGGCAGAGCTTGTCCTGCTGCGCCGCAAGCTCGGCCTTGATGAGGTCGCGGTAGCCGCCGCGGGAGGCCGGCGTGCCGATGGCGTTGAGGCGGACGCGGTAGCCGCGGATGCCCAGTTCATCGAGCAGATGGCAGACGAGGATGATCACCTCGGCGTCGAGCAGCGGATCGCATGCGCCGATGGCCTCGACGCCGATCTGGTGGAACTGGCGCTTCCGGCCCGCTTGGGGGCGCTCGTGGCGGAACATCGGGCCGATGTAGTACAACTTCTGGAACGACTTGGTCTTGTGGAGATTGTGCTCGAGATAGGCCCGAACGACGGGCGCCGTGGCCTCGGGGCGGAGCGTGAAGCTCTCGTCGCCGGAGCCGAAGGTGTACATCTCCTTCTCGACGATGTCGGTCGTCTCGCCAATGCTGCGGACGAAGAGGCGGGTGCTCTCGAAGACGGGCGTGCGGATCTCGCCGTAGCCGTAGCGCGCGAAGAGCGCGTGCGCGACCGCCTCGACCTTCTGCCACAGGGCGGCCTGTTCCGGCAGGATGTCCTCGGTGCCAAGTGGTGCCTTCAGCTCCATATGCGCACTCACACGCGGGCCAACACGAAAAGAGGGCGCAGGCCCCGGCGAAGCCTCGCCCTTTCCCTCAACGCAAAGTATAGGATTGCAGGCGGGGAAAGTCAAGCGGCTCGGCGGCGGCGCCGGCGACGGGCTACGGCGAGCGCGCCAAGCGCCACCAGCCCGAACGTGGCCGGCTCGGGCACGAGGCTGCTCCCAAGCCGATAGTGCTCGGCAATCTCCGACTGACTGAGCACGCTGCTGTAGATCGCCACCTCATCCAGCGTGCCGAGGAAGTAGCCCATCGATTGGCCTGAGTTCGAGCCGAGCATCCAGCGGTCTCCACCGGTCCACAGGTTCCCGATCGAGACAGGCGTTCCCTCGCTCTGGCCGTTCACGTAGAGGTTCATCTGGCCGCCGTTCGTGGCGGTCCCCACGACATAGTACCATACGCCTGGCTGCACTACGGTGGTGCCGAGCACGGAGCGCACTGCGCCGTCGTGAAGGTAGTGCTCGAACGTGCCGCTGTTGACCCTGAGCTGGTGGGACCAGTTGGCGGCCGGCCCGGCGCCATCTGTGCGCACGATGAGGCTCTGGTTGGCCGTGCTCTCGAGCATTGCCCAGGCCTCCAGTGTGTAGGCGGTCGGGTCGGGCGCATCGAGGATGAGGACCGACTGATTGGTGCCGTTGAAGCGCGCGGCGGTGTCGGGGTCAGCGACGGTGCCGGGGATCCCGGCGACGCCGAGGGTGGGGCTGTTCGAGTACGTACCGGGCTGGATGCCGTCCTGCACAGCGAAGTCGAGCGCCCTCGTCACCCCGGGGTCCTCGTCGAGGCGGAGGTAGATGTGCGGGCTCGCCGACAGCACCCGTGCGGAGTACCCCCCGGGCGAGGTGGGGATAGTCACCTCCAGTGTGAGGGCGTTGAGGATTGGGTTCTTGTCGGAAGCAGTGGTCCCTGGGGTCAGGCTTATGGCTACGGTCCCGGCGGCAGGCACAAACGAGTAGGTGTAGACTGCCCCGCGAGTGGGTTGGCCGCTCCAGCCCCCGGTAACAGCCAGGGTGTCGAACTCATCTACGGCCAGGGAGCCACCGACATTGATGTCGAAGGTCCGCCGGCCTGGAGCGGCCCAGTAGTTCTCGGAGAAAATGAGTTGGAGCTTGTGTTGACGCCCGGCGTACGTTGGCAGTGTGACGTTGACCGAGTTGGGGCTCGCGGACCAGCGGATGCCATACATCACGGTTTCCAGGTTGTTCGCGTCCTGCGTGCTTCCGTATTCAGGCTTCGTCCCCCATGGGTAGGTTGTGTTTTGTGACCAGTAGGTTATGCCCTGGTACGTTGCCCCGGCGTCATTCACGAAGGTCAACCCGCCCACCGGAGTCGTCGGGCCTGCCGGGTTCCACGAGCAGGAGAAGGTGCCCGTGAGGTCGAGTTCGCCCGGCCCGCCGAACGACGCGAGCGTGCCGAAGTAGACGATGGGTGCCCCCAAGCCGGCCGTTGCCACGACCACCAGAGCGGCGAGCGCAATGCCCAAGCGCAGCTTCATCCGACCTCCTCTTCCTACCTAGCTGTTAACCTCAGCAAACGGCGTGCCAGCCATGGCAGACTCCGAGCATGGCTTCCGCGCCCGCGTTACTCATTGCACGCCAATGAGTTACGTCTCCAGCCAACGGCCCATGGGGCTGTGTCCCCGGGCGTGCTTTTGGGCGGATGTTGACGCTTGGCAACACGGCTGGTGCATCCGTGGCCACCTTCTCGCTCTATCTTCTTGCCTGACAGCGACTTGTGCCATGTTGCCCATCGTCAACGTCGTGTGCCAGGAATCAACATGCCGGGTCCGGCGCCGCCAGGCGCTGCCATCTGGCAGCGGTACTGCGCCGCGCATGCTGGTTTGCATGCCCTGAACGTGGAGCCCGATTCGCGTGTCACGCGGCCTTTGACTCTCAAGCGCGGCTCTGCTAGAATGCAGGTGCTGAGGGAAAGCATGGCAAGTTCTCTGGCGCGGTTTTTCGGGTACATCAGCGGCGAGCGGCGAGGGCCGCTCGCCGCCGCCGTACGGGCCTCGCTGAGCGTCCTCTCGGCGCCCTATTGGGCTGCGTGCAGCACCCGGCTGGCGCTCTACCACTGGGGCCTCCTGGCGTGCCGCGAGCTCGACGCGCGGGTGATCAGCGTCGGGAACATCACGACCGGCGGCACGGGGAAGACGCCGCTGGTGGTGTGGATCGCGCGCTGGCTCGTGGGCCGCGGGGTGCGGGCCGCCATCCTGAGCCGCGGCTACGGCGAGAAGAGAGTACCGCCTGAAGGGGGCACTGCGAACGCTGGCGAGAGCGACGAGATGCTGCTCTTCCGCCGCCAGGTGCCCGGCGTGCCTCACGTGGTGGACGGGAGCCGCTACGCCGGAGGGCTTCGGGCCATCGCCGAGCATGGGGCCGAATGCCTCGTGCTCGACGACGGCTTCCAGCACCTCGCGCTGGGGCGCGACCTCGATATCGTGGCGGTGGACACCTTGCTGCCCTTCGGCTACGGGCATCTGCTGCCACGAGGTCTCCTGCGCGAGCCGCTGAGCGGCCTGCGGCGGGCAGATATCGTGGTGCTGACGCGCTGTGACCTTGCGGCCAAGGGCCAGGTGCAGGACGTGGAGAGACAGGTCCGCCGCTGGTGCCCGGGACGGCCCGTGGTCGAGTCGGTCCACCGCCCAGTCCACTTCTGCTGTCACGGGACGACCGGGACCCGCCCGCTGTCTTGGGTCCACGGGCGGAAGGTGTTCGCCTTCAGCGCGTTGGGAAACCCCGCGGCGTTCCCCAGGACGCTCGAGGCGCTTGGCGCGCAGGTGCTCCGCCACGAGCCGTTCCGCGACCACCACTGGTACAGCGGGGAGGATCTGGCGGCTCTCGCCCGTCGGGCGGCGGAAGCCGGAGCGGAGGCCGTGGTGACGACGGAGAAGGACGCGGTGAAGATCCACGCGTTCCCGGACACCGGGCCGCCGCTGCATGCGCTGGCCGTTGAGCTTGTGGTGACGCGAGGAGAGGACTTGCTGCAAGCCGCCCTGGACCGCGTGGTGAAGCGCTGAGGAGTGGAGCACGAAAGGCGGTTGTTCGGGTGGCCACGAAGCGGCGCAATCGGGTGCGCGTCATTGCCGAGTACCTCTACATGGTGGGGGTCGAGCGACTCGTGCGCCTGCTGCCGATCGGCTGGCACTTGCGGCTGGGAAGGTTCCTCGGCAGGCTCACGCGGCTGGCCGACCGTTGGCATCGCCGCGTGGCCGAGGCGAACGCCGCCTGGGCGCTGGGCCTCAGCCCCCAGGAGGCGAGCGACCTGGTGCGGCGGGTTTACCGCAACGTGTGCACGAACTTCGTCGAAGACCTGATGCTGCCGAAGATCCTGAAGCGCATGACGCTGGAGGACTTCTCGGTCATCGAGGGCGAGGAACACCTGAAGGCGGCCCTGGCGAAGGGCAAGGGCGCCATCATGGTCACCGGGCACTTCGGCAACTGGGAGCTGGCGGGCCGGGTCCTCGCCCACGCGGCCGGCGGAGCACTGGTCGTGGCGCGAACGCAGTCGAACCCGCTGATCGAGGAGCGCGCGCGGCGGTTTCGCGAGGGGGGGGGGCTCCAGGTCGCGGGCCGCGAGGGGGCGCTCCGCAAGGTGCTCAACCACTTGCGCGCCGGCGGCTGCGTGGCTATGCTGATCGATCAGAACCAGCGGGCGGGCGGCGTATTCGTCCCCTTCTTCGGCAAGCTCGCCTCCACCGTGCCCAGCCCGGCGAGCCTGGCCCTGAAGCACGACGTGCCCGTCCTGGCCGGCTACACCTATCGGATCGGCCACGAACTGCGGCACTGCTTCCACTGCGACCCGCCGTTCGAGCTGATCCGCACGGGGGACTACCGGGCCGACGTGGTGGCCAACACGGCGTTGTTCACGAAGCGGATCGAGGGCTTCGTGCGGCAGCATCCCGACCAGTGGTTCTGGCTGCACTCGCGCTGGCGGAAGCGGCCGCCCGAGGAACTGCCGGCGGCCGGCAGGCGCGAGGACGAAGGCGCGGAGGACTCTGCGGAAGGGAGCGAAGTCGAGTGAACCCCGAGCTTGCCGGCAAGTTCGCCGCCATCGGGCGGCCGCGCATCCTGGTCGTGGGCGACCTGATGCTTGATCGCTACGTGTGGGGTGCCGTGGACCGCATCTCGCCCGAGGCGCCCATCCCCGTCCTGCGAGTCGCCGAGGAGGAGGACCGCCCCGGCGGCGCCTTCCGTGTGGCCGCTGCGCTGGCGGCCCTGGATGCCAGGGTGGAGTGCGCAGGCGTCGTCGGCGACGACGCCGACGGCGGGGCGCTCCGGCGCCTGCTCGATGAGTTTGGTGTGGACGCCAGGGCGGTCCTCCGCCTGTCCGACCGCCCCACGACCGTGAAAACCCGCATGGTGGCCCGCGTGCAGCAGCTCTTCCGCGTGGACCGCGAGGTCGCCGACCCCATCCCCGAGGACGCCCAGGCGTGGCTGCTGAAGCGCGTCGAGGCGGCTGTGCGCCGGGTGGATGCCGTGCTGGTGCCCGACTACAACAAGGGGGTGCTCACGCCGCCCCTCCTTCACGCCTTGATTCGTGCCGCGAAGGCTGCGGGCAAGCCAGTCATTGTGGACCCGGCCCGTGGCGTGGACGCCAGGCGATATAGGGGCGCGACCGCCGTCTGCCCCAACCGCCTCGAGGCGGCGCTGGCTGCCGGGCTGCCCGATGGGGCGGGCCAGGTGGACAAGGTCGGCCGCCTGCTCCTGCGGCGGCTCGGCCTCGATGCCTGCGTCATCACCCGCGACCGCGAGGGCATCTCGCTCTATCGCAAAGGGCAGAAGCCCTATCACGTCACTGCCCGCACGCACGAGGTCTTCGACGTCACGGGCGCGGGCGACGTGGTGCTGAGCGTGCTGGGGTTCGTGCTCGCCGGGGGAGGGGACTTCGAGGAGGCGGTGGCCATCGCCAACGTCGCGGGCGGCATCGAGGTCGCCAAGTTCGGCTTCGTGCCCCTCACCCGCCACGAGATCCAGGCGGAGCTGGAGGTAGCCGTCCACGCTGAAACGAA
>Ga0307379_10000301_pt1 | contig 85993 bp, 63 predicted proteins | sample UN2MG_FD_202237 | JGI IMG/M metagenome (GOLD analysis project Ga0307379, IMG submission 202237) | Soil microbial communities from Risofladan, Vaasa, Finland - UN-2 | ecosystem: Environmental > Terrestrial > Soil > Coastal area > Acid sulfate soil | place: Finland: Risofladan, Vaasa | collected... | reverse complement strand
CGTTACCTTCAAGTGTTACCGCGAAATAAGCCGAACCACGAAAAAGAAAAATCCCTCTCCGACAGTGAAAAGGTACTCCATAGCATCGATTTATGCATGATGGTGATATGGAATCTTAATAAGCGTTCGCTTCTGAGCCATCTGCTCGCGATGTACATGACAGTAAGACTCATGGTTATAGATGCTCAAGAGATGCTTGCAGTGCAGAAACTTGCATTTCCTGCCATCAGCCGATGTCTTTAGCTTTTTTTCCATCGTTATTCCTATTAGATAAATCACCAAGCAGAAAAGCTGTAAAGGTTAGTTGTCTTCGTCTGGGGTCTAAAGATTTCTAATCTTTATGTAGTTTATCATTATACCAAATTATTGAGCTTTATCAAGCAATCTTGTCTTATTTTTCTTTTATTTTGGGACAAATCCCTTGAACAATTCTGTTGTAGTCCTTGAGCCCTTAGCACTCAGCGGTTAAATCCTGAGAAATCCCATGTTATACCACCTCAGGATTTTCTGTAGGACGGCTGTGAGAGGGGTTTTATCGCTCTAAAATGGCCAAACTCAAGCCGAAGGGTATTTGAGATAGGGTCGGAGGATTTTAACGCAAATTAGAACGAAAAGAGCGGCTTTATGGGCGTTCTGTGGGATTGTGTGAGTTGGCGTAAGTAGGCGTGGAATTTAATAATGGACGAAAAAAATAAACTTTCTTCAGAATTTTGCACCTCGGCATAAATAACTTATATTTTTTATAGATTGAGGTGTTAGCAGTGAGGAATTGAAAGCCAGACAAACGACTTAGTTTACAGAATTGGGGGGAGATTATAGGCGGATGGAAACGATTAAACACTTTAGTGTACACGTTGAAACAGGTGATATTTACGCTATGGAGCAGTCGTCGGACGCCAGGTTACTCGGTAGCTGCGGCCCGCTTGCAGAGAATAACCTGAAGGATTTGAGCAGCTACAATTACAGCAACGAGCAAAACGGCTGGATACAAAGAAACAGGAAACGGTTAATTTTGTGGTTCCCCTGACAACAAGTGCAGGAAATATTCCAAGCGGTGATTTGCTACACTTGGTCCGCTAAAAAACGTAATGGTGTAATATGAATAGAAAAGAAACCAAAAATCAAATAAAAGAACTAAAAAAGGAGTTGAAAGTAGCCAATCGAGCAAGTCATGTCCGATTTTTCAAGCTTGCTTTGGTCTTAGTCATTATTTTAATGGTCGCTGCTTTTATATATCCAACTCCGATAAGAGGCAAATTGAGGCATTGGGCAAAGCAGACTTTTAACATTTCCTTCTCACAACAAGCGCACCCAGCTAAATAAAAAAGCCCCCGCGGCCAGGAAGGAAAAAGATTAGCGAGATACACCACAGGGGCTTGAGAGCTAAATTGTTTGCGTCTACGGAACCAAGTGACACAGCCTCACTGCTGGTCATATAGGCCATTAACACCGTTCTGCATATCCTCGAAGCTGATATCCGCATACATATTTGCCGTGGTTGCCGGTGATGCGTGGCCAAGCTGCTTTTGCACTTGTCGAAGGTTACCCGTTTTCTTCAATAGATGCACAGCTATTGTATGCCGTGCCGAGTGGATTGACAACTCTTTGGGTAAGCCAGCCAACTTTACCGACCGCTTCCATATCCGCTGCAGGCCCTGAGCGGTCAAAGAGCCTCTGCTGCCGACAAACAGTGGGCCTTTCTTGCGTTCCATTGAGGAGATATAATCCTTTAAGTGCTGGATAATGCCTTTGCCGATGGCCAGAGTCTCTTTGATCTTCTTCTTACGCTTAAGGCGGATCATCGATAGGCAGCCTCGTTTCAAATCCACATCCTTGATCTGCAGGGCTGCAATTTCACTAACCCTGAGCCCGGTTGACAACGCCAGGTCAACTAACATCCAGGCGTGAACACCATTGATACGGCCAGCCTTCAGGTCCGTGATTGCCCTGGCCTCTGTTACCGTCCGCAACTGCCTCACTTCCTTCATGTCCATATACTTGTTTCTGTCAATGACCATTTCTCAGCCCTTCCATATTTTGTACATGTTATATAAACCACTGTACATATTATATCGCCATTTTGGAGGCTGTCAACTATTTTTTGTAAATATATATGTAATATTATGTACAGTAAATCGGCTGTTTTGGGCTGCTTTGGGGGGGCATTGTTGCCCCGATCCTGGCAGGAGGTGCCAGAATTGCTGGCATCAGTGGCCATTTCTTGGCTTTGGCTTGCGTATTTTGTCGCCAAAAATCTGCTTGATTTTCTATGTCTGGGGTGGTAGTTTCAAGTTTTTGAGAGGTTTGGTTCCCAAAGAGATAATTGAGTACATATTAAATGGCGGAGAAATTGCCGTTTAAGCTCAAGAGTAAACGATGGCTAAAGAAGCAAAGGCAAGGATCAAAATCAACAAGCTTCTGGAAGAAGCGGGCTGGCGGTTCTTTGATGACGAAAATGGTCCGGCAAATATCTGCCTGGAGAACAATGTAAAGATTACAAAGACCCATTTTGATGAGTTTGGCGAGGATTTTGAGAAAACGACTGATGGCTATATCGATTTTCTTCTGTTAGATAATAAGGGATTTCCGTATGTTGTTTTGGAGGCGAAGAGCGAAGAAAAGAATCCGTTGGACGGAAAAGAACAAGCTCGCAGATACGCCAAGTCGTCCAACGCAAGATTTGTGATCCTCTCCAACGGAAACCTCCACTACTTCTGGGATATGGAGAAGGGTAATCCCACGATTATCACTTCTTTTCCGACACCTGAATCGCTGGCAATTCACAAAGACTTCATACCCAACCCACAGACTCTGGTAAGTGAACCCGTAGATGATGATTACATTGTCCTCACCCAAAAGCCCGATTACGTCTCTGATCCTCGATGGCTTGACGAAACACAAAGAAGCAACCTCATCAAAGACAATGACCTGAAGTTTCTTCGACCGTATCAGAAAAGGGCTGTGCAATCCATACAGGAGTCCGTGAAAGAGGGAAATGACCGGTTTCTAATCGAGATGGCAACTGGAACAGGCAAGACACTCATAGCAGCTGCCGTTATCAAGCTGTTTTTGCGGACCGCAAATGCGAAGAGGGTTTTGTTCCTTGTTGACCGGCTTGAGCTGGAAGACCAGGCTTGGAAGAATTTCAAGAGATACCTCAAAAATGACTGCAAGGCGGTTATATACAAGCAGAACCGTGAAGACTGGCGAAAGGCCGAGATTGTCGTCTCTACCGTTCAGTCACTACTGGTGAACAACAAGTATCAGGACCTATTCTCCCCCATCGACTTTGACCTGGTGATCTCGGACGAAGCCCATCGATCAATCGGGGGCAACAGCAGAGCGGTCTTTGAGTACTTTGTGGGCTACAAGCTCGGATTGACCGCCACGCCAAAAGACTATCTGAAGAACATACCCAACATCAATGAGAGGGACCCCAGAGAAATTGAGCGGCGTTTGTTGATGGACACGTACAGGACATTCGGCTGCGAAACTGGCGAGCCGACTTACCGCTACTCACTATTGGATGGAGTTGCGGAAAAATGGCTCATAAATCCTATCGTGGCCGATGCAAGGACTGAAATCACAACGCAGCTATTGTCCGATCAGGGCTATTCGGTGATTGTCGTCAACGAGGACGGTGAAGAAGAGGAAGCTTTCTTCACACACCGTGATTTTGAGCGGAAGTTCTTCTCAGAGAAGACGAATAGGATATTCTCCAAGACATTCATCGAAAATGCTCTGAGAGACCCGCTGAGCGGAGAGATCGGCAAGAGCATCTTCTTTTGCGTAAGCCAGAATCATGCCGCCAGAATTACAAAGATACTGAACGAATACGCCGATCAAGCATTTCCCGGCAAGTACAATTCAGACTTCGCAGTCCAGGTGACATCCCGAATACCGGGCTCTCAGCAGTTTACGATCAACTTCACAAACAACAATCTGAACGGCAAGACCAGATTCTTGGATACGTACAATTCCAGCAAGACGCGCGTATGCGTCACAGTTGGAATGATGACCACGGGCTATGATTGCCAGGACATTCTCAATCTCTGTCTTCTGCGCCCGATCTTCTCACCGACCGATTTCGTACAGATCAAGGGACGGGGAACGAGGAAATACTCCTTCTCTTACAAGCGGCGAAATGATCTGGGCGAGATGGAAGAGGTAGAGGTTGCAAAGGAGAACTTCAAGATATTCGATTTCTTTGCCAATTTTGAGTATTTTGAAGAGAAATACAACTATGACCAAGTGCTGGAATTGCCAAGGGCTGGCACAGGTGAGGGTGGGGGTGACGGCATTGACATTGATGCTTTCACGAGCGTTAGAATTGATCCGCTCAAGACGATGGAAGTGACAGCCATTGGTCTTGAGGGGATGAGGGTGGACAGAGAGCTTTTCGGAGACTTCGCAGAGGCAGTAAAGAAAGACGAATTTGTGACCCAAAAGGTTGAAGAGGGAGACTTTAAGGCGGCGGAAGACCACATCAGAGAGGAGGTCTTTGATAAGCCGGAAGAATACTACAATCTCGAAAAACTACGAAAAGCGGCACGTGTTGATCGAAGGATTAGTCTGCGAGAAATTCTTGAGAAGATATTCGGCCTGATCCCCGGCTTTAAGTCAAAAGAAGAACTGCTGGATGAAGAGTGTAATAAGTTCATCTCGATTCACAAACCCGGCGCAGACTATGTAATGCCAATTAAGAACTTCTTGAAGGCATACATTATGGACAGTGAGATCAGGGACATCGTGGAAACCAGACAATACGCCCGATTTGCCACAAGTCCCGTGGTGGATGATTTTAGGGCGTTGACCAAGCAATGGCGTAACATCATCCCCGAATATGTTAAAGATTACGTTGTGTTGAATAGATTTATGTAGTTTGAACGGAGCATTGAATTGGCACGTAATACATCTACGCAAAGTAGAATTTATGACCATGCAGTTGGTGCCGTAATCACTTTGATTATCTTCGTCACTGTGCCGTATGGGTATCGTCTCATAAAGGAATTCCAGAGAGGCAAATTGAGGGTAAATTATCCGCTTCTCGTTTATAAATACGAATACATCGAAGAGTATCAAGGCCAAAAAACCTTTTTTGGACTTGTTGAATCCAGCCCACAGTGGGTATATCAACTTTCATTTGCGAATCTTTCGCGAAAAACCATCGATAGTATCGATATATCACTTGATTTCGGATTGGAATGCCATGCAGTCTACATCAGGCCTATCGGTTGCCAGCTTCTCGCAGAACCTAAGAAGCTTCTTCCGTCCACTTCTTTTTCACTGGTAGGAACGAAGACAGACCACGTTAATTTGTTAGGAAAAAGACTGAACTCAGGAAGGTCGTCGGTTTGCCTTTTGGTCATCAGTTCAAAAGAAAGGCCATCCATCTCAAGTATTGGAATTAGCTTGCATTGCCCGGCTGGTAAATTCGAGAAAATCACCTCAGTACAATGGCTAGAGATAGGTTGGCAGAAGTTGAAAGATTAGCTTAATCGAATTCTCATGCTCGATACCGAAACTAAAAGAAAAATCGACAACGCCCGTGACATTATGGTGGGCAAAGTACCTGATCCCAAATCACAGGTGGAGCAGATCACTATCGCCCTTATCTACAAGTTCATGGATGACATGGACAAGCAATCCGAGGAATGGGGCGGGAAAGCAAGCTTCTTCACGGGTGAATATGCCAAATATGCCTGGTCGAAGATATTTGATCCAAGGTTAGGTGGCTTCGAGTTAATTGATCTATATGGCAATGCCATAGTCAAGATGAATCAGAATCCGGGCATTCCCCAACTATTCAGAGATATATTCAAGAATGCTTATCTGCCGTATCGTGACCCGGAGACATTGAAGAGTTTCTTGAAAGAAATCAACCAGTTCACCTACGATCACAGTGAGCGGTTAGGCGATGCCTTTGAGTATCTCCTGTCTGTATTAAGCTCACAGGGCGATGCAGGGCAGTTCCGAACGCCGCGACATATTATTGACTTCATCGTTGAGGTTGTCGATCCCACAAAGAAAGAGACGGTACTCGATCCGGCCTGTGGGACGGCGGGATTTCTGATCTCATCTTACAGACATATTCTCAAGGCCAACACTGAAAAGAGAAACGGTGACAAGCTAACCGCTACCGAGAAGAAGAGGCTGCTAACCAACTTTGAGGGTTACGATATTTCTCCTGACATGGTGAGGCTCTCACTGGTAAATATGTACCTGCATGGTTTTTCCAATCCGAAGATACATGAATATGATACACTTACCAGTGAACAGCGGTGGAATGAAACAGCTGACGTGATCTTAGCCAATCCACCGTTTATGACACCGAAGGGTGGTATCCGGCCGCATAAACGGTTCAGTGTTCAGGCAAAACGCTCCGAAGTGCTCTTTGTGGATTACATTGCCGAACACCTAAATCCAAATGGTCGTGCAGGTGTGATTGTCCCCGAAGGAATAATCTTTCAATCATCTAATGTCTATAAGAATCTGCGAAAGATGCTGGTGGAAAATTATCTCTGGGCGGTAGTATCATTGCCTGCTGGAGTTTTTAACCCGTATGCAGGTGTCAAGACATCCATACTATTGATGGATAAGGCACTGTCTAAAAAAGCCGACAAGATTCTTTTTGCTAAGATTGAAAATGATGGATTTGATTTGGGGGCTCAGCGAAGACCCATAGACAAAAATGACTTACCCAAGGCACTGGACTTCATCAAAGACTACAAGCGTGCAGTTATTGGAGGCACGGAAGTTGAAGACACAGATTTTGCCCACACAGTTGAAAAACCAAAGATTGCCGAAAGTGGTGATTGGAACCTGTCAGGTGAAAGGTATAAGACAAGTGATAAAATCCGAATGTCGGATTATAAGTGGGTTGAGTTAGGCCAACTATGCAACTATGTTCGTGGTGTAACTTATTCAAAAAAAGATGAGGTCACAGAGGGAGGCTTGGTTATTCTAAGAGCAAACAACATCTCACTCGATACCAATGCCCTTGAACTTGTGGAACTACGAAGAATTAAGAAAACCGTGAAGGTTAAAGAAGAACAAAAGCTTAAACAGAATGATATTTTCATTTGTGCTGCCAGTGGAAGTAAGAGTCACATTGGAAAGGTTGCTTTTATTGATAAAGATTTAGATTATTACTTCGGTGGATTTATGGCTGTGTTGAGAACAAATGGAAATGTCGAACCAAAATACCTGTTTGAAATATTGAAATCAAAACATTTCAAAAAGCATATAGAGAAAAACACAGTTGGAGCCAACATTCGTAATTTGAAGTTTTCAATTATTAATTCATTCAAAATCCCCCGCCCGCCTTTGGATATTCAGAAAGCTATAGTTTCCGAGATTGATGGCTACCAGAAAATCATCGATGGTGCACGGCAGGTCATTAACAACTACAAACCCACAATCAAAATCGATCCCGATTGGCCAATGGAGTCAATAGGTAAACATTTTGATGAAACAAGACTTGGATTAGTAAAAAGCAAAGGTGAGCAAAGTATCGAACACCCACATCCGTATATAAAAATGGATAACATCACCGAGAAAGGAGAGTTGGATTTGTCAAAGTTGGTGTACGTTCGAGCTACTAATTCAGAATTAGAAAGTACAACATTAGATGATGGTGATTTTATATATAATACAAGAAATGCACCCAACCTTGTGGGGAAGTGTACTGTCTATCACGGTGAAAACGGTAAGTATTTGTTCAACAACAATATATTGAGGATTAAGTTCAAAAAGGAATTGAATCCAGACTTTGCTAATTACTATCTTAACTCAAAAGCTGGAAAAGCAAAAATCAAAAGTTTAGTATCTGGAACAACAAGTGTCGCTGCCATTTACCAGAAGAATTTTGCAAAAATCACAATTCCAATTCCTCCTTTATCTGTCCAGCGGGAAATCGTCGCCCAAATTAAAGCTGAACAGGAAATCATCAACGCCAACAAAAAACTCATCGAAATATATGAGCAGAAAATCAAAGACAAAATCGTTGAAGTCTGGGGAGAATGACAATAGGCACAATTCGCAGAAGAGGAATATTCAATGCTTCAGTTTGAAAGATGCTTCATAATGCTTTGTGATAATCATACCGAAGAAGAATGCCTCTTGCGTAACTTGTTTGGCGACAAGGCTCGGAAACTTCAATATCTGAGTGATATAAAGCTTGGAGATATAGGATTGCTTTTAAACGTGGAAAAAGATGAGCTGATTGGGATTTTTCGAACTTGCTCTGAGCCCCAGCTTCACATAGAACCACACGCTTGGGATGGAAGGTTTGCTGCTCAGGTACGTGTAGAGCTTATCGGTAAACTTAAGCGTATGAAGGATGCTGCTTTTAATCTCAAGAAGGCAGGCGTGGTAATGTCACAGTTAAAATCAGGAGCACCGGCTCCGCAGTTTCCAGTTCACGGGCGAGATGTCGGAGAGAAGATTCTGGCTCATTTTAGAGAACCAATAGAATGAATTCACTGCCACAATATTAAAGCAGATTGACGAGCTAATCGACGACCACGGCGGCTGGCCAATAAGCTAAACAGGAGAGAAATTATGATAGAAAAGAATCCTACGAAAGTTGAGTGTATATGAGGTATGCAGGACTTACCGATGAGCCGAACAGAAGAAAACGGGAACATGGAAACCCGAGCGACTTCAGAGTTATACAGCAATTCACTTCCGAGAAGGCTGCCCGGCAATGGGAAAGAAGAATGCTTGCCAAGGGATATGAGGAAGATACCAGCGGCAAAGGTTGGAAATATGGCTATACCTTTTCAATCCGAAGTTAGTTCGTAGCTTATCGTTAAAATCCGCCGGAACTGGGCTTTCGACCCACCTGACACCGGCAAAATCGCCGTCAAGGTCATCAACCACTGCGGCGATGAAGTCTTGAAGGTTTACGACGCCCACGCGGCTGGCCAATAAAATAAAAAGAAATCATGATTCGAGATGCAATTGAAGAACATGGGAGATAAGCAATGGCTAAGAAAAAGCGAAAGCTTAAACATATCGCTCGTTCGATAATTCAAGGTCATATGGAGAAAGTCAGCAGTGCGGTTTTTGAGCGGTATTTGAATGAGATAACAAGCCTGATTTCTGGCAATCAGGGAGTTTATGCGTTGTACCGTCGTCAGAAACTCTATTACATCGGTCTTGCAAGCAATCTCAAGTGGCGGATAAGGCATCATCTGAAAGATAAACACAGTGGCAAGTGGGACCGGTTCAGCCTTTATGTGATCAGGAAAGAAGATCATATACGAGAGGTTGAAGCATTATTAGTTCATATCGCTGAGCCTGCGGGGAACAGTCAGAAAGGGAGATTGAAGAAGTCGTTGAATCTGCTGCCAAAACTGAAACGAGAGGTTAAAAAAAAGCAGGAGGTGGAGCGCAAGAAGCTTTTTGAAGAGCGCGCAGGTAGTAAGAAAAAGGTCAGAAAGAAAAAGACGGGAACGAGGAAGCCGAAAACAAAGTCCGTTACCAAAAAGGTCGAGCGCCCTTTGAAGGGAATTTTCCCAACCGGCAAGATGATCTATCGCAAATACAAAGGTAAAATGTATAAAGCCTGGGTCTTTAATAACGGACGAATAAAGTACGATGGTCAAATATATGATAGCCCGTCTACTGTTGGCAGCGTAGTTCGTGGCGGAAAGGCAACCAACGGCTGGCGATTCTGGAAGTACAAGAACAAATCTGGTGAATTAGTCTATCTATCAGAATTGAGGAAGTAGTAGCCGCCCATGGTGGCTGGCCAATAAAATAGGGCTCCGAACAGGTCACTATTGCAATCAAAGGTGGTAACGAGCAAAGTAGTGCAGCATATGTATTGCATGCGCGGTAGATTATTCTGTTACCTGGATACGAGAGTACTGGGAGGTCATGCAATATGAAGACTTTTTCAATTGTGTTAAGAACTCTGCTAATCATATTGGCTGTCAGCGTGTGTACCGGAGGTTGTGCCGGTGCAAAACTCGGATCGCCGACAAGGGTCGCGGTTTTAACGTACAATATCTATCACGGCGAGGACGCCAACGGCGGTTCAAATCTGGATGCCGTTGCCAGGATAATAAACTCGCTCGAACCCGATCTGGTCGCGCTTCAGGAAGTCGACAAAAAGACGACACGCGCCAAAGGGCTCGACTTGACAGCCGAATTAAGCAAACGCACCGGCATGCAGGGAGTGTTCGGCAAAGCTATGGACTATGCCGGTGGTGGGTATGGAGAAGCCGTTCTTTCTCGCTATCCTTTCCTCGATACGAAGAATAACCCGCTGCCGCACAGCGCTAAAGCTGAGCCGCGAACCGCCCTGGAAGTTCAGATAGAACTGCCGACTGGAGCGAAAATAGCGTTTGTAGGTACGCACTTGGATCATCTGCGGGACCAGAGCAATAGGATGATGCAGGCAAGCCGTATCAGGGAGTTGTACGAGAATTATGACCTTCCGATAGTCCTGGCGGGCGATCTGAACGCGGTTCTCGGCAGCGACCCAATCAATCTTCTCAGCCGACAATGGTCTTATGCCGCTCAAGGTGATCCGCAGCCGACAGCTCCCTCCGTCAGGCCCAGAAGAAAAATCGACTACATTATGTACAAACCGAAGGACCGATGGAAGGTAGTAGAGGTACGGGTGATAGATGAGAAAGTTGCCTCAGATCACTGCCCGGTGTTCTCGGTGCTGGAGCTGCTGCCGGATGGCGAGGGCAAGAAGCGCTAATCGCAGCGGCTGGCCAATAAAATAGGAAAGGAGAAAAAATGTCTGAGGAGATTATTGGAAAAGTGTCAGATTTCTTCGCCCAGTGACACTGTAGTGTTGCGATGCAAGAGAAATCCATGGAGTGTGGAGCATGAGTAGCCATATAGGAGTTGGTTACGGAAGCGAGTTTCACTTGATGCGGTATTTGGCAAGATACCGAAACTGGCTTAACCGTCGAATTGAAGAAAAGGCCGATGGGCGCGTTATAGAGTGGCTGGATTTTGTGCCAGGTAAGCCTGAAGAATACAGCACGAGAGTTCCTTGTAAGCCGATGCTGCCAGACCATGAACTCGTCGGACTGGAGTTTCTGAAGGATGAATATCCGGCAGTCGTTGAGCAGTGGGGGTCCTTCTGGCCGCAAAGAGGCAATCAACAGAACTGGGATGCCGTTGCAAAGATAGAAATCAGTGGCATTGAGCATTGGCTATTGGTGGAAGCAAAGGCCAATATCCAGGAGATCAAGAGCGACTGCGGGGCAAAATCCGAATCATCCATCAAAACCATAGATAAGGCGCTTAGGAAGGCCTGTGAACTGTTTGGCCTTCAGCCGAGGGGTGATTTGAAGAAGCGATATTATCAGTACGCAAACCGGCTTGCTGCCTTGTGTTTCCTCAGAGAGCACGACATACCCGCCAGGTTGCTGTTCATATACTTCATCGATGACGAGAATCCGGAGAAGAAGATAATCTGCCCGAAATCCGAAAAAGAATGGAAAGAATGTGCGAATGCATTGAAGGCCCAGTATGATTGGCTTGGGATGGATCTAGAGAAGGAGAAGGCCATCGGTATCATCGATCTGTTTCTGAATGTTGTGCCGTCCACAGAATAATGGGCACGGCGTCTGGCCAATAAAATAAAAAGCATGAAATACCGCGCTTATCTTGATATTGAAACTACTGGCTTTAGCCGTTATTACTGTGATTTGACAGTAATTGGGATTGCCCTTGAGAAGGGTAGAAAATGTCGGGTTGTACAGCTTATTGAAGATGATTTATACGAAGAGAAGCTATTCAAAAATCTTGAAGGTGTAGATGAGATTTATACTTACAACGGCAGCCGTTTTGATCTGCCCTTTATTGAGGCCAAGCTTGGAGTAGACTTGAAGCAATGCTTCATGCACACCGATTTGATGTACGACTGCTGGCGGCAAAATCTTAAAGGTGGACTGAAAGTAGTTGAGAGACTGCTGGGTATAAAAAAGGCGACTGACAGGTGTAGATGGATATATTGCTGTGCAGCTGTGGTATGATTATGTGAACAACAATAATAAACAAGCCCTGCGAACGTTGTTAGTCTATAATGAAGAAGATGTTGTTAATTTACGTGTGCTTAGGCGAAAACTGAGTGTTAAATAGCCCAAAGCGAATTGATGGATCGAATGTACGCGTTCAAAGGTGTTATAGATTTCAAGCCGATTCCAGCGTGGACACGTTAGATGGAGAGCACAATGAACGAAGAAACAATAGAAGAAAAGGCACGGACTGTGCTAAGAAGCTATCTTATACGTTGCCATAAGACCATATCTGCCGATTATCCAGCAATTGCGAATATGCCGCCTGAAAATGCGGCTGATTACCTAATTCACCTTCGGGATACAGGTAGGATTACTATAAGCCTCGACACAGTCGGTAATAAAATCGTATTTCAAATTGAGAATTCGGACAGACAACAGTCGGAATGCGGAACAATCATATAGCCAAGGAATATAGAAAAAGACCATGAAGAAGAAATTACCGCAGGGCTCAGATATACTGAGCGAAAGCTGCTATTGGATATACATAAGATATTGAATGGCAAAATCGATGCCCACAGCGGCTGGCTGTGAGAAACTAAGAAAGAAGGGCAGAAATGAAACGCTGTGCCAAATGCAAAAAGTGGAAAGACGAAATTCAGTTTGGCAAGAATCGCACTCGCACAGACGGATTGAGGATTTGGTGCAAGGAGTGTGAGTGTGAATATGCCCGCGAACATTACAAGAAAAACAGAGGTGCTGTGAAAAAATATAATAGCTATGAGGACCTTCATAGGGTCGTTGGAGGTGTGAGACAGAAGCAATGCGGCAGATGTAAAAAGTGGAAGGCCGAGAGCCAGTATTACAAGCATCTCAGACACAAAGATGGATTGGCGGTGTGGTGCAAGGAATGTGCAAATAAAGCTACCAACAAAGCACGTAAGAAACGATTAGCAATCTGTAACTAACAGAGAGCAATATGGACGAAGACGCTCAAACAAAGGCGATAGAGAAATGGCTGCGGATGGTGGATAAGCCACTGACGAAAAAAAAGAGAGACAAAAAAGGACGCAGAGCCAAGAGATAAATGAGGCCATGCCAACGCACAGAAGCTTTTATGCGGCGGCTGGCCAATGAAATAAGAAGTGTGTAATGATCGGAGAAACCGAACTTATTTATCGTGAAGAACAGAGATTTGGCTTGTGGCTTCGTTGGCTGGTTATTCTGTCGATGGTTTGGATAGTGCCGCTTAGCATCTTCTCATTAGCAAAAATGCCTTCTGGGCAAGGCTCACCTGAAATACTGCCAATTATCACGCTCATAGTGGCCGGAATATTTGTGCCGATAGCAATAGCGGTCCTTTTTTGGCTATTGAAATTGGAGACAGAAGTTCACCCGGACGGTTTGTATGTACGTTATTTTCCCTTTCACATTCATTTCAAGAGATTTACTGCGGATGATTTGAGTAAGTTTTATGCCCGGAAATACAAACCCATAAGGGAATATGGCGGCTGGGGCATCAGATGTAGTTTCGGAAAAGGTAAGGCATATAACGTAAGCGGCAATAAAGGCGTGCAGCTCGTGTTCAAAAACGGCAAGCGACTGCTAATAGGTTCTCATAGGGCTGAGGAGCTTGAAGAAGCAATTCGGTCAATTATGGGAGGTAAACAGAATAAATCAGAAAGCGTGACTATGGCTGAACGTGGCTTGCTTGAAGAAAGTGTTTGGAAGAATGCTCTAAGAGGATTCCCACTGGGGCTTCTATCCTCAATTCGGGCAAATCTGGTTGAAACTGTTCCCGGATTGAAGGAAAAGTTTAACCGTAACGGATGTTACTTTGGGTATTGGATTGGATCTGAAAAAGACAGAGTATACATTTACATACAACAGAAGAATCTTCGAATCGACTTGTGTATAAGCCGCGATCTCGAGGAAGATATTCGCCGGCAGGGTTTCAACGTACACTACGTAAACAACTATCAGGGGAGAACTGGGTGGTTGACCGGTTGGAAAGTGCCACATTCAACTAATAAAATTGAAGCTGTTATGAAATGGCTTCACAAAGCATTTGAAGGAAATTTATAAACGCCCACGGCGGCTGGCCGATAAAATGATCCATCATTGTCTATAGAAATACGAGCAAAATGAACATCAATAAGAAAGAAATTGCTCAGGTTTTGAAAGAGAATAATTGGGCATTTTTTAACAGTCTACTCTACAAGATGTGTTCTAAGCATTTTGAACATAAAAATATTGATGTTGTGATGGCAAAAGTTTGCATTATTGGAAGGACCTATTCAGCTTCTATTGAGAGAAGAAAAATAAAAACCACAAAAATTACAAGTGATGGTTTTTATGAAAAAGTAGTTGCACCAGCAATAATTGATTCCGATATTGATAAGTGGTTAAGTTGTCTAAAAAGATTTAAAGAAATAAGCGAGGAGAGTCTGCCTGGCATTTTAGAAACGCATTTAAAAGTAATGAAGTTGTTTAAAAGAATATCGGGAATGGATAAACGGTCTTTAGCTTCCAAATACTTACATTTTCATTTGCCAGGTTTATTTTATATTTATGACAGCAGAGCTGCTAAAGGTTTGCGTCTGACTCTGCCTGGCTTCCGGATTAAAAGTAAGCTCAACAGGTATGATGAAGAATATTCTAAGTTTTGCCAGAAGTTATTTTATCTTCAGGAGAAGATTAGAGAAAGATTTGGCAAGAAACTCAATACTCGGCAACTTGACAGACTACTATTGTTGAAATCATAATTGATTCGAGGTTGTGAATAAACCGATGGGACAATCGACTCCTACGGCGGCTGGCCAATAAAAAATGGTTGTATTGTGGCTATGGCAAAGCTTGATGAAATTTATGACATCGACCAACGCACGGATGCTATCGCAAATTACCATAATGGTGTACTTGTCTGCCTTGCAGGTCCCGGTACTGGTAAGACCTATTCATTTTTGCGACGAGTTAAAACGTTAACTACCGAACGACAAGTGGATGTCGACAAGATATGCTACATCACCTTTACTAAAGAGATCAGTAATGCCTTCATTGCTGACTATGAGGAAAGAGCAGAAGTTGAAGCAGATGAAGCACTTAGACCTCGAATATCTACTTTACATAGCTTTGCCTGTCGTCTGATCCGGAATCAGGGTTTTAGGTATGGTTTTGGTGGTCCCCTCCACTTCATGAGTATTGCGGATACCCAATCATCCTGTTCTCTATCGGTAAGCCTATCACAAGCAGGAATTCCTAAAGCTTCGTCATGGATCGCAGCAAGTAAAGCATACTCGCACATAAGCATTTGTGCCCGATTTCCTGGTTCTTCCTCTTCGGGAAGGAATAGTCCAAGTAACCGGCATTGGAAGCGAGAAAGCCAACCATCTGGATTAAACGGTAAAGGCGGTCTCCAAAATCCCTTTGGTTGGGTATCAAGCACATGATAACTTTCAACTTCATAACCTTCTATAGGAGGTTTGGGCGGAGCCTTATCCTTGTCTCTGACGTCGTCATAATCATAGCGCAATTTGGGATCAGCAATAGCTGCTTCCTGAGCTTTCTTCAGAGTACCGGAAAATTTGTCTCTCAAGCTGCGAAAGTCGTTTATTTGACTTTGAAATTCTTTCCTGTTGTTTTGATCTTGAATAAGTTTATGTACACTGCTCGCTACTTCGTCCAAAAACTCTTTATGTTCTTTAGGATATTGCCTTGTTTCTACTGGCTCTTTTGTTTTCAACCTCCTTTTAGCTATCTCAACCCTTCGCAACAGAGTCTCAGCCAAGTCGTGTGTTCTATTCCTGACTTCATCCACAGGGCCTAATATCTGATAATTATCAGCTTCCTCAACAGTGATTGCATTTACCATCTGCCAGAGTTCCTCAGCTTGGCTTTTTATTTCACCATCATCCAACGGAGGAGCACTGTAACGCAACCAGTCTAAGATTCCCCAAAATGATTCGACATTTATTATACCTTCAAGCTTTAACTTCCACTGAGAAAAATCTGTTGAGGTTTTCGGGCAAGACTCTATAGAGTTCAAGTCTTTCAGTTGATGGGCAATCTGCTCTATCAATTCGATTTCGGATGTCGCTTCTGTCTCTTGACTTTGTGCTTTTTTAGCTGCTTTTTTTTGTGCCAAAACCTCTTTAGCATTTTTGGCTATATCTTCAAACTTTTCCGCCAGCTCAACGACATACTCTCTTGCAGAACTTGTATCCGTATTTCGTGCGAATCCTCTAAAGCTTTTTATGTTAATATTTCTCGCGAAATGCAGAAGATTATTGTAATTGTACTTTAACAACCCAACTTCGTTATCTTTACCCGCTTGTTGCAATCGTTGTATACCCAGGTTAAACCATCCCTTTAATGACCTGTCAAGATTTAGCCAAGTTTCATCCTTCTCCAATACTCTTGTAGTGCGTTTCTTGAATTTCTCGGCTATTTGCTCGAACAGTTCAACATCAGACAGCATACTAATCTGCTGTCTCTGTTCTTTTTGAAGTGAATCTTCAGGTTCTAATTTAGATCCACCTCCCACACAGTTTTCTTTAAGGTCAATATTCACAAGATTGAAAAATTCCTCAATTAGATATATTTCCCCCCAAGGCGTAGTTCCTCCTTCAATCATGGCCTCGGGCGCTAACAACGTTTGCTTAATTATCTCTTCCGACTTAATTATGGTGTTGATTTTCTCTAAGTGCGGCAATTGGCTGTCATGTATAAAAGCAAGCAAGGCATAAGAGGTAGCAAGTTTCTTCGCTTGCTTTTCGGCATCACGCCAATAAGGATCGTAGTAAGGCGAGAACACATTCAGCGGCTCCTCAGGTTTTCCCATTGATGGTATCCAGCAGCCCTCACGATTTGCATCTTCAGCAATTATCCATTTCATCCACATCTCATTGTATAAAGGTAGTTGTTCTCGAAAACGTTTTATTTTTTCAGAGTCAACAACCAGCATTGCTATATCTTTTGCCAAGTCTAACAGGTATGCTTCGACGGAATGGTATTGTGGTCTTTGTGGTGCGCCTGGAAATTGAGGCATTCTTAATATATCCTATTTGTTATCTAAAAAATGGGCTATTTTCAGCCTTATTCATACATATCATTCTATGGATTTTTGGGTTCTTTGGCAAGTATTTGCACAAAATATCCTTGTTTGACACTCGTGAAAGATATATAATACACTTTCACACAAATTGTGGAATTTTCTGATAAGTGAGGGCGAGTAGTATGGGTAGGAACTATTGGCTGGATCTGTTTTCGGGCAGGACGTGGGAGGAATTTAAGAAACACGGCGCCAAAGTGAGTGGCTTTCGCAGTACGAGACGCCAGCGTGTAAAAGATATTCAACCAGGTGATTACTTGCTATGCTACTTGACTGGTCTTTCGAGATTCATCGGTGTCTTAGAGGTTAAATCCAGATACTATGAGGATAAAACTCCAATTTGGGAAGACGCGGTATTTCCGTTGCGATTTAATGTCGAACTCCTTTGCGAACTCACTCCAGGAACAGCGGTTCCCATTTTAAATATGAAAGACAGGCTATCAATATTTCAAAACTTGTCATCCCCTCATGCTTGGACCGGGTTTTTCAGAGGTTCTCCAGCCCGATTTGATCCCGATGACGGTCGCATTATTGTCGAAGCGATCGAGGAAGTTATGACTAACCCTCATCCGGTTACCAGGACATTCGATGATGCTAAATACTGGCGCCATCCCAGAAAATCCAACTTGTCAGAGAGATCCTCAACCCAGCATCAGCATGTTGAGAAGAAGCGACCCTCTGAGGACTTCTTACGAATGTCCAAGGAAGAAGTCATAGAAGCAATAATTGAAACGCTCAAGGATCGTCCAAACCATAGCTGCAAAAGCAGAGACCTACCGAATCAAATATTGAAACATTTAAACTTGCGCACACGAGGTGCACCACGACGAAAGTGTGAAAACTTGCTCCGTAAAACTATGACGGTTTTGAAGGGGCGACGAATAATCGAAGAATATAGAACCAGCAAAAATAGGCGAATTCGTTTAACTCGTGACTATAAAAACCGTTTTGAGAGGTACAAAAGGCAGATCGAAAAAAAACGTGTGGTCGATACTTCACAATTAGGTTCTGATGAGAAAATAAATGAAGATTGGCATAGTATGACAGAAGACTTTTTCGGTGAAGTCGGCTTGCCTGAACTGCCGGATGAAGATATAGATGCCTTGAATGTCATAACTGGAGAGGATAGAACAACCTTGTTGCCCTCCGATACTGTGGATTCGTTCGAGGATACAATTCAGAGTTCAAAAGAAAGCTTCGATGCACTTCAAAATATTCATGATACGTTTGCAGACAATGAAGAAATAGAAATTGAAATGCGTTTTCGGCAATTAACTCTGAGCTTTTCACTAACTTCTAACATACAAGGAAGGCTTTCTATCCGCTATTATGGCGTCGGAAAAAACAATATTATAATTAAATCTCAATTGCCATACTCTCACAACGTAATTAGAGACCTTTTGGAAATATTTGCTGAACCGGGATACCAAGGTCACTTGTGTATTGAGAAACACAATAATGTTCCATGTTTCCTAATTAAGGAGGAAGTGGAGTTATTTAGGTATTCATCAACAGAAATAGTGTCTATTGTAAGTCAAATCATCCAACAATCTCATGAGTTGGCTCAAATCATTGAAGGACAATCCCATGAGTCGGAATGAATTCCAGAAGAATGCTGACCGAACTCGACACTGTTTTACGTTTCACAAAGTACTTGATATCGTAATTCGGACTCTGACATTGGGTGTATGCAACAATAAGAATAATACAAATAAATGGTTAGAGAAATATGATATGAGCCGATCCGAACGTGATAAGTACACTTCTCTTCTATTGACAAAAGAGAAACTCGATGGATTTGGCGAGACCTTTGAGATAGAAGGAGTCCGAATCAGTAAACATACATTTAGTGACCTTTCGACTATAAAACCAGAAGACTATGGAACTAATTGGATTTCAATTAGAGATACCGTGTTGACAAGAGATTGCTACGAATGCAAAGAAGAAGATGGGCGCTGCTTTGGGCCACTTCAAATCCACCACGTCACCCCTCTATCTAAGGGCGGGACAAACGAATCCAAAAATCTGATCACGCTGTGTCTATACCATCATAGTCAGAAACATAAGCATATGTGGAGAAAACTACATGGAAATATACGGTGCTGATATCAATGGTATTAATGGGCACCTTGTAAGATTCCGTACTGTGACGGAAAAAGATGGCCGTGGTGTACATGTACTCGGTCTTGCAGGAAAAGTCGTAAGAGAGGGAATTGTCAGAGCGCAGAAAGCAGTAGAGACGTTAGATGGAGACTGGAACATAATTGGGAGTCAAGGATACACATTTACGTTGAGCCCTGCGGAAACTCCAAAGAATTCTTCTGGCTTGGACCTTCCGATTGCTATCATGCTTTTAGTATCAAGTATTCTACAAAAAAAAGAAACCGTTGACCAGAGAATTGGAGACGCTCAACTCCGCGCAGAAAAAGAACCGAATGAGGACAAGAGAAGGCGGATATTAGATCATCTTTCTGTTTTAATGGAACAGAAAAAAAACATTGAGAAATACCGTCACCGTCTTTCCCAAAACACTAATAAATATTTACTAGTGGGAACATTGGATATAACCACTGGCAATATCGAAGCTCCCCAATTTGGGATGATGGGAATGATCTCTGCAGTCAAGCCTGGTTATACGCTCATAGTTCCTGAAGAGTCTGAGTTACACGCCGCTTTAATAATCAAAGCTCGAAAAAATTTCTTAGCATACAAAGCCATAAACCTTGAGGAAGTTTGGCATATCCTACTAGGACAGGTAAAGCCAAGGCGAGTCCGATGGACGAAAGAACAAGTGGTAAAAAAAGAAATAATTTCATATGTCCCAAATCTGAACGCCATAGAAGGTGTATCTAAAGGCAAGATTGCTATGATGGTTGCCTTAGCCGGCGGGCACAATATACTGCTTGTTGGCCCCCCAGGTTATGGTAAAACAATGCTTGCCACGGCTGCAATGAATCTAATGCCACCACCTTCACAAGAGGAATTGTTTGAGATAAATAAAATATATAGCGCTGCTGGCGATCTTGGGCAAAATGAGCTTGTCTTGGAAAGACCGTTCCAACAAGGTAGTAATAACATTACGAAACCAGCGTTGTATGGAGGAGGTAGACCACTTAGGCCAGGATTGGTATCTCTGGCTCACTATGGTATACTCCTACTAGATGAAATTAATCTTTTTCCGAAGCAAGTTGTTGAAGAATTACGAGTTCCTCTGAGTAACCGCAAAATATCTGTGCAAAGAGTAAATTACAGCGTTGAGTTTCCCTGTAGATTTATACTTGTGGCCGCAATGAATCCTTGTCACTGTGGCTGGCACAATCACTATTCCTGTCCGATATGTAATAGACCCTTCATAACAAAACAAGCAAAGTGTCCCGAACACCCAACAGAGGGATTAATTTCTAGATGCAATTGTAATAGAATTCAAATACATCGATATAAGAACACACTAAGTAAACCACTGCTTGATCGGATTGACCTAAAAATACTCGTGTATGACACCAATGCTTCCAACGCATTTCAGTATGCTACCCGAACAATCCAAAACCGAATAGCTAATGCTCGAAGAATACAGGAACACCGATACAGAGGGAATCAATATATCCACTGTAACGCTGACGTACCTGATAAATCTCAGTTTAGAGATATGCATCCAAAAACTGAGATGTTTTTAAAAGATCTCTATGGAAGGATGAATATCACTCCTAGGATGAAAGTAAAGATATGTTTGGTAGCCCAGACAATTGCCGACTTAAATGAATCTACGCGAGTAACTCAAAAGCATATCAACATCGCCGTTGATTTAATGGGACTTAATAATCCCTATTTTCAAGATTTTTGAGCCTTGTATGCACTTTTAGACTTAACAATGATTGCTGATCCAATCTGTTTTTCCCTAAAGCTCATAGATGCCGTCCTGAATTAGCCGAAGGGGCAGTCGAAGCATTGACACATCTGTTTGGAGAACCCTATGCGAGATAAGAAAGAACCTTAATGAAAGGGAGAAATAAATATGGAGAGATTCCCAAATAAAGATTAAGATTAATACTGATTCTGTGTCGAATAATAAAATAATAACGAGCACAAAGACAAAATAAGAAATATAAGGCATTTATATATGGCAACAGCTCAACAGCTAAAGGCTTTGATTGAAAGTTACACGGAACATAACGCCGATAGATTCTTGTCTGTTGCATCCCAGATCGCAGCCCATGCTGCGAGAGCAGGAAAAAATAAGCTTGCTGAAGAACTCCGCAAACTCATTGAAGAAGCTCGTAGAAAACAAAAAACGCAACCTATGTTATCGAAGTCTATACCAATCGCTCAGCCAACTGGTGATCTAAGTGGTCTCTTTAGTGCCGTTTTCCCAAAAACCAGGCTTTCTGATATGGTTTTAGGTTCAGAGCTTCAGCAACGGCTCGAACGTGTCATTCATGAATATAGGCAAGCAGATCGATTGCATTCACATGGTTTGGCTCCACGCCGTAAGTTGTTACTTGTTGGGCCTACGGGATGTGGCAAGTCGATGACTGCTGCTGCATTAGCAGGAGAGCTTAATCTACCTCTTCTGACTGTTCAGTTCCATATCTTAATCACAAAATTCATGGGGGAAACCGCTGCGAAACTTCGACTTATTTTCGAGTCAATGAAACAGTCAAGCGCTGTTTACCTTTTCGATGAATTTGATGCAATCGGAGCACATAGACACACCGGGCAAGATGTAGGAGAAATTCGGCGTGTTCTCAACTCATTTCTTGTATTTCTCGAAGAAGATAAATCTATGAGCATTATTGTTGCGGCTAGCAACCTTGAAGATTTCCTTGATAATGCTCTATTTCGGCGTTTCGACGATACATTAAGATATAGTCTACCAACTTCATCAATGACTCGTCAGCTAATCGAAAATCGTCTTAGTAATTTTTCAATAAGACAACTTGGTTGGAACACTATTCTTGAAACTGCTGAAAATATGACACATGCTGATATTGTAAAAGCTTGTGAGGATGCTGCTAAAGGCGCGGTTTTGCATGAGAGGAAACAAATCCGTACGAATGAACTTAAAAGTGCATTGGTTCAACGTCGTCGTCCCAAAAAAAAATAAAAGTGAGGGAGAGATAGCTAAATGGCTAAACGTAAACACATCATTATCGATGATCCAGGCGAGGAACGTAATTACACAAGACCACCGGGTGGAGGGGGCGAGTTTTCGACTCCACCGAGAGACCGTAGAGTCCATGCAAGAAAGCTGCTAAGCGATGTCGAGCAAGCAAGAGACCATGCAAACGCCCATGCGGAAGAAACTAGGCACATAATCCATGACCTTTGTTTGGAAATCATTGGAGAACAAGATTATGCACTTAAGATTGAGAGCCTTGAATATCTTCGCTCTGGGATAGAAGTACGTTCTGTCAAACGTTTGGGCAATCGAATCCATGCAACAATTTATGTGCCAGAAGGGAAACTGGCAAATTTCGTAAGAAAGATTGAACGATACGAAAGAGAAAACACTAGAAGCAATCGTCCTAAGAATGAGGATCTTGTTGCAGGCATCAGCGGCATTCGATTTCCTGTTCTCCGTTCCTTCTGGACAGATGACGAGAATCTATTTCCAAGCTCAAATACTGAATGTATATGGTGGGAAGTATGGATACGTGTACTGCCCTCAGAAAATTTAGATAATGCTTTTGCTTTATTTGTCGCTGCTACTGCTGATTCAAATCTTCATGTAAGTCAACATGCAATCAAATTTCCTGAAAGACTCGTCTTTTTAGCTTATGGTTCAGCTCAGGATTGGACACAAATTTTTGTGCCTCTTCTTGACCGCATTGCTGAATTTAGAAAAGCAAAAGAAATTCCTACGGAATATATCCGCCTTAGTGCTCACGATCAGAGATCACTCGTAAATAATTTAGCTGGTCGAGTCGTTTTACCTGGTGCTAACGCTCCAGCCGTGTGTTTATTAGATTTTGGAGTTCACATAGAACATCCTCTTTTAAGATCTCTCATAACAGACGATGATGCACAAGCTTATGACCCTGAATGGTCGGTAGTTGACAACACTGAATCACATGGAACTGAGATGGCAGGTTTAGCTATATTTGGAGATAAGCTTCCTGAACTCTTAGCTGGAAATCAACGTATTAGCCTAACACACCGCTTAGAATCTGTTCGTATGCTTCATAGCAACCAGTCCCACGCAGAAGATACTTGGGGTTATGTTACCCAGGAATGTTTATCTAAGGCTGAAACTCAAGCTTCACAACGTAGTCGCGTTGCTTGTCTTCCAGTTACCTCAAATGATGAGGGTCGAGACCATGGTCGTCCAAGTTCATGGTCGGGAGCTATTGACCAGCATGCTTCAGGAAAACTGGATAACTTCCAGAGACTTTATGTAATCGCTGCTGGCAATGTCCGAGATATCATGACAAGAACTGATTATAGCTATCCAGAAAGCAATCTCGTAAGCAGTGTGGAAGATCCAGGTCAAAGCTGGAATGCTTTAACAGTTGGTGCATTTACAGAACGGGTACAAATTCAATCAGAAGATTTCGATGGTTTTCAACCGCTTGCAACACAAGGGGGGTTGTGCCCATCTAGCCGGACATCAGATTCATGGGAAGACAAAGTATGGCCATTGAAGCCCGATATAGTAATGGAAGGTGGAAATTATGCACGTTCGCCTTCTGGAAGAGTGGATGGTTGTGTAGACCTTGCACTTTTGACAACTTCTCTATATCCCACAGGTCGCTTGCTGACATGGTCAAGTGACACCAGCGCAGCAACTGCTCAAGCCGCGCGTTTAGCGGCTATCCTTATGGCTGACTATCCAGAGCTTTGGCCGGAGACAATTCGAGGGCTTCTGGTTCATTCGGCAGACTGGACTGATGAAATGAATCGGCAGATATCTGGTGACCGTGAAGAAGATCGACATCACCGACTTCGTTGTTTTGGCTATGGTGTTCCGAATCTGGACAGAGCACGATACACTGTCGAAAACTGTGTATCGCTCGTCCATCAAGGGACTATTCAGCCATATAAGCTTGAAGGAACAGAAGCTAAGACAAATCACTTCATGCTTCATTCTCTCCCTTGGCCAAGAGCATCTCTTGAGGAGTTACATGACCAAGATGTCACTGTCAAGATAACCCTCTCATATTTCATTGAGCCAAGTCCTGCGGGTCGAGGCTGGGGGAAAAAATTCAGATATGCTTCACATGGCTTACGTTTTGCGTTGAGGGGTCCGACTGAAACTGAATATCAATTCAGACAAAGAATAAGTAGGCAAGAGTGGGAAGAAGACCAAGATGGACGCCCTTCAACAAGTGATCCTATTAACTGGTCAATTGGTGTCCGCTTGAGGACAAAGGGCTCGATTCACTGTGATTGGGTAACTTCATCCGCAGAAGAATTGGCACGATGTGATCAGGTTGCTGTTTTTCCTGTAACAGGTTGGTGGAGAGAACGGAAACATTTGGGATTTGTAGATAAACAAACTCGTTACTCATTGATCATCACAATCAGCACACCAGCTACAGAAATAGATTTGTATACTCCAATAGCACAAGAAGTAGGTCTGATTACTGAGATATCAACTTAAGGTAAATGGTGTGATATTCCGCACTATATGTGGCCGGCTTAGCAGAGGTAGGAGAGAATATACTACCTGTTGAGCACGCAGGAGGTAAGGTGGCACTTATGGGTGCATTGTAAGTCTTTGTTAATATAAGACTTATCATTTTTAGGCACCGGATACTTAATCCGATAGAAGTAAAAAATTTCTGAGAAATACTTATATTTCCGCAAAAAATTGACATTTATTCGGACTCGATATAAGCAAAATCAACATTTGTGGTGACAAAATGGAGTCATGATGTCACCTGGAAATTAGGGTGTTTTCCAGCTCCTGACAGAGGTGATATTTCGAAGAATTCTGGCACTTTACAACTCGGGGGAAGGGTGCCTTTCAAGATACTTAAAGACGATTATTGAAAGGAGCTGACCATGGGTGGATATTATAACTGATATGCAAGGAAGCAACTCGTGATAAGGTCGGTGCATACTCCGTTTAGAAAGCAGACCAACAAATCCTGTTTATGCGAAAAAACAAACGACTTTTTGAGATACTATGTCGCACATAATCTGCAGCTGTTCATGGTCGGTTTCATACACCTTAACAACATCAGTGTATTTGTTGCTCTCTGGTGAGAAATGAGTCAACAAGTTAGGCATGTGTGAAAAACAATCTTTGTTAAAAAAAACATTGCCTTTTTGTGGAAAGATCGCTAAGTAAAAGATGTCAGTTTCAACCAGGTCCTGGAAAAAGTGGGTTCCAAAAGAAAGCTCCGGCATTAGATTAACGCCCTCGTAAGCAATCTCCGCCAACACGGCGACCTTGTTGATTTCAGCGAAACTGACAGGAACCCCAAGACTCGGCGTTGTTGTTCCCCATCTACCAGGCCCGAGTAAAATTGTTGGGGTGGTTTCTCTGTCGGGTATTTGGCTATTTAATTTACCCACCAATCGGGCTATGTCATATTTCTGTGTGAGAGGCATTTGCACATAAGCTGCAGGATTAACATAGATGATTCTTCTTATCTGCGTTGAGATACTACCACCCATTGTATATCCACAAGATTTAAATAAAATCTTTTCCGAATCGATTTTTTTCGGTATCGTCACTCTCGCAGTCAGCCCTTTCGTCTGTAATGGTCTACATTGAACCAGATTAATCTTCAACTCATCATTCTTAGTAAAGTTAGCAGTAAATTCAATATCAACAGGGTATTGATAATGACTTTCCAAAGTCTCAAGCATTTTCTGCATAATTTGCGGAAAATTGGTTTTTGATAGCAGTTTTTCAAATGTCAATATCCAAATGTTTTTACTTTTCATGCCGAGCTCTTTCATCCTTCGCTCTGCTCGATGGTCCCGACTTGCTATCAGGTCTAACTTCATTTCGACCTTTTCGAGTAGCTCGGTCACCTCAAGAGTTCTTAACTTATCTTCTTCAGCGTCGAGTAGGTCAACGTTATGTTGAGAGAACTTCATAACATCTTCGATTTCAGAGTAAGGCCGTAATAATGGTTGGTCTAAAGCAATTATTTGGGGATAATCATCTTCAACACGTTCTACTGCTCTTGTGCCAAGGCCGAAAACCAAGCGCAACATACCTGCTTTGGGATCAAGCTCAGACTTCCAGACAAAAGTGTTATGGGAAAAACCAACGCCGGCAAGAGTAGGGAAAAAGTAATGATTTTGATATGAACCTGACACTCTCTGGACGAGCAAAGCCATTTGTTCATCCTGCTGGTCCAGGCCCCTTTGTAAGCGATATGTGAGCGCGTTTTCGTCCATAGTGCTTGCATAAATCCTCCGAACCGTATTCTCAAACTCGGCATAACGTTGTTGCGGGTCGCCCTGATTCACCAAAAATATGCTCTCATATTTACCGGCAAAAGCGTTTCCAAAGGAATCTTCAAGCAGACTGCTCGAACGTACAATTATGGGAGATTGACCGAAATACTCGATCAATTCCTGGAATTGTTCGCGTATTTCATCAGGGAACTTTCCGCGAAGCAAATTTTCTTTCATCTCAGGGGCGACTTCGAAGTAACCATCTTTAGTTTTTTGCTTCATAAATAATTTCCACCACCCGTTTTCTACTATATAGCTGTAAAAGACATCCGAACCTACATAGAATGAGTCATGAGGCTCCAAGTACCGACTCCAGTCAAGAGACTTATTTTTTAACAAGATATTCTGGGCTATGAGCATACCTGCCGCCTTGCCGCCGACGAATCCACTTCCAATCAATTTATTCTTGATGTTGATAAAATCACCAAGCGAAAAGTTGTCCTGCGCCAGAAGTGAAATTCTCTTTTCGCGTCCAATCATTATTCTGCAAAGCTGTTCAATGATTTCCTTAACCTCTTCGGAATCCGAGGGTTCCGCCATTAAGCTCTCGGCTCTCATAAAGAGACGATCCCAGTAGTCCAAAGTTCTGGCTGACCCCTTCAGGCCTTTATCCGAAATATGTGAGAAAAGTCTTGCTGCATCCATACTACTCATAATCGGCGAGAATTTTTCCCCCTGCTGTACGTGCGGAAGAAACATTGTCGGGGAGTAACGATTCCAAACCTTCAGCGGGTGGACGTAAGAGTTTCCCTCGAAATTATGCAGGTCTAATAACAACTGAGTTGTTTCTCGAATGCGGGCAATAGTCTGAAACGAATGGCGGTTTCGCAATATAGTGAAATAGGTAATGGTGTCCAGCTCAAAGAGGTAGGGACAAGTAACCATAAAGAAATTGCCGATCATCAAGTCAGTTGCCCATGCCGACAGCAGGTCGGAAAGACAGTCGAATATGTAATAAGTCTCCCGTCCTTCCTGGGATATTATATTATGGACCTTTGTAGTGAAAGCCTCGAAACCGGTCTCCGCATCCAGGTAATAGGTAGTAACGTTTGGCTGATTTTCCACGAGCGGTTTATGTTTGGCAAACCTCAAGTAAATAATGTTTCGACCGTCTTGTACGGCGCGAGCGATATAAGGAGTTACAAATCGCTGATAATCCTCTATACGATCGACCTGCCATACAATATTATCGCCTTTTTTCAAGCCGCAAAGTATTTCATCCAAACCTTCAATGCCAGTACTTGCCCATGCAGTCATAAATCAACCTCTCTTCCTGTAGTATCGTTTGTAATCAATTCCCAGCTCCTTTACTTTGTATCCTATAATCCGGGCTGTGGTTTTTAAGTCACGGGCTGTTGCAGCAAGATTGCCATTGCAGCGTTTTAGTGCATCGACAATAACGTCACGCTCGAACAAATTGACTCTTTCGTTAAGCGAACCTGTTCCAATGGTATCAGATGCATCGGAGGTTTGTAGTGTCGGAGGAAGGTGATGGCCTTGTATAACACCTTCAGTACTCAGCAATACCGCTCTTTCAATACAGTTTTCCAGCTCTCGTACGTTTCCAGGCCAATGATAGGATACCATCATATTGATGGCCGGGGTGCTGATTCTCCGCACATCTTTGTCCATTTTCTTTGAATACTGCTCCACAAAACAGTCGGCCAGTAAAAGAATATCGTCTTTGCGGTCTCGCAATGGGGGGAGAAAAACAGGAAATACATTTATACGATAGTAAAAATCCTGACGAAAGACACCTTCTTCCACAGCTTTTTCCAGGTCACGATTAGTAGCGACTATAATCCTGGCGTTGGTTTTTATGGTGCGGTTACTGCCTACTCGTTCGAATTGACGTTCCTGGAGAATCCGAAGAAGTTTGACTTGCGTAACAGAAGAGAAATCCCCTATTTCATCAAGAAATAACGTGCCGCATTCAGCCTCTTCGATGCGTCCCTTTCGGCTCTGTATTGCCCCGGTGAAGGCGCCTTTTTCGTGACCAAACAATTCGCTTTCAAGCAGGTTCTCATTCAAGGCGGCGCAGTTCACTCTTACGAATGGCTTGTCTGCTCTGGGGCTTAAATGGTGAATCGCATGGGCCACCAGCTCCTTACCTGTACCCGACTCCCCGCGAATAAGGACAGTTGTGCCACTGGTGGCTACTTGATGGATTTGACGATATACGTCCCGCATAGCACTGGAATTGCCTATGATATTTTCAGGCCTGAACCGGTCTTCAAGCTCGTGGCGCAATCGCAGGTTCTCATCCTCAAGCTCCTGCTTTCGTACCGCAACTTCCCGCCTTACCCTTACGTCGTTGGCGACCATGCTTGCCACAATACTGAGAACACGCATATCCTCATCAAGTGAAGCCGTTTCATCAAAGACTCTATCAACTGAGATTGCGCCGATCACATCCTGCCCAATCGAAACAGGCACACAAATGAAACTGATCTCTTCTTTTGTCACGTTCCAGCGGTCGAAACGATTGAGGAATAACGGTTCCTGTGATACCTTTGGAACAATCATTGCCTTTCCCGTCTCCATAACCTTTCCCGTTACACCTTCGCCCATGCGATACCGTATCTTTCGGCTATGTTCTTGTGAAAGATTGTGTGCCACTTCAATTCTTATCTCACTGCCATCCGGTCCCAGAAGTGTTACGGTGCCTCTGTTCATGCCCAGCTCCCGGTCAAGTATATCCAAAACCTCGGCAAGGGCCTGTTTCTGGTTCTTAACTGCCGCCAGTATATGGCTTATTCTGTAAAGCGTCTCAAGCTCCTGCACGTGCCGTGTGGCATGTGCTATCCTCTTTTGCATATTTAAAGGCTTTGAAGGCATAATTAAAACTCCTTATAAAACTGCTTAATATTATCATAGGACATAATTGTACTGAATTCAAATAAATATTACAAATATGTAATATAAGTAAAAATAAACTTTGCCTCATTATTTGTATATAAGTCGCCTCACAACAAGGATTTATAACACCGCACAAAAAGACCTTGTTTTTCCTTTATTTTTGCTGACATTTAACAATATAATACTACTTAGCTACAAATATGTAGCTATATTGCTATGTGCGACATAAATGTCACAATCTATTATGCCACTCCGCACCATAATATAACGCATATCTCATTGTAATATAACGAGTTATGCTCATATCCGTAATCTGGCACGCTTATTGCTTAAAAGTATAGGCTGTAGGCCAAAGTGCATCTCGGTTTAGATGGTTTTCGCACAGAACCGAGTATTGCCAAGCCATAAGCTGAAATGCTTTGAAAAGGGACTAAAGATGGCTATTGTGAAAAGTAGTGTTTTTCGAAAAAGTGGATTAGTTTTGTCGGTACTTTTAGCATCGACTCTGTTCTGTAGTAATGCACTGGCTAGTGAGGAGAAGATAAGTACCGTGCATTTGAAGCAGGGGCTGGATACGGTGTGGGTGCTATTAGCAGCATTCATGGTATTCTTCATGCAGGCTGGATTCGGGATGGTGGAAGCCGGGTTTATCAGAGCTAAGAACACCTGCAACATCCTGACAAAGAACTTCCTGGATTTTTGTATGGCTTCGTTGGGTTTTTTCCTTATCGGCTACGCTTTGATGTTCGGTGACGGCAATGGTTTTTGCGGTGTGAAAGGCTGGTGTCTATTTAGTCTGGAACCTATGGCTAACGGTATACCTCTATATGCGTTCTGGCTTTTCCAGGCGGTGTTTTGTGGTGCAGCGGCGACGATAGTTGCCGGTGGAATGGCAGAGCGGATGAAGTTCCCGGCTTATCTGATTTACTCGTTTATTATCTCGGCCTTTATATACCCAATCGTCGGGCACTGGATATGGGGCGGTGGATGGCTCGGCGATATGGGCTTTGCTGATTTTGCCGGCTCAACTGTTGTACATACGGTCGGTGGCTGTGCAGCCCTTGTCGGGACCTCTATCCTGAAACCGAGGGAAGGAAAATATGGAATGGATGGCAAACCAAATGTTTTTGCCGGTCATAACATCCCGCTGGCATCCTTAGGTGTTTTTATTCTTTGGTTTGGCTGGTTCGGGTTCAATGCCGGTTCAACACTCGGCGTAGCTGACGGTTCGGTTATAGGTCGGATTGCCATCAATACAAATTTAGCAGCAGCGTTAGGTGGAATCGCTGCTATGGCAACAGTTTGGAAAAGATTCGGCAAACCAGATTTGTCTATGGCAATGAACGGCGCTCTGGCCGGGCTGGTAGCTATAACCGCACCATGTGCATACGTGGAGCCCTGGGCAGCATTAGTGATAGGGACAGCTGCCGGGTATCTGGTTGTAAGAGGTGTCGAGCTGCTCGATAAGCTCCAGATTGATGACCCTGTAGGAGCGTTTCCTGTTCACGGCATCTGTGGGATTTGGGGCACGCTTTGTGTCGGAATCTTCGGAAGACGGGCGTTAGGACTGGCGAATAATGGCTTTGTCTATGGCGGCAATCCAATGCAATTGGGTATCCAGATAGTAGGCAGCGTAAGTACGGTTGTTTTTATAGTTGTGAGTATGGGTATAGTATTCAAATTGATTGACTTGACTGTTGGTCTGAGAATAGGTCGGGAAGAAGAATTGCGAGGGCTGGATATCGGTGAACATGGTATGGAAGCCTATGGTGGTTTTCAAATATTCAGCACTACATAAGACAACTACATAAACATGGAGCGCGACATGAAGCTTGTAATAGCATACATTCAGCCACACAAATTAAAAGATATCAAAAAGGCATTATATAAAGCCCAGGTATTCAAGGTCTCCGTTACAAATGCGCTGGGTTGCGGTGAACAGCATGGTTATGAGGAGAGCTATCGGGGTATAAAGTTTGAAGTAAACCTGTTAAAGAAAGTCCGCCTTGAGATAGCGGTAAATGAGGATTTCGTTGAGAAAACAATCAATGCAATCGTCGAAGGGGCAAAAACCGGCCAGATCGGTGATGGAAAGATATTCGTGCTTGACCTTCCTGAGTGTATCAGAATTCGTACCGGCGAAAAAGGTAATAAGGCAATTGGTTAATTAAAAGATCTCAATGACAACAAAAAACAACAGTTTTTGAAAGGAAGTAACTGATGACACCGAAAGATTTTCTTGAATTCGCAAAGAAAAATAATGCGAAAATGGTTGACCTAAAATTTACCGACCTCTTAGGAACATGGCAGCACTGTTCTTACCCGATAGAAACCTGGGATGAAAGCACCTTCGAGGATGGGCTTGGCTTTGACGGCTCGTCGATTCGGGGATGGCAGGGGATACACGTCTCGGATATGTTAGCTGTGCCTGATGCGGATACTGCTGTGATTGACCCCTTCTTCAAGGAGCCGACTGTCAGTGTAATAGCAAATATCGTTGATCCAGTCACTAAGGAAGACTACACACGTGACCCAAGGCATGTGGCACGTAAGGGAGTGGCTTATTTGAAAAAAACCGGTATTGCCGACGTTTGCTATATTGGGCCTGAGCCGGAATTCTTTATATTTGATGAGGTCCGCTACGAGCAGAATCAGCATACGGGAATGTATGAAATAAATTCTGTCGAGGGAGCATGGAACACGGCCCGTTTCGAGGAGCCAAACCTGGGTTATAAGCCGAGTTTTAAGGGCGGTTATTTCCCGGTAAGCCCCACCGATACCTATCACGATCTGCGTGGTGAGATGGTTCAGGAGATGTGGAAAGTAGGCATTCTGGTCGAGGCGCACCATCACGAAGTTGCAACGGCCGGGCAGGCCGAGATAGATATGGTGTTTACTGACCTTCTGAAGATGGCTGACCAGTTCATGTGGTACAAGTATATCATTAAGAATGTAGCCAAACGCAACGGCAAGACGGTAACCTTTATGCCCAAGCCGGTCTTTGAGGACAACGGCAGCGGGATGCATACTCACTTTTCGCTTTGGAAGAACGGAAAGCCTCTGTTTGCAGATAATGGGTATGCCGGACTCAGTGATATCGGCCTTTATTCAATTGGCGGCATCCTCAAGCATGCACCGGCGATTCTGGCTTTTGCGGCGCCGACTACAAACTCCTACCGTCGTCTTGTACCTGGTTTCGAGGCTCCGGTGAACTTAGTCATGTCAAAGCGGAACCGCTCTGCGGGTGTCCGAATCCCGATGTATTCAGAAAACCCGAAGGCAAAACGCCTTGAATTCCGCTGCCCCGACCCGACCTGCAACGGCTATCTGACGTGGACAGCGATGCTTATGGCAGCTATAGACGGTATCCAGAACAAGATTGACCCTGGTGAGCCGTTGGACAGGGATATTTACGAGATGACACCTGATGAGCTGGATAAGTATCCAAAAACCCCCGGCACGTTAGCAGAAGCGATTGACGCCCTGAAAAATGACTACAAGTTCCTGATGGCCGGTAAGGTATTCACCGACGACCTTGTGGAAATGTGGATCAAGTGGAAACGCGAAAAAGAATTGGGACCTATAGCTCTTCGACCACATCCTTATGAGTTCCACTTATATTATGATAGTTAAAAAAAAGATGAAAAATGCTCATAAAAATCAAGGCTTGTATGAAAGCCGGCGGGAACACGATGCCTGTGGAATAGGTGCAGTTGTAAATATCTGCGGCAAGCGCGACCACTCGATTATCGAGTATGGCAAGCAGATACTTATAAATCTGCATCACCGCGGAGCAGCGGGAGCCGATGAGACCACCGGCGATGGCGCTGGGATTCTTATACAGATTCCACACGAGTTTTTCAGTGCTGAATGTGAAAAGCTGGGCTTTAGCCTGCCTGAACCGACTCATTACGGTGCGGGTATGGTCTTTGGTTCAAAAGATACTAAACTTCGCCAACAGTGCGATAAGGTCCTGGAATCTGCCCTTGATTATTATGGGATGATGGTACTTGGATGGCGGGATGTGCCGACCTCCAGCGACTGTCTTGGCCAAATAGCTCTGACGGCTGAGCCTTCTATCAGGCAAATTTTTGTCGATGGGTCTGCTTTCGAAGACGAGCTGCTTGAGCGACGTCTTTATTTGGCACGCAAACGCTCCGAACGGCTCGTCAGAGAGAATTTCGGCGAAACGGCACAGGACTTCTATATAACCAGTCTTTCGTGCAGAACAATCTGCTACAAGGGAATGTTTATGGCCTGGCAGTTGTTTGCATTCTATCCTGATCTTGCTAACAGACTTCTTATATCGGCTCTTGCCATTGTGCATCAGCGTTACAGCACAAATACGTTTCCAAACTGGCGTCTTGCCCAACCATTCCGCTGTATAGCTCACAACGGTGAAATCAATACTCTTAGCGGCAACCGCAATTGGATGCAGGCACGCGAGACGATTATGGCCAGCGACGTCTTCGGTGACGATATGGACGACCTGCTGCCAGTCTTGACGCCAGAAATGAGTGACTCAGCGTGTTTTGATAGTGTGCTCGAGCTACTGGTTCGCTCTGGAAGGAGCCTGCCTCATTCGATGATGATGATGATTCCGGAGGCTTTTGGGCCGAAATATCATATCAGTACTGATAAACGTGCATTTTACGAATACCACGCATCTATAATGGAACCGTGGGACGGCCCAGCCGCCATGGTCTTTACCGACGGCCGGGTCGTTGGTGGAACACTTGACCGCAATGGGCTAAGGCCCTGCCGCTATCTTGTAACAAATGACGGATTAGTCATCATGGCCAGCGAAACAGGAGTTGTACAGTTTCCACCCGATAAAATCCGTCATAAGGGACGCTTACAGCCGGGTCATATGTTCCTGGTCGATACTCTCGAGGGGCGAATAATTTCCGATAACGAGATAAAAAGTAAAATCGCCCGTCAAAAACCTTATCGCAGATGGCTGGATGAAAACAAAATAGAGCTCCGCGGTTTGTTTGATGCCCCTAAACTGGCACAGACTGACTCTGAAACACTGGCTCGCAAACTTCGATTGTTTGGTTATACCCGGGAAGAGCTGAAAATGATTTTACTTCCAATGGCGTTGAATGCTCAGGAGCCGGTAGGCTCCATGGGAAATGATACACCCCTGGCGGTTCTTTCCAACAGACCGAAGCTACTGTTCAACTATTTCAAACAGCTTTTCGCACAGGTGACAAATCCTGCCATAGACCCTCTGCGAGAAGGTCTGGTTATGAGTTTGATGAACTTCGTGGGCAAGAAGCTAAACATCCTTGAAGAGACGCCTGAACATTGCCGTCAGCTTAAATTGCCTCACCCGATTTTGGCCAACGAGGATATTCAGCGATTGCGAACAGTACAACGGAAGGACCTCAAAACCATAGGCATCTCGGCCGTGTTTGATTGCAACGTCACGAATATCAGACACAGTTTGAGACTCGCATTGAATGACCTGGTTGATTCCGCCGAAGAAGCCGTCAAACAAGGCGCTTCACTAATAATAATCAGTGACAGGCAAGCGTCACAAACGAAGGCCCCGATTCCATCGCTTTTAGCGACCGCCGCCGTTCATCATGGACTGCTCAATCGCGGTCTTCGTGGTGAGGTTGGTCTTATTATTGAAAGCGGTGAGCCGCGTGAGGTTATGCACTTTTGCCTTTTATGTGGATTCGGAGCTAATGCGGTCAATCCATATTTGGTGTTCGAATTACTTGATGAGCTGCACCGGCTGGATGACCTGCCCGTGAAGATGGACCCGACCCAGATAGCGGATAATTATATTGCCGCCGTTAAGAAAGGTATCCTGAAAACCATGAGCAAGATGGGCATCTCCACCCTTCGAAGCTACACGGGAGCTCAATTGTTCGAAGCTATTGGTCTGAATCGTTCTTTTGTAGCCGAGTACTTTACCGGTACAAGCTCACGAATCGGCGGGATTGGCCTGTCAGAAATTGCTCATGAAGCGACAGCTCGACACCAGGACGCTTTCCAGCAGCGCCCTGCCGGGGCGCTTGGACTGGATTTTGGCGGTGAATATCATTTCAAACATAACGGCGAGCAGCATCTTTGGAATCCCACTACCGTTGCGAGTCTGCAACGTGCTGTCACATACACAGACCGGCAGGCTTACGATGATTATGCCAAAGCAATAAACCAACAAGCAAAAAAGTTATATACTCTGCGGGGACTTTTCGAATTCGTTGAGGGCAACGCGATTCCACTTGAGCAGGCCGAGCCCGCCGGTGAAATAGTCAAAAGATTTTGCACCGGTGCGATGAGCCACGGTTCAATAAGCAAAGAAGCGCATGAGTGTCTTGCTGTAGCCATGAATCGCATAGGTGCGATGAGTAACACCGGTGAAGGTGGCGAGGACCCGACCCGGTATGAGTTTGAATCCAACGGTGATTCGAAAAACTGTGCTATTAAGCAGGTTGCCAGCGGACGGTTTGGCGTCACATTGAATTACCTTGCTCATGCAAAAGAGCTTCAAATAAAAATAGCCCAGGGCGCGAAACCCGGTGAAGGCGGCCAGCTCCCGGGCCATAAGGTTACGGAAGAAATCGCCAGGCTTCGGCATTCGACTCCGGGAGTGACGCTGATATCGCCTCCACCACATCATGATATATATTCGATTGAGGACTTGGCACAGCTAATCTACGACCTCAAGTGCAGCAATCCAGGGGTCAAAGTATCGGTTAAACTCGTGGCCGAGGTGGGCGTGGGCACAATTGCCGCGGGAGTTGCTAAAGGTAAGGCGGATGAGGTGCTTATCAGCGGCCATGACGGCGGCACCGGGGCAAGTCCTCTCTCCTCAATAAAACACACGGGCTGTCCCTGGGAGCTCGGTTTGGCTGAGACACAGCAGGTCCTGGTGATGAACAACCTGAGAGACCGAATCCGGGTTCAAACTGATGGCCAGCTTAGAACAGGAAGAGATGTTGTTGTTGCGGCTTTACTTGGGGCCGAAAGATTTGGCTTCGGCACATCCGCCCTGGTGACGCTTGGTTGCACCTTGTTACGCAAATGTCATGAGGGGTCCTGTCCCTTCGGAATCGGTACCCAAGACCCTGAATTGCGAAAAAGATTTGCGGGGAAACCCGAATATGTTGAAAGATTCATGTATTTTGTAGCTGAGGAAGTGCGCCAAATCATGTCACAACTCGGCTTTAAGAAATTTGAGGATATGATTGGCAGAGTTGACAAATTGCATACCAAAACGGCAATTAATCACTGGAAGGCAAAGGGCCTTGATTTCTCTATGGTCTTTTATCAGCCCGATGTCTCGGGCCAAAAAGCATTAAGGTCGGTGAATTCACAGGCGGACAAACTCGATGACCACCTCGATTGGCGGATACTTGAGCAAGCCAAACCGGCAATTGAGCGAGCCGAGCATACTGTTATTGAGATGCCGATCCGAAACATAGACCGGACGGTTGGAGCGATTTTGAGCAATAAAATAGTAAAAAAATATGGCCCGAAAGGTCTGCCCAACGACACTTTGGAAATCGTCTTGTCCGGCTCCGCCGGGCAGAGTTTCGGGGCATTCTTAGCGCCCGGTGTAACGTTGAAGCTTCTCGGCGATAGTAATGACTATCTGGGCAAGGGTCTTTCGGGCGGACGGATTATCATCAAAACGCCGGAAGGTTCGCCGTTTTTGCCCCATGAAAATATCATTGTGGGCAATACTGTGCTTTACGGAGCTACATCCGGAGAGGTTTTTATTAATGGAATGGCGGGCGAGAGATTCTGCGTGCGTAACAGCGGAGCAACCGCTGTTGTTGAAGGTCTCGGTGACCACGGATGCGAATATATGACCGGAGGAACAGTTATTGTACTTGGTAAAACCGGTTGCAATTTTGCAGCCGGTATGAGCGGCGGTCTTGCTTATGTGCTCGATGAGGCGCAGTTGTTTGATACCAGATGTAATCTTGACATGGTAGAGTTGGAAAGTGTCTGGAAAGAAGAAGACAAAGACCTGCTGCACAATTTAATTCGGCAGCATCTCAGATACACTAACAGCAAACGTGCACAACACATCCTGGATGCTTGGCCGGATATGGTCGGCAAGTTTGTGAAAGTTGTCCCCATAGATTATCGCAAAGCATTGCAAAAGATGCGTGCCGCCCAGCAGCGGGACACTGAAACTATCCCGGCAACCGAGGAGGTATTTTCATGGGCCAGGTAATGGGCCAGGTAAAAGGTTTCCTAAAATATAAGCGTCAGGAGGTTGGACATCGGCCAATCGAGGAAAGAGTGCATGATTTTGCTGAGTTCGACCTGCCCCTTACACCCGAGCAGATTTATCAGCAGACCGCAAGGTGCATGGATTGCGGAATACCTTTTTGTCACGGTACCGGCTGTCCGCTTAACAACTGCATACCGGAGCTAAACGAGCTGGTATATAAGGGAAAATGGGAGCAGGCTTGCCAGCTTCTGCACTTTACGAACAACTTTCCTGAAATTACCGGCCGGGTGTGCCCGGCGCCCTGTGAGGCAGCATGTACGCTTTCTATAAATGACGAACCTGTATTGATAAGACACATAGAGCTGCAAATAGTCGAACGCGGTTTCGAGCAAGGCTGGATAAAGCCGATACCGGCCCTGCATAAGACAGGCAAGCGTGTTGCCGTGATAGGCTCCGGTCCGGCGGGTCTTGCGGCCGCCCAACAACTGGCACGGACCGGACATGATGTGGTCGTTTTTGAGAAAGATGAGCGGGCGGGTGGCCTGTTGCGTTACGGCATCCCGGACTTCAAGCTCGAAAAACGCATTATCGACCGCAGATTGGAACAGCTAAGGGCTGAGGGTGTTGAGTTTCAGACCGGTGTCAATGTGGGAGAGGATATCTCCACCCGCTATCTGCAAAAGATGTTCGATTGTGTCTGCCTGGCGATGGGGGCAGGTCAACCACGGGACCTTAATATACCCGGTAGGGGGTATGAAAACATTTTGTTTGCAATGGAATACTTATCATCACAAAACAAGGTTTGCTCGGGCAAGTCAATAGATGAATCCAGGGTTGTTACGGCCAAAGACAAAGTCGTAGTTGTAATAGGTGGTGGTGATACCGGCAGCGACTGCGTAGGAACTGCCCGCCGCCAAGGTGCTGAAAAGATATATCAGCTGGAAATTTTGCCTGAGCCTCCGGATACCCGGCCCCCCGATACACCATGGCCTATGTGGCCGCGAATTATGAGGACATCTCCATCTCACGAAGAAGGTTGTGGGCGACGATGGGGTGTAATGACTAAGAAGTTTACAGGCTATGAAATTCGGGTGGGGCAACTTCATTGCTGTGAGGTTAAATGGATAAAAAAGTCCGACGGCTGGAAGATAAAGGAGATACCGAGCACTGATTTTGTTCTTGAGGCGGACCTTGTGATTTTAGCGATGGGATTTGTGCATGTTGTTCACGAAGGCCTAATAAAAAGCCTGGGTCTCAAATTGGATGATCACGGTAATGTGGAAGTGAATGGTTATCAGACAAGCCAGCCTTGTATATTTGCGGCAGGTGATAACATAAGTGGGACTTCACTGGTCGTACATGCGATTAATAGTGGACGCCAAGCAGCAGCGGCTATTAGCCAATCGCTGCGAGAGAATAGCTAACTACGGATATTGCAAAGAAGAAGGCCTCAGATCGCAAAGCTGGGATTACAGCCAGTCACCAACCGGTATTTGATCTACCGCATGGCGCAGGGCAGGGTCGACATTCATGTATACCTTGTTGGTTAGATTTGGTGAAGAATGCTCCAATAATTTCTGTATGACAGCTGTGGATACGCCGTTCTGAGCAAGCACAGAGCCGAAGGTTTTTCGTAAATCATGAAATTTGAAATCATCCAAGCCAAGTTTATGACGTATCTTTTTCCATCTGTACCGGCTGAAATTATCATTAAATATATTTTCTTGTTCAGTATCCAATCCGGAAACATATTTCTTAAGCTCTGCCATGATCGGAACCGGGACAGGCCGTGAGCCCATGCTCTTTCTGGTCTTTTTGCTCCTTGTAGTGACATAGCTGTTTTCAAAGTCAATATCCGAGACCCTCCATATCTCAATATCACGGAGTCTAAGGCCTGTGCCTAAAGCCAACAGAATTCTCATCCACATTGTCTTATAGCGTTTAGAAGTTGACAGCAATTTCTTGATCTGAGTGTGACTTAGGGATACGACAGGCCTCTCATCTTCTTTCAATTCTTTGATTTCTATTTCACCATTTACGTATCTGTTTTTCCTGCACCAATTAATAAATGCTCTCAGGTTTCTGATGTCTTTATTGACTGTTGAACGTATTACCTCTTTGCCTCTTTCGAGTATGTACTTGTCAATAGCGTTTTGCTTAATTTGTTTTGAGTTACATCTTCCAACCAGCCGTTCAAAATGACGTAGCGTGAGGGCTACTTCATAAATTGAAGCTTCGACAGAACCAGCGACTTTTTTGCTGTGCACATACTCGTCTCGCATCTGGGGCCAATCAACGGTAACAGTTCCAGTAAAAACGTCAGAGTTCAACTGAACATATTTTATCTGGCGAAAATGTTCGGCCAGAGCTCTACTTGGTAAGGCCTTTGTTTTGCGTTTGCCGCTTTCATACCAGCCAACCCACCAGCCTTTTATACGCTTTCTTTTGTAGATCCATACCTTATTCATAACTTAATCTATCGTGATTTTAAGTGTCCAAATCAAGTGGAAAAGAAGGTCGGATTTAGTTCAAAATAGTGTCAAAATGGTGACATGGCCCGAGATTGTTAAACCAGGTGAAATATAAAGCTATATTTTCAAAAGAGTTATATAAATGATAGATTTCTTTTCATCCGGATACTTAATCCGATGCTACAAAAACCTTCGTTTTTTCGCTAAAATCAAGGGTGAGCAAATCCAGACATCTGTTACATATGGCCATCGCTAAGACGTGTTGAAAGCGGTTATTTTCCTCTTCTAAGAACATCGTGTCCAAATTTGTCTCTAATCCTGTCAAATGCCTCATCCAGCCTTTTCTGCTTGTCGTGATCAGGCTCAGAAAACAGCTGATGCTGGCCGCTCCCGGCCTCCTGTAAACCAGAGGCCCCAAATCCTAACAATCTGAGCGCACCCGCAGATTTCTTATGCCATTTCAAGAAGATTGCTTCAGCTTCCTGCCATAGTGTCTTGGTTGTGTTTGTCGGATGATCAAATGTGTTGCCTCTCGTAACTGTTCGGAAATCATCATACCGCAACTTCAGTGTTATTGTCCTTGCCTCTAAATCGTTTGTCCTTAGCCTTTGTGCAACATCTTCTACCTGATTTAACAGCACATTGAGAAGAATATTCTTGTCGGTTATATCAGTAGCAAAAGTCTGTTCACTAGAAATACTTTTGGCTTCTCTGCTTGATTCTACCTCTCTGTTGTCTATTCCTTGAGCTAACCGGAACATATGTGGTGCTTGATCGCCAAAAATACTCCGAAGGGTATCTATCGGAGCTTTGCGAAGCTGTCCTATCGTATTGATTCCTTTCGATTTCAGGGCCTTCTCCGTCACCTTGCCAACTCCCCATATCTTAGAGACCGGTAGCGGATCAAGAATTTGCTGTTTGTTTTCTTCAGTGATAACTACAAACCCATCTGGCTTATCCAGGTCGGAGGCAAGTTTTGCAAGAAATTTATTAGTCGCTATGCCAACTGATGCAACCAGACCTAACTGTTCCTTGATTTGGTATTTAATGTCTCTGCCGATCTTTTCTGAACTGCCGAATAATTGAAGGCTGCCCGTAACATCCAGAAATGCTTCATCAAGAGATATCGGCTCAATCTGCGGTGTAAACTTTTCGAATATAGCATGAATCTGCTGCGAAAGTTCCACATATCGTTTCATTCGAACCGGTAATACTATTGCATTTGGACATAATCTGACTGCCTGCGACATAGGCATTGCACTGTGAACTCCAAACTTGCGTGCTTCATATGATGCTGCACTAACCACCCCTCGTTTTTTGGGATTACCGCCGACAATTACCGCCTTTCCAATCAGATCAGGATTATCGAGCTGTTCTACCGAGGCATAGAAGGCATCCATATCAACATGAATGATTTGTCGGCTTTCAGCCATTTGCTATTATTCCTTCTAAGAGGTACAAACAGTCTGCCAAGTTCTTTGCTATGGTAATTATATCGTTCTAAGTATAATAAAACAGGGAATGAAAAACATAAATATTATTGGTTGGTGCGTCGAAACAGAATTATACAGATTTTTATAGCTATCGCTAAGTCATGTTAAAAACCGCAACCCAAAAAAGGCTGCAGTGAAAAAAGAATAGAAATCACCCGACACTCAACTCCGAAGCCAAAAGATTCAGCTGGATAACTATATCCACGAGGATTACTGACAAATAAGAAGAGCCACTACCTTATGCCGGCAGATTTTTAAGATGAACACAATTTAACAAACCATTAAATTGTCGCTTTAGTCCAAAACATCCGTAATTCCGTACAAATCTAACGGCAGTAAATGGACATAGATGCTTTCTGTGGATGCCGACCATTAGGCAACCGACCACAGTCTCGATAATCTTCTCTTTCTCTTTTGTCATTTTCTACCCTCCTCTATTTCTTGTCTCCACGAAGTCTTGCCATTATTTCCTCTGCTCGTTTTCCCCCTACAGTCCGTACAAGTAGGGCGTGGATTCCCCACAAAATCAGTACTGCGATACCTCCTGTAATAGCTGCTGTAATGAATGTTGCTAACATTTTCTACCTCCTAAAAGTTTAACTTTGTTTTTTGAACCGACCACAGTAATTGTGACCTGCTTGATTGTTCTGCCTTTCGGGCTTTCTCAAGTGTTTTGTTCTCTCCAGGAATTTTTTTCTATGCTCTTCTGCCTTCCTTTCGCATTCCTTTGTAAATTCCGGGTCTGGGTCGTGGTCTTGGTAAGTCGGGTCTAATTCCAATTCTTTCCCTTCTCTCTTGCGAGCCTCCGCTTCCCTCCATGGTGCAGCGTCTTTCGAATACTTGTGCCAGAGCAGATGTGCAATATACCCTATAACGAACAGGCAAACTAAATCAAATAAGGTGATATACATTTTAGTCCTCCAAGTTTAATGTGTACTTCTCCAAAGGAGTAAAAATCGTACCATATCCTTAAAGATACTTGGTCTTTTTGCTTCTATGTCTTTATACTTTGCCATTATTATTCCAATTAATCCAAAACATCCGTAATTCCTAATAAATCTATTGGCATAAGATGTAGATAAATCTGTTCCGTGGTTTGCACAGACGAGTGTCCAAGTATCTTAGACAACTTATAGATGTTTATTCCTTTTAGTATGCAACGAGTCGCGAAGAAATGCCTCACAGCGTGACATCCAAAACAAGGGATGTTAAGTTGTTTAGCCAATTTACGGCAGAGCCAACTGGAGCCCTCACCTCCGTAGTATTTTCTACAGAACTGAACGTATTCCTCATCGGGTCTCCGTGGATATCGTTGCAAAATTTCTTTACAGATAGAATTCAGCGGTACGATGCGAGCCTTGCGTCCTTTGCCTTTTATACGGATAAATTTTAAGTCAGCAGGAATGTCGCCCCATTTCAGCGAACGAAGCTCTTCTCTTCTGAGACCCGTATTCCCAAGAAAGGCGATTATGTCGTTGTCTATCCCTTTTGTATGTTTCAAGCAAAGTTGGTATTCTTCTTCCGACAACACTCGTTGTTTCGGCGGGTCCTGTTTGATGAATGGAATAGAATGTGCAGGAGATGGAATATTGTATTTCTGTTTCCGCCACGATGCGAAGTTCCTTATGCAGATTAGATAGCAGTTAAACTGTGTCCGGCTGTATCCTTGTTGTAGCTTACCATCAAGAAAGTCCTCAATAGACTTCTGTGTAAACACTTTTCCGTTCGCTGAAATTTCACGTAATAGTTGTGAAATTACGCAGCGATACTGGATGTGAGTAGTCGGCGAAAAACTCCTCACACAAAACGATAGCCATTCTTCAATTTGATGTTTTAATTCCTCCATTTTTCACTCCTCTCTCGATTATCGGCCAAAAAACCTCGTGACTTTTGCTTATCGGCCTAACAATTTTTAGTATTGAATTATATCGCCACGTTAGAAATTTTCTCTTTTGGTTAATATTATTGCTTGAGATGTAATTTCTAACGGGGTAAACTTCTGGTTATGCTAAAGCTTATCCCGAACATATTGACTTTTGGCCGGCTCGTTTTGACCATTGTCTTTCTGGTTATGATTCTCTATTCACCCCATGTAGCTAAAAAGGCGATGTTTCTGGATATTGCATTTGTTCTGTTTGTAGTTGCCGGCCTGACTGATATCGTTGACGGTATAGCAGCTCGCAGGTTCAACGTTACCAGCAAATTCGGCCGAATGGTTGACCCGCTGGCGGACAAAGTTCTGGTCTGCGGCACTTTTATTTGCTTTGCAATAATCGGTGAGCCGAAGCTTTTTGCCCTTGGCCCAGTGACGCTGGCGGTTATTCAGTGGTCGGTAGCGGGTATTTTAATTGCAAGAGAAGCTTATGTAACGGTATTGCGCCATATTGCGGAGGCCCGCGGCGTCAACTTTGCCGCAACCATATCCGGCAAGGTCAAAATGTTTCTGCAGTCCTTTGCCATCGGCACGGTGGTTATTAAAATGGCTCACGCCCAGACGGCAACGTGGGGATATTGGTTCACAACGGTAACGTTCATGATTATGCTGGCAGCTACAGTTATTTCAGGTCTGCGTGCAACTCAGCGAAGCTCCTGGAAGCAGGCAGCAACGCCTTCGGATACTTGATTATCAACCGGCTTTATGCTGAGCATCATCAATATTACGAGGAGAGAAAAATGAAATATCAATCGCAATACATTATGAAGGTGCTGGTTCTCTTTGGTGTGTTTTGTGTGATAGCAAGTGTAGTCTCAGCGGCAGCGGGACCCGGAGCCGAGGTGGTCAAGATTCGAGAGGAATTTATGCCGCCCGCAGACGAAGGAAAAAACTGGAAGTTGGCCTGGAGTGATGAGTTCAACGACACGAAGATTGACAGGTCCAAATGGGAAATCCTCGGCGACTGGAAGCGGCGAGATGATTACTGGGTTAAAGAGGATTCTTATCTTGACGGCAAAGGCAATCTCATAATCCGCACAAAAAAGGACGGCGACCGTTATACCAGCGGGGCAATGCGAACCAGGAACAGATTTGAGCATAAGTTCGGCTATTGGGTCTGTCGATGTAAATTTCCCGAACAGGTGGGGCACTGGCCTGCTTTTTGGCTTCATACAGGCAGCGTGACTAAGGTAGGAAACGAAGGCAGAGACGGCACTGAAATAGATATTATGGAAAAACCCTGGCTCGAAGATAAGATAACACAGAACCTGCACTGGGACGGCTATGGTGCCGCCCACAAAAACGCAGGAGGAAAGATCAGCACGATACCGGGTATCAGCGAAGGCTTTCACACGTTCGGTTTGCACTGGAAGCCTGATGAATATGTTTTCTATGTGGATGGCAAAGAAACCTGGCGCACTAATGCAGGAGGCGTCTCACAAGTGCCCCAGTATATGAAACTCACCGAAGAAATTGGAAAGTGGGGCGGTGATATAAAAAAAGCCAAGCTGCCTGATTACTTTGTAGTCGATTATGTGCGTGTATATGACGCGGTCGAGCAAAGCGGGACAGCGGGACAGAAAGAGCTGATTCGCAGGGCAGTCAATGTAAGGCCTTCAGCACGGCAGCTTGTCTGGCAGCAGGGCGAGTTCATCTGCTTTATCCACTTTGGCGTCAATACGTTCACCGCTCGCGAATGGGGCACCGGCAAGGAGGACCCGAAAATCTTCAACCCCGAGAAGCTGGATACCGACCAGTGGTGCCGGATGATGAAGGCGGCGGGGATGACCCAGGCGATTCTGACGGTCAAGCACCACGATGGGTTCTGCCTGTGGCAGACGCGATATACTACGCACTCGGTGGCCTCGAGCCGGTGGCGCGACGGCAAGGGTGACGTGCTGCGTGACCTGGTCGATTCGTGCAGGAAGTACGGGCTGAAGGTCGGCGTGTATCTATCCCCTGCTGATTTGTATCAAATCGAAAACCCGGACGGTTTGTACGGCAATCTAAGCGAATACTCTGAGCGGGTAATACCTCGGCCGGTGCCGGACCGTCCGTTTCGAGACAAGCGAACCTTCAAATACATCGTGGACGATTATAATGAGTATTTCCTGAACCAGCTGTTCGAGCTGCTGACCGAGTACGGCCCTATCCACGAGGTCTGGTTTGACGGCGCACACCCCAAACGCAAGGGCGGACAGAAATACACCTATGCGCAGTGGTATGAGATGATAAGGGAGCTGGCGCCGGAGGCGGTGATATTCGGTAAAGGGCCCGACTTGCGGTGGTGCGGTAATGAGGCCGGCGATACAAGAGCTGCTGAGTGGAGCGTTATCCCCATAAGTGCACCTGTGGACAAATTTGATTGGCCGGATATGACGGACCAGGACCTGGGAAGCCTTAGCAAACTCCAGGAGAGCCTCAGTCGCGGCGGATACCTGCACTGGTATCCTGCTGAGACCGATACATCAATACGACGTGGCTGGTTCTGGCGAGATGAAAAACAGCAAGTCAAGACAACCGAGCATATCCTTGATATCTGGTATCGCTCCGTCGGGGGCAATACCGTGCTTCTGCTGAACGTCCCGCCTAATCGTGATGGTCTGTTTGCCGAGCGCGACAGCAAGGTACTAACGGAAGTTGGACAAATCCTTCGCGAAACGTTCAAGACCAACTTAGCCGAGGGTGCAACTGCAACCGCCTCAGCCGGCCGGGGACCGGGCTTCGAGGCAGCCAACTCGCTCGACGGTGACACAACGACGTGCTGGATGCCGCCCGATTGGACTACGCAGGCCGAGCTGGTGGTCACTCTGGATAACCCAAAAACTTTCAACTGTGTGATATTCCAGGAACAAATCCGCGACTTCGGCCAGCGAATTGCTGAGTTCGCTGTTGATGCCCATATCGATGGCAAATGGCAGCAAGTAGCCGAGGGTCAGACGGTCGGCTACAAACGAATTTGTCGAACGGCGAGCGTTACTGCGGACAAGGTGCGAATCAGGATATTAAAGTCCCGTGTTTGCCCGACCATTTCCAACTTCGCCCTATTCTATGCCCCGCCGATTCCGACGATTATCCGTAACTAATGCTCTATTACAATTAGTTTGATGGGTGGCAGCCTCAAGCTCGTCCCGAAATTTCGGGACTCGCTTGGGGATGGTTCGGGGTCAGCGGTAGCAAGCCATCCCCAAGCTGCGCTTGAGGCTGCCACTCTTCCAAATTATCAAAGCAAATTTGAAAGACTATTCGTGCGAGTCAATAAATTCGTCCGTAATTTGATGGGGATTAAAATCTATTTCGTCGAAAATTTCCGTTTCCAGGCTATAGATTAACGGGTCAACCTTAGCTGTGACAATCTTACTTTGAGCTTCCGTCTTATAAAAGAAAACATTTCTTTTATGGGCTTCAGTCAATCTTTCTTCCAACGGCACAATCTCATCGTGCATAACCCTCATGTCTGCATAAAAGACCAATTTTTCTTCCCACGTATTCGGCTTTTCCTTTTCATTCAGCATGCCTATATACCTGTGTTTTTTTATGGTTAAAGCGAGTGCGGGATACTTGTCTTTTAAAATGTCGTAAGCGGCATACTCATGAGGGACTCCTTCATATTTTTCCCGCAATTGCTGCCATTTTGCTTTATCTTCGGCTGTCACGGGCTGTTCGAACCTGCTGTAATCTAATTCCTTAATATTGCAAATCCTTACAATATCGTGCAGCAGACAGGCCCTGTCCACAAGGTTGACATCCAGCTTTATTCCTTTTTCTTTTAATCTTTGAGCCAGAAAAACGGCTAATTTGGCCACGGTTAAACTGTGTTTGACGATATGCGGCGGAACGTGATGCTCTTCTATTATGGCCAAACACTCTTTACGTGTTGGAAGACTGGATTTTTTCATTTATTGCTCTGTATAAAACCATTATAAAAGTCATTGCGAGGCCCCCTTCGGCTGCGCTCAGGGTAAACTCCTCGCCGTGGCAATCTCTTGCTTGATAGGCAGAAAAAGTCGTCGTTATGTTTGAGATTGCTTCGCTCCGCTCGCAATGACAGTTGCTGGTCTGATGTTTTCTACAAAGCATCATTTATCATTTCAGCGACTTTTTTCCCCGATTTGAGCATTCCGCCGAAGATAGGCCCCATTCTCGGCAGGTTATAGACAGCACACACAGACATGCCGGTAATGTAAAGTCCCGGATAGACTTCGCCGGTTTTCTCCACGACGCCGGCTTCCGAGGTCTCGACATCCATAAAACCATCCCTTATCTTGTTCGGAAAAAGCTCCGGCTTTCTTTCTTTGAGCATCGCAACTAATTCAGCAGGGTGTCCCGTTGCGTCCACGAGGAACTTAGAGCGGATGCAAAACGGGTCAACATGCAGACGACCAAGCTTGATGGCTGTGTTGTTGACTACTACTCCTTCGACAGTGTCCTTTTTTACAATGATATCTTCAGCTTCGATTAGATTGAATATCTCGGCCCCCGCCTTTTTCGCTTTATAGGCCAGGGCCGCGGCGAACTCGATCGCGTCGGTAATGTACAGGATGCCTTTAGGCATATAAAGTGATTTTTGCTTTTTTGCAGTTATGCCGAATTCGTCTAAAATATCGTTGTCTTCGACTGCGATGACGTTATAGCCTGCGGCACCGCCCCAGATTCCGCCGCCAATTGAAAGCCGTTTTTCGAGAATGGCGGTTTTAATTCCTGCTTTAGCTAAATAATAACCGGCGGCCAGGCCCGCAGGACCTGCACCGACTATGACAACATCATTTTCGAGATGCTCTAACAATCTTCTGTTATATTCTTCTATAATCGCCCTGGAAATATCTGTTTCTATCACTTTTTTACCTTTCTTAACCACGGATTACGCGGATTACACAGATTCTATTTACTGTGAAAAAACAAAAAGCACTGCCGAAATCCGCCACGGCGGACAAGAAGGAGTGCTTCAAATCTATTTTGCCTTCCTTCGCGGGCATTATCCCGAGCAGGTTCATAGGGTCAGTTCTCAGCTTGAGCCGAGCCGAACGCTCAGCCTTTTGCTCCCCTGGCTTATTAAGATTTTCCTGGAAAGATTGTAATGCCGCTCGGCAGCGACTACAAGAATTTTTTACTGTTTTGCTAATAAACATTTCTTCGTTACTCGACGGCAAGAATACAAATTGGCTTTGATTGGGTTTGTTTTCACCAAGTGTCCAATTGTGTTTATTTTCATAATCAATTTGTGAAAAGATACTTACGCTCATTTTGGGCCTTTAACGAAATTGGGTTTGTTTATTCGGATTGAAAAATCAGCTTTTTTTCTGTAATCCCTTGTTATAAGAGAGTTTACATTCATTTGGGCTTTTCGGAGATTGGGTTTGTTTGGGTTTGAATTGGGTTTGTTTTCACCAAGTGTCCAATTGCGTTTAATTTCATAAGCTGTTTGTGAATAAATACTTAGATTCATTTGCAATCCGCCTACGGCGGACAAGATTGGGTTTGTTTTGCATAAAAAGGGCTGATTTGTAGAGGGTTCTCGACAGATGTAGAGGTGCGAGAGAGTGAAGAGTGAGCTAAAGTGCCTAAAGTGAGCTAAAGTTGGATTCTCGATGCTCATGATTGGTAATGGCCTCATAGCAGGACTTGTAAATAAATTATCTTCCATTTTTGGCTGCTTTTTGCCAGAGGCGAAAAAAGCAGCCCCCGGCAGAAAAGCAAGTAAGCACACACTGGGGGTAAACTCAGGGAGTAAAAAAACACTCCCTTTATAATTAGAGCTACCTGCACTTTTGATGCGAAAAAAGTCCTCGGATATCGGTTCGGGATTCTCGTAACTCGATGTCAATAAGGCAGTTAAAAAAATTTTGAAAAATTTGATTTTTGCTCGAAGGTATCAGCGTTTTTGATTGAAAAAACGTGGATATTTTACCTATTTTAACGCCTGCTGGCGGTTTATGTTAGCCTGCTGGCCCCTAAGAGACAGGCCCCTAAGGGACAAGCTAACATAGGCGTATTATAACATAATTTCAAACAAAAGTCAAAAGGAAATCCCCGACAGAAAAGCAAGTAAGCTAACATCGAGGATAAACTCCAAGCCAAAAAAGCACTTTTTTTGCTTTATTCCATGAGATGATTTCCTTCTATCTCACTGGGTTCGCCACCTGTGGGCGGGGCCATATTTCCCACCACTTTTACTGAATTTTCTCAATAGATTAAAATGTCCAGCCTCTTTCCTCTATTAGATCCGCAAGCCTTATGTGCTCTATCCCATATTTTCTGCACAGGTCGGGAATCTTTGGGCGACCTTGGTCGCCATGCTCTCCCTCGTGAGATATGACGACGGCTGATCTCTGTTTCGCAAGAGCAACAACAAAGGGATCAGCCTTGAGGTCCTTCCCGAGAAACCTCAGATTCCTTTGTTTCATGGTTTTCGAGAGATCCGCAAGCACCAATTTAAGTTCATTTTGAAATTCCTCGTCCAATTCAATGAACATGTCATCGTGGTCTACCGCCCAATCCTTCAGTTCCAGCGGATGTTTTATCTCTTGACGAACATCTTCTGGAGATATTAGCTCCCCCGATTCGATTAGATCTTCGATGCGCTCCCAAAATGAAGGAAACGATGCCGGACGGTAATTTTCCGTCCATGCATCTATAATTGCCGAACTGTCTATGCAGTAGACTTGTGCCATGATACGAAAAGTGCCGTCTCAACATCACGCAGGCGATCTGCACCAGCGCCAAGGATGTCCGCAGCCCTAAATGAAGTTATCCTTCTGTTTCTCAAAGCCCGGAGAACGAGCGCAGGAAAAAGTCGCCCGTTTCTTATGATCACACGTGTCGGAGTTGATATCTTAGGCTTTCCGCCTGTCTCACGTCCCGGAAATAGATCGTTTCTTTCATTTCGCCACCTTTGGTAGAAAGCCCGCGAGGTCTTTCTGAGGATTAGCAGGCGTCGAAGTATCACTTCCCAGCTTACCCAAAACTTCTTCGAAAGCACCTCCAACTCATCATCGCTCCAGTCTTCATGTCTCCCATGATTTTGAACAACATCTGTTCGCAGCAGTGCGTCCGCCGGTACAAGAGTCGAACCTGCGACCCGGTTGCAGAAGACTTCTGTTCGGTCAGTGTGTGACGTGGCCCTAAAAGGATTGTGCAAGTCACATATTCCGCCATCGGCCAGCAGAATATGGGTCAATTCGTGAATAAGGGTGAAACATCTTGCTGTGGGATGATCCTTGCTGTTGATAACGATTACAGGATATGGCTGCTCGGCTATTGAGAAACCACGTGCTTCTTTCGGATCGACGATAAGATTGTGAAGGATGCCAGTTTGAAATACGAGGGCTCCTTCTTGTTCAACCGCCTGCCGCCAGGCATTGAATGCATCGTACTTTGTTCTCCATTGCATTTGTTGAGTAGTTGATATACCGAGCATTTTGCGTATCTTGAGCGCAATCTTGTCTGGGTCGCTAGCAAGGCTGAAGCGGTCATGAATAATGGTTGGTTCTTCGTCCAGGTCGGCTATCATTTCGAGGGCTTCCTCTCTCCTGTCCCATGCGAGCCTGATCTCGAATCGAAGAGCGGAAGACATCTCCTCCTGAAACTCATCTGGGATTTTCCGGAAATCCTTGATGCTCTCTGGATCTTCCGGGAGTTCTGGGAGAAAAAAAAGGCCGATGGGGCGCATATATGTCTTTGCAAGCTTCCGCAGTTGCTTTATTGTTGGGTAGGAACCGCCCTCCTCTTCCCACTCTTCGATTCGCGCGGGCGTAGTGCCTGCCCTTTTTGCCGCAGTTGCAACATCAATTCCTGAACTTTTCCTCGCCCAGTGAAGAATACTTCTGTCAATTTCTACGTTTGGAGACCGACTCATAGTCATTCCGATTTAAGAAGAACTACCAAATATACTACTACTCTCACAGATACAATATTAGTAAGGTATTTGATGCGATTTGTAAAGAGGCATTCATAAAACTAAGACACTCACACATTAAATCTACGCCACACCGCATTATCAAAAAACAAACCCACCAAACAATTTCGTATCCCGTATCTCCCTTCGGCTGCGCTCAGGGCAACCACATGGGGTTGCCCCTACTACAAGAATTTTTTTGCGATTTTACCAACAAACATTCAAGCGATTCATTGACCCCATTAGAGTAAAAGACACTCTAAGCAATGGGGGAAGGCCCCATTAGAGTAAACCCACGATGAGCAAATTCGGGGGTGGGCGACACTCTAAGCAATGGGGCAAGCACCGAGATTGATTATTTTGTGTTGAGATTGACAACGTTAAGGGATAAGACTATTATACAAACGTTAAAATGAAAGCTTAGAAGGACGGCATAAGTTATGGCAAATAAAGGATTTACACATCTTCATCTGCACAGTCAGTATTCATTGCTGGATGGGGCCATAGCGTTCGATAAACTATTCAAACGCTGTAATAAACTCAATATGGACTCTGTAGCGGTTACCGACCACGGCAATATGTTCGGGGTCGTCGAGTTCTATACAAAAGCAATCGCCGCACACGTTAAGCCAATCCTCGGCATCGAGGCTTATGTTGCGCCTCGCAGCAGGTTCGACAGGACAAAAACCAGCATAACAGACGCTGCATATCATCTGGTACTTTTAGCTGAAAACAATGTCGGCTATCACAATCTGCTGAAGCTGGCGAGCATCGGCTTTACCGAAGGATTTTATTATCGCCCAAGGATTGACAAGGAAATCCTGACCGAACTTAACGAGGGCCTTATATGCACATCGGCCTGCCTGAAAGGTGAAATCCCAGCCGAACTTGTTAGGGGAAACGAAAAGGCAGCGTCCTTAGCGGCGGAAAGTTTTCTGAAGATTTTCGGGCCGGAGAGGTTTTTCGTCGAGATACAACAACACGAAGGAGACAACCCGAATATCGATGAGGGACTGATAGACCTTGCGAAAAAGATGGGCATCGGCCTGGTGGCGACAAACGATGTGCACTTTCTGGAACAAGACGACCACGAGGCCCACAATTGCCTTTGTGCCATAAGCACCGGCAAGAGGTCTGATGACCCCGACAGGATGATTTATCCGCCGGACGTCTATCTAAAAAGCCCCGACGAAATGCGGCAGCTTTTTGCCGATAATATCGAGGCCTGCGACAATACCATGGCGATTGTCGAGCGCTGCAATGTTGAGATTAACTTAAAAAAGCGGCACGCACCGCGTTTCGAGCCTCCGGATGGCTCGACTCCCGAGGAATTTCTCACTAAACGGTGCTATGAAGGGGCAGAGAAACGATATGGCGAAATTAGCGAGAAGATAAAAGAGAGGCTCGACAGGGAGCTGAATGTAATCGAATCAAAAGGCTTTGCCAGCTATTTTCTTATCGTCTGGGATTTTTGCAAGTATGCACATGAAAATAATATCCCCATAGGCGCAAGGGGGAGCGGCGTAGGTACGGTAGTCGGATACTGCCTCGGATTGTGCGACGTTGACCCCATTCGGTACGACCTGCTATTCGAGCGATTTATGGACCCGCATCGTAACGAGATGCCCGATATCGATATCGATATTTGTCAGGCACACCGAGCGAAAATCATCGACTACGTCCGCCAAAAATACGGCCACGTTGCACAGATAATAACCTTCGGGACAATGAAGGCCCGTGCGGTTATCCGTGACATCTGCAGAGTGCTCGGCGTTCCGTTAATTGAAGCCGATAGATTGGCAAAGCTTGTGCCGTTCTCGCTCGATATGACGCTCGATAAGGCGCTGAAAACCGAGCCCGAATTAAAACAGGCCTACGACCAAAATGAGCTGACAAGAAAAGTAATTGACATCGGCAAAAGGCTCGAAGGTCTTGCGCGCCACGCATCGGTCCACGCAGCCGGTGTTGTAATTGCTGATGAGCCGTTGACCAACTTTGTACCCTTGTATAAGGCGCCCAGCTCCGACGACATCATTACCCAGTTCGAAGGGCCGATGGTCGAGAAGGTCGGCCTGTTGAAAATGGACTTTTTAGGTCTGAAGACCCTCAGCGTAATAGAGCGGGCATGCCAGCTGGTCAAAGAAATCCACGGTGTTGACATCGACCTGGAAAAACTTGACCTTACCGACCCGAAGGTTTTTGAGCTGTTTTCGGCCGGCAAAACAAAAGGGATTTTCCAGTTTGAGTCCGGGGGTATGCAGGACCTGCTGATGAAGATGAAGCCGGACCGGATAGAAGACCTGATAGCCGCCAATGCTCTCTATCGGCCGGGACCTATGATACTGATTCCGGATTACATTGACCGAAAGCACGGCGCCAAATGGAGCCTGCCGCATCCGATTATGACAGAGGTCCTCGAAGAAACTTACGGCATTATGATATATCAGGAACAGGTAATGCGGATTTGTAATCGGCTCGGCGATATTCCACTGCGAGAGGCATATACCCTCATCAAGGCAATAAGCAAAAAGAAGGCCAGAACTATCGCCAAGGAGCGGGAAAGATTTATAGCAGGCTGTGTCGATAAAGGGCTGACACAACAGCAGGCCGAGCAAATTTTCGAGCTTATCGAACGGTTTGCCGGCTATGGCTTCAACAAAAGCCACTCGACCCGCTACGCCTTTATCGCATATCAAACCGCCTATCTGAAGGCCCATTGGCCCGTTGAGTTTATGGCTGCCCTTTTGACTTACGAAATGGACAACACGGATAAGGTCGTCGATTATATCGCCGAGTGCGACCGGATGGGTATCGAAGTCCTGGCGCCTGACATCAACGAAAGCGGTGTTGATTTTACGCCGCTCTATAAACAGAAGACAGAAGACGGAGAACAGAAGACAGAGCCCCGAACGTTAGAGGGGGGTAAAAAAGATGGACGGCATACGAACAGTGGCGTTGTACGTTTCGGCCTGGCCGCCGTCAAAGGTGTTGGCGAAAAGGCGGTCGAACAAATCATTGCTGCTCGCCAAGAAGTCGGCAGGTTCGAGAGTCTGTTCCATTTCTGTGAAAATGTGGATTTAAGAGCCGCAAATAAGCAGGTTCTCGAGGCCCTTATCAAAGCCGGCGCCTTCGACAGACTCGGTGGAACCCGGCCGCAGATGATGGCCGGCCTTGAGAGGGCAATGGAAAATGGGGCAAGCTTACAGACCGACAAACAAAAAGGGCAAATGAGTTTCTTCGGACAGACAGGCCAGACTGATTATTCAAAAGACCACCAGCGCCTGCCTGATGTTGCACCCTGGCCCGAGCTGCAGATGTTGAGTTATGAAAAACAGGTTCTCGGCTTTTATGTAACCAGTAATCCGCTTAGCCATCACGCCGAGATGATAAATATCTATTCCACACACAACAGCTCCCAATTGGCCGACGCGCCCCAGGACAAACAAATTATAATCGGCGGAATGGTAACAAAGATACGATACAACCTGACAAAGACAGGCCGAAACGCCGGGGCAAAAATGGCGGTCTTTGCGCTCGAAGACCTGCAGGGACAGGTCGATGTGGTAATGTTCCCGGATGTGCTGAACACATTCAATAATGTATTGGTCGCTGATACGGTCGTTTTCGTAAAGGGAAAGCTCGACTACAGAAGGGAAAGACCGAATATATTAGCTGTTGAGCTGATAACTCTGGACGAGGTCAGAGAAAAGTTAGCCGCCAAAGTCAGAATCCGACTGGATGCCAGAGACGTTACAAAAGAGAAGGTGGCTATGATAAAGAGCATCTGCCAGCGCCATAAGGGCAGAAGCCCCGTTTACGTCGCGGTAAGGACCGACAAAGGCAGGGTCTATGCCGCCGCTGACAGGGAATTGTCCGTCAATCCCGACCTTGATTTCTGCCGAAAGATGAGGCAACTGGTCGGCGAAGATAATTTCCAATTAGCTAATAATATGTGATGTCGTTATTCCTAATGATTGAGCGTTTTGTCATTCCTGTGAAAACAGGAATCCAGATTTTTGCCATCCTGAGCGGAGCAAAAGATTTATTTCAAAGCTCAATAAATGAATGAAATAAAAGAGACAATAGCAATCCTCAGAGCCCGCTGGCCCGAAGTAACCTTTATCATTGGTCTTTCCGTTTTGTCTTTATTTGTTAACAAGTTGCATCTAATAGCCGCCACCAGATCAACCATGTTTGAGTCACTGCTCGGTCTCGGTTATTTGTTACTACTTTTTATAATTAATGTGATGAATCTACTGCTTACAATTGGTTTCCAGAAGACTATTCACCTTACAGGTAAGCAACGAAAGTCTCCAATGGTTTTGTTGCGAACCGGTCGGCATTTCCTGGGCCGGATGGTCAAAGTGGGTCTGATATTGATACCCATATACTTTCTCCTGATATGGCTGACGTTTTTAATTGTAAAAAAGGCTACATTCATAGACACAAATTTTTTTAAAACCGCCCAATCATCCCCCTTCTTATACCAGCTTTGTTTTGCTGTTCCAGGCTTCATTTTAATCAAACCGATGTTACTCATGCCTACGTTGATAATCGTTCTGGATTGTCAAGTTTTCCAAAGTTTCAAGTTCCTAAAAAAAATCAAGCTTTTCGACGCAAAGGAGCTATTAGCGCTTTTTTTGATTACAACAATATCGACTTTTTCTTGGGCAATACTACCGAAGCTCAACGAACCTATAAGTACATGGCAGTTTGCCTTGATAATTTTCTTCTCAACTTTAACGCGCTTTCTCGGCCTAATGGTAGCCGTCACTGCGATAAGATTTGTAAGCTCCCTTAATTTAGAGTATGATAGTATTACGAAAGATTTAAATTCGGAAAACTTACTTAAACCTTCAGTAGAAGATTAGATGAATACAGTTTCGAAAGACAAATTTTCAGGCAAGTTTATTGTACTTGACGGGCCGGACGGCTGCGGAAAGACGGTCCAATTAGAGTTGCTCTCCACATACCTCAAGAACGAGGGCGTACCGGTTGTCCAAACTAACGACCCCGGGGGTACCAAAATCGGGAACCAAATTAGCCGTCTTCTCAAATACGATGCCCAAGGCGCTATGGATGTCCAGACAGAGATTATGCTGTTCATGGCATCCCGAGCCCAACTTGTTGCGGAAATAATCAAACCAGCTTTAGAAACAGGTAAGACCATTTTGTGTGACAGATACATATCATCCACGTGTGCTTACCAAGGCAGCAGCGGATATCCTGTTGAGAAGATAATTGATCTTGGGAAACTTGCAGTAGCAGATGTCTGGCCCGATTTGACGATCATCATCGATATACCTGTTGAGGAGGGACTTGAACGTGCCGGACGGAAACCATACCAAAAAACTAAAGTGAACCACAAGGATGCGAATCAAGCTTACTTGTTTAAAAACGTTGTCGTTGACCGGTTTGATTCGAGACCTCTTGAGTACCACAGAAAGGTCAGGAAAGGTTTTCTCAAATTGGCACAGTATTACCCTGGAATTGTGAAAATAGTAGATGGTAGCCAAGGTGATATTGAAACAGTTCATAAGAAGATATTGCAGCTTATCTCTGAGGTGAGTTTTACATAAATGTCATTCAAAGAAATTTTTTGTCAGGACAAAGCAATAGATATTTTGCAAAGGGCCTTTGCCTCGGGCAAATGGGCGCATGCGTATCTTTTTGCAGGCCCTGAAGGCGTGGGTAAATTCAAAACCGCCTGCGAATGGGCCAAGCTGCTCCTGTGCCAAAATCCCATTATAGAAAATGACTTTGCCGATAGTTGCGGTTCGTGCCGAGCCTGCCGGCTCTTCGAAGCCGGCTCACATCCGGACTTCAATCACATCTATAAGGAATTGCTCGAATTCACCAAAGACAACAAAGACAAAAAAACACCTGTGGATTTAGCGATAGATGTCATTCGAGAGTTCCTAATTGAAAAAGTCTCGACCAGGCCGACTCTTTCGAAAAGAAAAGTCTTTGTCCTCAGCGAGGCTGAAAGGCTAAACGATTCTTCCCAGAATTGTCTTTTAAAAGTCCTGGAAGAGCCGCCCGAATACTGCTCCATTATCCTGCTTTGCACACGCCTGGATAAACTTCTGCCCACAACAAAATCAAGGTCTCAGATAATCCGGTTCGGCACTATAAATGAAGAGCAGATAATCAAAGAATTGCAACAGGCAGGGCTGGAAGAAAAGAAGGCGTTATACTTCGCTCGTCTGGCTCAGGGCAGTTTGGGGACGGCACAAAATTGGGCCAAACTTGAACTGGCCGAAGCAGACCTTTACGAAACAAAAAAAGAGATGGTAATCTCCCTGGCCGACTATGAAATCACCGATGCTCTGAGCCTGGCTGAGAAATTCCTGAATAAGAGCAAAAAAATAGCCGACGTCTGGACGAACCTTAACAAGGCCACCAGTAAAACCGACATCAATCGAAGAGCGGCAAAGACCCTTGTCCGAATTATAATATCAGCCCTTTATGATGCGATGAATCTAAATGTATCACCGACGAAAGAGGCTATCAATTTCGACCAAAAAGAGCAGATAAAAAAGTTGGCCGGCCGGTTCGATGCCGAGCTCTCGGCGGAAAAAATCTCCGACTGCTACAAGGTGCTGCAATGGATCGAGTCCAGCGTCAATGAAAAGCTTATTTTCGAGAAGCTATTGTTAAATCTCGCCGAGTCTGATAGAATAAGGGTTTAGTGTTAGTACTTTGTCACAGTTCAATTGAGGGCTTGTCAATCCTGCGTAAGGTTGTCACCCCTGCGAAAGCAGGGGGCAGGAATCCGGAACTGACACAATGGATTCTGCATTAAGTGTGGAATGACAACTACTCAAATCATGTGTGGCAGACCATTAGCACAGCTTAGCGATAGTATCAATCGGAGTAATCTGGATGTCAAAAACTTTAGAAACAAGGCCGAGACAGGCAAAACATAAAAAGTATATGCTGGTTAGCTACGGTCGGATGAACACGCTCGGCTTCTTCGAGCACCGCGAAACCAAAATATCCAAAATCAAACCCCGCGTCGTGATAAAAACCGAAAGAGGTCTTGAATTAGGTTATCTCGTGGGCCAGCTCACCGCCTACAGGGGCGGTCAGTTTAAATTAAGCGAGGAGCAAATACAGGAGTATTTCGAGAACAGCGATATTGATTTCTCCCCCGGCAAGGCCGGCAAATTCATTCGTTACGCAACCACTGCCGATATAAGCGAAGAACGGCATTTGCGAAAAATCGCAAAAGAAGAGATGGAATACTGCAGGCATTTCGTCAAAGAGATGAACCTGCCGATGAAAATAGTCGAGGTGGAGCACGTATTCGGCGGGGAACGCATCATCTTCTACTTTATGTCCGATGGACGAGTGGATTTTCGCGATCTGGTAAAAAAAGTTGCCCAGGAATACCAGACAAGAATCGAAATGCGTCAAATCGGCTCGCGCGATGAGGCTAAACTGCTCGGCGACGTGGAAAGCTGCGGACAACAATGCTGCTGCCAAAGATTTCTTAAACTTTTAAAGCCGGTCAATATGCGAATGGCCAAGATGCAAAAGGCAACTCTCGACCCGGCCAAAATCTCCGGGTATTGCGGCAGATTGAAGTGCTGCCTGCGGTATGAAGACGAAACTTACACCGAGCTTAAAAAACAACTGCCAAAAAAGAACACCAAAGTAAAGACCAAACACGGCCAGGGCAAAGTCGTAGATACCCAGATATTGACGCAGCTTGTTGTGGTCGAATACGAAAGTGGAGAAAAGGTCGCTGTCCCCCTCGATGAGATTGAGATAATTCCTGCCTCTAAAACAACAAAAGAAGAACAAGACAATACCCCAAAAAACAACAAGCAAAACAACCCGGAGACTAAGGAGCAATAATCGTCAAGGAAGAAATATGCCTCGCAAAATCGTCGTAACATACGCTCTGCCTTATGCCAACGGCCCTATACATATAGGGCATTTGGTAGGGTATCTCCAGACCGATATCTGGGTGCGTTTCCAGAAGGCCTGCGGCAACGAGTGCCTCTATTTTTGTGCTGATGACACTCACGGCACGCCCGTTATGATAAGTGCCCGGGCTGCCGGTATAAGTCCGGAGCAGCTAATCGGGCAGATGCACAAAGAGCACAAAGCCGATTTTGACGGCTTTCACATCGAATTCGACAATTATTACTCGACCCACTCACCTGAAAATAAATACTTCAGCGAGCTTATTTTCGCTCGTTTGAAGGATGCCGGCTCGATAGTTATCCGGGAAGTGGAGCAGACCTATTGCGAAAACTGCAAGATGTCGCTGCCGGACAGATTCGTTCGCGGCACCTGTCCGCGCTGCAAAGCCGAAGACCAGTACGGCGATTCCTGTGAGATCTGCGGCACAACGTATCAGCCGGCCGACCTGATAAATCCTTATTGTGCAACCTGCCGGGTAAAACCTGCTCTGCAGAGGTCCCAACACTATTTTTTCAGGCTCGCCGATTACGAACGGCAGCTCAAAGACCTTATCGCCGGCGGACATACACAGAAATCCGTAGCTAACAAGCTCGATGAATGGTTCAGAGCCGGTTTGAAGGACTGGGACATATCCCGTGATGGACCATATTTCGGGTTTAAAATACCCGGAGAAGAAAACAAATTCTTCTATGTCTGGCTGGATGCGCCTATCGGATATATGGCTTCAGCCAAAAACTACTGTGATAATAACAACATCGATTTTGATAAAGTCTGGCCGGGCACGAGCGACGAGCGACGAGCGACGACATATGAGCTTTACCATTTCATCGGCAAGGATATTATGTATTTTCATGCATTATTTTTCCCGGCAATGCTGATAGGATCCGGATTTCGAACCGCCGACAAGCTCTTTGTCCACGGCTTTTTGACAGTAAACGGCGTAAAAATGAGCAAATCCCGCGGGACTTTTATCAGGGCCGGTACTTATATTAAGCACCTCAATCCCGAATACCTGCGGTACTACTACGCAAGCAAGCTGACCGACGGCATTGAAGATATAGATTTAAGCTTTGAAGATTTCACGAACAAGATCAATTCCGATTTAGTCGGCAAATTTGCAAACCTGGCTTCCCGCTCAGGCCCAATGCTTACGAAAATATTTGACGGTCAACTTGGCCAATTGGACGACCGGGGCATTGAGTTAATCAATAAGCTCACCGCTGCAAAAGACCGGATTATAGAAAACTATGAGAACCTTAAATTTGCTGCCGCTGTCCGAATAATTACAGCCCTGGCCGACGAGGCAAACCGATATGTCGAACAGAATCAGCCGTGGGTAACGATAAAAACAGATTTGGAAAAAACGCGAACGACCTTAACTGCTGTAATAAATGCCGTCCGCATTTTAACGATTTATCTCAAACCCATCCTGCCCAAATACGCTGAGAAAGTCGAAAAATTTCTTAATGTGGATAAATTAAGTTTTGAAGACCTCGAGACGGTGCTGGTAAATCATAAGATAAACGATTTTAAACGATTAGTTGAAAGAATTGATGAAGAACAGGTGAATGCGATGATAGAAGAAAGTAAGGAGACTCAAAGTCCTCAGCCGACGGCAGCAGAACCCGCCGAGCCGTTCAAGCCGGAATGCACGATTGAAGATTTCGCGAAGATTGATATGCGAATCGCAAAAGTTATTAAGGCAGAGGCGGTCGAAGGTGCCGATAAGCTGCTGCGTCTGGTTCTGGATGTAGGTGGTCCGGAAAAGAGCGTTCTTGCCGCCATAGCCAAGGCCTATAAGCCGGATGAGCTGACCGGCAAAATCGTAATCTATCTGGCCAATCTTAAACCCAGACAGATGAGGTTCGGCCTGTCCGAAGGTATGATTCTGGCAGTGGGCACCGGCGGAAAAGACATCTTTATGCTATCAGCCGACACCGGGGCAAGACCCGGACAAAAAGTACTTTAGTTCCCTATCACACGTAAAATGATGAACTGCCATTCCGAGCGCAGCGAAGAATCTCTTATTTATGCCGGCCAGATGCTTTGCTCAGCATGACAATAAGAGCGAACATTCATTTTGTTAGAAGCTTGCTCTGTTGAGAACCTTTACAAAATGTCATTGCGAGGCCCGGAGGGCCGTGGCAATCTCTTGCGCTACGGGCAGAAAAAGTCATCGTTGTCTTTGAGATTGCTTCGCTTCGCTCGCAATGACTTGCTCGGCTCTTATGTTTTCAAAAGAGCATTAGAAGCTTTTATAAATATTCGACATCAATCGTATGTGGCAATTTCCCTAAAGGGCAGTTGGTGCATCTGGCCTTTGGCCTGCAGAATTCTTTACCAACTCTTACCAGTAACGCATGGTACTCATTGAAAAGCTGTGTATCCTGCGGCAGAGACGACTCAAACAATTCTCGTAACTGTTCGTAATCAGCGTCCGGCCCGATCAATCCGTGCCGGAAAACAATTCGGGCGGTGTAGGCGTCCACGACGAAAATAGGCCTGTCAAAGGCATAAAGTAAAATCGAATCGGCGGTTTCGCGGCCGACGCCCTTTATCGCCAAAAGCTCGGCCCTTAGCTGGTCGGTATCAATGCTTTCAAGGTTCGTCAACTCGCCGTCGTAATTGTCAAAGAGCCAGTTTATGAAGTTTTTGAGCCGCTTGGCTTTTATATTATAATAGCCGGCCGGGCGGATAAGCTCCGCGAGCTGTGCGAGGTCAAGATGATGGAGTTTTTCCGGTCTCAGGCAGTCGGCGGATTTTAGATTTGTTATTGCTTTTTCGACATTGGCCCAATTCGTATTCTGGGTGAGTATCGCACCTGTGATTATCTCGAACCGGGTTTCGCCAGGCCACCAGTGCTGAGGGCCGAACGCATCATAAAGCAATCGATAAATCTCAGTTAATGCCTCAGAGGTCATTATCCAGTACCAATTTTTTCAAAAGCACCACTTTCTTTGAAAGAACTGGTGCCTGAGAACCATTTTTGGAACGGCTTTATTTGCTGCTGTTTCAGGTCAAAACTGTAAACCAAATAATCATTATCAGCGGCGCAATCGATAAAGTTATTATTACTCAGGATGGTCCGCATCTGCTCGTTCTTCGGGCCTTTGTTAAATCGCAGAATCACTTTATCAAAATTCTCCGTCGCGGCATAATTAAGGACTGATGTAAGCGTATAATCTTCGACGCCTTTACTCATAATTCGGCAGCTGAAAAGCAGCGTATCAATTTCGTAAACGTTACCTTTGCGGAAACCTATGCAAACTCCGACCAGGCCGTAATCCCCGAATTTATCAGAAACGCTTACCGTGAATATATCACAGTTCCGGTTCCGGCCGAAAAAGATAATCTGGCTTTTCGTGTAACGCTTGATGGATGTATTGAGCTGATTTGTTCGCTGGATCAATTCGGTTACCCGGTCAACCTGGTAAGGCTGCATTTTATCTACGTTGATTTTGAATTGGCACTGCTGGAGAAATTCGTCTCTCGTTAATGTACTTTGGGCCTGTTTCCGCTGACCTTCCTGAATGTAAAACCTTGTTCTTTTTTTGCTTTCGCTCGTTATAAATTCAGGTTGAAATTCGGGCAGGTAGAGCAGTTGTTCGAAGATGTTCTGGTCATAGACTCTTACATCACCAAGCATGGCTTTCATCTGCTCTCTCTCAAACTGGCTGTCGTCGATGAAGGCGATGGAATCCAGGCCGATATTTAATTGCTGCTGCACTTCTAAGAGATTTTCCCATTTGTCCTTCCAGCTCAATTTGAAACACACGAATTCAGTCCCGGCAAGATGCTCTTTGATAAAAGCTTTTATATCGGTTTCAAGGTATGAGTCATTTTTGCTTATTACGCCGATGAGAATGCCTCTGGCGTGGAGGATGGCCAGGACATTCCAACGAAATCGTTCTCTGTCAATTCTGATTTCGAGGTTTTCTACGCCGAGGTCCCTGATAACACCTTTCCACATTGTGTCGTCAAGGTCCACTATGACACATTTAACTTTCTTGCTGCGTCGCAGCACGTAATTAATAAGGTGAGCATATTCCTGCGCCAAATGAGTAGCGGGGAAAGCGATGTGACTGTACCATGGAGCGTCCGCCTGTTTGAGGGATTGCCGAAATCCGTACATCGAACAGACGTTGGTTAAGTTGAGGAAATAAAAGCTGGGATACTTGACGGTAAGCTCTTCCATCGCGGTAACATATTTTCTCATAAACTGCTCTTCGTTGTAAAATGGCGCTGTGTGCTTGAACCGATTGAGCATATTTGTTCTAAACCAGGGAAAGAACTGCATAATGACGGGGACATTTAGCGGCGAGAGCGTTGTTATCATTAATTCACAATGGTTGATTAGCTCTTTGAGGTGCTGCTCCTGCTGTTCTTTCGAGGCGACCCAGTTCAATTGTATCTTCGTAATCGGCCCCATCATTAAGTCGTGCTGTGAAAGGATGACCACATCCGGTTTGAGGTCGAGAACCTCTTTTGCATGCTCGGATAGAAAGGTATAGGGATTCGTTTGGCCGCGGTGCTCAAAGCTGAAGAAATAATCAAAGTCAAAATATTTTTGCGGATTGGATTTTAGCTCCAGGATAATATATTCGAACTCACATCCACCAAGAAAACATAAAAACGGTTTCATATATATTACCTTTGCATCCTTAGTATTTGCTGCGCTTAACTATTGTATTTTCGGCTTATTTCAAGTAGACTCTGCAAAAATTCGGTAGTGGAAATTGACAAACAACTACAAAGGGCATGAAAAAATTAAAACATTAAAACGGCAAAAGTCATAAACAGCTTATAAAATGAAAGACAAGTATAAGTACAGCACGAGCCAGTTGTTTAATTTTGCAAAAGATTCTTATCTGGAGAGAACGTCTCGGCCGATTTATGCTATGGTCTTTCTGCTGCCGTTCATTATATTCTACGAGGTGGGCACTTTTTGCATTAATACCGACATTCTGAACCAATCGCAGATTCGTGTAGTAGCATTTGTTTGGCTGCAGAACCTGCTTGAGTCGTTAGGTTTCGGCGGTAAGTTTGCGTGGGTGGCGCCTCCACTGGCGGTTATAGTGATTTTGACAGCGCTGCAAATCACATCATCTAAACAGTGGCGTTTCTGGATTGGTGATATTTTGCCGATGACAGCCGAGTGTGTCCTGCTCGCGGTGCCGTTGATTGTCCTGACATTATTCCTGAGCAGCTCGGCTGGGCCGGATGGTAATATTAGCTGGTTTGACGATAGCGCGATACAAGCACAAGCCGAATCGCTACCGGTCTGCTCTTCGGTCGCAGGCGGTAGTTTATCGCCGCTGAGCGCCGAGGCCGGCGAAGTTGGGCCCGGTCAGTCACTACTGGCAAACATTGTTACCGGAATAGGGGCCGGGATTTACGAAGAGCTTGTTTTTCGTCTGATTTTGATATGTCTTTTGATGCTGTTATTTCAGGATGTGCTGAGGCTTACTCATATCAAAGCTATCGTACTTTCGGTCCTTATTTCGGCGGCATTGTTCAGCGCACATCATCATGTAATTTTTGTGGACGGCCAGCTCGGACAAACCGCAGCTTTTAACTGGACGGAGTTTTCCTTTCGAACAATAGCGGGTATTTATTTTGCAATCCTTTTTGCAATTCGTGGTTTCGGAGTTACAGCCGGAACTCACGCCTTTTACGATATCATTGCTACTATTATTAACGTGGTTTTTTTTCAGCAGTGAAAAATCAATCGCCAATCAAATTTTTTTTGATTTTTTCAAAAAAATATTGCTGCTGTTAGTCTTTTAGGTTGGGGAGCTTGCAACACAATCGTCCTATAAGAGCCAATATCGGCCTTATCAGTACTAATATAAGGCTTGAATATATGCACTTATTTTTGTATAATAGGGGAAAAATTGGAATCTGGTAACTGTGTCTGGATTGTTGTTGATGGAATCACCACAAATCAATGTAGCTGTTGAAGAATTGATGTTCAGCCTGTTTCAAAGACCTCTACATCCGGAGCTTTTCCAGATTTATGCCAACCGACACTTAAATACCGAAAAGTACGAGGCTATTATCTGGATTACAGGATGCACTCATGTTGTCAGCGTCTTTGCCGGTGACATCTGCCTTGCCGAGGTTGTAAGCATACCTGGCCAGATGCTCCCATCTCGAGGTTTGATTGAACGTTTTCAATTCCGTGGCCCAAGGACTCATAAATGCACTTTAAGCCGGGGTGTAAGTTATATGACCGATTTTCAGGTTGAGAAGATGAGTCCCGGTTTGTATCGGCAAAGCCATACCGACCTTGAGCGTTTCGCGCGAAATCGAGGCGTGTTTGTAAAATTCCCGGAGCTGGAAATCGGTAAGCTCCAGCCGTTCTGCTACGTTGATTTCGAGGCCCGACAAGCTGAATTGCACATTCACACTTTTGCTGCTTATCCGGACCAGGTAACAATGATTAAGACCCAATCATTGTTCGATTTTTCAACAATGTGAAAATCAGGTCCATTTAGCTGCTCTGCATCTGAACGTTTTGTTTTAAGACGTCCAATTTTCCGTGGATTTCCTCAGACATTCTGCTGTTTGGAAATTCGCTGATAATATTCTGGCCGATGTTAAGTGCGTTGGTCCACTGCTTTTCAGTAACAGCGATGGAGAATTGAACGCCGAGGTTGTGCAGCTTTGTCCGGAAGACGTCCCTGGCTGCTTCCTGCAGGGCTAATCCTTCGTTGGGGGTAAGGTAGAGGTCAAGTTCTTTTAGAATATCCAGGCTGCGGTCGGTTTCCTGGCCTGTTACGGCATCGTCCCAGGCGGCCAGGAGTATTCTTTTGCGCTCCTGCTTTTTATCAAGCAGGTTCTGTCGCATTGACTTTATCTGTTCATTATCCAGAAAGGCTTTAATCAGTCCTTCAATCTGGGCGCTTGCTCTGACCCATTGACAATTATTGAGCAGCTTTTCGATATGTGCTGTCGCCTGATTGATCCGTTCCTGGTCGGTCGCAGCATGGTATTTTTCCACCTGTGTTCTTAATTGCTCAGCCAGTTCCTCATATTCCGGACGCTTGGCAATTTCATCAATTAATTGCTGGGCGGCATCGAAATCCTGCTGCTGGAGCTTCTCGAAAACGGCCTCCCGCAGGGATTGTTTGTCTACATCTCGGAATGCAATCGCCTTTGCTATTTCGCTGACACGGGTGCTGTGATTAATTTGCGTCAGCCCCGCATGGATCTTTTCCAGAGCTCCTGTAACTTCTTCAAGCTTTGTGGAGTTGTCTCGAAGCATTTCGAGTATGTTAAATAACTTTGAGAGCATTGCCAGAAAGGCGCTGAGGAGCACCAGGCCGCCAAGCATCAATATGAGCTGACGCAGCAGGTTTGTCTCTTCTGCCCGGAAAATGTCAGTAAACGTCGTAAGTAGAACAACGATTACTAATGCAGCACAAATAATCACAATGTGCCATTTGAATCGCTGTAAGAAGCTGTCTTTCTGCGAGTCCATAACCTTCCTTTTGTGAAAAAAAAGGTTTTTTCACAACTCATCTCTAATCTATCATAATATAAAAAAAAACTGCTTTTGTCAACAATTGAAAGATAATAACTCAACAAATTATAGCTGGAGGCTAAGCAATTAGCCGTTTTTGTGAGATATTTTCAGCTTTTTCCCGCCATTTTTAGCCTTTGATTGTCAACCAATCAGCTATAATCAGCGTAGTAGTTTATATGGAGCAATATAAGTAATATTCGAAAAATAATAAGAGGGCGGCAAATATGAAAGCCATTAAATGCATGCTTGTCTTGGCGGTTGTGATGACAACTGCGGCCAACTGCCGGGCGGTGGATGAACCAACTGCGAGGGAAAAAACGAACAAACAGCTCATTGTGACGGGAAATAACAAATTTGCCCTGGAGCTTTATGCAAAGCTGTGCAGCAAAGAGGGAAATCTGTTCTTCTCGCCGTATAGTATCTCAACAGCTCTGGCGATGGCCCATGCCGGTGCGCGAGGAGTAACAGAATCGCAGATGGCCGGCGTGCTGCATTTTCCTGTTATTACAAAGCCGGACACAGAGTTGTCATCGAAGCTAATACCGGACCGACATCAATTTGCTTCGGTGTTCGCAGAGATTATAAAAGACCTGAACAACAAAGGCAAAAAAGGCGGCTACGAGCTCCGTGTCGCCAACGCTTTGTGGGGCCAGGAAGGTTATGAATTCCTTGAAGAGTTTCTGGAGCTTATAAAAAACAACTATGACGGGCGGCTCAACGAGGTTGATTTCGTAAGGGCTGCTGAGACCGCACGCAAGACCATTAACACCTGGGTGGAAAAAGAGACCAATAACAAGATTAAAAATCTCATCCAAAAAGGTATGCTGGACTCGATGACCCGGCTGGTCTTGACAAACGCTATTTACTTTAAGGGTAACTGGGCAAGGCAGTTCAAAGAAGATAGAACAAAGGAGGCCCCGTTTACTCTTGCCAACGGCCGTAAGGTGGACGTTGCAATGATGAACCAGACGGCAGAGTTTAACTATATGGAAACCGAAGATTTTCAGGGGCTTGAACTGCCCTATGTGAACGATGAGCTGTCGATGATTATTCTGCTCCCTAAGGAATTTGACGGCCTGGACGAATTTGAGAAGAGACTCACAGCCGAGAACCTTTCGAAGTGGATGGATGAGCTACACAATCGCGAAGTCAGTGTTTCTGTCCCGAAGTTCAAGATGACCAGCCAGTTCGGTTTGGCCTCTGTGCTCAAATCGATGGGGATGACAGATGCCTTTTCACCAAACGCTGATTTTTCCGGGATGAACGGGAAAAGAGACCTTTTTATCTCAGCGGTCATCCACAAGGCTTACGTTGATGTGAACGAAGAGGGCACCGAAGCAGCGGCGGCAACGGCAGTAACTATGAAGCTAACGTCAGTTGGGCCAACCCGGATACCAGTTTTTCGTGCGGACCATCCGTTCCTGTTTATAATTCGTGACAACCATTCCGGCAGCATCTTATTTATCGGCAGGGTAATGAATCCGAAAGCGTAAGACGTCAAACCGCTACGCCTTTTCTGAAACTTTTGAGGTTGGTAATTGCAGCGGCACGATTCAGCATCGAGATTCCGAGATTTTTTTGCCTTTTTATTTTTCTTTGTGCTTTTGCCACTCTGCCGGCCGCTATCTGCCTTTGCCGTAAGACATCTGCCGAAAGGCATTGCGTGGACTGGCTTCCGTGCTGCGGCGGGGTGCCTTTATCCCGACGAGCTGTTTTCTCCGTAAGGAGTCCCAAGGACTGTCTTCTGTTCTCTACCGGCTGGGCATTAATTGTCAGGGCTGAGCCTCAACTCAACTCTGTTGACCTATTTTTTCCTTTACTTTATGGGCGAATGATTGCCAGAGGCAAAGGTCTGCACTTGTGCTACGTTGCGAAAGCTGCTTGGAAGAGGATTAGAAAGTACAATACATATTTCAATAGTTGTCCCCAAAATCTGATCCCCACAATGCTTCTCTACAAGCGTATAATATATTCTTCATATACTCATCGTTTGGATCTATGGCAAGCGACTTGATTGCGTACTGAATGGCCGCATCGTAATCGTCCAAACGGTAGTAGCAGTCTGCAATCGAGGTATACAACCGACCTTTGTTAGTATAACCGAGTTTCTCGGACTTGAGACATGCGTCCAGTGCATTTTCCAAGAGCCCGATATCATAGTAAATATGCGAAATGTTATACATCTCTGCGGGCGATGGTTCCAAGTTCTCGGCTTTGGAGAGCATCTTACGAGCCTTGGAGAGATTCTTCCCTCGAAAGGCCTCCTGTGCGAGAAGTATAAATGTAAGACAGGTATCGCGGTGTTCTTCCACCATCTTATCCAAGATAGAACCCGCTCCCTCTTTTTCCGCAGACCACAGTAGTATGTCTTTCGCGTAATCGTCGTTGAAGTCGAGGTCAAGAGCCCTGCTTGCATATTGGATGGCTGCACCAGAGTCTTCCAAGTATAAGTAGCAGCTTGCAATCGAATCATAAAGCAAGCCTTTGTTGTTATAGCCCAGTCTCTCGCACTCGAGATATGCGTTCAGTGCCTTCTCGAAATGCCCGAGATTGACGCACAGGCGCCCAATGTGGTACATCTCTATCGGTGATGGTTCAAACTGCTTGGCTTTGGAGACCATCTCGCGAGCCCTGGAGAAATCCTTCTGTTTGAAAGCTTGTTGTGCAAGGAGTATAAACGCAAGACAAGTGTCGCGGTTTTCTTCCACCAGCCTATCCAAGATAGGCCCCGCTCCTTTTTTTTCAACAGACCACAGCAGCACGTCTTTCGCATAATTGTCATTGAAATTGAGGGCAACACCCTTGCTTGCATATTCGATAGCTGCGTCGTAGTCACCCAATGAAAAATAACAAGTAGCGATAGCGCCGTATAAGGTTCCTTTGGGCTCGTAGTGGCGCCTGTTTGCCTCGATATATGCATTCACAGCGTTTTTAAATTGCTCCAACTCGTGGTACAATCGTCCGATTTCAAAGAAGTCGCAGGCTGTGGGGTTCAGCCTCTCGGCTCTTTTGATCATAAGTAGTGCCTTACCTCGGTCACCGGATTTGGCTGCCTCCATCCCCAAATATATGTGCGCCGAACAGTTCTTGGGGTTGTGTTCAAAAATGCGATGGCAAATGCTTGTCGCGTTTCTATCGCGATCAGAGGACAGTACCTTGGCCAAGATCTTAAGGTTGGTGATGCTCGGATCTAATGCAACGCTCCTTTCAATATCTTGTATTCCACTATCGCGCTCACCTGTTCTCCACGATACGTATCCGCGTGTATTATAGTAGGATGCCATATCTGAACAGCCTAACTCGCAAGCCTTGTCCAGAAGTTGTCGAGCCTTGTATATATTGTCGTTTACTAGGAGCTCGAGATCGGCGCACCACACATACAAGTCGCCTACCTTAGACCACCGAGGTTGGATCTCCATAATATCGCGCAGAACGGCATATGCTTCTCGATAGTTCCTTTTGTCATACAAATCGAAATAATAATCGAAGTTGGCCATATGAAAAAACCTTGGCTATAGCTTTGTAAAGAATTCTGAGTAGAGAGAACTTAGTCACACTAAAACGTCTTTCTAACCTAAGTTTCCACTGAGCATATAGAATATCTATATTTATCACCGATGTCAAGACTCTTACCTACCTATCGTGTGAAGAGGACAATTCCTAGGACAAGTACAACGGCGCCTTGGCCTTGGTGGTTTCAAAAAGTCCGGGATGATGATTTCTGGTACTATTATAATAGGCCAACTAGGCTTCAGTATCGGAGGCTTCACTTTCGGATAATGAGGTGATGGCGGAGGATGTATATTATCGTCTCCAATCCCGCGCTTTTCCATCTCTTCCCGTCGCCTTTGTTGTTCTCGGGTTTCCTTTGGGTCATATCGGGGCGGCGGAGGCGTGAAGGGAATGGGAATGCTAGGAATCTTGAACGGAGGGCGGTACCCTGGGCTTGGGGGACCAATAGTTATATCTTCTATGGTCGGTAATAAAGGAGGTATGGTCGGTAATAGTTCAGGTATGGTCGGTAATAGTGGAGGTACGATCGGTACGATCGGTACTACTCTTGGAACTTTGGAGTTGACATCGCAGACATCGCAGACATCACAGACATCACAGACATCGGATATAATAGGCACTTGCCCAGAGGGATCCACATAGGCCAGCGGGTTATTTCCACAATAAGCGTACCAATTGATACTCGCGCTGTAGCCGACTGGGTCGGTTTGCATAAACCGGCCGATGTGTGGATTATAGTACCTGGCACGGTAGTAGTAAAGACCTGTTTCGATATCGAATCTGCGGCCGGTGAACATGTAGGGATTGGTATGGTTGGGGTCTGAGGCCGCCACCTGGCCGTAGGCGCTGTACTCGTAGCTCTGGCAGCTATCGCCGTTAGAATTACTCAAGGCCACCACCGAACCAAGACCATCGAAGTGATAGTAGTAGGCCTTGTTATTGTCGGCCACGTCTATTCCGTCTGAAGCCGGATTTTCCAACATACAGACCGGCTCATCAACGCGGGCACCGTAGATGTATTTGCGCAAGAGGCCGCTGTCATCGTATTCAGCGATAACGTGGTCGCCATCATAGACGTATTTGACTATGTAACTACCGACGACATTCTTTTTGATGCGCCTGCCAGCCGGGTCATACGTGTAGGTAATCGTGTCCCAATTTGTCGGGTCCGGGGGCGGCGAATCTGTATAATGCACATAGTCTACCGGGCCGCGATCGTCACCTGCCTCGTCTTTGCTGTCCTTGATATAACGCCATTTCAACGTGTAAACGGCATTTTTCCGTACTGTGGGAGATGATGCGATATAATCCTGCCGTATGGAGTACAAAAAGCTGATTTATAGGGTTGTTAAGGCATATTTGGGGCTATTAATCAACAGTGATGTTTACAATAGTCAACGTTAATCTAACTATTTTATGATAAAGTTGTTATACAAAGCGGGAAAATGTGCCCAAACTCGAAGTGTTGTTTTTTGGCAACATGGGGTTTTAACCCGTATAAAGGCTGTTTTTAGGAAAGGAGTAACAAAACTCAAGGACGACACAAGAGGTTGCCCTGGTTGGCTTTTTTCGGGGGTAGGCAGCGAAATTGGGCGAAAAAACGCTTTTTAGTCATTCAGGTATAGGCTTTGCTATATTATGAGTATGGGGCAATGGGGTCTCCCTATTTAAGGGTGATTTGAAAAGAACGTGCATTTGAGAGGAGAGCAGTGTGATGGACGAGACAAGCCTGGAAGACAAACTTAACGAACTGGTCAAGGAATTCGGAGAGACAGCTACCCCCCAACATAAAAAGCTGGCTAAGCTTGCCAAACAAGCACAGGCAAATCGTAAGAAGCTTGAAAAAAGTATCAATAGTCTGCAGGAATCCCTTGATTACCTGCGGGTATGTATCAAATACCAAGTCTTCGACCTTGAAGCCACTCGCCGAGAAAACGAATACCTCAGAAAATTGCTTGAGGAAAACGAAGGATAAGGCGTAAAGCCCAAAAGACGGAAGACAAAAAACACATATCCAAAAGTCACCTTGTGTCCTGTCACAATTGATTGGCTGGAAAGCTAATTCTTTGTTCCTAATTCTTAAGGCAGCATTTCAAGAACTATCCCTGCGACCTCCTGACGGGCTTTTTTCTCAGCTAACGGCTCAACTAATTTTATCAGCTCACCGCTGATTTGAGTCAACTTGTCCCTGTCTTCCAAAAGCCGCCCAATGCTTTCGGCAATCGGCTCAATCGAGCTAAAATACGGCATAAATTCCGGCACTAATTCTTTCCCAGCTAAGATATTCACCAGAGACAGGTACTTCGTTTTTATCAGCCACCCAAGCAGATGCCATATAATTTTGCTGGATTGATACATTATCACCATCGGACAGCCGGCCGCCGTGACCTCCAGTGTAGCGCTGCCGCTGGCCACAATAGCAAAGTCAACAGTATTGGCAGTGTCGCTAACTGAACCAATCGTGTACTGGCATTCAAAGCCGGGGACCTGTGTTTTTCGCAGCAGTTGTTCTCGTTCGGCATCCACAGCTACGGTAACAAAGCTTGCTGCTGAGTATTTATCCTTTAAGCGCAGTGCTATCTGCTGCATCGGCTCCCAGAGTGAATCTATCTCCGTGTTGCGTGAGCCCGGCATAAGGGCGATTATGGCGTTGTTAGCGGTAAAATCCGCATATATTTTATGATGCGCTGAATCGATCTGTAATTCATCTAAGAGCGGATTGCCCACAAAAACCACATCCATTCCTCTTTGGCTGAACCAGTCCTGCTCGAAGGGCAGTATGCAGCAGAGTTTATCACAGCATTTGCGAAGCTTGTGGATTCGCCAGCCCCCCCAGGCCCAAAGCTGCGGAGCAACGTAGAAAACGGTTTTTATGCCTGCTTTTTTGGCGGCCTTTGCGATGTGAAAGTTGAAGGCAGGAGAATCACAAACGATAACCAAATCTACCTTATTGCCTTTTAAAAAATAAGTTACGCGTTTTATCAACTTGTAATAGCGAACGACGTGGCTAAAGGCCTTGTATATCATTACGGCCTCGCTGACGGTGGCTTCCAGCAACCTGCAGCCGGCCTCAGCCATTTTTGGACCGCCTACACCGACAAATTCAATGTCATAACCGCTTTTTTGTAAAGCGGCTATCAGGCCTGCGCAGTGGGCGTCGGCACTTGGCTCGGCGGCACTGATAAAAATGCGATACTTTTTGTTTTTATCCGGCATAGGCTTATTTGTTAACAAGATTTCGAGAAAACATCAACCGGATAATTATAACACTCCCGGAAATTCAGCAGGCCGGTTGGAGCAGCTTCTTGAAAGTCAAATTGATTAACCAGGAATATTTTTGTTTTCTACATTCTCATATTGTCCTAAAACAAGGGGCCTATACCAAATTTACTCGGTATAGGCCCCGAATTAAAACGAATCCGATGCCCTCTTGTTTGTTACCGTGAGTCCCGCACCAATTAGGCATGAACCTAAGCTCAATTGGTTCGGGACGCGGCAATCTCAAACTTTGAGAGCTTTGTATCAGCCGCGCAAATTTTATTTACCGGCTAAATCCCAGCTTACGGCGCCGGAGCATACAGTCGAATATCATCAAAGTACATCGTACCTGAACCACCAGCCTGCGGATTGTTCCTGTTACCAAGGCCAAGGGCAATCGTATTGACATTGGCCAGGTTCACGCCGAACGCCTGCAGGTCGATATTCCATTGGGTCCATTTATTTATCTGTGTCGCATTTGGATTATCGTAATTGACTACCGCACTGCCGTTAAGAGCAACATACAACGTCTCAGCAGCGTTAGCCGAGTTGCCTCTGAACCAAATCGTTAATGTGCTAACACCATTCTCGGTCCAGTCACGCGGATAAGTCAGCGTTAAAGTTGCCTCAGAGTACCCAACACTATTGTCGTAGAATAATGGCATCGACTGGTTACCGCTGTGAACGATAGTTTGCTCTGCATAAGGAGGAAGATCATTACCAACGAGAGCTCCATTTGTCGGGATTTCATAACCATCCAGCCACGCTTCAAATATCCTGTTGCTCTCTGGGTCAGGGGGGTCAATGTCGTTGTAGCTCTCGAAATCGTCCACAACAAGGAAGTCGGCGGTTGTAAAGCTCCAGAGGATACCTTTCCATGGACTATCTGGATTGGCGTTATTAACCTCATCAATACGCCAGTAGTAGTTAGTATCCCACTCGAGCATTCCAGGGTCATAGCTCTCGGCACCAAGGTCCCTTGTGCCTTTGTATTCCGGTGAACCGATATCGGCATTTTTCACGGCATCTTTATCTGCTCCGAAATAGACCTCATGCGAAGCAGCATAGACACTCGGCAACCAGGTAAGAATTGCTGTCTGTTTTACATCCAAAGTGCCATTTAATGGATCCAGACTTTGGACGGCGCCCTGAGTGGTAAAGCTCCAGACTTTGCCCTTAAATGTATCAACAGCATCAAACTCATCGACGCGCCAGTAGTAAGTCTTAGCTAATTCGAGCGGGCTGGGAGTAAACGTTGAAGAACCCTGTGGAAGTCCACCTGCGGCGTTATCAACATCATCAAAATTGTCACCGAAGTACACGGTGTGCAATTTCGCACCGAAACCCATTGTCCAGCTAAGGGTAACATCCGTCTCTACAGACTCGGCACCATCAGACGGGTCTGGAAAGTATGCTGTTTTAGGAGGAATACTAAAGCTCCAGACCGGACCTTTCCAGGGGCTGTTCGGCTCGGTGTCGTTGACTTCATCGATTCGCCAGTAGTAAGTTGTTCCCGGCACGAGGCCTTCGGGGATCGGAAAGCCGGGGAAGCCGACCACTTGGAAGTCGCTCATCGTGTTGGCTACGAAGGTGCCCTCGGCACCGTTGTTGACATCGTCGAAACTCGTGCTGATGTACAGGTCATGCGATACGGCCCAATCCCCGGGTTGCCAGCTTAGGTTCGCCCAGGTGGCCTCGAGCATGTCACCATCCGCCGGGGAGGGTCTGTCGGCAAGTCTTTTTGGTCCGCTGTTGTCTATCAGCCCGCCAAACGTGACCTTGCGCAGATTGGCGGCATCATCGGGGTTGAGGCCATCCCAATCGATGAACTTACCCGCTTCGGCCCCTTGAGTGCCTTCTTCATAGCCGGGCATCATGCGGAACTCACCGCCCTCTGCAGGGCTCATATTTGTCATAGAACCCAGAGGGATGGCGACCTCAAAGATTCTGCCTGCTTCCCCCAATTGAGGTTCCATGACAATGGCAAGTTCCACATCCCCAGGTTGCACGCCGCCAGCAGCGGCAAAGACAGTGGGTTGGCCACCGAACAAGAAGAAGCACGGCTTGTTATCAATGGTACTGTCAACATTGGCGTCGATGTAGAGGAAGAGGCAATCCCCTGTCCACGGTTCGTTGGCATTGGCCAGCTCCTGGTAGACGTCATCCCAGATGGCTGCCGCGAAGTAGAAGGCGTTCTCATCCCACATCACCGACCATACGTAGCTCAAGTCATCACGCCCACCCCAGTCACCCCGGAACACATCCTTCTGCTCACCGAGGAAAACGAATGCTGCATTCTCCCAATCGGAGAGGTCCCCGTCAATTGTTGGCGTTTCCTTGGCCTTGTAAGCAATCGATTCCATATCTGGCAGGCCGGATGTTGGTTCAGGGATGGAACCTGCCAACACCAACGGTGAGAGCATGAGAGCCCCAATCAAGAAAGCGATTCCAAAGTGTGCGGATGTTAAGTGTGTTTGTAATTTCAGTTGCATGTTCATTCTCCTTTATTCTGATTGTGTTAGAGTAGATGTCAAGTAGGGCAGGTTCCGGGGCCAACCCTGACCTTCTCGTTCTAGTTCAGTTTCCATTAGACTTCTTTGCATTCGGCTACGGCTGACACCAACCACCGTTATGTCTTTGTTATTGGGGCTGTAATCAAACGCCATGGATTCACTATATATGTCATGGAATGTTATTGTACCGAGACCATGTAGCATGTACTCGCCGTATGTATCACCACCATCGCCCCCGCTTGCGTGGCGGTGATTGCCGGATGTGTCGCCCCAACTTTTGATGCTGTCGCCGGGAGCCAGGCCGGTGATGGCCGATGCGTCGAAACGCAACTCCAGAGCGTCCACTACCGGTAGCTCACACGCACTCACGGTAGTCCCGACCAGAGACAGCACCAAAACAAAAGAAGTTAAATAAATCAATTTCTTAGACATAATAGTCCTCACTCATCCCGTCCCGTCTTCGACGGGCGGGATTCAAAAATTAAATATAGGTTGTTGATTGAAATGTAACAATCCTCACTGCGAAGCACAAAGTTTCTGCTACAACTTCGACTACACGTAATAATTCCTCCTCTATTCGGAAAACTACAAGAATTGCGCCCGCTGGATAACCTTAAAGCCACAGATGTCCGACTGAGCAGGAACAAACTTCACTAACCTTATCTATACCAAATTATCCACCTTCCCGTCAAGGAAAATCTCTGGATTATGAGTGGGTAATGGCCTTCCTCGATTTGTGCAGATAACATGAAATCTATCTCTTTATTGTTACAAAGACTTGCTTAAATCTCGGACTGATCCCACCAGCTGATCATAGCGCACAGATGTCCCCAAAACAGCTCCATTTCCGCGAGTTGTAAAATACCACAATTCTTCAAAAAGTAACCTCTTTCAAGAGCTGAAAAACACCACAATTTCCAGGTGACATCTTGTCACCAAAATGTCTCCACAGATGTTGATTTTGCCTATATCGAGTCCGAATAAATGTCAATTTTTTACGAAAATATAGATATTTTTTGGAAATTTTTCACTAATATCGGATTAAGTAGACGGAAGAAAAGAAATGTATGAATCATATAATCCTTTTGGGGGTATCAGAGTCACCTAGAGAAAATCCTGAGCTGATCTAACTTCTTATAGACTTATATGTGGAGTTCATCTGCTACTGCTGAAAAACCAAGGGGCCTATACCAAATCAATCAGTATAAGCCCCGAATTTACAAATCTACTGCACTAATTTTACTGAACAATCGAATCCCAGCTTACTGTGCTGGTGGATACAGCCGAATATCATCAAAGTACATCATACCAGAACCGCCGGCTAATGGATTGTTCTTGTCGCCAAAACCAATAGCAATAGTATTGACATTGGCCAGGTTCCCGCCCTGGTCTGCAAATGCCTGCAGGTTGATATTCCATTGGGTCCAGGTATTTATCTGTGCTGCATTGGGATTATCGTGAGTGACTACTGCACTGCCATTGAGAGCAACATACATCGGCTCAGCAGCATTATCCGAATCGCCTCTGAACCAGATTGACAGTACTCCTACACCCTCCTCGGTCCAGTCACGCGGATAAGTCAGAGTATTCTCCACCTCTGAATACATGAGGATGCTGTTGTCGTACCAGAATGGCATCGATTGGTTGCCTCCGTGAACGATAGTCTCCTCGGTAAAAGAAGCAGTGTTTTCGTCACCTACAGCAGAGCCGGTCCCGTTACCGGGATAGGCTGGTTCATTACCGTGCGCGGCATAGCCAAGCCCGTCTTTCCACGAATACCATATCTGGTTGTCCCCGGAATCGTAGTCTTCGAAATCGTCCACGACAAGGAAGCTGGCGGTCGTGAAGCTCCAGAGAATGCCTGTCCACGGACTGTCGGGATTGGCGTTATCGACCTCATCAATACGCCAATAGTAGGTGGCATCCAGCTCAAGTTTTCCGGGGTCATAGCTCTCAGCACCAAGGTCCCTGGTGCCTTTATACTCCGGCGAGCCGGTATCGGCATTTTTCACGGCATCTTTATCAGTGCCGAAGTATAACTGGTGCGAAGCAGCAAAGACACTCGGCGAGAAGGTAATAATCTGTGTCCGCTTTACATCCACAGTGCCATTAGCGGGATCCGGGTTCCCGACGGCGCCCTGGGTAGTAAAGCTCCAGACGTCGCCTTTATACGTCTCGATAATATCAAACTCATCGACACGCCAGTAGTAAGTCTTAGCCAATTTAAGTGGGCCTGGAGTATAGGTCAATGTTCCCTGGGGAAGTCCACCAGCGGCGTTGTTCACATCGTCGAAATTGTCGCCGAAATATACTGTGTGTAATTTCGAACCGAAACCTTCCGTCCATCTAATGTTTGCATACGGGTTTACCTGCTCGGCATTATCAGCCGGATTGGGAAAGTATGCAGTTTTGGGAGGAACCTTAAAGCTCCAGACATTACCTCTCCAGGGACTATTTGGATCCAGGTCATTGACCTCGTCGATTCGCCAGTAGTAAGTCGTGCCTGGAATAAGGCCGTCCGGATAGGGAAATCCGGGAAAGCCGGCAACAAAATAATTCGCGGCCTGGTTGCCTCGGAATGCCTCAGCGATGCCGTCATTTACATCATCAAAATTATCGCCGAAGTACACATCATGCGAGAGAGCAAATTCTCCCGGGGACCAGGAAAGGTTCACCCACGTATCCGGGTGTAGGGTGCCATCCTCAGGGACGGGACTATAGGCCTGCGGCTGCTGTCCTATCTTATCTGGCACATACTCTCCCTCATAACAGCGGGCATGTTCCACATAGTACGTCTGCTCCGGATTGGAGATCAGGAGTTGCCACATGACCAACCTATCCTCAGGGGATTCAAACGTCAGGTGATACTCCTCCCACTCCGCAGTGGGGTTGACGACTTCTTGCGCAAGAGCACCCCACTCGCCTGCAGGATTCTGCTCGGCGCGAGATGCCGAAAGCGTGATCGGCCCAGCGTCTCCTTTCAGCCAGAAGGACATCGTGTAGGTCTTGCCTTGCTCGACGCTAAATCTCCGCGTGTGATCGAACCGCAGATTCCAGCTTCCTCCTGCTGGAACGCCCGTGACCTCAATGAAGACACACTGTTTGCCTTCGATGGCTTCTTCGGTATCAATGGTGAGAAGCCCTGTCGCGTTATCTTGCTTGTATAGTTGCCATCCGGGAATGTCCTGCACGTCCGTCCCCGTGCCCTCCTCGAAGCCGGGGTTGTCAAACAGATTGACAATCTCCTGAGCATCAACCATGGATGTTCCAATAAGCAGGAACATCAGAATCAGAACCACATTTCTGCGTTTCATCTTTCTTACCTCCTCAGTGAACTTGCTTGATACTGGCCCATGTCGTTGAGTAATCCCCGCAAGACTCAGAGAAATCAATTTTCTACACATAATAATTCTCCTTTAAAAGAGTGAAGAAAATGAATTATGTTTTGGCCACACGCCAAAACACCCGTTGTTTATGAGAATTGCCAATTTCCGATGACCGATTGCCGATTTAGCATTGAAAAAAGAAAATCTTAAATTCAAACTCGCAAATCGGAAATCAAAATACTACCTCCTTCCTTATTGTAATCCAAAATCCACAGAAACCTAATTATGCGGACACAACTTTACCCAGAATATTTATACCAAATTATCTACCTTCCCGTCAAGGTAAATTTCTGGTTAAACGGTGAACTTGCCTTGAGGGATATCATATCATCTTTCGCTCGCCATAATTTCACGGACCAGTCCCACCAGCCAACCAGAGCGCACTGAGCCTCGCACAGATGGCCTCAAACGGCCCCATTTTCGCGAGTTGCAAAATACCACAATTCTTTGAAAAGACACCTCTTTCAGGAGCTGGAAAAACACCCTGATTTTCAGGTGACATTATGTCGCCAAAATGTCTCCACAGATGCTAAATTTCATGATTGATGGAAGTGTTAAACCTCAAATATTAGCCAAAAAGTGAATATTTTTTCGGAATTTTTCATTTCTTTCGGATTAAGTATACGATGCTCTCATTTGTTCGCTGATGACCACATCATCAGTGCTTCCAAGATAGCAAAGCTATATGGAGATTACTTGTTTTCGGATATTAAAAATACAGCCGAAGAAACCGAAGAGCTCACAGAAAATATGCGATCCAAAATGCGTTAGTTGACAATGCACATTTGATGCGATATATTTGGAAACTATGAAAAGGTCGCCCAAGACAAAAGGCATTGAATCTCAGTTGCGGCAAGCAATACAGGAAGCGGGAATTAGCCGAAACCAGGTTAGTATCATATCGGGAGTTGACCCGGCTCAGTTGTGCTACTTCGTGCAGGGTAAGCGAAGAAATGTACCGGAGCCACCTCAGGGATCATGGTGATGAAATCAAGAAATGGATTCACACTCATTGAATTGTTAGTGGTCATTGCGATTATTGCGCTGCTTACGGCGATCCTCATACCGGCATTGAACATCGCAAAACAACAGGCGGGTTCTTCCGTTTGCCTGATGAATGAAAAGCAGTTGGTTCTGGCCTGGATGATGTATGCCGAAAACAATGACTACATCATGTGCGGCCCGATGACGGGCATTACCGGCAGTCCCCGGTATGATTGGGTCGGGCCGCCCAGGGACCTTGTGTCAGGCGCTGCGAAGACATCCAACTTTACTGCTGAGGAGGAAATTCGCGGGATTGAAACGGGGACGTTGTTTCCGTACTACAAGAAAGCGAAGCTGGTGAATTGTCCGACTGACAAGCGTTCCGTAAGAGCGCCGACTTATCCCGGATATGGCGGCACCGGCGGCTACCGAACTTACTCCTTGCCTTATCATCTGAACGCACCGGTTCCCGAACTGACCAGCAGGTATGGGGCGGCCGCGGGCGCCGACCGTCTGGTCAGGATAACGGATCTGAAGAATGCCAGTTCTACCTACATCGTTGTCGAAGAAAATGACAATCGGGACTATAACATGGATGCGTGGGCGTTCGACCCGTATAAGTTCATCTTGATCGATACCATCGCTGTCTTTCACAACAATGTGACCATGTTTGGGTATGCGGACGGCCATTCGGCGAAAAAGACCTGGGACGATCCGCGAACGCAGCGCTGGTCCAATGAAATACGGAATGGTACCCGCTATCCTGATATGACCGGACTGAGCGACCCCGACAATGTCGATATCCGCTGGCTGGCAACGCATTATCCCAGAAAGCATTGACATACCCCAGCACAAAGGTAATGCCCAGCATCTATTCGGCACAGCGCCGACTGTTGCTAAACACATACGTTGAAAGTGTGATTTTGAGCTGAAAAATGGGTCTGAATATTATCTCCAGGGGTTAATAGCGGGGCGAGTTACGAACATACGACCTATCAGATCTTTATGTCGGGGTCTGCGTGGCCGACAATAGATAAGTCTTAGATGTGTAAAGAGTTACAGAAATTCGCGGCTCCTGTAAACCGACAACTCCGATTTTGAAAATTTTTCACAATTTTCGGATTAACATTCCTGACATATGTCAACATTAAGTATCCGGATGAAAGGAAATGTATCAATCATGTAATTCTTTTGGGGGTATTGTCCTAAAACAACCGGGGCCTATACCGAATTGGTATAAGCCCCGAATAGGCACGAATCTGCTATATCAACCACGTAATTCTAACTGTCAGCGAAATCACATAGCTTACGGCGCCGGAGCATACAGTCGAATATCATCGAAGTACATTGTACCTGAACCGCCAGCCAATGGATTGTTCCTGTTACCAAGACCAAGGGAAATCGTATTGACATTAGTCAGGTTCACACCCAGGTCCGCAAAGGCCTGCAGGTCGATATTCCATTCAGTCCAGGTGGCTAACTGTGCTGCATCAGGATTATCATTCGTGACAATCGCATTGCCGTTGAGAGCAACATACAACGTCTCAGCAGCGTTAGCTGAATCGCCTCTGAACCAAATCGTTAATGTGCTAACACCTTTCTCCGTCCAGTCACGCGGATAAGTCAACGTCAAAGTTGCCTCAGAGTACCCAACACTGTTGTCATAGAATACAGGCATCGATTGGTTGCCTCCGTGAACGATAGTTTGCTCGGCAAATGGAGGATTATCAGAACCAACTAAAGAACCGTTTGTCGGGTCGTCATATCCGTCTATCCACACGTTAAATATCCTGTTGCTGTCGGGGTCGGCGGGGTCAAGGTCATTGTAAGATTCAAAATCGTCCACGATAAGGAAGTTGGCCGTCGTAAATCTCCAGACAGGGCCTGTCCACGGACTGTCGGCATTGGCGTTATTTAACTCATCAATACGCCAATAGTAGGTGGTATTCCACTCGAGTTTTCCGGGTTCAGAACTCTCCGAACCAAGGTCCCCGGCACCTTTGTACTCCGGCGAACCGGTATTGGCATTGCGTACGACCTCCTGGTCATTGCCGAAGTAGACCTGATGTGAAGCCGAATAGACTCCCGGTGACCAGGTCAGAACCGGTGTCTGCTTTACATCCACAGCGCCATTAGCCGGGTTCGGGCCCGCGACGCCACCCTGAGTAGTAAAGCTCCAGACGTCGCCTTTATGCGTGTCGATAATATCAAACTCATCGATTCGCCAGTAGTAAGTCTTGGCCAATTTAAGCGGGCCGGGAGTATAGGTAGTAGCTCCCGTGGGAGCACCCCCAACGGCATTGTTCACTTCGTCAAAATTATCACCGAAGTAGATATAGTGCAATTTCGATCCGAAACCAGGCTCCCATCTAAGTTTAGCATTCGGGTCTACAAGCCCGGCACCATCAGCCGGTTCGGGTAAATAGGCGGTCTTTGGTGGAATCATAAAGCTCCAGATATTACCTCTGTATTTCGTAACGCCGTCGGCTTCAACATCATCGATTCGCCAGTAATAAGTTGTGCCCGGAACAAGGCCGTCAGGATAAGGAAATCCCGGAAAACCGACAACAAAATACGTCGAAGGCTGGTTACCCTGGAATGCTTCTGCGGTGCCGTCATTCACATTGTCAAAATTTTCGCTAAAGTACACATCGTGCGAGGCTGCATAAGCACCCGGCCCCCATTCAAGGCTGAGCCATGTGTCCGGATGTATGGCGCCATCAGCGGGCTTGGGACTTCCCGACCTCATGGACATGTATTCTGCGACACGTATAATGTCATCAATGTTTTCGGGCGCACCTGTGCGGTCAAATATCCGAACAAATCCTCGATACTTATCGCCCGGCAGATAATGCTTCGCCCAGGCCGCTGCACTTCCGCTGCTGATTGTTGCCAAAGGTGTAAGGTTCTCAGTAATAGTAACAGATGTCGGCCGCTGCGACTCCCACGTTTGGGTCAATCCCCAGGCGACTCCTGCCTCGGTAAAAACCACTTCGTCGTAGGTGTCATTCGGCCCGCTGGAGGCACTAAATCCCAATACGCTGGTCGCACCGGCGCCACCCCACGTAACCTGGCTGCCATCCGAGCCGCCCTGGTAGTAAATAGGCCAATCCGAATACCACACCACCTTGCCGCCTGCATCCAGATATTTGCGAAGCGTGCAAGTATTTGACATCGACTCGGCCACAGTGTCCGGTACGATGTCCCGACAGAACACGACTACGCTTAACGCTTTGTCTGCGATGTGAGCATCCATCCATACCTTCAGTTCGTCCGCGTCGAGAACCGTATAGCCGGCCGCCTCGAGACCGTCTCGTATGGCCTCACCACCGCCACCCCAGGCCGATGGATACCGCCCGTCCCAGTACGCAACGCGGTCCCACTCTTCAACCTGCGCTTGTACCTGAGCTGACCCTAACAACGACATAAAAAAGATTAGATAAATCAATTTCCTGCACATAATAGTCCTCCTTCAAAAGTAGAGTTAAAATAATTATGATTTTTTTGGCCACACACCAAAACACTCTTTGTTTTCAATATATGAATTTCTCATTGAAATGCGAAAATCTACCCTTGCCAAGCACAAAGTCGCCGTTACAACTAACTCTGTGTCTTGCGTAATAACTCCTCCTCTATCACAAAACCGCAAAAATCGTGACTGCCCGTCTTGGCTCGGCCCCGCTCCGGCTCGCTCGGCCTTGAAGAGCCAGGCCGAGACAGGCTGGAAGACCAAAGATTCACAGATACCCGCCCCTTCACCTGATTCAGGGCAGGCTCTCTAACGACACAAGCTTCACTAATGTTATCTATACCAAATTATCTACCTTCCCGTCAAGGGAAATCTCTCGAATTTGCATCCCTTTTCAACACCCTCAAATAAAATCTTCAATTCATCCTTTAAAAAAGGGGCCTATACCGAATAATTCAGTATAGGCCCCGAAATGGCCTAAAACAGCAACCATATCTCTTTGCCCTTGTGGCTACACTCTTTGGCTTCGGCCACATCACTACATTAAGCCTACTTCTCTGCCCAAAGAGCATAACTCTTCAGAGCAATCATCCCGTCCTGATTCAGGTCTTCCTCAATCGAGAACGGCGATGTTACTAATTATTCGCAAGGTAAAGGACCTCAGCCTCAGACAAAGCCCTATTATAGATAAGGACATTGTCCATCATACCGGTCATTTCCCTCTGAACGTCCGTACCACCGTTATTCCATGCGCCTATAGTTGCGGCTCCAACATTGACGGCTGGTACCGCTTCGCCTATCCTGGAACCCTCTTTCACGCCGTTAACGTACACAGCAACCTCATCAGGCGACACTGTCAATGCTAAGTGGGTCCACGTATCCGGCTGAGCGATAGTCGTACCTACAACGTCACCGCCGGCAAGGCCTTCAACACCAACATTCACCGTACCATAGTTCAATTTGAGGTGGACACCGCCGCCCCAGTCATCGGTGTTGATACCGCCGGAAAATTGTAGCGGGACGACATCCACGGTGGGATAGACCATCATTGAAAACGTGAACTCAGTAAGGCCGTCGCCGATACCGGGGATTGCCACAGCATCGTCTTCACCATCCAGGACCAAAACGCCATCTGCAACATGTGCATCACCAAGGAGTGTGCCGTCTAATCCATTGCCTGAACTATCAGCCGCATCGGCTTCAAATACATAAGCCGCAGCAAGGCCATCGGTGCCGGGATCAACCATCGGCCGAAAACCGGCAAGGTAACGAACCTCACCCGCAGACAAAGCCCGGCTGTATACTATGGCCTCATCGACTGTGCCGGTGAAATACTGCACTGCTGTTGCATGCCTTCCAAGTTTCAGGGTCCCAGCCTCAGCAGCCGGGGGACCGGACGGAGCATCGTTGGTCGTGATTAAGACCCCATCTTTGTACGCCTTGAGATCTTCTCCATCATACGTCCCGGCCAGGTGATACCATGTATCGGCCTCTAACGTTCCGAGACTCGCAGCATGCCATCCTCCAGCGCTTACGGTAACCGAACCCCGGAAAGTCTCGTTGCTGTGGTTCCAGTTAAACTGATAGTTCTGCTCGCGATGAACCGGACCGCTTGGCGAATCTCCCGAAGGTGCCGCGGGGCTCTTCGCCCAGCATGCTATTGTCCAAACAGCCAGGTCTTCTGTGTTACCGGTGTCCACATGGTCATCACCGTCAAATTCCATCGCCATGCCAACCACGCCTTCGACAAAGGTTGGGTCTCCATCCACAATACCATCGTTACCGTTGCCGGAAGCATCCAGCACATCGTTCTCCAGTGGGTAGTACGCAACCAGAGCATCGCTGCCGGGATCAACCGGCGTCGCCCGTTTACCAGCAAGGTACATAACCTCACCCTCAGATAAGGCCCTATTGTATATCACGACCTCATCAATGAGGCCTGTCCATTCGCGATCTGTATTTTGAGAATTGTTGCCGATATACAGAGGATAGCTGCTGACGGTGATATTTCCGGTGGATTCTTCAGATGAGTCCAGCTCG
>Ga0307379_10000300_pt1 | contig 86199 bp, 117 predicted proteins | sample UN2MG_FD_202237 | JGI IMG/M metagenome (GOLD analysis project Ga0307379, IMG submission 202237) | Soil microbial communities from Risofladan, Vaasa, Finland - UN-2 | ecosystem: Environmental > Terrestrial > Soil > Coastal area > Acid sulfate soil | place: Finland: Risofladan, Vaasa | collected... | reverse complement strand
TAAGCAACTTACTATTTACCACTTATCCCGGGGCGTAGGCGGAGTCTGTGAGCTCATCGAAGCTAATATGCCCTGTAATAGAGAGGAAAAACCATGAGACCTGAACATATAGCTGGAATTGGAGCTTCTCTACAGCATTTAAGAGAGGCATCGCGGGCCAGTCTGTTAACCGAGATGTACCTGATTCTGGTAAATTATTTGAGTACCGCTGAACAAACTGCCTTCGTAAAGTTTTATCAGGAGATGCTGCTTGGAATGGATCTCCAAGCTCGTGAGGCGGGGGTCCAACCCAAAACGATCGAGGATCTAGCCAAATTCATTGATGCACTCAACATAGATAAGGTTCTGAAGCAAATCTGTGACACTCTGATTAAGTTAATGGAGCCTCCTACTTCTTTGGAACTCTAAAAAACGGTATCTGAATCCTAAACTCTTTTTTATACAACAGCGTTAATAATCCTTTGAATGACTTGGCGTCGCAATTAGATGTTCTCAACTATGCCCAAAAGAAAGGCACCGAGGACATGTGGCAACGTGCAATGAGGGATATCTTCTACTTTATTGAGCACTATGTCCCCAAAAGGATTTTTGATTTAGAGCAGGCCGCTCCACAACAGCTCGCCTTATTCCAGGCTGTAATGGATGGTGTGCGGTACTTTGTTATCAGGGCGCCGAGGAAGGGCGGTAAAACAATCTGTGTTGCCATAATTGTTGTCTGGTTGACCCTTAAAGATCAGACCTACAGATTCTTCATCGTTTCAGGTGGAAAAGATCAGGCGGAATGGCTTTACGATTACTGTAAAACCATCCTATGGCCCGGGGGTGAGGAGAGCCGCAGTGTGCGTGAGTTCTTCGCCCAATTCCTGAGAACAGAACCAAGCAAAAGTAGGATTGTCTATAAGAAGGGTGGATGGATCCGATACTCGGCTGCAAGCGAAAAACAGGTTAATGCACCTACCGCTGATGGGTTGGTCAACGATGAGTTTGTCTTAATCCCTCAGAACATCGTCCAACAAGCCTGGCCCATGATTCGCGGAAGTGATAGACCAATGCGGTTCCTGCTTTCCACCGCGACGCCGGGAAAGGAAAACACGGATGCCTTTCTCGATATATTGGAAGCTGCTGAACCAGGTCAGACGTTGTATATACAGGGATGGAGAAAGTTCACTTGGGAGGATACTGATTGTCCCTTCCTCCAACGAAAGCTCAACATCAGCGATTCTGAAGTGGCGAAGTTCTTCCTGGATGATGAGATGTATCGGACTCAATATCGGGGACAGTTGCCGAAACGTGCGGGGCGGGTCTTCCCCTCAACTTTCATAAGAGAAGCCTTTGTTGTTCCTGACCCGAAGAACCCAGGGTATCTGCTCGATGAGACACCCTATAACCCAAAAAAATTAGAATTCCAAGGTCAGGCCAAGGGTGGAATTGACTGGGGCTTTGATCACGACACGGTTCTCCTGGAAGGCTATCGTGGACTCAATCACAAGATCACGGTCATGCACATGCACGTCGATCATGGGACAAGTGCTAGGGATTGGGCCAACATCGCCGAAAAGGATACATTGGAATACAGTATTTTTGAATGGCTCTGCGATTCTGCCGGTGCTTTCCAGAATAGAGAACTCGAGGACCGCGGATTAAAAGTCACGAAACGTGTTTTTGGGCATCTATCTGATGGAAAGGAATGGATGATCGGCCTTGTATATTTCTGGCTGCAGAAACGGTATATCGTTATTCCAGATATTCCCGAATTTGATTTACTTAAAACTCAGCTATTGAAATACAAACGAGGCAGTGACGGAAAACCAGTGAAAGATAATGACCACTGTGTTGACTCCTTCCTCTGTTTGCTATCGGGTTGGGATCCTCGATATTATGATCCTTCGCGGGAAATGCCAAATCAACCTGAAGTAAAAGAAGTGAAAAGCGTGGCCAATGACTGGGAGACATTTAGATCCGGGGAGAAAAGCTGGTTGCCTGAAAATTGGAAAGACAACGAATTGTTGAGGCGGGAGCCATGGGAGAAGTAGAAAATTTTAGCAAACCAAGTAAAAAATTACAGGAAAGCCGTCTAGCAAGATGGTTTTTCCCCAATTACATCCAAGAACTCCAGACCCTGGAAGACCAGATGTTCAGCACTGCTCAAAATGTTAATGCCGAACTTACTTTAAGGCTGCAAAGAGTTGAGGCTCAGAACCGGCAGCTTCTAAATGAAGATGTCGGCCAATATCGGGATCGCTGGCTGAATCTTGCTTCAGGTGATTATAACCCCGATACAATAGGCTACGACGAATACAAGAAAATGTCTGATTATGATGCCCAAGTGATAGCTGGATTTGATCTCATCCAGATGGGCGTCCTCATGAAGCCCTGGAGAATCCGTCATAAAGATGAGAAATTAGTCGATTATTTAACTAAATCCCTTCGTAACTTACGGTACCCTTCATTCAGAGAAGCCATGAAGGAAATGATGAAGGCTATTATCTTTGGCTCTTCTGTCACAGAAGTTGTCTTCGATGAGTATAATGGTTGGTGGCTGCCACGCCATGTTAATGGTTTGAAAACCTTTGATCCTGAAAGAATACGATTTTTCAGTGATGCGTATGGAAACTTACTAAAGATTCAGCAATATGGCTATCTCACAGATCAACCAGTGCGATATTACGATACCTTGGGAACAGGAGGTATTGACCTACCGCTTGAAAGATGTCTAATCTGGAGCCACGAAAAACGCCACGGTAACTGGTATGGTAATGCACTCCTAAAGGGATGCTACAAGAACTGGTACATCAAAGACACCATGCTCAAATTCGCAAACATCGCCTACGAACGATTTGGTTCGCCTATCCTACTCGGTACAGCACAAAATGTCCAGGATATGGCAAAGATAGGTGAAGCCATTGAGCACCTCTACGCACGCAGCCAGGCAGTCATAGTCAAACGCGATGACAAGGATCCGACCAAAATTGAGGTTCTTGAATCAAAGAGAAAAGAAATGCCCTTTGATCAATACATCCGATATCATGATGAGATGATACTAAGGCGTATGCTCATTGGGCAAAGGCTGTTTGAGGGTGGTGGCGGCACCTACGGTCCAAAGGTTCCCCTCGATATAATCTTCATGCGTTTTGAGGATTTCCGAATGGAGCTCATGGATGTCATCAATGATCTGCTGAGGATGATCGTGGATCTTAACTGGCCAGTTGACGAATATCCGCGCCTCGAGTTCGCACCACTTACAACTCTTGATCAGCAACAGATTCGACAGTCCATCTATGACGCAATAGATCGCAAAGTGGTCGATAAGGATGAGCCCTGGGTCCGGGATGAGTTGGGTTTCCCCGAATATCGGAAACCTCTTCAGAGAATCCCCGGCATTCCAGAACTCCCCAACAACAAAAAGCCAAATCAGAACGAGGAAGCAGATAGATTGGATTCCCTGATCGAGGAACAGTATTGGCTCATGAAGCAGGGAAAAAGCGGGGCATTAGATGATGATGAAGATGAAGAAGAGGAGGAGGGTGAATAATGCCCTTCGGACCTTTCAAGAATTTTGACCATTGCATCCGAGTGGTGAGCCATAGAAAGAATCCCCCCTCAGATCCCGCAGCTTACTGTGCTTGGATACGGCGCAAAATCGAGGGCGGTGACAGTCACATCATGGAGTTGCTTGCAGCGGGGAGGTTAGACGAAACAATTGAGCTGTACAGTGAGTGGGTTTGGAATAATCCGATGGAGGATGCAGAAAAGAAACTGGTCGTCAAGAAACTGCTCACAAAAGAGGATGCCAAAGAGATCTTAGAAAACCCTTCCCGTCTTGGTGATTGGGATAGAGCTCAACTTATAGATGATCATAGATGGTGTCATTTATGGGAGAAAGCTCTAAAGGATAAAAAGAACCTCTTCCTCACAAAACAGGAACTTAGAAAACTTCATAATCTCATCGTAGAAGAGATGGCAAAACGGGCTTTTGATACAGGTAAAGAACACAAAACTCCGATAGAGGCCTCCGTTCTAGAATTATCAGCGCCTACCTTTGCTCGAAGACCTGTGCTATTGGATCCCGAATTCATCAGTTTTGTGGGCAGTGCAGTGCTGAAAGAAGATCCTGCTGACATAGATCTCATGCTGAAATGCCCTCCAAACGAACATTATAAAAAGATGCTTCTGGAGACCTTGGATTCTGGGCTTAGAGAAAAACTTGATCTAGTATGGGAAAGCAGTGGACCTGGTGGCCCCTATGTGCCGGCCTATGAACTATGGGCTATTCCCACGAAAGCCTTGAATTTGAAGGAACCCAAGTTTGAGATCTCGCCCCTTAGTCCAATATTGCCCGCGACGCCAAATCAACGACTCAGCGATCCTCGGGAATTGTTTGAGGACAGCTACTATGTTGAACCCTGTGAGGGCATGCGTGTCACAATCCATCGAAAAGAAGGTGTGATTATGGGATTCGACAAGGACCTCGAGGAAGTGGATTTACCTGAACCGATCTCCACGGAATTATCAAAAATCGAGGATCCAACCACCTTTATCTTGGATGGTTTCATCGTCCGAGAAGACGGGGCTCCGGTATTCCGAGCTATTGACATGCCTTGGTGGAGAGAATCGCAGCACATCAGGCAGCCGGCGGAAATAAGGAAACATTTCCTCTACAAATTACCTGAAAGTGAACATGTCAAGCGTAGTAAGTCCAAATATTTTTCTAATAGAAAGGATGCCATAGACTTTCTCGAGGGAGAAAACGGACCCTATCTGCTGATTCCTGGACTGGCGCCATACCCGAATGATGGCAAAGCACAATGGCTTCTCTACGATCCGGAGGAAACCTATAAGTTAGCTGAAGGTGCCGACGCGCAGATTAAAGAGCTGGTCGACAGCGGTAAATGGGAGTCAAAGGCGGCGGCCGCCCGGTTCAATTTGATGACCAAGCGTCAGAGAATCGAACCGGGGTATCCGTATGCCCAGCTGAAGACCACCAAAAAAGGCTACAGCCAAAAGGAAGTATTCGGCATCAAATCAGTCGGGGATCTCGCTAAGGACCTGTTCACTGTGCCCTCGAAGCAATCCACTGAAGTCAAGATCGATGGCTTCAGGGTCCAAGCGCACAGAAACGGAGACCAAGTAAGGCTCTTCACAGAGTCTGGTCATGAGATAACAGAAAATATTCCTAGTGTAGCAGAGAGCGTCAAAACGATTCCAGCCAAGAGCTTCGTCTTAGATACTGAGGCTACACCATACGGCGAAGATCTAACTAATCTAGGCCGGCAAGGTGCAGTCCCGGCTTTTGCTGTGGGAGCAACGAAAGCTGTGGATGATAGCCGCTGGGCCCTCCACGTCTTCGACATACTCTACATCGATGGTGAGGACATCCATAATTTATCATACGAGGATCGTCGAAAACGGCTCCGGGGTCTGGAGCTACCAATCCGGGACGTCCCAAAGAGCATGGACAGCTTCCGCACAAAACTATGGGAGAACAACGTTAACTGGGCCACCTCCGCAGAGCAGATGATTAAATTCGCAGAGGAAGTTAGCAAGGTCTCTGGTAGCGAGGGGGCCATGTTCAAGGAAGCGGATTCAAAATACAGACTCACCGGAAGCACGCCTTTATGGAGCAAGATGAAAACCAGCTTCGAGATAGATGCCCTCGTAGTTGGTGTGAGGAAAGAGGGTGGAACACACACCTATCTGGGGGCAATCGGACCGGTGACGCCACCCAAGGAAGCGAAACTAGAAACAGTTCCCGTGGACATCAAGAATTATGGTGCTTTCGTCAAACATAAGGGGAAGGTTTACACAATTGTTGGAAAGACCTTCAACACTAAGATTGTCGCGGATATTGGGGATATAATCCGGGTCACCATGAAAAACGTCGGGAAAATCAGTGACCAGGTATTCCACTGGTTCCACCCCCAGGTCCTCGAGAAGCGTGAGGATAAAACTAGCCCAGATCCTCTCGAAACGGCGGAAACCATTTACAAGACAAGTCAGCAGCAGCAGAAAACTCAGGCCGTATCCTGGGATGTCGTAAATGGGCAGATCAAGATTGAAGGTGGGGTGAGAAAAGAAGCTTACCTGGTGTCGGCTAGGATGGACATGGAGTCGCCGATAACCTGCTGCCGTTCGCCATGGATCGCTGTTCCAGACATGGAAAGCCTGGGGTTCGTCTATCTGCAGAATAACGAAAACATATGGTCTCAATTAAAGGAACTTGGAGTGGAGCGCCTAGTTTTATCAGAGACTGAGCGAGAAATTTACGAGGAAGCCGCTGAAAACGGCATATATCTTCAGTTAACTCACTTCCCAACTATCAGAGATTTCGCCGTGGGCGAAGTTACTCTATACTCAGAGAACCCTGAAACCAAAGCCGAGATACGACCTGCAGAGTTCGCCGCCTTCTACGAGTCCATAAAGGACATGCCACACGAATGCATGACTCTGTCTTGCGGCGGCATAGTGCCACTTAAGCGATTAGCGCCTGCAGAGAACCTATACCTGACATACCCCGACGAGGGACAGGAATGGAAGTACGTGATCCAGTTTCACATACGGGGATTAAGTGTCCATGGAGATTTCAGATGCCAGATAAGCAAAAGCCAGTTAGTGGGCTGGACCTGGGATCTGGGGAAGAGCCTCATAAAACCTATGCTTAAGAGAACATCTCCAAGTCTACGCGAAAAAGCCGGAATAACGGCCGAGGACCTGCAAAAACCGATAAAAGAAATCTCAGCCAAACTGAACAGCAGCTCAGAAGGAAGACAGCTAAGAGAAGCCTTCAGCAAAAAAATCGAGGCCCTGGATGCAAAAACCATACACCAGATGCTTGACGAACTGTGGAAAGAGGAAGCGGAAACCATCCTCGAGGACCCCAACAAAAAGATCCTAACGCAGATCAAGCATCCGATGAGCGTCGCCTGGCTGGACTATGAGAGAAATATCCCCGCCGGCGCCGTGGGAGCTACCAGTGAATTGGGTGGCATCATGGTCATCATGGATAAAGGCCGCTGCCAATTCGGAGCCCAGAAATCCTATTTCCACGAATACTGGCTTGACGGAGAGAGAATAAAGAACCGCCGAATGATCGTCCGAAAACTTGCCACACGTCCCGAGTGGAGAACCAAGGAGAGTTTCGCCTGGTTAACCTTCTTCTCAAAATCGGGAGAAACCCCATACACCATCAGTAGAAGAGCGCTTAATCAGAGCTGGATGCCGCCTTCAGGAATCTCGGCTCTGCCTCAGAATGTAAAAGTACAGATTCCCAAGGATCGACAATATTGGCGTGCCAAAAACGCGAAGGCAGTGCGGGATCAATTGGTGGATGACATTGGCAAGAGAAGGACTTCACTGAAACTTTCTCCAGGCCTCCAGTTCGCAGTTAAGAGAGTCTGGCACAAAGGGCCGGAAGTTCAGCGCGGCCTGCCTGTGACAAGATACTGGCTGCTGCTATACAGCGGAAACAAGGTCCTCGACGCCTGGGACTTCGGACAAGATAATGATCCATTGGAAGGTGGTGCCATATTGGCCCGTCGACGCGAATCCAAGGAAATGGATCAGCTACTCAAAGAAACCGGAGAACTTCCTTCCACACACCCAGCAAGTCAAACCCAGAAGCTGAAGAATAATTTCGATACGAGTGACTCCGGTTCTGCTCAGATAACAAAAGACAGCGAAAGCCAACTGCATCTCAAATTGAACGGAAGGAAACTTAACGGGACCTTTGTCTTCATCAAAGAAAGCAGCGACATGTGGACTTTCAGCCCTACCTCCATCTCAGAAGAAAAGAAGGCCATGCTTCTCCAATCAGCCAGCTGCTCAACCATGTGTGAGCGCACGGGTGTTCTGCACCTAGAAGCCACGGATATGGAAATCAACCAGGTTGGAGAACTGCTATTCCTAAAAGGGCCGGCTATCAAACCCGGCGAAGTATTGCCAATGGATGGCAGACCAAGTTATTTCACCCGTGAAGGTATAGCGAAATTCTGGCCTTCTATGTACCGGCAGCCGATCGTCGTTCTCCATGGAGATCTCAAAGGTGATGTCATTGGTTTCGTCAACAAAGTCTGGGTCGACCAGAAGACAGGCTGGGGTTGGGTTGAGGGCGTAATATGGCATCCTCAGGGCATCAAGCTCATCCTCGAGAAGAAACTGCCTGCCTTCAGCATAGAAGTCATCCCCGAAACTGTATGGGATCCAGAACACAAACATGAGCATGTATTGGGAGGCGAATGCGTTGGCTTGGCTGTCGTGCCTAAAGGCGCCTGTGTCACCTGCATTCCGACAGAAGTGACTTTCGGAAAACTCGATATCAAGAAGGGGCGGATTCATAAATATGGCATGACCGCCGAGGAATACATTGGTCATCAATACTGGGGCATGGGAAAAAGCACGCAAGAAATTGCCGATCTCGTGGGTAAGCCTAGAAGTACCATAGAGAGTTGGATGACAACTGCTGGAATCCCGCGTCGAGATTTAAAGGATGCCCGTCACCTAAGGCAATTCAGAGAAAGCACGACCCATAAATATGGTGGCCGAGCCTTCGTAACCGCCCTAGGGACTGGTGCTTTTGCTGGGATGCCTCGTGATGGCTGTCGACAATGCGAGGAATGGAGACGAGGTGGGGAAAGCAGGCGCAATTATACGTCGACCATGTTCACTGTAGGCAACGAACATCTCCTGGTAAATGCACCCAAGGGAATCGCCACAATGCTCGGGCAAAAAAAACTGAAACCACGATACGTTCTGATAGATCATGTTCACGAAGATGCCATCGGAGGCTTGCATGAACTCAGAGGCATCAAGCCCATAGTCTTGACATCAAAACCGATCTGGGATTATTTCCGTAGACACTACAGGGCTTTAAGTGGCCAAAAAGAGGACTTCGATAAACTCTACGATTTCGAGAGGCGCGTGCTTCCAATAGATAAAACCGTGAAACTCGGTGGTTTTACTGTCGAACCCACCATGGTAGCCCATACAAGTGAAGGACAACCCTCTGCCTTAGCTTTCAAAATAAATGTTAGTGGCACCACTGTTTTTCATGTAAGCGATGTCTTCAATATACCCCACCGAGAAAAGAATCTGAAGGGCGTCGACGTCTATATCGGTGATGGCGCCCAGCTCAATCGAAACATTGGGGATCAGCACATCTCCATGGAGAAGCAGATAGAATGGGCAAAAGAAGCGGATATCCCACAGATTTTCTTTACCCAGATAGGCCACATAGGAAAAACCCATGAAGAACTGAATAACACCTTGAAGGAAATCGCGCCGAATATCCAAGCTCTACACGATGGCGCCGAGCTCCAGTTAAACCCAGGAAACCCGGGGGCCCGGTTTGCACCCGAGACGGCGGCCAGGATCGCCTCGGGGGAGAGCAAAATAATAGTTCGAAATAAGCCATACCAGGAATACGCCAAACAAGCGATTTACCTCCTCGGAGGCGATATGGTGTTTGGGTTCTATGTTGAGGGTTTCCCAGAAGGGCCATTGTCAGCTGAAAAAGTCAGAACTGAAATGAGACAAGAACATGGGCTCAACGACGAGGAGTGGAAACGGCAATTCGGCGATGCCAAAGAAGTATGGGTCTACCACCCCAGGGTCCTCAAAAAACTTGACGCACCTAAAGAATATAGGAAGCCAGATTATTTCATTGGCCCCTATATCCCGAATGTGAAGGTTAATGAGGGATAGTTTCTGTCTGACTGGCAGCAGCTGAAGGCTGTCTTTTGGGTAAGGCAGCCAAGCTGGCTCTGGACTTCTCGAAGATATCTTAATGGTGTGATGGACCTCACCGAAAATTCGATCTCTGACTCCATTTTAGATTATGTGATTGAAGGCGTGATGGTTGACGTTAGAGGATTCCTGGTCCGGGAGGCCCTTAATTATGAGTGGAAAAATATTCTAGAAGTCCCGACGTTGATAAAACGGGCGGTTACTTACGGGGCGGTGGCCAGTCTCTTTGCCAGAGGATATTTCTCAATCTATGATCGGGTTCAACTGAGCATTGGCCCGAGACGGGTAACTGTTGTGGATTCAAAGAATCTGGATCGGGCCATGGAGTATTGGGAATTGAGAATGTCTAAGATGCTGGAGCTATACCGTGTGACGGCTGGGCAGAAAATGATCTGGATTGACACCGAAAATGAAGAACCGATATTCAGCATAGATGATATTCCATCGAAAGAATCACTCTTAATTAAAAGCATGTTTTGAGGATAACTCGGAATAAATATAATAATCGAGTTAAGTTAATATTATCATTATAGAGCAACAACCCAAAACGGTTGTATGGCGTACTATATGGTTTCTCTTATCTAATGAAAATAATAGAATTACCATTAGTTGGGAATGGCACTCTGCACGTCTAGTCTCTCTACTACCCGCTTGCTCTGTGTGAAGGTCTTTGAGCCCGAAGCTCCAAGAGACGCCGCATAGACTGTGTAGGTGCCACCAGCAGCATCATCTGGGATGTCCCAGCTGGCGCTGAAGTTGCCATTGCTGTCCGTTGTCACTATGGGGAGGTTATAAGCATCTCCCGCCGGAGGCTCAATGGCTATCGAAATCGGCTTCCCGATCATCGGCGCACTATTTTGGTCTATCAGCTGGCCGGTGATCTGGAGCGTTTCGGTTCTGTCGTAGAGAGACTTATCGGTGGACACCCCAAGGCTAGGGACCTGGACTATCTTCCAGAGCAAGTAGATTAAGATGACTAGAGCGATGGCTAACAACATTAACCATGGAATCATAGTCACTTAATTTTGGCTCTTCAGATATTTATAGAGGTGGGGCATCATCACCATTGATGTTTATTATGAAGAAAAAATTATTCACGTCTACAATATCCACGTCAACTAACAGCTCCACCAATATTTTCCTAGTTCTCCCTGGTTGAATGGGCGCGTCTCCAAAGTGCCAGATCATGGTGAAATAGGCAAAAGCTCCAGGAGGATCCCAGGAGTTCTCAAGCCAACTGGCCTGACAGTAAAGATTAACCAAGCCCTCATTTTTTATCCAGACCTCAACATTGGCCTTATCTCCTGCCTCAATTTCGCCCCACTTGATCTCAGTAACGCGCTGGGTAGCCGTCACATCCCAATAAACACCGAAGGAAACTGAATCTCCGCTTAAAGTAACCCCTGAGGATGGAACCAAAATTGAATGTTGACCCCAATCAAAAACCACAGAGTCGTACATTGCCAAGGGCACACCCACCGCTCCGAAGGCCAATATCAGGAAAATTATTTGCCCCCAATCCCACGAGTTGGGGCCAAACGTGAGGTTTTTCGTCTTTTGGATCCAGATCAGAAACATCCCCAATCCAAAGACAATAACTCCCAGCACAATACTGAGAAAACGCAACCATTGAACTAATAGCAAGATCGATCTTCCCTGTTATAATTCCGTCCTCAAATCTATAATATTTCGGTTGACTTTAGTAATTCAATGCCTTACGATAAACGCGGAAGAGCGGAAATATGGAGAGACATCTTATTGGTGGTATACTCCGCGGCTAATCAATGCGAGAAACCAACCAAGATTATGTATGGGTCAAACATAAGTTGGAAAGTGCTTATCAGAGAAATACCGGAATTGACAGATCGGGGCTTCTTGGAGAAACTGAAGGACGATAAAGATGGACGCACAAACGCATTATACGCCATCACTAGGAAAGGACTACTATTACTGAAGTTCCTAGACGCATTATATTTATTCATGGAAGGCAAATCGCCTGAAATAAGCTTGCCTCTGCCTCTGCTTAGGACCTTCTTCAGAGCCTACAATTTTGGCCAGGATGGGATGGAGCGTTTCTTCGAGGCCCTGGGAAAGAAAGATGTGCCTTGGCTCGAAATTCCTCGGCTCGAAGATATACTTCAAACACCCATACCGGAACGAAAACCACTGCTTCAACCAATCAAAGATGGACGCAAAGAAGTGGAGGTAGAATATGTTATAGTGGACGATATTATGGAAGGATGGGCTAAATGCCCCGAATGTGGGCGTCGAATCGGCGAAAGAAGTATTATTGCGCACATTAAAAGGAGCCACGGGAAAAAAGCGCGGATAGTTGTGGAAAACAACACTTAATTCCGCTTCTTTGTCAGTAGTCCTGTCGGTATCTGTTTTATATTTAAGAACTATTTAATTGGGTGGAGAAACAACCTTGGCCGAAAATGGACAGGGTGACACTGAAGTAGTCACATTCGAGGAGCTAGACTTGGAAGACGAAAAAAACAAGAAACCTACCAAAGAGGAACAATGCGCTACCTTCCTTAAAGACAAGTTGTCTGATCAGGATTTCACAGAAGTCGCCAAAATCCTAGGTGTTAATACAGGGGAACTCACAAACGCCCAACTTCTAGAGCAGCTAACTAAGCTACTCGCAGGGAAAGAGAAGAAACCAGGCGAAGATGAGTATCCGGCACCCGATGAGAAGAAGAAAGAACCACCTGTGGAAATGGCCGACTATAAGGCGTTCGTCAAAGACTGCATGGGCAAGGGCAAGACCATGGCAGAATGCGCCGATGAGTGGAAGAAGAAGTATCCTGAACCTAAGGAAGGTGCCAAGAAACCAGACGAAACGGACAAGAAACCAGATGAGAAGATGACGGCCCTGGAAAGCAGGATCGCTCAGCTCGAGGAGCAACTTCATATGGAGCAGGTCTCCAATGAGGTTTCCCAGCTCGTCAGCGCCAAACACCTTGCACCGATACAGAAAGATGCCGTGATCAAGCTTTCAGCTAGGCTAAGCAGCGAGGATCGCAGTGCTTTCCTTGAAGTATTCAAGACCCAGAAATTCAAGGTAGGAGAGGATGTTGGCAAGGCCACCCAAACCCGCCCCGGAGAATCTGGCAAAATGACACCCGAGAGGAGAGCTGAGATCATCAAACTGCATGGCTTAGACGACTTGATTCAGGATAAAGCTGTGAAGAGGCTTAGCTAGGTGAATAAAAAATGCCTGTAATTGGTTCAATTGTAATGTTTGACCCCCGGCACAGTTTCAAAGCGGTACCCGCTGAGACTATCACGCAGGGGGAGAGCGTCTACATCCACACTGACGGTTTGATCTATGCTGTTGACAATGGCAAAAGCGACGTCTGCCACGGCTGGGCCCTGGCAGACGGCGTAGCCAGCGGAGCCCCAATCACCATCGTCAAGTATTGTCGCATGAAGGTGGACACCACTCAGACCATCGGCGCCCGGGTCTACACCGGGGCAGTCGCCGGGGGTTCTGCACCTTCGACAACGCTCTCAGCCACCGGCCTCGTAGTCGGATGGGCTGTAGCAGCTGACGAAGTGATTGTAACCGCGCCCAACCCACCCGCAGCGGATGGTTAGGTGATATAATGCCAAACGATTCAGAGAACAGCGATCTTACCAACACGCCCGGTCTTCCTGACCCAACCAATGGCCTCTTCACCTTCGATGATATCGACACCAGGATGCTCTATAAGGAGTTCCAGGAAGGTGTCCAGATCTACAACGAAGTTGAATGGGGGCTCATGAGTCAGTTCGTCAGGACAACCGCAAAGGAGTCGGTCCGAGTCTGGCAGAGAAACATGGAGTTTGTAGCTGCTGCAGAAGGCTACATGGAAGATTGGCAGAAGCTTCGCGCCATGGAGATCCCCGTACCTCTGAGGGAGTTTGAGCTTGGTTACGCTTTCACCAAGAAAGCTATCCAAGATGCAACCGCCAACGAGTTAAGGGAAACCCAATCCGAGGCTTTGAGAGCTGATCAGAGGCTCTTAGCCAAGAGATTCTTCTATGCAAGCCTGACACCTGGCAGCGGCGCAACCTCCAAAGGCTTCTGGGACGCCAACATGGCGGCAGCGAGCATACGCGCTCCTCCGGCATGGAAGGGTAACACGTTCACCACGGGCCACAATCACTACGATGCGACTGGCAGCGCAGACATCGTATTGAGCGTCTTCTCAGATATCAAGAGGGAGATCAGGGAGCATGGCTACGGTGGCCCTCTGTTCCTCTTCATGAATCTGGAGCAAGTCGAGCTATGCGAGAATCTAGCTGGCTGGACGTCGGCGATGTCGACTAATAGCATCATCGAGAAAGTGGCCACAAGTGGGTTCGAGGTAATAAAGCAATTCCAGGGCCTCACTCTCATACAGGATGACTGGTGTCCACCGGGGTATCTGCTCGCCATCGAAGGTAGGGTCAAACCTATGTCGATGAGAGAGCCGTTGAGCCCCCGTGGTCGCGGTCTGAAGTTGTGGGAGGGCCCCTATTCTGCTTACCCGCTACAAGAGGCGTACTATTCGCACAGGTTCGACATGGCAGTGGTCCATAGAGGAGCCGGTGCAGCCCGTTATCTCGCAGCTTCATGGTCGACCCCAACCTGGACGTTCTAAAATCCTAAACGGGTAGCCGACCTACCCATTTTTGAACCGAGTCGGAGGAAATGGCCTGAACCGCGCCTCAAAGGCGGTATGGATCTCTCTGGACGCCCCCGCGGAGAGGAAAAATGTGGGGGAAAAGAAAGGTTAGGAGAAAGGAAAAACAATGGTTAAGGAAACCGAATACGACCACCATGCAGTGCGGATAGTCAAAGGACTTTCGCTTGGCTCAGAGTATCTACCTGGGCAGATTGTACACCTCAACTTCCAGACGGCCGCCATCAAGACAGTGACAAGCACTGATGACCTCTCCTGGAGGACACTCGATATCGATGATCTATTGCCCTCTGGGGTGACGAGGCCAGTGAACGCCATCGCCGCCATCTTGGACATCGCGGTAAACGATGCCGCTTCAGCTGCTGCTGCCCAATACATGGCCGTCGCCACACCGGGCATCATCCTAGCTGGGAAGACCCAGTACATTTACTGTGGGAATGTCAATGATCGTGTCAACTCACGAATTGTCATCGTCGAGATCACAGGTGATGGCAAGTTCGCTTACATGATCGTGGCAAGCGGAGCAGTCTTCGACTACACGATAAAGCTGATTGGGTGGATCATAGGCGGAGAACTCAACACTCCTGTCACACTGCCCTCAAAGGACCTGAAAGCCACCTTCTTGGTGAGCTAATAATCTCCCCGTTTAGGAGGGATTAGATGTTCATCGTGGAGAATCTGGCGATAAACGGGGCATACCTCAGTGCTAACATTGCAGCCGGAGCCACATCCATTCCTGTTCGAGCTATCGGAAATTTGGTAGCTGGAAATGCCTATCTCTGGGACAAGAACAATCCCGTGGGCGAAACAGTCAATATAACCGCCATCGTAGGGATTACTCTCACCATTGCAGCTCCAGGGACAGTCGGAGCATATGCAATAACTGCCGACGCGGTAATCACAAACACCGCTGGAATTCCGCTCGGTAACATAGTGGAATTCTCCATCCCCATCCCAAGCCGATATTGTAAGGTTGCTTACGTGAAGATAGTTCAGTATCAGTCCGGTGCAATGGATATCAGCTTCGACATAGCCGAAAGATCTGGCGTGGACGAAAGCGTCAGGCACAACTTAATCTACAGCATCTATAGGCGCAACATCGACATTGCGGCTGGCGGTGGTGGACAATATGGAGAGGCAGTCGAGCCAGTCATACCCTACAAGGACAGAGATACTCCCGGGGAGGAAAGATCCTACGCCCTCCATTGCCGACTCCAAAATGAGGCGGGTGGCACGATCTCGGACTTCGGGATCGTGGTCAAATTAGCCGATATTTCGGAGGCGGTCTAATGGTAACTGCCTGGATCGACGGTCCCAAGGTAATCTTCACAGTCCGTCACAGTGCTTCTGCCAGTCTAAAAAGTACCTTCTTCGTGAGGATGGCATACGGTTCTGCCGCACTTAAAGCCGTCTTCCATGTTGGTCAAAATTCGGCGAATCTAAAGGCATTGGCAATAATACGGCACTCGGTTACAAAATCTCTTCCAGCAGAACTTGTCGTTAGACACGCTAGTTCCACTGAGTTTAAGGGAATAACCATCATAAGACACAGCACAAGCACCATCTTGAAGGCAATCCTCGTGGTGAGGCATACGGCAGTCTCGTTATCCCTCCGTGCCGAGTTCAGAGTCACTGTCGAAGGCTGGGAGATGCAGGGTTTATCGGCTGGGGTCTACGAAGCCCTAGGCGTCATATCTTAAATTCCCTTTTTTATAATACAATCCATATTTTACAATATAATCCATATTTTATATTACAGTCTATATTTTCATAACCATGCCAGACGAATCTTTGTGGAACCAGGAAAGAACCGAACGGTATTTACGGCTTTATAAAGATCCCCGATTAACCCAGGGCAGCCAATCGCTACTCTGCAGACATGCCGCTCTCTTCATTAAAGGCAGTTCCGTACTTGATTTTGGTTGTGGCATGGGCCACATCGTGCCATTCATCAAAGAACCTGAAAGATATGTGGGCTTGGATTACAGCAAAGAAATGCTCACCTATCTGGAAAACTATTTCCCGGAAATACGAACCATACAGGCAGATGCCACGCAGCCCGTCATAAACCTAGTCAAGACCCTGGAATCCCAGCATCTTCCACCCCGATATGACACCACCATCTCAACTAGCCTCATAATACACATTCCAACGATGGTGATGATCAAGAATCTGCTGCAGAACATGTGGGAACTCTCGGAAAAGGTCATGATTTTTGGGGTCGAAACTGCGAACAACAAGAAAGTAGTTAGAGAGGACAAGTTAACTCTCAGAAATATTTCCATCGAAAATATTCAAGTTCTCCTCAAAGAACTTGGGATCCCCAGCGAAGCAATTCGCCATACCCACCAGAAGGTGACTTACCAACAGTTCCACTCGATCTTTCCCCTCGAGGCCGAACCACTTCGCATGGAACCCCCAGGTCTTTTTACGAGAACAACCCTTTTCATTATAGAGAAGGAAATATAATCCATGTCGGATGAATTCGATAAAGAAATTCTGGAAGTAGTCAAAACCAAGCCAGGAGACTGGAAACTCATCATCGGTTCGAGGACCTACACTAGAGAAGAGATCATCCGGGACTTCAACCATGATCCTGACCTAAGAAAGACTCTCCGCAAGATGATTCTGGGCTTGAAGCTTCACACCCTCAGTCGAGGTTAGGATCCATGGAGACAGTAACAGCAGCCGCGCCCCTGTTCGATTCCGTCACCATATACAGCCACGCCTGGTTAATCGATGCCGTAACCCAGATCGGCACAGCAGCCCAAATTCAAACATTGCTCGATGATCAAGCGATACAGTCTCAGGTACTTGACGCTCTCGAGAAAAATACCCCCAGTTGGTTCGTGCATTACGATCACGGAAGCGACTACGTCATGTGGGGCGACGACGAGCAACCCATCATCGATCTATCCAATCTCAACAAGCTGAAAGGAATGCACGTCTATTGCATGAACTGTTCCAGCGGAAAGGGCCTTGGCGCTCATGCAGTTGAGCAGGGCATCAAGGAGTATCTCGGATATAATGACGTCGTATCCTTCACCACAGACAAAGAGCAGATTTTCAAAGAAGCTTTCAATTATGGACTTATCGTGGCCATGCGACAGAACCTGGAGCTGAAGGATGTAGTTGAAGAGATGCGCCAAAACGGTTATCGACTGGCGGATCAGCTCAGGACGGAAGGAGACTACATTGGCGCAGCAGCCCTGGTAAATGACATGGACATTCTGCACGTCTACTATGAAGGGGGTCCTGAACCACCTGAACCACAATGCCCCATCAGCAGAAGCCTCAAACACGCTTTCGGCTGGAATGGCCTCCTGTTCTTCAGGAAGCTACGACAACGACTTTTCCCAGAAATTCTCTCCTAAGCCTTTTTTATTCCATACGCAATTATACACTGTCATGTCCCAGAAATTCTCTGACGGTCCAAAGGGTGGCATTCCACCCTGGAAAGAAGGCGAGAAAATTAATCTGAAGATCGCCCATTGGTGTCTATTCGGACCCAAGCTAAGCGGTATGTATGAGACTACCCGGGAACTCATCGCCGCAGAGAATCAGATAGAAGGTGTCCTCGCCGGATTATGCGAGACGCCCCCGCCCACCGCGCCAAAAGCTGTAGTTAAGAAAGCAGCGGAAGGCGGCGCCGTCGACGCATTCCATCCCGAGATGAGAACCCAAGATTGGGGCTGGGCCATGAAATGGGCGGACATCCATGTAATACACTCTACAATGTCGAACAACGTGGCTGAGCTGAAACCCAAAGCCTTTTTCGCCCACGGCACTCCAGAGGCCTGCCTAGAAAATGAGCTCATGCCAGATGACAAGAGAAAGAGCTTTTCATCATCAGCCGATTGGATGAACCGCTTCGAGGCTTCTTTTGTTACAAGCAAGAGAGCTGAGGAAATCTGGAAAGTTTTTGATCCCACCGGGGAAAAAATCCACCGGATTAGTAAAGGCATCGACCTCTCCTGGTGGGTGAGGTCCTCCATGAAGCAGGACCTCGAGGGATCGCCTAGCGTCCTCTATGGCGAGATATGGAGGAATATCAAGCATCCATTCTATCTATTCTATGCACTCAATGAAATCTACGAGGAAAACAAGGGCATCAAACTCAATGTCTGGGGATGCAACATAAAGCAACCCTTCTGGCAGGAGCTCATGAAACGGGCTAACTTCGATGCCTTCATGGGAAAACATGGGATTAGAGGCATCGTGGACTATCCAGAACACTATTACAGCCGAGGGGATGTGTACTTCGGCTCAGCCATCTATGGCGATCTCTCCCGTTCAATGCAGGAGGCCACGGCGTGCGGCTGCCCTGTAATAACTTGGAACTCCGACCCGCATGGAGACTCCCATGCTTATCGTTATGCCGAGGCTTTCAGCATCGAGAGCTTGGCAGATAAGATCATGGAAGTGTGGGAAGAAGTCGCAAACAACCGTGAGGACGTGGCCCTCCAGTGCCGCAAGATCGCGGAGAAATACTTCAACGTCAATGATGAGGCGAAACAGGTGGTAGACATCCTCAGGAAAGTCGTTGCAGAGCAATAAAAAAAACAGTTTCTATAATAAGAGTTTTTTATTACATGAGAGTTATTCTCATCTAGGGAGAAACACATTGGCGAAGTCAGCGCCTGAAGTTAGCTTCAGCATTGGCTCCATCAACTACGGCACGATTGACGTAGGTGGCTCTTCTGCTTGGCAAAGATTTAGCATCTATCAGGCTGGAAACAGCACAAGCTGGGCTAATGCCATAAACATGAGCATCAGCTTCAAGGAATCCACAAACGCTAGTGAGGCCAGGAAGGAGAGCTGGGTCAGGGTGTCCACGGTCAGCGAGGACACGATGATCGAGTCGGTTGGTGGAAATGAGGCGTATGTCGGCAGCACATACGCCGCTGGCGGGTCCACGGTCATCAAGACTTTGGTATCCGTCCCTGCTGGAGCTACGACAGCTGGTAGGGTCGCCTTCCTCCTGCACCACAGGTACCAGTACACTGGGTAAGGTAGTCGGGGACCAGACCATCTCGTAGAGTGGCGCACGGCCGCACAGCTACACCGATAAAACTCCTCCCCTGCGTGTAAGGCCAGAGGCCCCATTTGGGGCAAGAGGACCGGTCAGGCGGGGGCTTTTTTTAAGGTAGCTCGATCTTAAGTGCATGTCCCTTCTGCATGAAACCCAGCAGAACATTTTGACTGTATATAACTAGCTCAACCTTGATTGCGGGCTTCTTCAGAAAACAGGATAGGCCATTGGGTGAAGTGAAGCATTTGTCGACATCAGTGGTCTGAATAATCGAATAATTATTTTCGATCATTTCACGGGTAAATTCAACCTCCAGCTCGCCTCTCTTGAGAGGAATTGTGGGCTTGGCATTGATCCCTCTGAGAGTCTTCTTCGTCACCCGGATGAACTTCAACTTGGTATCATAGGTCCTGGGATCCATTATCAGGCGAGTCTGCAGCGGCGGATCGGTGTCCTTCACATAACAGCCGAGCATCCGTTTTGTCACGACGGGAGGCATTTTTGCGCCAGGGACCATCTTCATGTCAATCCCCTCCTCGGTGGCCACGAAGAAGGTGTCGATAAACGGCGATTTCTTTATAGTGAGATGCTTACCATGGATGATTCTTTCAACGCTTGTTATATCATCAGGTAAATATCCGCGTTGTTTCATGACTTCAACTTCATGGGGGAAACAATCTGCATCCGTGAGCGTTACCCCATCCTTCATGTGAATTAACCAATTAGCGGGCATAACGATAGAATTGATACTTTTGCCCGTTTAAATTTATTCCAGAAACTGTTTCTTATATCCTAACCATTTTAAATCTTAGGGAACACAAGTCAATATTTATGGCCAACGCAGGAAACCAAGAACTGTTTGCAGAATTTATTATTCGTGGAGATCGCTTGGTAATCGAGACATTCGGAATCTCGGGGCGGGGCCCATCCCTGCAGGAGACAAAACCTTCAGAAAGCGGGATCAAAAAACAACAAATTTCCTTCCGCATTAGAAAAGCAAAATAATGCGATATTTTCAACAAGGCGAAAATAGTTTCTTAATATAAAACAATTATTAATCCTCAGCCCAACAATAACTAGAGGCATACATTGGTTCAAGATAACTTCACAACCTGGACTGAAAGCGATGCCAGCGGCCGAATATCTAAGACAGCTTCCAGGGTCACTTGGACTAATCTCAATAGAACAGATACGAACACCTATATCTATAAGAATAAGGCCGGGACCCTCCAGAACTTCATCCGATATTTCACTCTCAGGATAACTGCAATCCAAAGCGCATCCCAGACCATACGCGAAGGAGTCATCTTCGTCTCAGAGCATCTTGATGATTACACTGATGTTAACGCAGGCGGTTATGAGAGCTTCGGACTGATACTCAGGAGCGCCAACTCCACCACGACCTATTCCCTGATCCCCTGGGAAACATACAACACGACCGGATATGCTGTCAGTCTAGGCAATAATCTCCTCAACGTCGGCACCACCTATTACTGCAAGATCGTCAAATCAGGCACCAGCTGGATGCTTTATGTCTACACAGATCCAGCATTCTCAATCCCAGAACCCGATTACGGCGCCGGAGGTAAAGGACTCGTCCTGCACGGTAACTGGAATCTCCAGTACATGATGATCGCCCAATCAATAAACTTGGCGAACTCTGTTACAATCAGCGGATACCTCGAGAACCTTAAAGATTCACTAATAGAAGACGGCACGCCTCAGAACCTGAAAGCCAAATTTGTAGTCAGGAAGGCCGGATCGCAGGATCTTAAAGCTGAAGCCTTCATAGCCCCCACGGGAACCGCCGACCTTGATGCCAAATTCATAGTCCGCAAATCAGGTTCCGTGGATCTCCATGCCAAATTCGTCTTAAAACAGGGGATAGGAGATCTCGAAGCAGAATTCATTGTAAGACGTACTGCCACGAAGGAAATCCCATGCAAAACAACCATCCGGCAATCTGCGACATATAATATTCCAGCAGAATTTATCGTGAGGCACACCGCAACCAAAGATCTGATCAGCACCTTCACCATCCGCTACGGTGTCTCCAATCTCCCATCAAAATTTATCGTAAGGCATAGCACCTCATCGACCAGATTCGCTAAATTCCGCGTCGAACCCGTGAACCGCTGGGCTACGTGGACGAAGAAATCTAATCCCGTCTGGGATTCAGGAGACTACAGCTGGTCCTCAACTACCCCGGATAACTTCTGCGTCCTTCGAGATCCTGAGACAAGTCTTCCGGTGAAGCACGATGGAAAATATTGGGCGGTCTACAATACCCCCAGTGCCTCCCCACAAAAAGGGATAGGGATCTGTTACTCCTATAATCTCCTGAACTGGGTTGATTCCGGATACGACGAAATAGTGCCCTCCGGAGGAGCCGGGGCCTGGGATTACCAGATAGCCGTCGCAGATTTCCTCTATATGCATGATCAGCCATCCTCCACACATGACTTCTGGATATTCTATGTTGGAGCAGATATCGCAGGCAATCAGAACAAAATAGGTGTCTCGAGAAGCAACAACCTAACCTCATGGACAAAATATGGAATCATTGCTGCTTTCATTCCCGCCTGGGCTCCTAATAGTAACGGCCTCGAAGATTTTAGAATCCTCAAGGCTTCTAATGGAGACTGGTATGCTGCCTACGAAGCGAATAAACAGCGCAATATGGTTGCCATTGGTACCGCAAAAACTACTCAGGCACTTCCTCTTACCGGTTGGGTGGATACGGGTCAGGCATTCAGCAATACTTATGGAGCTGATACTTTCTGTGCCAACCCCAGTTTGATCAAGAGAATTGAAGGGGTCGAAGTCATCTATTACTTGCTTTATGAATGGCTCTATAACGGTGATGTATCTAGCCGAGCTTATGAAGCATATGTCCGAGAACAAGATTTTCATGTTGCTAATGCCTGGATCCAAAGACCTGCACAACCAGCATATAGAGCGACAGAGGGCTGGGAAGGAAACAACACCATTCCTAATGGTTTCATAATAAGCGATGTCAACAAAACGCTCGTGATTTCTTATTATACCGGAGATCAGGGAGCGGCCGATAAAAAAATAGGTTTTGCCTATCGCACTCTTCCCGGTACAGTAGGCGGGGATACCAACCTTTTCGCCAAATTTATTGTTACCCACTGGCGTGATCTCAAGGCCGAATTCAAGGTAAGGCATTCGGCTATCAATGATCTCTCCGCCACTTTCCATGTTGGCCAAGACAGCCGAGATTTATTAGTTGAAGCTATCATAAGACATTCGACCAGCAAGGATCTCGAGGCCTTCGTGGTAATTCGGCATTCGGCCTCAAAGGATATTCCGGCCGAACTCATTGTTATCCACTGGCGTGATCTCAAGGCCGTTTTCAGTGTTTACTCTTCCGGTAGCCTCGATCTCAAGGCCGTTTTCCGCCTTAGGCAAGAGAACCTAGAGCTACCCGCCGAGGTCATTATAAGACATTCTGCAAGTTTGGATCTGGCGGCCGAATCAATCATCAGGCAAACAACTTCAAAAGAACTGAGGGTAATCTTTGTTATCCGTCATAGCCAGTTCATCCGTAGGCGGATCTACTGCAAATTCAAGGTCCGACACAGTTCTGTTTTGGATCTCAGATCCGTATTTAAAGTCAGTCAAGCGACGCTAGTCAAAGACCTTGAGGCTGAATTCTTCGTGAATCAGTTTAATGCCTCTCTCAATCTCGGCGCCGAATTCTATATACGCCCTGACATGCTCGACATCAAAACATTCACAATAGAGGAGCCAGTTAAAAGAGGAAGAAACTGGTTACGTTAGGCACGGAAATGCATGATGACCATGTTGCTCTTATAATGCTGGGTTTGATTAGCAGATCCATTATACCATTCTGGCTGGATTATGAGATTACCATTGGCTATTGCGACATACGATCTGGTAAGGCTCACTAGATATTCCCCATAAGACAATCCCGCTTTTGCATAATATGGTCCAAGCTGGGTGCCTCCTGCAGTTAATCTAAGGTAAGCGTAAAGGGTAGAATATTGCCCATCATAGATAACCACAATTTTATCCCCTATTTTGACATTTGGTATGGTTAAGGGCATCCCTGTTACTGCCGTCCAAACGGTCGGGTTATAATAGGTTACTTCAGACGAGATTGTGTAAATATCTACCAAGTCACCCACCACGAATTCCGCTTTCAGATCAGCCGTCAGCTGCCTCAATGTGAATACTGCTTTCAGGTTTTTATGTGGTTCGACTTTGAATCGGGCGTAGAGATCCTTTTCAGACCTGAATGGCACCCTGAAATCTGCAAATAAATCCGCTTTGCCATACCTCACCACGAACTCGGCTTTAAGATTCTCGAAACCATACCGTACTACGAATTCTGCTTTTAATTCTAATGGATTATATGTCCTCAAAGATAGTGCATATATTGTGCCTGAATACGGCGCGTTATCTTCTACCTCAGCATATACCATGATTTTTCCATTGAATGATAATGGTGCCTGGAGATTATTTCTATAAACATCATAAGGTAGTTCTCTGCTATCTGGCTCAGACCATCCGTTATCGGGAGTGTACCGAATGTAACTTACCTCATTTCCTTCATAATAAAATATCACAAGCTCTCCGTTTATTCCTGCTGAGATAGTTGGTGTCATTAATGTTTGGGTAAGGCCTGTTATTAGATCAACATCATCAGTCCAATTACCATTTGGCAATCTTTTCCTATATTTGATGGTGGAAGATCCATAAGCAACGACGTGGATAATATCTTCTGAATCTATTGTAGCTGTGTAGGATTCATTTACAAGATCAGTTAGTTTAGTATTCGTGATAGTGATCCCATTCCAAACATACTCGTCGAAATCATTGTCTGTATCAGCTCTGAGTATTATCATATTTCCGTTTTTTAATCGAAAGATTTGTGAATATGGTGTTTTGTTAGTCTCGAGATGATATCCGGTATCGAATTCAGTGATCCAAGTTCCATCGTTTTGGGTTGATTTTATGAGATATGCTCCTGTGAAATAACTTCCATTATGATTTGCATATATGATGTAAGGATATCCGTTTATGTCGACCGATATGTCAAACCAGGCATAATATGAATACGTGAGTATGGTTTGTACGGCGCCCCAGATTATTGTGCCATCGGTTTGAAGAGTTCCTCTCACATACTGTAAGTCTCCAGCGGATCCTAGACTAGTGAAAGCAAGATGAACATGAACGCCATCAAAAAACGTGGCCCAGGCGCCCCATTCGGTGTAGCTACCCCACACTCCCGTTACTCCCGGAACGTATGTTTTAGCTATCCATGCACCCTTTTTTGAGGATACGAAACATAATTGTCTGTTTTCTATGTTGTCGAGTTCTCCTTGATCATAAAATAACCAATGTCTTCCGGCTGCAGAGAAAGACTTCTTGGAGTTGGGATTCTGCAGCCCATAAACGTGGTAGGCCGAGTTACCCCAATTATAAGGCGAAGTTATTCCTATCGCTATAGCCCCGCTAAAATCAGGCGATTTCACTGAATTTTGACGCACTGTAACTTTGGCGTATAGATCTTCTCTGAAAAGATTGCGGAATAGATAGGCGGATAGATCATTATATGCTGCATGTCTGATGGTCATGAGGGCCTTTACATCAGGATCGCCGCCGATCGGCAATCCATAAAGACCATCAAGATGCCTTTCTCCAGGGGTATGATAGGTCCAGAGGAAGCCCGTTATCTGACTTTTATCTGGTCGGGAGCCGTCGATGTCAACTTCTTGCAGGTTCTCCCAGAGTAACTTGATCCACGTCCACTCCCCAAAATCGGGGAATTTGCCAATCCAGGCTCCGGTGGATGAAAATATCTGGATATCAACATGGCCTCCGCCGACGCCTTTCCAGAAAAAGCCCACCCCGCCCTGGTCTGAAAGATCATAGATTCTTCTCACTCCAAATTTGGCATAAAGTTCAGACGCATCCAACTTTGTGCTGGTCTCGAATTTGGCGAATAAATCTTTAGGTATTCCGGATCTTCTGATTTTGAAGACAGCTTTTAGATTTTGAAATAACTGTTTTATTCGGAATTCTGCTTTGAGATCAGCGATGTCTTGGGCTACTCTGAACTCGGCTTTTAAATCAATCCACTGCGCTACTTCAAAGACCGCTTTCAGATCCTGCGGCGATCCATCGTAAATTAAGCCGAGGTCCAGGTCCTCTATATACCCATTTGTATATTGTGTTCCTGCTGCACTCACGGAAGTTGGGGCCATGAGATATCTGTAGACGGGCGTCGCGTGGAGAACCATGGATTGTGAGCCATAAAGAACCGTCCTAGCGGCATCAGTATAATAATAGACGGTGACATTCACACCGCTTCGAACTAAACGGACATAATAGGGGATACCATAATTGAAATCTACTCCAGTTACTTCGTTTCTATAATTTGTGCCTCCATTAAATTCTTCGATAAAGACGCTGTAATCTTTTCCAACCGGCGTATCAACCGTATCTTGCTCGAGGGTTAATGCGATGGCAGTATTCAGTGAAGGTCGATGGGATAGGTTATTGGAGATTACATAAGGAGAACACCTCCATACTTGACTAGATGTTCTTCCTGTGCCAGCGGTGAGCACTAACGTGAATTCATGAGTGAAAGTTACGAAAAACCCAATTCCATAATCCTTGTAGGCATAAGTGCTGGAGTCAGAACGAAGCAATCCAGTCCAGGTTGATCTTGGAACAGTGCGACTGAGCCTATTACTAGCATCGGATTCAAGCCAACTGGTAAAATCCTCGGTCATTAAGGCCCATCTCCTGAGATATCTAACGTTTCAACCCACACCGCTTTTAATGGATCATAATATGGATACTGATCGGCTACACCGTATCGTCCAAGTCTATACCAGAATTCAGGTTCAGGAGGATAATCAAATTGCCACGCATATACTATTTTTCCTTCCAGCGAGTTAGGGTGCACTGAAAGATCGGATATTTCACTTCTCTCCGTATAGATGAGCTTCTCTGAACTATATCCACCGAATCCCCAATATTTGCGATAAATTTTATTGCCTATTGAGTAGAGGATGTAAAGTCTTTCTGTGGTAGAGTCAAACGAGATCCCAACGCATGTTTCGCTGGACAACATGTCTTTAATTTTTCCTCTATAATTCCAGATGCCGGGTGAGGCCTTTGGCATTGAGTAATGTTCTAGGGCACCGGTATCCTTGTCCAGGAAAACAATGTGGATCAGGTTATTCGATGTATCGCTGGCTAGAGAAACTGTTTCCTCCTCGGCGTTGTTACTTAAAATATTTGATGTGCCACAGTCTCCTGTTTCGAGGTCTCTATCTATCACTCGGAGTATGGTTGGATTTGTGGGTGTGAGATATGCTTCAACAATTTTTAGTCCATATCCGTTTCCTAGAGGCATTAATCTGTATTTAGTACTGGCAGATGCACATTTGACATATCTTGTCCAGGTGACGTCATCGGTTCTAACCCAAACGGTATCGCCAGGACCATCTATTTCTGTATAACTGAAATTGCATATCCATCGACGCTCACCTGTTTCCATCCAGCCAATGCTGCTTGTGTCTCCGTAACCTGACCAGATACTGGTAACTGAGCCGAAATTTGCCCAGGCAATGCTCCCATCAACCCCAATACTTCCAATGCGAGTTCTGGGGACGTCTGAATCGGATTCATAATAAGTGCCAAATATCTTGTCTCCGAGGCCAAATGAATTTCCAGCACCTATGAGATTTCCGCTGACAAGCAGGATGCGGTAACCAGGTCTAGGAATGTTGCCTTTCTGATCTATGCGAACATCCTGGAGCCAATAAAAGGTATCACTATAATAGGGTTGGTAGGCATTGAATTCCCAGAAAACATATTTTACTCCATTGTAATAATAGGGATAATTCGTATTGCCTAGAAGACGTCCCCTGAGTATGGGCCTGACTTCAAAGACTGCCTTTAGATCCTGTTCGCCTTCTATTAACTCAGCTACCCGGAATTGGCAGAAAAGATCCTTTCTCTGATTGTATATGTATAGAGGCGGAGGTCTAGAAATTGTTTCCCAGATGTCTGTTTCATCAACATCACAATCTAATCCCTCGAACTGTACTGTTCCGCCACTAGGCCAGTATTCAGTTAATTCTATGGCTCCCGCTAGATAGGTCCAGATATTACTATATTCATTCCATTTATAGCAACAGATTTTGAAATTTTTGGCATTGATTTTAGCGAATGTTACTCTGATTTTATTCCAGACGCCAACATTGAAATTCCCGTTGAAAGTATTCAATGTCTTTGAGACGCCATTTACTTCTCTTTCTATTCTGCAATTAGTTCCTTTTTTGTTGAATACCACTCGATAATGGTTGCTTTCATCTTGGTATCTGAAGTAGACGTTGAAATAATTATCTCGTGGTGTGCCTTCTTGGTAGACCCACCAGTCTACAACCGTATGATCAGTATGTTGATCCACTCTTTTCACTGTTGCGTTGTTTAATCTGAAAGCGGTGTCAATATAACCTTCTGCAGGGGTCTCATTTTTTAAGGAAAATCCGGGCCTGCCACCATGTTCTGTCCCAATGTCGGTATATGACTTTTTAGACCAGTCTTTTAAGCGTAGACATGCTGAACCCGAATACGGATCAACTGTGTTAATGCTCCATTTCCTTTGATTCTGGAACAACCATTTCTGATCTAAAGGCTGAAGCATGATCCGGATGATTGGTTTATTGGCATTAGGCGAATGCCGTGAATAATAGAGAAGATAATCGAGGAAGTTATAATAGCTATATGGGACAAAATTAACAATATCATAATCCATATGGAGAAACATTCCGTGATTGTTATATGTGCCATTCAACCAGCCAAGCATTAAGGTGGAAAGATCAATCTTATCCCAATCAGCGTTTTCCCAAGAGAACCCGATTCCATCACTGGGATCGGCGTAGAAGGATAAGTTTCCATAGTGTCTATTGAAACTGTGATCGATCTCTGAATATCCCATCTTCTGATAATCTGAGGACAACTCTGTCCATGTGCCCTCCAAGCCTATTCCTGTGCTTGAATGGTTCCCCGTGTTACAACCCCCCATAACCACGGGGCTGCCTCTTTCTTCAATATACTGACAATCAGGCATCCTGTAGATTCTTATCGGGCCTCCGCGGATAGTACCCGTGTCGCTATATCGGTACATTTCGCATCTTGCCCACGCGAATCTATTGAGATCGATGCCTGCAAATCCGTCGAAGGTCCATTTCATGGCTATTGTAACCCACCACTGATGCCGATAAGACGGTATTTCTCCAGCCAGCCATCCTTCAAAAGAGCTGAGGCCCAACCATTCAGCAGCACCGTGGTTGTCAAGAACATCAGTTAATCCCCCAGCTCCAAAATGTTCGTGGTATTCACACATCAGCGTGTTATCTTTCTCTATTGCATTATAATCGATAGTTGCCTCTTCATAACCACTCCAATCTTCCCGGACGAGCAAATCAAAATCCAAGCCCAGGACACAGGGCGGTGGTTGCCAGTAGGTAAGCTCCACTGGCTCATAGAGCCACCCAAAGGTGACTTCTTTGAAGCCTTTAGGCACTTCATCTGAGGTTATTTTGAGGCTATTTTTTCCCTCTCGTTTATCCACGGCGTCTTTCTTGAAAACAGGCCATCCGATGAAGCCTCTCCCATCCAGAGATAAATGGTTAAGCCACCAATCTATATCATCGAGAATAACCGGATAATAGGCATCTTTGTTTCTCCTGGTTGGTAAATAGAATATTGCTTTGAGATCTGCACTTCCGCCAACCCAGAAAGAAGCATAGAGATCCCCGGTGGCCGAATGCCTGATGGTGGTTTTCCCGAGCAAGTCCTTGATCGCGGAATATCGGACGACGAATTCTGTTTTTAGGTCCAGACTTTCTGTATGGCGTATAATTACCTCGGCTGGAATTTCCAAAATATTTATTCCACGGACTATAAATTCCGCGTGAAGATCGACATGGACGCGGATAACGTGCATTTTTGCGAAAAGATTTGCTATGGAGACCTTTTTCACTGTGAGTTTAGAGAAGAGACTGACTGTACCAGTATGCACAACTGAAAAGATTGCTTTCAGATCCTGCGTGGCTGTATGTCTCACAGTGGCCTTTGCATGGAGATCATAGATCTCTTGACGTAGACGGAATTGTGCGAACAGGATTTCTTGGGTTGTCCTGAATATGGCCTTGAGGTCCCGGAAGCCTTGGCCAACATGGAAGATGGCTTTGAGATTTTCTGTAACTGTGCCGAGGACGACGTCATAGGTGGCATACATGGTGAAGCGATAACCCCTCACTGCGCCACCGACCATGGTCGCTGGGAAGTTACCTACCGGTCCCGCACCCATGTTTCTTGTGAAGCCCTGGGCCCCGCCGGGAAGCGAATACCTCACCGTACTTATCCCGGTAGTGCTTTCGTTAATCCAGACGAGAAGGAAATATTCCGTGCCAGGGTCGAGTCTAGTTGTAATGGGAAAGGTGAGCTCCACCCAACCTTTTGTGAGAAGTGTGAGATTTCCCTGTTTTATCAGAGTCCCTGGGCGATCCCCGCTGACTGTATAAATGGCCGGCCGCGCATAATTGTTCGGTATACCTGTATGTTCATGGTAGAAATAGAGGTATCTGAGCATGCCGGCGTTGGCGCCCATGGTGAAGCGGCTGCCGAATATGTACCCATCAATCAAAATACATACGCCCCCTTCACAATGCAGCCGATGCCATTAAGTAAAGCAAGGGCTTTCAATAGCTCCGAATTCTGTCCAACGTGGAAGAACACACGAAGATCTCTCTCGGCCGAGCGTCTTGGAATGAATTTCGCAGATAAATCGAGAGATGCTGCATGCCTTACAATGAAGATCGATAATAACTGTTTTGAGCCCTGGCCCACATAGAAAAAACCATGGAGATTTACTGATGTGGAATGCCTGATAATTGCTTCGACGAGAAGATCAGAGCTCGCCGCGTGCCTGATCACGAATTCGCCCGTTAGATCAATTGTAGCCGACATCTTCGCCAAGCCTCGGATAGTTGCTAATTCTTATTACTCTGAATCTCATTATAACTGTTTTATATCTCGAAACAATTATTTCATTGATAGCATTGCCTGTGAAGGAAAAAATCGACCGAGGGACAAAGAGACGTTTCGAAGTTTACATCACAGATCTCAGCGGTAACCCCCAAGATCCAAATGAGTGCAACGTCACCCTATTCAAAGAAGGCAGTTATTCCTACGATTCTCCTTCACAGAAATATCCCTGCAAAAAGACCGGGACGACTGGATACTGGGGCGCCGACATTAAGATCTCCACATCGATGACTTTGGGGGATTGGATTGCTGAATTCGAGTGGTATACTCCGCTCGAGGGCTGGAATAGTAGCAAGTTTCCCTTCATTATCAAGGATGCTAGACGCCCCTATATCAATCGCGATCCCGCGACTATAGCTCCCAATGTGAAGGTGGAAGAATGAGCGGAACAAAGGATCTTCTAGCTCGGTTTGAGGTAGGCCAAGGATCTTCTAATCTTCTGGCTCGGTTTGAGGTAGGCCAGGGAAATCAAGAATTGCCCGCTTTTTTCATCGTAAGGCATTCAACCACCAAGAGTTTGCATTCTGACTTCGCCGTAAGACACCCAGCTACTAAAGATCTGTATTGCGATTTCGTCGTGAGGCATTCGGCTACCAAGAACCTCTACGCTCATTTCAAGGCAGCCATACTATTTTCGGGGAAACCTCGAGATCTTCGCGCAACTTTCTTCCGCGGAGCTGATTCTTCGAAAGACCTTTACGCGAAATTCACCACACAAGCCACCAAAAATCTGAAAGCAACTCTGATCATTCGGCACTCAGCGACGAAAAATCTGTTCAACAAATTCAAAGTCAAAATATTTTTCGTTGAAGGCTGGGAAGATGTTAAGGCGGAATTCGTTGTAACCCGAATTGGTTCAGCAGATCTCTTAGCCGAGGGAATAATCAGGCAGAGTGGTTTCGTCGACTTCAAAGGAACTCTCATCGTCCGGCACTCCGATTCTATAGATCTTTTTGCGACGACCGTGATTAGGCACTCCGCTTCAACCGACCTGAAAGGGATATTTATCGTAAGGCACAGTGCTGCAGCAGACCTCAAAGGTCTGATAATAATCCGGCATATGGGAATCCCACTAGATCTATTTGCCCAATTCTATGCGATGCCTAACGTGGACTTAAAAGCCACCTTAATTGTCAGACATTCCTCAACGAAAGATCTTCACTGTGATTTCTATATTCGGCACCCGTATTGGCTCTGGACTACCCGGCGATACTTGAATGGGGTGGTTTCCGCTTCTGAAGACCTCATAGGAGATGCGACCTTTGAAGATGTTGTGCAAGGAGTCATGGAAGATATCCAGGGATATTTGGATGTTAATCAGGAAAGCTATGATAGTTGGACAGATATAAACCGGGTCCCTGTTCTCATTAGGAGGGCGACAACATATGGCACGGTTGCTGCTCTCTATGCGAGACATAGCAGGACTTTCAAAAGCCGCGTGATAACCTCGGCCGCTCCTGTCACCATAACTACGATAGGCGACGAGGAAAGGGCCATGAATTTCTGGGAAGAAAAGATGCAGACGGCCCTATCTAATTATCTCACTTCACGTGGATCTAGCAGGCTCTGGGTCAGCACAGCGGATGAGGAACCAATCTTCAGCATGGCCGACATCCCCACTTCACAATATGGAGCCACCGCATCTGATGAAGACAAAGAATGGCACGATTGGCTTAATCAGAGGGTCAGTTAATGGCAGAAGGGCGGATAGAAGTCAAAACTCGGGGCCTTACTCAGATCAAGGAATTCATCAGTGCCTCAGATACCATTCCCCTTTTTGCCTTCCCTCTGATCGTCATGGAGCTTAAGGACATGGGGGTGGAAGCCGGTAAAGCCAGCCTCAGAGGCTCAGTGGGCATTTATTCTACAGGACACCTCGAGAAAGATCTTCACGGTCTAATCAACGAAATCAATGACGAACATCACCAGGTAGTGATAGGCAGTGATATAGATTATGCCGAGCACGTATCAAGAGGCGCGGGTGATGCGGTACAGAATAAAAATGTGCAGATTTGGCCTTCTTCTTTAAAATGGGCCGGCTATCAACCAAAATTCATCTGGACTTTCATAGGCAACCGAGGACCCCGACCGTCCCATCCTTTTCTGGAGGATGCAGTGGCAGCAATAGAGAATAATCTTGATCGTATCGCCGGCAAGTATCTAAATAAGGGATGGACCAATGCGATTAACAAAGGCAAAGGAGCGCCGCCCATACCATGAGTGATCCTTACATCAATCTCGAAACTCTCTATGAACCCCTCATAGAAGCCTACAAACAAGAGCTCGAAGCCTTGGAAATTTTCGATAAAATTTCTGAAGGAGAAGATCTCTACGAGGAGGGCAAATTAGAAGCATGGGTTATACCTGGACGAGACAGAATAGAGAGCGCCGGCATGCACATGCTCCGACATTATTTAGAAATAAACATCATCATATTCAATTCCGCCGAAAATTCAACTCAGGCCGAATTGAGGAAAGTTGGCCACCAGGCTTACGACAAACTCATGGAAGACGTCACACATGGTGGAACTTGCATGTGGGCACTCCCCGCTCTGTTTCATCCAGGATACATGAATATGGGTGATATCTTAACGGTGGGAGTGCTGATTCAACATATCTGCCACTTTACCCAATTCTATCCTCTCCCTTCCTAAACTGTTTTAAGTCTACAGCGAAATGGTTTCATAGGGAGAAACAGTTAAATGTCGATCCAAGGCGGGTTTCAAGCCAATGTATACCAGAGCGCTGTAAAAGGAGGTTCCACTGCCGCCAATCATGTAGGCATCACAACCAGAATTACCCCGATCGTTGAACCGAATAATATAGAAGCGAGAGGAACCGGGCGGAGAGGACTTTATAATATCCTCCTCGGCATGATAGAGCCTCGATTGACGCTTGATATTTTGCTGAATGACAAGACCCTTCTGACTACTTATCAGAACGGCCAGACGGCTATGCCATTCCTTCATATTAAGACTGGGTCAATAGGCATCACACTCACTAATGTCTACGTTAATCGGTGTAGCGTCATCTGTAGGCATAATGAAGGTTTGACGGCCACACTTGAACTCTGGGCGGAATCCGGTGAGTCTTTGGCCATACAAACCTGGGGGAATCCTTCGGTGACTTTCTATCGCTGGCTTGACACTCTATTAGCTATCGGTGGAGTAACCGAGACGCAATGGTGGGAATGGCGTTACGAAATCAATAATAATCTTCAACGGTTAGGCAACGTCCTTTCAGGCGCCACTCGGGAAATCGTCGCCAAACATAGGGCCGTAACAGGATCGCTGGTCAAAGACCTGAGGAGCTGGTCTGAGTTCATCGGTATGATGAATACGGCCTCAGAACAGGCAGATACAAGTATCACCATAACGCTTGCCGGAAGCATTCTCATCAATTCCGATGGAAGATGGGGGGGGATAGAAGCTCCACATGGTCCAGAGGATCTGATCGCAAAACGTTTTCCCTTCACACTGTTGGATATATCATAGTGATCATCCATGATGGAGAAGGAGAGCACAATCGAAATCACTGAGGCAATGGCGCCCCTAGCACCAAAGGAACAGCTGGGTATTTATAAACTGGTGCGTTGGACCTGGTACAAAAAACAGATGGCCATCCAGAAATCTACCACTATTATAGATTCTGTCAGAGGAATTACACAAGTTAGCCTTCCTGACTTCAACACACACTCACTCTTAGCATGCCTAGCCGAGTCACCTCTACCCCTGACCTATGAAACCATAAGAGATCAACTCGATTCGGATATAGGTGATCTGCTCTTCGATGAGCTGCAGAAGGTCACCGGTGTCACGGGGAAAGAGAAAGCGGATTTTTCCGAGCAGCCAGGCTTGGAAAAGCTCACCCTTGGCTGACAATATATTGGGCGTGTACAAATCTCGCGAGCTTTCCCGAGCCGACGAAACCGGTCTGGGAGCAGGACCCGAAGTGGTTAGAGATATTGATGATCGTAGGAGATGAATTGAGGAGGAAGGATAAGTGAGTTCAAATACCAGGTTTGGCGCTTACATCGACTTCTTCTTTAATACTGTCCAAACCGGGCCTGGGGCCACGTCTGTAATAGAGCAGAACATCGGCGCCATCAACCAGTATCAGGTTTCCGTGAGCACCGCGGGGCAGATGTCAGCCCAGATGGCTATGTCACTCAGGCGATTAGCCCTGGATTTTAGGTTACTGTCGACCTCGATTAGAACTGTTGCCCGTGAGCTCGGCATATCAGAAGGAGCGATGGCCACAATTACAAGTGCTGCGGTAATCACAGCAAGTTCCATCACAGGCATAATCTCTGCTTTTAACATCTATACGAGGTTGACGACAACAGCTTCGGGAGCAACTATCGCCTTTGGAACCGCTCTGGGCGCCATTGGGGCACAGCTCGCCGCTACGCTCTGGATGCTTGCACCATATATCGCAGCGATTCTTGCAGTTGCGGCCGCCGTTTATGTTCTTAATCTTGCCTTTGAAAGAGTGACCGGCATAGAGGCCTATCGCAACCAGCTCAAATCACTCGAGGAGGATCTCGTAGCGGTCGAGGATGCAATAAAGGCTGTTCGGATAGAACAATCTTCACTCAGTATTACGAGTGCTGCCTTAGCCAAAGCGGAAGCAGACCTGGATGCCCAGCTTAAGACTGGCCTTATTACCCAAGCTCAGTATGACAAAGCAATGGAAGCTTTGTCAATCCAGAAAGTCCTGAACAGATCCGCAACTCAGGATCTTGCATTAAGCGAAATAATACTTACGGGAACTGCTGAAAAAGACAAATATCAACAGGAGCAGCTGAAAAAAGCCATAGAAGAAACGAGGACGGAGGCTTTCAAACAATTGCCACATCAGATTGGCAGTCCCATCATGGATTTTCTCGGATTAGGCGGCGAAGCTACACCAGCCGGAGCTGGTGGAGGATTAGGTGGTGGCGAGATTAATCTGACTGTCAGTTTGGCAGGCGCAAATATTTATGGATCCGAAGGTGTTGAAGAGGCTCTTATGGCAGGTTCAGCACAGATGAAACAAGAACTGGAATATATGCGGCGCTCGCGCACAAGCCAGGGTTTGAGGTGAGACCATGCCTACTCCGACAACTCTCGTCGTCTACATGACGAGAAACAATATAATAGATATACAAACTTATTTGACAGTCCCTTTTTCCATTTATGGGTATCTCTGGGCTGGAGGTTTCGGAGTCCCTGGCAAAACTATCACGCTTGTTTATGATGGCACATCCCTGGGTTCAGTCGTAACAGATTCTAACGGCAAATATGAACTCAGTAATCAGACACTTGACCCTCCTGTAGCTCCAGGAGCTTATATTCTGACAGCCAACTTCGCCGGCGATGGAACTTATGATCCCAGTTCAGGAACCTTCAATTTCAAGCTATCCCAGATGCCCAGCAAAATACAGACGGCAATACCCTCTGATTTTCCTGAAGATCAATATGCTGTCTTCCATGGTTATCTGCTCAACGATGTCCCGGATTATATGTATCAGGGATATGGGATCTCGGGCCAGACGATCTATTTTCAGGTAGATGGAGTAACTCAGAGTTCCGTTGTTACAGATTCCACCGGTAAATTCTCAGTTCCTTGGTTATTCGCGGACCCCGATGAATACTCTATTAAACTGATGTACCTCGAGAGTCAGCTCTATCTTGCCTCACATGTGGGTTCTGCGTCAGGTAAAGAATTGAAAATATGGGGTTTTAAGTATCCGCAACCCGAAGAAGCTGAAACCGACTGCTATGGTTGGATACTCTGCATTGATCCTAATGCAATAAGAGGAGGGCCGATTTATTATCTCTTAGATTCTGCCATTCCAAAGCCTGGACTCACGAACAAGAGCGGCAGCTTCTATGGTGAACTTAACGACAATCAGAAGGATAATGAGGGCATACTTCAGCATGACTACTATCTATTCGGGCCAAACAAACCCTTCATATTAGATCAGGATGAATACTGGCTCGGTCTTCAGAGAGGCTCTGTCAATAAACGCTACGATCCACAAAATGATGCCTGGAACCCGTCAGGGGGCAGCGACGGAAAAGGTTCGGGTCGCAAGTGGATTATGGGAGGTTATATCACCAAACGATATCATTCACGTAGTCGGAGGAAGAGAGTAACCGCTCACATCATGGGCAAAGATTACATGGATGTCTGGAAGGATCAGAGATTTGGTACAGATATCATTCCCAGAAACTATGAAACTCCCACAAGTCTGGATGTGATCGTCACCGACGTCTTAAACGACGTTAATACCCAGCAAGATGAAGAATATAGATTCACACCTCACCCGGTCTATTTTGATGGGGTGGCCACAACCGCCCTGAGAATAAATGCAAGTTATAGCGACACTGTCCTTGAAGTCCTAGATGAAACCTTATTCGACATCGGGGATATTGTGAAGATCTGGGACACCGAAAATCCAATAGGAGAGCTTCTTCAGGTGACTGGTCTGACAAGTGCACCTCCGCAACTTTCAATCCAGGCCTATAACAATCCGCTAAACCCAGAATATCCGTTAGAGCCATGGAATACGGGAATTCAATATATTCAGGGATATGATAAGATAAGTGCCTCAGTTTCGGAACTTTCAGGCACAGGGGCTGTTCTGTGGCAGAGGGAATTTGTGGAAGATAAGCCCTTCGACATTATGCAGGAAGCGTGTGAAGAACAGGTCTATGAATGGAAAATAAATCACCTGAAGCAAATATTATTTTATTCCAAAAGCGATCCCCCGCTTCCGACAAATGAACATATCCGTTATACGACCAATATCCGCGAGATCCTTGAAATGGTCATGGGGGACACCGATGATATCGTAACGGATCCAATCATAAAAGATGGCCTTCCGACGACAAAACCCGATCCAGTCACAGCATGGATGGTTAGCGGGCTCTGGAACGAGATAAGCGATTGGGGCATACGAACTTACGATCCCATTTTGCAGCCTTATCCGCCCAATTCATACAAAAAGGCATATACAGATTCAACTTTGATAATCGACGATCAGGGCTTTCCAGCACTGAATTTCCAATACCAACCACCGTATGGCTATCCTTCCCAGCCCCAATTTCAGATACATTTAGGTTTCTGGCTTATTGAATCTGGCACAACGAGCGTCAGTGGCACTCGACTTGACGTGGATCTTCGGGTTTACCGAAAAATCAAATTCCGCTGGCGACATGCGACAAGAGATCCGGCAGCATCAAACACTTATACAATTGAACTTCACACAGCCAATAAAATAACCGGTGAAATTAATCTGAATAATCATTTCTTCTTCAAATTTGGTGCAGGCACCCAAGAGACGTTGGGGCACTCAAAAGCGGACACGATAAATGATCGAGAATGGCATGAGATAGATCTTCTGTTGCCCGAGCCGGACATCGATGGAAATATCGATCTGTCAGACACCAACCAGATGAAAGGATGGCAGTACACTGGAAATCCTGATCCGGTTCATGTACATTGGGCATCTTTCTTCTTGGATATCAATGAAGCCGATCCCGGATATGCTGCCACTCCAGGAAAAACTTTACAGGCAAATGCCAATTCCGGCACATTTTTCCTGAAAGTCTTGGCACCCGAGAACCTGGCGGGCTATCCTACAGGTCTAGTAACTACCACAAGAAGCCTGTCAAGACCTGTGCAATGCAGGATCGTGGGAAGTCCGGCAACTACCCGAGAAGAAAACTGGATGCGCATGATTTATCCCCCAAGCACACCAGGCACAGAGAATATACTTTTAGATAAACCTCTATTGAATTCCTATCTGAGCGGCGCCGCCGTCCTCTATGTTCTGGGCGGAAAGAGCTGGAGCCTAAGCCAACTCCATTTCGAGAAAAATTACCAGGAGACAAACTCGGCTGATTATGATTTAGGGCCTAAACGGTACAGGATCTATGACCTGGATGCGCTGTCATATCAGTCCCAGGCGGAAGGTAAAGCAGAAGAGGCGATGAATATGGATGCCCAGGCCAAACAATGGGTTAAGATCGCCATCGATGGCGATCCTGAGAAGGAGATTGGCTGCCGCGTTCGCGTATATCTTGATCCCTCCGGAGGCATCTTTCAGAATATACCGATGATTATAGATAATGTCGATTATGCTCTCGAAACCGTCCAGCTCGAACAGATCCTGACCTTGACTCCCACAACAACTTCGATTAAGCCCAGGGAGATAAACGACTTTAATAATTTAGACAGAACAAATCTAAACTTGAGCAAGATCGCCAGACGCGGAAGGAAGCTGTGGCAGTCATGACTGAAGAACAGTCTAAAGACAGCGGCGTAACAACCCGGGATGACATCAAATCCCACACGGCTTACACAGAAATTATTCCTACTAAGAAACCTAAGATTTCAATCGAGCGACACATCAACAAATCGAGGGAAGTGAAATTATAACCGAATTAATAGAATGTGCCTGCGGATGCGGAACCATTCTCCCGAAATTTGATAATAGAAATAGAGCACGACGATATATAATGGGGCATAATCGAATCAACGCGCATCCTCCAGGATGGAATGGAGGACAATTTATTCAAGAAGATGGTTATATATTAATTTGGTCTCCTGACCATCCTAGAAAAAACAGTAGTGGTTATGTGTATGAGCATAGATTGGTGTTAGAGAAACAGCTCAATAGATTTCTCGAACCTGAGGAATCAACACACCATATTAACGGAGATAAATCAGATAATAGAATTGAAAATCTTATGTTGTTCTCTAGTAATAAAGAACATCAACTTTGGGAAAGTAATTGGGAGAATAGAAATCAGTGGGAGGCACCCAAACTTGGAAGTAGCAAGTGAACCCGTGCTAGAAGAAGTTGGAGCCCAACCTCTGTGGATGAAGAAGTTCCTCTTATGGGCCGTTATGCAGAAAAACTGTGCTGCTGCTAAAGGACCCAATGGTATTTATTGCGCCTGGGAAGGACGAAATTGCGGATACACAATATGCCCTCGAAGAATCTTTGAAGAAGTAGGCATTGACAATACTGCGGCGCCTCTAGCCAAACCCCCGGAGAAATTGCGGATTCAGATAAAAGCGCTTCAAGAAGAGAAAACCCAACTGCAGGAAACAGTTAATCAGTTGGCTAAACGGATTGAAACATTAGAAAAAAAGGTTTAGAATAGGACTGACTCTTTCGATTTTATTCTGGTTCTGTTCCCCTCTTTGAGAAAGACCTTTTCAGCGCATTTTATGTGCAACACTTTGGCAGCCACAGTATCATATGCAGGGAGCCCACCCCAGGCAGAATGGACACAGATAAGTTCCGCGAGCTCATCCTTCTCATAACGCTCCACTCTTTCGCTGTCCGAGGCCTTGATGATGTAATAGACCTGTGGTTCATTGGGGCTTCTTATCTTGCAGTGTCCGTGTTCATCGAAGAACTTCTGTTCCTCAGAACTCAGGCACTCCTTCAGGAAGTTGAGGCTGCTTTCGGCTATCTGATCTAGAAGCTCCGGCGTCAGTGGTGGGATTTCCTCTATGTCCCAGCGTTGCTTAAGCCGCTCAGTCTTGATCTTCTCGATCCCTTCCGGCTCAAGGCTGTCAACCCATTGCTGGAACTTGACCCGCTTCTGTTCCAGTTCCTCTATTTTTCGTGGATCCCATGGTGGCAGATGTTTGGTGTGCTTCATCATTTTTTTCTGCATCTTGTACTGTATACGGACGAAAGCCTGATCGTGGCCTAGATGTTCGAGCCATTTGAGGAAAGTTTCTGGAGCCACTTCTTGTTCTTCATCTATGGGGCCGAAGTTTACAGTGAAGTCGTCTATGTGATTGTAGTTGGGCCAGGGTGTTGGGTATCCGCCGGTCCAGCGGTAATAGAAGCAGAAGGTCTTGTATTCAGTCGCCGTTGATGATGTTGTGTTATTGGTTACATAGACCTTGATCCAACTGTGATGGCGGCTTCCCCACTCGATTTTATTGGGCCAGCCATTTGTATCAACTGTGAATTGTGTCCATTCGTCGGGGCCATCATATTCATAGCCATCAGCCCAGGACTCTTTTATCCCCCACCAGGATATGAGAGTGGAAGTGCTGGCACTGGAGTTGGTGCTGGAGTTAATGGTTTCGGTTAACTGGCTCATCTTGGCCCCTCCGCTTGCCATTTCAACTGCTCGCTGAGCTTTGAGGCTAATTTATTGAAATCCACGTGTTCTGTGTATGTGCCGGAGAGATCGTCACAGGTATCAATAAGGGCCTGTATTTCCTCCCAGGTTAGTATGAGATAATAATGAGACTCATCCGTGAGAGTATGTTTGGCTTTTCTGAGAAACAGCATAAATCTGCCAACCCTGTTTCCTGTTTTGACATCAGGATCGCATAGTCCTAGTTCGGCTTCTTCTGGGTGTAACCCCAGGGCACGAAGTTGTTCGTGATATTCAGGGATAGTGATTTCTCCTCTTTCAGCCAGCTGCTGTATCTTGATGATTTTGTTCTGGGTTTCAATGCTGAGTTCTTTTGCGCTCATTGTCCTGCCTCCCGTTTCTTGAACCAACTGAGGAATTCACTGAGCAGTTTTCTCCACGTCTTTTTTGGGTCGACGCCTTCCTCTTGGAAGAATCGATCAACGAGATCTGGCAGATCGCCCATCCTGAGGGCCACGATGATCTCATCCTCGTAGCCGCAGTGAGGGCAAAAGAGGGGTCGCTGTGTGCCTATTTCGTCGAGTTGCTCTCCTCCCACCGGTTTATCGTTGTCTATTGGTGTATCATTGGTCAGGTTGTCGTCCTTGCCACGGCGGTTGAACAGGATCCTTCCTTTCTCACCAGGCTTTTTTGTATAATCTATTTGACCAGGGATCGAATAATGAGATCCTGAGTGCTCTTTTCCGCAACTGGGGCAGACCCAATCTTTCGGGGGATATTCGGTGATAAGCCCTTGTTTGCCCAGAGGCCTAACCTCCACACAATGGCTGTGTCATTCTGATCTGTTCGGATGTGAGGATGATTCGCTCGGCTTCCTCATCAAACTTAGTGATGAGCCTGCCTAATTTCTCGCCTTTTTTGAAGGCGAAAGCTCGGAATCCCGCAGCCAGTTTTCCCTTGAACCATTCCCTCATTCGTTCGAGTTCTCCGGGTACTTTGGGGTCCCATTCGATCGGCTCATCACCTGACAGAGGATGGATAAATTTCACTGAAATCATTTTTGTCTCACCTCTAAGACTGCTTTGGTGTCACGCGAACCGCTTCTTCTGAGCTTAAGTTCTGCATGCAGTTCTTTGTAAGCATTGGTCTTGCGGCCCACCTTTGGATTCAAAGTCGCCAACTCCTCCAGTAATTTGATATCATCATGCATCTGCTTGAGATCGAATTTCCGTGCAAGCATCCTCACCATTCGGACATAGGGAGGCATTACCGGAGGTTTATTCTGTAAATAATCAGTTATTTCTTCTCTTTCTCGATTATTCAATACCTGTTTCCTTACCAAAGCAATCAAAATAATAGTTACGTCTTGAAATTTCAAACTTTCGCTGCGTCATGTAAAACCAAACGCAGATTTTAAACAGCCTACTGACATAATATCTTTGAGCCTTGTGGCGAGGAGTACGCCAGGTTTCAGGCTTCCCTGGCGCAACTCCTTTAATCTCATAAATATATTCTGATGCATGCCGATAGAAGCAGAGGTTTTTCTACTCAAGCGCGAAGAGGTAACTCCTGAAGAGTTTGAAGCAATCGCCAAGCAATTAAAATCCGATCAGATTCCTGTGAAAATGAGACGAGGCAGAGTTTCCTATAATCTGGGCACTCTCATCAGCATCAAGATTGGCCGGGAAGGACTCTTTGGATTATTGGCTTTTGATCCAGGAATCAAATTACGCACCATAGGCGAAGGCGGAGAAATCAAAAGCACCTTCGTGGAATGGATTCCGTAATCTTTTTCATTGGGTCTTTTGGATGACGTAATTATCTACGACCAGATATTCCAATCCCGATTTTAACATAGTATCCAAGGCATATACTGAGTCTTTGACAATTGGATAACCATGGAGATTGAAACTAGTATTCAAGAATCCTCCATTACCACTAGCTCGATGCCATTGTCTAAGAGTTTCCCAGTAATTCGGATTCCATTCCTTCTCAACTATCTGCGGCCTGATAGTGAAATCATATCTATGCATGGCAGCTTTAAGTTGACTTTGAGCTGTTGGTAGGCTGGGAAAGGCCATAATCATGTAAGGTGCTTTGAGGTCCTTCGGATTATTGATGAGATATTTTCTTTCCTCGAACATGATCGATGGGGTGAAAGGCATCCAGAAATCCCGGTGTTTAATCTGCGCATTGAGCTCGGTGATATTGTCGAGATCCGAGGCGTTGGAAAGTATGCTTCTATTGCCTAAGGCCCTGGCGCCGAATTCGAGACGACCTGAGCACCGGGCCACGATCTTGTTCTGTTCTAGTAGTTCGGCGATGTATTTCTCTATGTTATCTTCCTGCCAGACCAACCACTGTTCAGTTCCCTGGGTTTTTAATGTGTCCTCGATCTTTGAGGGATCTGCATATGGGCCGAGATACAGCGGACCCAGCGGCTTGATGGCTTCCTTAGGATGGATGTCATTTTGAAGACAGATATCAGCGTAGACTTTCATCGCGGCGCCTATACTCGTGGATTCGTCGCCGGCGCTGGGCACGATGAACATGTCCTCAACCTCGGGCGGATTGGCGACAACCATGTTGGCTTTCACGTTCATGAAGTCCCCGCCAGCACAGGCGATCTTTCTGGGCATCTTATATTTCTGCAGGAGTTCAGACACGATCCATACGCGCATCATCTCTTCGAACCACATCTGAAGTGAGGCACAGAGTCTGTCGAAACGCTTGCGGTAGTAAAGCTTCTTCAGGTAGTCATATGCGAAATCTGCTGACAGTCTGGTTACAAATTTACCATTGTGGACCTTTATCAGATCAAATAATCCCGCTAGGATTGCCTTATCTGCAAATGAATATGGCGCCATTCCCATCAGTTTATACTCATGTTCCCAGGGTGTGAAGCCGAGATAGTGGGTGGTTAAGCTATAGATTTCCCCTATGGACTCATCTCTTGTGGAATTTTTCGTAGGATCTCTGAGGAGCTCACCATCAACTGTGCCCGTCGACACGGTGGCGGATAACCCATCTCCGCTTCCATCTGCAGTAATGACGGTAATCTCCTCGCCTGGTTTATAATGACTGCCATAAAAGGCGGAGGCTGCGTGGGCCTCGTGATGCTCGACCACTTTGATGTCTTCCAATCTGAGCGGAAAACCGTTGCGGAGAAGCAATCCCCGTAACTGTTTCTTCCTGTCCCCCAGTCGGTTTGTGAAATATGAACTAAATCTTTTTCTAAATGGCCATGTGAGTTTGTTGGTGTAATAATCTATTCTCGATTTTTCCCAGAAGCTCTGATCTCGATACCATTGAGGTTCGTGAATGAATTTGGTGGCCAGCACGACCTCATCGAGAGTATCGATCTGTTTCAGGATATACTCGATGGCATGCCGAGGCATCCCCGGTTCATTTTTCTGGTTAACCATTCTCTCTTCCTGGATGGCCCAGGTAATCACTCCGTCTTCGAGCAGAGCAGCCGAAGCGCAGTGGCCGTCATGTATCCCCAGAATCTTCAATCCAACTCGCCTAGATATCTATCATTCCAAATAGTTTTAAAGAAAGTGTCTAGGAAACAGTGACAAATTCTCTATGTTTTTTTACCTGCTCGATTACGCATTTGATTTTTCTTCTTTTTTTCGATGGTGTAAATCGTGTAAAGAATTAGAAGAGCATAAAGGATGAGGGTTGTCACGACGAATCCTGACAAGAGACTCATAGAACTTCATCACTTACGATGCCATCTTCAGTGATTCTCACCGGAGTTTCTCCTTCGGGTAAAAAGGGGCTGGCTACAATTTTAATTATCCTCACGTTATTCCGACCTTTTCTGATATAGCATCTGCTGTGTGCGATGTGGCCTACGATATTTCCTCCGATTGGTTTTGGTTCAAATGAATACGCGTCTGGGGTGGCAAGTACCTGGTTTGTGACCACTGCAACGGCGTTGAAAGCTCCAGCTAATTTCCTGAGTTTAGTCATATGTTTGTTGAGCTGCTGCTGTCTTGGAGCGAGCATCTCTCTACCTATATATTCGGAGCGAAAATGGCTTGTGAGGCTATCTATTATAATCAGTTTTATATTATGCGTCTTGATAATTTCGTCAGAATTTTCTAAAAGAATCATCTGATGGCTGCTTGAATAGGCTTCAGCAAAAATAATGTTATCCAGCAGCTTCTTTTCGTCATTAAGCCCTAATCGCTTCGCCATGGTGATCACTCTGTTAGGCCGGAAGACCTGTTCTGTGTCTATATAGAGGCATTTACCATTCAGCCCTCCCTCTTCTATTGGCAGTTGAACCGTTGCTGCGAGCTGATGGCAGAGCTGAGATTTGCCTGCCCCGAATTCGCCGTAAAATTCCGTGATGGAATCGGTTTCTAATCCTCCGTTGAAGAGTTTATCGAGGGCATCACTTCCTGTGGTGAGCTTTTTTCGGCCCGCCCTCATCTTCACTAATTCGGATGCGGTAACGAATTCGATGCTCATGGCCTTTCTCGCGGCTTTAACTATCGTATCAGCAGTGGCTTCACCGATCCCTTCGGAAACAAGCTCCTTAGGATGCGCAGTGGATATCGCCTCAACCGTATGATAACCTAGCTCTTTCAGTTTTGAAAGTACAGATGGTCCGATACCAGGAAGGTCTTCTAATTTCTGGTATTTTGCTTTGTAGTAATCACGAGTATCCGCTACACGTTCTTCTTCATCTACATGTTCTTCTTCACGTTCATGTGACATAATCATTCCTCCTTAGGATAACGGCCGCAGAGATATTCTCTACATATCAGTGGCCTATCCTTGTAGATGCCACAGAGATCATCTTCTGTGAGATGCTGGCAGGCCGTAGGACAATAGATCACGATCTTGCCCTTAGAATCCAGGACCCAATAACCATGTGTTCTCCCGGATCTCCAACAAAAGTCGACGTGATTTTCGGGGATATTTCCATCAAAATGGAATAGTTTTGCCTCCCCTTCTTTCGGCGCCCACGTGGGCATATAACAATGCAGCTTTCCCTCGAGGAGAACCCAATAACCGTTCGGGTACTTTGGCCCGATCATATAGAGTTGGTCAATTAGATTCTGTGGAGTATCCAGTTTGTAATAATTCCATTTACAACAATCGCCGCAACGGCGACATTTATATTCTATATCAGGATCACGGTCCCCAGCGATTCTCTGCCTGGACAGAAATCCAACAACTGTCTCATTGAGTCTCGGGTTGAAGGGGATTTCTTTCTCATTCAAATCTATTTTATCGAACATCATTCCCATCTTCTTTCAATTTCTTAATGATCTGTATTATTTTCTCAGTTGCTTCCTCTGTTGGATTCTTCATATCTTCGACAATCCAAGCAATAATTTCTATTCCAGCCATCATCTCTTTCAGGTATATAACCTCATCCTCTGTGACATGAATATCCTGAATTACAATGGTTTGTTTCTTTTCTTCTTTAACTATCATTAGTTGGTTGATGAAATCGTGATGTTGACGGTCTTTAGGATTTTTTAGGCCTTTGATATATCCTTTGTTTACCAACATGACATAGTGTCCAGACTGTCTGAGTGCTTTCGCGTTAATCTCTTCAGCCGTTTCAAGACCACGTGTTGCCAAGGCAATTTCGTCTCCCGGGATTGTTGCATACATAATATTCAATAACTCGTCTCTTTGGGCATCAGCCTCTAACTGCATTTTGACCTCTTCACTGAAAGTGGGCGAACCTTTCTCGAGATTTTCCACGGCATGATAGTAGATGTTGCTTGGTGTATTTCCGGACATTTCGATTTCGATGGCAAATTTTATCTCATTCATCTTTTCTGGGCTTATGCAGTTATCGCAGACGACGGCGAGGGCGTACTTGAGCTCCTGGCTCTCACTGAGTATGTTTCCCCAGATGGGCGTCTTCCACGTTGCCACTCTATTTAGCTGAACAAGATTGACATGCTTTGAATCTTTTAATGGAGAATTGCAGGTACAGCAGAGCCCTTTTTCGAGCAGATATTTTGAAAACAGATCTCTCTCTTCCATTCACTTCACCTTATCAATTGGATAAAATAGGATTCGGAGCTTTCTGATCCTCCCGGATCGCTGGATGTGGCTCCTCGAGGGGACATTCACCATGAACTTCTAGGCAGATTTTCAGTTTACATTCCCTACAACTGGCCCGTCTTTCTGCATCCTCTTCTAGGTATTCATTCATCTCGATCCCTTCTTGCCTGTTTCTACAATGGAGATTCGACTATCTCCGATACCGAGGCGTTCCCCATTAATCATGATGAATTCACCGGCCTTGTCTCGCCATACCCGACGGCTGAATCCAAGGCCATATGCCCATCCATCGGTGGCATGCTTGCGTGATGGCAGCGTTTTGCGCAGGGCCTTATAATCCACTTTTTCTATCCTGACTGCGTAATCAGGCACCACGCAGATCCGCCCTGAATTATATTCCGGTTCATATTCTGGGATCGGTTCTAGCCCTAGCTCGTATATGATGCCGCTGTGTTGTTCATTCCACCATTCCATTTCCTCGGGTTCTGGTGGATCGAGAATAATCTCAAGGACAATCCCACATCTTCGGCATTGGAACTGTATCCCCTCTTCATCAGGGAAATTTTGAGGCAGATAGCCTTTGCATTTAGGACATCTGCAGGGCGCCCATTCATCCCCCTCATAGTCACCTGTGGCAAAAACAGTGCAATATTCTGCCATTAGAAAGCCTCCAGGGTGAGCTGTCCTTGGGGCGAAGATCCACCGAATTCTCCATGGGCTTTCCCTGTCCATCTCCATCGCCAGATCCACCGTTTGTTGGCCGCTTCGTGTGTAGTTCTCCCGACGCCCATGGCTTCAGTATAGCCGGCCGTATTCATCCAGTGGAAGAAGCTGCCTATCTGATTTTTGTGATGAAAACGGTTGTGGAGTCCGTGTTCTCTGAGATCCTCGACGGTGAATACCTTGTCCTTGGTGATCTTGTAAAGCTCTTTGACTATTCGGAGATCACTCATGGAGGTTACCTCCTCGCTCCGTTATCTTGTCCCGTGCATCCATTAGGACCTCCTCGAGGATGTCCTCGTATTTTCCTGGCAGCATCACCTGAAGCTGGTCGATCATGTAGAGCATCTGCATGGCCTCCTTTTGTAGGTTGTATACCCTTTGGGCAAGAGCGTTCTCGTGGGCCTTTTTTTGTAGGACCTCGTTTTCTGATAAGTTCTCCCTGGAGAGGGTGACTCCTGCCTTGTTGTAGCGTTTGTTGGCTCGCCTCCACTTCATGACTGCGTGGGCTACCTCGACGGCCTCCTCGGCCACCATCATCATCTGGTCCTCGAGGCCCCAGAGCTCGACGGCTGCGATGCTTAGCTTTCTCATGGTGGGGCCTCCATTAACTTGAAATCGCTGCCAATTTGTTCTATCAGCCTCCATTTTTTGAGTTTGGTAAGTCCCGCAGTTAAGCCGCTGCTGGTGAAGCTGATTCCTGTACTCATACTGATATCTCTCTTCGTGACCTTTAGGGGATGTTTGACGGCTATGTATCTCAGGATCTTGGCCTCATTAGATTTGAGTTTCGGCATATAGAGGTCGACCCACGGGATGCCCGTGTCTCCTGGGGTTTCAATCCGTTGCCTTTTCTGTGCTGGGAGTGATGCGATTTTTCTCTCTATAATGCTTTCCACATCTTTCTCTGTGAGGACACTTGGTATTTCAGTCGGCATCATTTTCCTTACCACCGGCTCGATAATCGGGGTCAAGACTTCGGCAAGTAAATCCACAGTTGTCATCTGGGATTCAAGTTCAGCCACGTGTTTCTCCATCTCGTTTGCCTCCTCCGGTGATGTCCAGGTATTTTTGATGTTTTGCAGCTCCTCGTTTATTTCACTAAATTTCTGTCTGTGCTGTTCTTCTAGTTTATTTATGACCTCTTTATCGACTCCTCCTCCGCCATCAGTATTCATCACGTTTTGCAGAAGTTTCTTCAGATCCTCTCCTGTTCTTGTCCGCTGTTCGTGTTCCTCTATCTTCTTCTGGGCTTCTCTAAGCTGCCGCTTCACTCTCTCGAGTTCAGTTTTCTCCTCCTGAGCTTTCTCAAGCATCTTGGAAAGTTTTTCACTTAGATTGGAGATGGCCTCCTGTGTGCTTACATCGACTGGCTGCACATATTCTAGTTTCGGAGTGTCGGCGCCATGCGGCGTTTTTCTCATCGCTCTGGGTACATCTACTTTGTAGATATCGCCTTCAGCTACTACCGTCCAATGGCCTGTTGGGACATTGATGAGATCGCTTTTACTGATGTCATATCCTTCTTTTCGGTAGTCGGCTAGTATCTCCTTGTCTATGTAATTTGCGTCCTGCGAGCTGAAACCGCCGAACCAGGCATAGTTGACAAGCTGACGGATCGTGAAATTGACTTCCTGGGGTCGTTGAGTTATGGCTACTGGAGTGATGTTGAGTTTTCTTCCTTGCGTAAAGCAGTCTTTTAGAACCTTGGTCATTCTGCTATAAACCCACGGTGGCGCAACGTGGCCTCGAGAAGTCTTCGGTGCGTATTCGTGCGTTTCCTCGAGGATCAGCAAGACCGGTCTGTGATGAAGTTCCTCGAGGGTCATCATCTCATGGATGAAGACTCTAACAAACTCTACGAGCTGCTCTTCATCCTCGATGTCGCGGGTATAGAAGATCATGCTAATGCCCTGCTCTATTACGGCGTGGGCATAGAGTTTCGGTTGGGATTCGACTAGGGGGAGATCCTGTGCGTGTGGTCCACCGATTACCTGAATCTGATAGGCCTGTTTCAGTGTATGCCATTCGGCTAATGGCTCGAATATGACGACGGTCCCACCCTGATCTAACCACTGTTCGGCTAGTATCGCCGCGTTCAGGCTTTTGCCCTGGCCGCTCGTAGCGTAGAAACCAACTCTGAGTCCTTTGGTCGCCCACGGCTCATGCTCTGTATTGATTACATATTCCGAACTGAATGCAAACTTCATTAGGTCACACTCCAGAAACTTTGTTTACCAGCCCTAGTCCAATTCAGTTTATCGCCGAATGCTTCTTTTAACTTGACATTGATGAGGTCCCAATCGCCTTTTAAGAATTTCACAGGCATAATGTAAACCGTACCAGTGAGAGTCTTCTGGCCCGGGGCCGGATTCTCCATGGAGATTTCCACTAGTTGAAGCCAGGGCGCACCGTCGTTACTTTTCTTGTCAATTGTGTCTATAGCTCTCTGTACTTCAGTTAATTTGGAATCTGCTATTGGAGGAGCCGGCACTTGTGGCTGTGGCGCCATGGGCGATCCCTGTGTTATATTCAAGTGTATATGGCTGTCGAGGAGTTTATCGATGAGTTCTCCTGGAAGATCTTCGACATAGATGGGTAACTGATCTCTTCGGTATATCAGTAGAACCGTCGTTTGACCGTCGATCTCCCTCTGTTTCCAAATGAGCTCGGGCACACCGTCCCTTTTCTCCTCCAGTTCCTCCAGCCGCTTTTTCTTGATCATGAGTTCCTGCCTCTTAGCATCAGCTAATTCTGAGGCAGTCGAGAAGTCACTGAATTCTATGAGCTCAGTATTCAATTTCTCCATCTCGGCCTTCTCCTCGAGGTTTATCTCCCTGGCAATCCATTCCCCGTATTCCACGATTAATGTTGAGGGGTCCTTTTTATCGAAAGTAATTCTGATCAGATTCATTTCTGGACCTCCGGTGCATGTTCATAGGGATCTGGTCTTTCCTCGATCTTCTTGTCGAACCAGCCATCAGCAACATAGTCACCTAAGTTTGGCTTCAAGAAAACCGGTATCTCGGCCTCTCTCGCCTTTTCGACGAGCCTCTGAACCCATGTCTTCTCTGGTCTAAAATATGGGACGGCGGGCAGATTGTCTATTTTCGGCTGCTTTGATTGAGCCCCTATGATGATCCAGTCCACATCCTCGAGCTGAATGATGTTGCTGACGTCCTCTTTCAATGGCTCGAAGCTGACAAATTTGACTGAGGCGTCAACCTTGCGCAGCTCCTTTAAGCCCCAGACTTGGCTTCGATAACAGATGCTGATACCGACCCAGACATTCCAAGGAATCATGCCTGAGGGCGAACCTGCAATTTTCCAGGGCGAATCATATGCAATTTTCCAGAGATTTTTGTACTGCTTCGTCAGAGTAATGAAAATATGTCGGTCGTTTTCGGCCATGGCACTTAAGCAGTAGAACCTCCAACCAGGCTTAACACCATCATCAAGCCAATCACACATGGACCCAAAGAAGTATAGAGTTGGCTTCTTTCTCGTCCGGACCGGATCCATCCTCTTGGGGTGGAATGCTGGGGCGAAAGGATCTGGCTGGGGATAACCATGGACGCCGCCTTTGAACCTGCAGGCTATTCTCTGAGCATAACAGAAGGAGCACCGAACCCCTCCCGGGCCATTGCAGCCGGTGATGGCATTGATGGAGGCCTCGCTCCATTCGATGTTTTTTTTCTGTCTAACTTGCGCCAATTACTTCTTCCTCCTGGCATAGGCCGTATTCTCTCCGACATCCATCTCCAGGAGCCAGTCTCCCTTTTGCTTCTGTTGAATGTGAAGAATCAATTCCAAGTATCGTTTAGTAGTTTTCCAATCTAAATCGGCTTTCTCAGCTATGTGAGCGATCGGATCAAAGTCCTGGACTGGCAATGCACCGTAAATTGCGTCAATTATTTCGTGTGCAGACCGCCTTCGAGGTGGATTCTGACTATTATCTACACTGGTTTCCATTACTAACAATTAAACTGGCTAAAATATATAAACAAACTGTCTAAGAATACGGGACAGTTATACTAATTAACCATTGAAAACCGAGCTAAAGCAATCTAGACCATTCGCCCAAACTTTCAATTAGCAAAAACAATCTATATTTTGGAAGCTTTATCTCAAAGAAACGAGATTATTGACGCGTTTCTTTATATACTAATGACGGGTGGATTTTGAGCTGCAATTGAATCTTGTCTCTCTTTTTCAGCCTGGATCCGCATGAGTCTCTCTCGTTTAATGCGACCCGCCTCCAATTCAGCGGGGCTGTAAAAGATCCCGCAGTTCCAGCACTGCCTGGCGCCGGCTATGGCTGCCATGTCGTGCCTTTCACAGTCAACTTTAGGTTTGTCAAGTACGGGGAGTATAGCTTCGCAGCGGGGAAGTTTGCCTTTCTTGATCTTATAGTTTTTGACCTGGAGACCACAGTTATCGCAGGTTGAAAGCCCTTTCTTGGGATTATCCTTTTTCCAGCTGTGTCTCAAAAGAAGTCACGATCTAAGAGTGATTTCCATAGTACTGACTCTGCGAGGGCCCTCTTCAGTGTCCAGTACTTCGGTACCGATCTCTATACCGGTGATTTCGACGTCTTTCCTGAACTGGTTTCGCAAGACCTCGACGGCGTCGACCAGCCTTGATATGGTTTGACCTCTGGCTTTGAGGATCGCATGCTGGTCCTGGTTGAGAGAAGTCATGCAGGCCACGACGTAGTTCATGACCGGCTTTTTTCCGATGTAGATTATACTCATTGAGCCCCTTCCCTGATGACGTCGATTATTCTCTGGAGAGTATCGGCCACATCCCTCGCCTCTTTGACGCTACGGTAGCTTACTAAAAGAGTTATCAGCTGAGACTCCAGTGGGTCGAGCTTCATTTTGCTAGGCGTGAGGATCAGCGGACTACCATCCTGGTAATGGGGTATCAGTTCGTCCTGAGGCGTAAGCCCTAGGCTATCCCTCCAATCCTTAGGCAGAGTGACGACAAACTTGTTACTCGTTATCTTTCTCGGTTCTTTCGCGCTCATAGTATACACTACGGTCTATACTTTTTAAGACGTTTTCGGGTGAAGACTTTTGAATTGCCAGAAACTTAATTCATTACAGATGGTTATCAAAGCAGAAGAACCTAGCGACAGGGAAGTTATGGCGCCGCAACCTCGATATGCAAAAAACCTAGACATGAAAATCGAGGCTAGGAGAGAACTTCACTATTTCTACTGGCTCAGAGGATATAAACTAAGGGAAATAGAAGAACTCACTGGCTGGGAACGAACAACCATTTGGGAAGATCTCAACTACATTCGAGGAGAGCTGGAGCTTCACCCGCGCAGCATGGAGCAGATCAGGCAGGAAGCTCTGCTGAGTTTGAAACTGTTGGAGCAGGATATCAAAACCACGATTGCCGAAGCCAAGGCAGTTAAGCCTGTGAGATATGACCACGTCCAACGACTCCTGGGAGAGATCCGGGAAATAAATCAGACAATCCTAGAGCGCTATACACAATCTCCGACTGCGCCTGAAGCCCAGATAAAAGCAGATGAACAGACTATGGCCATGATAGACTACATGAGTGAGAAATTTGGACCCGAGATCCTGAAGGACTTCCAGAACTGGTGGCGGGCTAAGATGTCCGTTAAAGACACCTTGAAGCAGACTTCTTAAATCTTTTCTGGGTGGAAATAATTTCAGATGTTTTTCTCTCATATAAATCCACTGCACCCGGGTTCTCATTGAGCTGATTGCCGGTGCAATTGAGGCACAGATCACCCGCGAAAAGGCACGTATCGTATTCGTAGCATCTGACTCTCATTCTCCTTTCTCACATCTGATTCGGTAAAACTTAAGATGTTTAGAATAACCTTATCCACTTTGCGAGGGGCGTAGCTATTTCGCCTGGCAGAGTCGGGCATTCAGTCTCGTATTCTTCAAAATATCTGATGAAGGCGAGCGCGTCAATCCAATAGGCCCGGCTATCAGGGAAAACAGCGGCTATTGCGTATCCCTGCAGAGCAGCCCAATGGACTAGCTTGTGATTGGCCAGCACACCGTAACCCTGATCTGGAACATGCATAAAGTGGCGACTGAAATGCTTGTAGAATTCTCGCTTAAACATCACCACGAAGATCTTGTTGTCCGTGTCGCGTCTGAAGAGCGCGGCCACCCTGGACCCTTCGAGGGCAATGTCGTCGAGTTTGGTTGCATCTGCCTCGTATCTGAACAATTCTATGGCTTCACGTAGAGACTCTACCCTAGGGGCGGGTTCCCTTTTCTTTTGTTTATGAGAGTCCTCTGGCTGAGGCTCCCACTTATTTTGAGTTCGAGGTAGTTCTGAGGCGAAACGGAACCCATCAGTTTCGCCATGGTCGGTGAGCACTTTCCTCGGTAACTCTCTTTCGGTAGTCATCTCTAAACAAACTACCGATTACTAGAATATAAAACAAACTCATATTTTTGCGATAAAGTCAGTATGCCGCAAATCATTTAGCAATACACGTCTAGGGTCTTCTGCTCAGGGCTCTGTGTGAACTTCCGGGACTTCAATATGCCTACGAGCCGTACATCGGAATCCTCGTTTAACTGTTTGAGCTTCTCCTTCCACGGCCCCCAACCTTCCCATTTATCGGGGTCGGTGCCTTCTGTCTCGAGTTTATTACACTTGTCTATGATCTCGTCGACGAGATTAGTGAGGTCCTCCCCGAGGCGGATGACCATTTCTTGGCGGATCCTCTTGTTGAGGGTGTCGGCGAATTCCTGTCCTGGTGGGGCACCCATATATTTGACGGGCATACCTACGATTTTCTCTGTGTTGGCTGCCATGATTTGGAAAGTTTCATCACTGACTTCTCCGGCCAGGATTTTCTTGGCCATGTGCTGTAACCCAGTTCTGGTGAAGTCGAGAGGATGGTAACCATCCTCATCGTAGGTCCCGACTGGCAGGGCTATCTCGATGTTGTTCAACCAGTCTGGAGGATTTTCCTTCTTTTCTTTGCAGCAGGCCTGGGCATGGGTCTGCATCTCATAGACATTTTTGCAGACCGGGCAGCCCCATTTGTAGCTCTTGGGCATTTTCCGATCCATCGTGCCCTCAGGATACCATTCAAGCACGACTCTCTTAGCTAGTGCTGGCATCTTCTCACCTGTTTCCGTGCACGCTTTTATCACGGACCGGCTGTGACTCCGGCTTGGTGAGCCGTCTTGTTACACCTATTTCTTCTCTATGAGGCTGAGGCATCTCTTGCATGTTATCTTCAGGGGATCGGTTGTAGACTTTGAGGGGGTGGTGCTGCATGCTTTGATGCAGAGATAGCGCCCATCCTCCTCAACCAGGTGTATCTTTTCTGGGTTCTTGATAGAGTGCGCCATCATCTAAAACCCCTCTATCTTCTTGTACTGTGGGTGCGTCTTTCTCCACTCTGGGTCTATGTGGTCCAAGACCTTCCTCATCAGGTAGGCTGGGAAGGGTCGCCCTCCCTTCTCGAACTCCTCCTCGAGGACGGCTATCTGGTCTATCTCTAGGAATTGGAATTCCTTTTCCATTTCAATCACTTTGGTATAGACTATGGTATGTAATAACATTAATTACTTCTTCTTCAAGTCTCTCTGCTTCCGGCGTTCAAGTCTGGCTTGAATCTCCTGGTCCCGTTCCCTTGGCGTTTTAGGCTTGAAGCCGGGGCTAGCATAGTGGTTCAGAGTGTTCCTGGCGTGGTATTTGTTGTAAGCCCATCGAGGAATCCTGTGTTCGCGGAGCGTCCTTCTTAATTGTTTTCTAGCTTCTATGGGGACCTCATCCATTGTGTATTCGAAGATCAGCCTGCCCCCGGATTCCATGAGGGGGATCTCTCCAAACATCCATCCCTTGAATTCTCCAAAGGCCTTCTTGCGCCCTCTCTTATTGAGCCAATAGCTTATCGCATCCCGGGGAGCATCATAGACCACCGCCTTCTCGAAGACTGCTATTATTCCGCCTTTTGTGAACCACGGTTTCCCTACTTCTCTCGGCCCTTCAAGCGTATTCAGAACTTCTCTGCGTTTAATGGTTGGAAACAACGGACCTATTTTCTTCAATAGATAGTCCAGAGCGAATGTTTCCAATCTCAGCTTTTCGTCTTCAATGCTATCCGGTGGATTTTCGGTGTAGTATTTCCGTAACTCTAGAATGATTTGATCGGAGGTTCCCACTTTCAGTCCTATCCTTCCGGATAAACTATTTCCCAAACAGCGTGTTCCTGAGCTCTTTCCCGGTTCATTTCGTTTAGCACGTCTTTGATTTCATGGATTATTTCATAGTATTGTATGCTGTGTCTTTGGTACATACCATCCACTAGGATATTTAGGGCAGTCTTCAGCTCTTCTTTCAATTCTGGCATGTTTTCACCTGCTCGCATACTTCAGGTGCCGCTTATGAAAGCGGTTTCTTGCCAACTGCTTCAAGCACAATAGGGATCAATTCGCCTATCAGATCCATCAGAGGCTCGAAATGTCTATGACAACCATAGACTCTCGAACGGATATAGTGAGCCAGCTCGTGCGCCACATCTTCCACCGTGATGCATCCTGGAACAAATCTGAGAACATCTTCAGCCCATAAACAGAAATGTCGTGTTCTTCCTGTAAATTTTACCTCGGGTATTTTCAAGCCATATCTCTGACAGACGACTTGAACTGCTTTCACCGTCTGTTCTCTAGTTATATCATAAGGCCAGGTACGATAATCACGATATATCAGGGATTCTTTCACATAAAATTTGAGCAATCTAATCACTTAGCTTCCACTTGATTCTATAATACGGCTGGATCAGTTTCTCAAAAACTTGAGCCGTGGTGCTTTTACCAAGTTTCCCGAGTTCAATGATGCCTGAAGTTATGTCCCTATCGAGAGTGGCCGCGATTTCAATCGCTTCTTTGCTTACTGATTGAAGCTTGAACCAATTGGGGCAGAACCAATCACGAAATTCTTCGAGGTCCTTGAAGCCATCGGCTTTGGCATTTTCCTCGTCCCACCAGACATCGAGCAGATCCAATTTTTCGTAGGCCGTAACTTCGACGGTGGCAATCAGGAAGCATTCCTTTGCCCTCATCTTCCAATAGAGTTTAGTCAGATGCCCTACTTTGACATGAGGGCGCCCATCTTTCCGGGGCTCCCGAATAGTCTGAGTCTTGCGGCCTTCTCGGATCTGGCCATCGAAGCGCCCAGCCTTAGTTGTTCCTGTGAAACCTATCGCTCCATAGCTTTCTTTAACACCCATCTTTTTTCTACTCTCTTGTTTCTGATCTTTGTGATCATTTGGAACTCCAGGTAATCTAATCCCTTCCCATTCTTGATGTATAATCGCAGAGGTATTCTATTGCCATCTTCTTCCAACCACAGGACCATCGAATTTCGAGGCAGGCTCCCTAGATTGTGAGTGGCTTTCCTCTTCTTTTTTTCCGGTTTTTCGTCTACCGGTTCGAATGTGAAAGGAGTATTCAAGCTGTTTCACTATTTCATTTATCTACTATTTCATCTATCTTCTTCTGCCCTGTGAACCTCCGTATCTCATTCCCTAGGGCCACTTTCGCGGCGGTGGCTGATTCGATCACCTTGTTGAGGCTCTCGATACTTGACTGGATGCGGGATATGAGGTCCTGCTTCTCGGCCTTATCCATTTTAGACACCGATGCAGGGAGCCACGTAGACGATTGCCTTGACGTTCTGGTTTGTGCACTCAGCCTCTGCTCTGAGAGGCATGTCCGTGCTGAGTTCGATCATCATGACATCGGCAAGGGCCTTCATGGCGCCGACAGTGTCTACGATCAGGCTGAGTGTGTATGTCGCTTTGCTGTCTTCCGTCGATTCGAGGCTGAGCATGTCATCGCTGTCTTTCTCCCATTCACTGAGCGATGAACCCATGTCGCCTTCGCCTCTGATTGTCGCCTGTTTTGCATCGAGGCTGAGTATCACGTGGTCACCGACCAATAGGGCATCCTTGATGGCGGTCTCCACAGCCTTGATGATCATCCTCGTCTTGCTCTTGAAGAGGATCTTGGGCTCTGGGACCTCGGAATCCACGGTGTCTATTACCGGTAGCTCGAAGTTTCTGCGGTAGCCTGCTTTGGTGTTGTTGACGATGAACTTGGCCTTCTCATCAGAATAGGTCAATTTCACCCTTTCGTCTTTCCCGCTCCCGATTCTGTCAAAGACTTTGGATAGCTCAGTGACGTTGATAGTCACCTTCTTTTCAGGCACACCTCCGAGGTCGTACTCCTCGAATAATGCCTTCTGAACGGTGGTATCAACCATGAGGACATGACTGGGATCCATGGTCCGGACCCTTATCGTTTCCTCATTAGCCTCGAGAGTATGTTCCTCGCCGGCTATTTTCAAGAAGCTAATCCAGTCCTTGAACACAGAGTAGTTCTGTCCTAGTTTTATTTCCATTTTTCTTTCCTCTGTTCAATTTTATGGGCCAGAGGGAGGTTTTGACGCCTCGTATTGTTTGGCGATTGGACAGTTTCTGCAGTCCGGTTGATCTGAATCGCAAAAATTGTTATCATTGGCTTTGCAGATGTAGATTTTCTTGGCGTACTTATGTGATTTCCTCATGTTAAGCGCTCTCTTTCAACCACTTCCAGTGTTCGGGGCTGAGGCCTTCGAGGATGCCACGCCAGGTCTGTGTCCGCAAATCAAACCTCTCCACATTAATTTCTCTTCTCATACACTGGTACTGGTATTCCTGCATGGCCGCGGTTGCCTTTACTTCTCTTCCGTGGATCGAGAGTTTAACGCCGAGCTTCCTGACCCGCTCTATTTCGGGACATGATCCATGGCAGATCATCTTATCGCCCCGGGATTCAAACGGGAATGATCTGCATGTGTTTGGTCTTTTGACATAGATTTTACACTCATGCAGCTCCTCATCATAATGAGGACATCCATCTGAATCCAGTTGGTACATCCATACCATCCCGGCGATCCCTGGATCTGTGTCGGGGTGATATCTGAACATGGGTTTAATCAGTTCTGACGGGAATAACTTGATCTCGCTCGGCAGAAGCATCAATCCGTGGAGTTGGCCAAGCATGGGCCCCCGATGATTTTTGCAGCATACACCGCATCGTGTGCACTGAAACTGTGTTGTTTTCTTCATTTTCCTCGCTACTCTATTATCACCTTTAACATGCTGTCTCTTAGTCCATTCTGGATGATTCTTCCGGAGCTTCTGAGTCTCTCGACTTCCCTGTAGAACGTTGCCCTGCTGATCATTCTGCTCACTTCGACTATGTGTGTGTAGACCTCGGCTATCGGCACTTCTCCGCCGTCTCTTCTCTGCTGTTCCATGACAATGTAAAGGACTATTTCATCAGCCGGTGACTTCAGTAATCTGCTTTGGTTCGCGTAGAGCTGTATTCTCATGTATAGCAGATTCTCCCACAGCCTGATGGCTTTCTCCACGTCCTCGTCTTCAGCATAGAGTATGCCATTATCGACTTTGCGCTTGTTGAAGTTCACTGATACTATGATGTTTACAAGTCTCGCCAAAGTTTCCAGGTCTCTAAGAAGAATTAGTGGTCTCCATTTCAAGATGCGTCTGCGATGATCCGTTTCGTTGTGTTCTTTGAAGACGTCTCTGATCATATTCAGCTGATCCCCGGTGATTCTGACGCGCTTTATGCTACCCATGCCAAACGCGATAAGCTCCAATCGTCTCTTGAGGCTGTCGAGGTCAATGCCTTCCTCTGCCTCACCGAATAGGTTGAGCCTATCCACGAGTATCTTGTTGGCTGTTGTAGTTGCTGTCAATGGTATCTGTATGTCGAATCTGCTGAGGATGCCTTCCTTGAAGACGATCTGGTCTCTGAATAGTTGGTCCTCGTGGAAGAAATCTTCCTCTGGGTTGCAGGCCGCTATTATTGTGGTGTTGACGTCTATGGTTTTAGGTATGCCTTTCTTGAAGATCTGTATGCGTTTGCCATCCATGATGCGTCTGAACAGGGACATCTTTGCCCATGCTTGGTTGAATTCCTCTATGATGATGTTGCCGGCATTAGCGATGTCTATGACACCATCAGCTATTTCCTGCGAGTTACCTGGTAGCGCCACCCCCTCAAGACTGGCTTTCGTGGTTTCATCCACTACAACCATCTTCGGGGATATGATCTTCGCTATCTCCAGGATCTTCGACTTCGCTGTGCTGATGTCTCCTTCAAGTAATGTGTGTAAGTTTGCTCTATAGTCAAGGCCATTGATCAGTATTCTTGGAGCCTTAGGCGACATAATCGAATAAAGTATAAGTTCCCAGCATGCTTCCCCAAATATAACTATCTGGTTGAGTTGGTAGGCCATTTCCTCGAAGTCTGTCTTGGCTGCCGATTTTAAGTCTTGTATGAGGTCCTGGTACTGATCTATATTGGATTCCACGCTTTCGCGCAAAACGTCGACTTGTTTATCGTACTGTGTTTGCTCGTACTCAGAGATTTTCTCTGGCTGTGGCATAGCCATCGGTGGCTGAGCGAGCCGAGGATAAGTTGTATTTATGGTTTCCGCGATGATTGATATTGCGTCCTGGTCCTCCATGACGGCATTCACTAGTTTGGAGAGGGTTTCCTGTATGCCCTCTTCGCTATATGAGCTGCCGCCTGTCTTACCGACGCGAGCCGCTAAGCGGTTCAAGAAGGTGCCGAATTTGTATTTCTGTGGATAATCCTCGAGTTCGTTGTTCTCGTACCATTTGTCGAAGAAATCCTCGTCGGGTAGGTTTATGATCTCCGGCACTCCATCTGCCTCGAAGTGCGTGGTTATGTTCTTTGCGCTCTTGGCTTCAAGCAGCCCCTCATAGACATCCACTATGAGCTCTTGAAGTCTCGACTTTGGTTTGGCTGCCGCGATCTGTTCAACGTCCTTTTCCGTCCATTTCTTTGGCTTTGTTAGGTTCTGTTCTAGTACAGCTATGATCCAGTCTTTAGAAACTCCGATATCCTTGTTATTTTTCTCTCCCATTTCTACTCCCTCTTTCAGGGGCTCTCTCTTCCCCCGTCAGGTCGTGAACCTGAGAAGGCCGCGGTCAGGATTTAGGGAGAAACACCTTGGCTAGAATCCTAGACTTGGCGAGTTGGATCCAGGCTTCAGGTATACTATGCCCCTCCTGCCGCAGTATAGACTGAGGTATAGAATGGAATATATGTTTTGCTCATTTGGTTTTATCGGCGTGGTAGTTGCGCTTTTTCGCTGTCTTCCACTCGATGCCATCCCTGCTGTATTCGATCCGGTTGGAGTCTGATGCTATGACGATCACTTCCTGTACGGTGGGTTTCCGTAAGTTCGTGTAGCGGATATAGACTTCGCCCTCCCTCAGAGGATTTCGTTTGATGAATGATCTTTGCCAATTTTGACGTATCGCTAGTCCTTGGCTGGGTGGTTTGGGTTTTTGTCCTGCTTCGCTCATCAGCTTCCTGCCTTTCTCCGTAGGGCCTCTATCTGTTTCTCTGCCTTTCTTTGGCTTTAACTGGAAGTCATCCAATTTGGTGTAATCTCCTGTGGTGACTCATATGTTTTGGATAAGTCGTGAGTTCAAGATTTTCACACCGGTCATCGGCTTTATCCCCATTGATGTGATGCACTACCTCATCTCTAGTTAGATAACGTCCCAGTTTCTCTTCCATTACAAGTCTTGCTCTTTTGACATATCCTCGGGCATCGGTATTTGGATGATTCAGATCTCGAATACGGACATATCCATCCTTCATTGTCACTCCATCATAATCAGGATGGTTTGCCAATGTCTTCTTTATTTTGGTCTTTGTTTTTTCTGTGCGTTTCTTGCCTCGCCAATTATGTCCTCGAATAAATCGGCGTGGACGTCTTCTGTTATCCGTTGGAGATATGAGTTGCCCACAACCGCAAGCACATTCAATAAGTTTATCCAATAAGTCGGTCTCCGTTTTTATCGGGTTTCCGTAGCCGATTGAGAACCTTCTGCTCCTCTGGAGTGATGTGAGATCGTATTACAACACCATCATCTTCAGCCTTCTCGAAAGCGGCCTTGTCCGCATCTGCCAGTTTATCCGCTGCATCGCGAATCACTTCTTTGGTGATTAAGTCCACAATATCGCCTTCAGCAGTTTCTTCAAGCCGTGTCTCGAACTCCACTTCCTCCGGTGGCTGTATCCCCAGCATCTTCTCGAAGTCTCTGTGTTTGGCCCGGGGCGTTTTGATGTCCCGTATTTGGACGCGTCTGACTCTCTTGACTAGATTGCCTGCGATGATGGCCGCCCCCTTTTCTAGAGCGCGGATTCTGTGGATCTCCTGTTCGGGAATATAATCGATGTTGTGGGCCGCCTGAACACTTCCTGCATCTATCATTCTGAATATCATTGCTGAGTTGCATTGGCTTCTCACATCAATATCCAATCTCGTGATTCTTTGTGTCGCCACGATTGTTCCTAAACCGAATTTGGCTCCCCTTTCAAGGAGATCTACGACAGGGCCTACGGATTCTCTGGCTCCTTCTCCTTGACCTTTGATGAGGTTGGGTGCAAAAATGTCTGCTTCGTCTATGATTATTAAGATGGGCGGCATCTGAAGCAACCTTGGATCTGCGGCAGCCTGCTGGTAGTCCTTCTCTTTGGCATTCATCAATTCCTGCAGCAATTCGGCAACCCGTGAAATTTTTGTTATTTTAGAGTATCCTAAAAGATTGTACACCACGATTCTCTTTTGCTGCATGTGATTGATGAGGTTCTCTATCCTGAGTTCTTCGACCACGACATATCTCTCCCTATCGATGACTGGTAAGTTGATGAACTCGCCCTGGGGATCGATTATCAGACAAGGCACCCCAAGTTGCCCCAGCTCCTCCGCGATAACGATCAGAAGGTGTGTCTTTCCCACGGTAGTCATCCCCGCCACGAGAACATGCCCGAATAGGGGGTTGACGGGGAGCTTCACTTTGATGTTTCTCTGGTCCTCGCCTATGTAGATGTGCCCTGTCTCGGTTTCCTCTTCAGCCATGAAGATCTCCGTCATGCTGCTAAAGGGTCTTCCAAGATAGTCGAGCCAATATATATATCCAATCAGGCCTCCGAACTTCTGGGACTCTATCTTCTCGATTCTACCTAGGAATGTGTATCCTTGGCGATTAACCGAGACGAGCATCCCTTCCATGGCGTCGTCTGTGAGTTCTGCCCTAGAATGTTTGTCCGTCGAGTCTAGTATTCGTCCGATTCGTTTTTCTCTTCCTTGCATTTTCCATTCTCCTTTACTAATTTACGATACCGAAGCAAAGCATGGCTTCTCTGTTGATGGATGCTCTGAAGCACCGATAATCTTGGAACGGGTATGACTGTACTTCCACACATCCCACAGATTTCCCTGCCTATTACATACACCTTTCCACACTGAGAGCATTTATAGAGTAATCTGGTGGCGTATCTTAAAGCACGTTTGGCTAGGATTTCAATGCGGTTCTCCTTGCGCCTGAGCTCAAATTCCTGGAATTTAATTGAGTCATAACTATAGCGATTTCTGCGTTTTGTGACTAAACCTCGCATCTGGAGAGATTTCAGGACGTCCACGATTCCTTCTCGCTTCACCTGCAGGCTCCAGTCCAGCTCGTCCACCGTCATAGGACCCTCCGCTAACATGCTGAGGATGACGTTGTGTGGTGACCTCAGCTGAATCATCGCTTCATTAAAGAAGGGATCCTGTGATGCCTGAACCTTCGCCATCAGCCGTGCCCTGAGATCCGGCCGTGCTATGGTCATCTTCGTGAGGAGGAACCATATAGAATCCCAATTATTGAGGGATGCCTCATAGACGTATTTGCCTCGTAACTTACTGGCATAGCCGCTAAACATTTGTCTGAAGCTAGGCCTCAACTCCTGGGCGATAAGCCAGTTGTACAGCTCCTCCGCGAATTTCTTGATGTATTCCTCAGGCAGGCCTGTTATCCTCAGGCAGACAGATAGGGCGAGGTTCCTCTTTTGTGCACCGGCTCTTGATATAGAGCTCACCCCGTAGCCTCCATTGAGCAATCCGGCGATGAACATGGTCATACACTCATCGTCTTGCTTTATCCACTCGGGGATAATGGGTTTCCAGTAGCGGGCAGTTATCTTTGGGTGATCGGTTCGGTAGTGGTTTGACATGCCGAATTTCTCTAGTATCCGGTACTCTGGCCACCCTAGTCCGGCTCTGCTGAGCCGGCTTGTTCGCATGCCTTTGGTCTTTCCTGATGTCGTTATCCGGTCCTGTATTCTGTCGAAGTATCTGAAGTTGATGCCGATTTCCTTGGCGTATTCCTGTCCAAGTTCCAGTACAGGATTATGAAGTTTGAACGCCATCTCGATTGATTCATTTGTGGCCCTGGTGCTAGTTGCTGGATCTCTGAATCTTATGCTTCCTGAGCTGTAATAGAGTCCCATGAACCAGGCCCAGTATTTGTTAGCGGTTATTGGAAGTCTCTCACAGTTGAGGATTCGGTCTGAACTGGATGAGACTTTGATGCCCGTTATGGCTCTCTCCAGCTCGGAGTCGGAGATGTCTACGCCTACTCTGATGATGGGGATCATGTCCTTTCTGATGAAGGGACCGAATGTTTTTCCTTTCCGTTTCGGAGTTCCCCACAAACGTTCAGAGATGCGATAGGATGCGTAGAAGTATTCTTTCTCTTTCTCGGTCATGCGGTCCAGGGTTCGTTTTCGTAGAGTGCTACGGTACCAGTAGACAGTGTCACCATGTCTGCGTCCCGATCCATCATGGGCCCAGGGTCGATTGAGTTTATCCAGTTGTTCTATCAAGCCATCGTGTAATCGTATCTCCCATTGTTCCGGGATGTCTGCTAAACCGAATGTTGGTTTTTCCATGCCTCTGCTCACACGTTTTAGGTCAGAGGGAGAGTAATGAACTCTCGTTAGGATTAGGATTTCTTAAGTTTGGCTATGATGCCATGCACTTTCTCGGCTATTTTCTGGGTTGTGTCCCCGTAGCCGTAGGTGATCTCTATCCTTCCCTTCTCTCCTGTTGTGTAGTCTTTCTTCAATCCCTTGAAGTGTAGACCAGAGTCCTCGATCAACTCGATCTCGATGGTGTTGCCGTCGACGCTCATCTTCTGCACGTTACCAGGTAGCAAAGGTATCACGATCTCTTCGATGTAGACTGGTGACCGGAACTTCTCAGCGAATTTCTCAGCCTCTTTCTCAGCCTCTGCGTCCATCTCTTCCCTCCGTTCTTGTTCCTGCCGAGCCTGTATGTTGGCCACGTCTTTCGGTGTTAGCGTCAGGGTCTCTGGGCCCGCATCCACTTTGAAGCCCATTTCCTCAGCCTCCTGCTTTAGTTCGTAGAGTTTCCATGGTTCCTTTGTGTCTTTGTGCCACCTATGGTTGCAGTCGTTGCATGATAGTTGGTTGCCTTCATCGTATTGAGCTTGAGTAATATTCTTGCTTCCGCAGGCTGGGCATGGTCCGTAGGCGTTCACCAGGGCCTCTACTTCTTTCACCCTCCCCAGAAGCTTGGATACATATTCCTCGGCCTCCTCGATTTTGCTGATGCCGTTGTATCTGCTCTTTCTTCCTTCAATGATTTTCTCAAGCATATCTGCCTGTGCTTTAGGGAATTTAGATAGCTTCTTCACTGGTGTAGCAAAGCCGATGGGGATGCCCTGTTTCTCGAAGCGTTTCTGTGTCTTCTCAGGTAGGCTGAGTAGAGCTCTTCTGCTGGTTACATAGGCCTCGCTTTTCCCCAGGTGTGTGGCAACGTCTTTGATGCTCATCTTACCCACCACGAGCATATCGTTGATTGCACGGGCTTCCTCCCATGGGGTGAAGTCTTCTCGGAAGATGTTCTCTGACGCCGCTAATAGCAGGGCGTCACGGTCTGATACGTTTTCGCGGATGTCTTTATACAAGTCATCCCAAGATACTCCGCGTAACTTCTGATGGAAGTATCTCCTAGAGCCAGCAAGGAGCTCAAACCTATCCTTCAGCTTTCTGAACACTATTGGCTGTATCTGTCCTTGCTCTAAACTGTTATACAGTAAAGGGTCAAAGACAAGGTCATCCCTCCACTTGGATATTTGGGGATGTAAAACAACTTCAGGGTCCTTCAGCTTATTGATACTTAGTTTGTCTCCTGGCTTTGGTAGTTCTTTTGGCATATCCTCTGCTCGCATTTTTAGGCCAGAGGGAGAGTGGTGAACTCTCGTCAACTATCTGATCTTCTCTCTCCAGTCTCCCGGTGCACAGTTGTAGAAGTAATAATGGTAGATGTTCAGGGTTCGTAAGTTGAGGTTATCCCCTGCCGCCATCACGCGCCTGATGCTATCGCCAGCAAACTCAACCATGAAATCTCCCGCGTATGAACTTGGATTGTGGTATTTCTTATATGCTCTATGTATCTGCCGAGCTATACTCGCGGCCTCGTCATCAGTTATGGGGATCCTTCTATCTTGGCTGTATTCTATGACTTTGGGTATGATGTCCTCAACGGTTAATGTCTGGTCTTGCCATTTGTCTGTAAGCTGTGCTGGATGTGTCTTGCTCATGTCTTTCACCTCTGCTCGTATTTTCGGGTCAGAGGGAGAGTGGTGAACTCTCGTCAATGATCATGATCAAGTATTCGATCATCTACTTTGTCTTTTGCCTGAGATTATGAGAATAAGAGAATAGCGAATCCGGGCGAAATTGGTGGTTTGGACCTGATTCTGGGGATGCTATTTCTCGAGTTGTTGGATTTCCTGTGTTATCCTAGCTATGGTCCTTTGCTTATTCCTTTCCCTCTCTTCGGACGAGAAGAATTTATTGGGTTCGTCGAAGTGCGACCAATCGGCTGGCACAGGGTCCTTCAACACATCGTTGACAAACACCTGTTTATGGGCCCTCTCTTCCGCATCCTTCGGATCATAGGCTAGCACAAGGATCTCTGCTGTTAGTTGGTAAATCTGCCTGTTCTTTGCCAATGCTTAACACTTCCAGATATCTTTGACTGCTCGCTCTATCAGTTCGTCGATGGGTTCGAAGTGCTTTCCGATCCACTCGGCCACCTTTTCCACTTCACCTTCCAATAAAGGCCGGCGAACATGATGGTCAAACACCCGCTTGATATCCTCATAGGTAATGATGTCAAGCGGTCGTGGTAGTGGTTTTACCCATAGGGCAATCTTGTGTCCTGTCGAGCAGTGCAGCCGTAGCTTCTGGAAGGACTTGTCCTCGACTTCTACCTCGATACGGTAGATCTCGCCGAGGAGCCCGTCGCCTCTCACGTCCTGGATGGACACTCTGCCAAGAGGGGCATCTATTCCACCTCTCTCGACGGGTATCTTTTCCTGGACAAGTATAGAGAACTCTTGGCCACCTTCGCTGTTTATGCGTCTGTTCTTCATAGGTTTTTCCTCCGCACACATTCATCGGAGGATCAGTTGTGAACTGAGATCACGTATGAAGATGGACTGTGCCGAGTAACTGGCCTGGCTCTGGTGCTTTACTGAATGCGGCTGCCACTCCAACATGGAAGATTCTGCCCTTCTCTACTTCCTCGAACTCGACTGTCATCTCCCATTCATTCAGCTTGACATTGAACAGCTTGGCTTTCTTCTTGTCAGCAACTTTCTCGTCGCCTTCACCAGCTGTCAGATCGTCACCTCGGATGATAACTGCGGCACTATCCGGGTAAAGTCCAATTGTAGCGCTGTGAACAATCTGTTTTCGGAGTTTATCCAAGATGTCTTTCTCTGTGTCACCATATACGGTGATGGTTGTGCCTCCCATAATTTTCACCTGCTCACGTGTTAGGTCAGGTGTCAGGTAGTGAACCTGAGAAGGGTCTGCTGTCCCGCTGCTTTTCCTTTGATGAACACTTCATCCTCATTTGCCTTGAAGAGTTTCAGTATTCTATCATCCTGGGCCACCAATTCGTTGATGTAACATTGATGATTCTCTCGATAGTTGCCATCCTTGTTAGCTGGAGCGTCGACGTCCACATAGATCAGAGAGTAGGCGAACAGACCGTAGTATTCATGACGTGCGATATAGATCACTTTTCCGCCTGTGCTATAGTTTGTATCAATGATGTCTCCAACAAAGAGGAGCTGGTCCACTGTCTTCTGCCCCGGTGGAGTGCGTCTTAGCAAACACCACCCTGAGGGGCTGCTGCTCTCGCAGGGAATCCGGGCGGTCCTGTCATCTAGGATCTCGGCCTTCTTGTTCTCTTCGTCTAGGTAGCTGGAGAGTCGTTCATATTTAGGGTTTGAAGGTCTTTGTTCTGGTTGGGGTCTTCGGAAGGTGATTCGTCTTTGGGGGGTTTTGTCATTTCTGGGCATATCCATAAATTTCTCTAAACCCGTCTTGGGTTGATCCCATTTGGGTTTGAATCTCTGCACGGCTTCTTTATCTAGGTAGTGCCATTGTGGTCAGAGGGTGGGTAATGAACCCACTAGAAAAAAGATGGAATAGCGGGGATTAACTCAGGATGAATCCAGGTTATCTGTGGTGGGGTGAAGCTGGTCTTTGAGCCCTTGTCACGTCTTGTCTCGTTGACAAAGGCGGTCGCTTCAGCCAGTTCCTTCTCCCAGTTCTCCTTGTTGAAGGGAACTCCGTAGCCACCAGCCTCGAAGCCGAATGACCACCAATCCCCAAACACGAGGTTGCCTGTCTGCTTTATAGTGTAGCCCTCAGCTCTACCTCCCCTGAGGTAGAGTTCGCCGCTTATCTTGAGATATTCCAGCTTGTCCTTGTCCTCTGCCTTGCCCTCTACCGATGCATAGTAGAAGCCTTTGTAGAGGCGGAAGGTGCTGATCTTCTCGTGGCCTTTTATATCGAAGATGATCGGGGCATCGGCCTCTGGCACATCTCTGATTACCTTGAGTTCCTCGAAGTCCTTGAGGCTGTAGTTGGTTACGTTTTCAAGATACTCGTCCCTGACCCGGAAGTATTCCTGTAGTCGGCTGGTTTTATCATACTTGCTCTTGTATGCGACGAGTTCTTTGACGCTGGGCAGATCCTTTATGCCGATCCAGATTGTGTAATCGTCTTTGGTATTCGGGAGTCCGTAATCATATAGTAGGCGTGAGCGTGAGCCTTCTGAAAATAGCTTCCACAACCGTGATCTACCTGCTATCAGAAGCGTGTAGCAATTCTTGGGTTTCCTGTTCTTGACTATGAAGTAGCGAATCCATGTGTAGTCATCCTTGTAATACTCGCCTTCAGCCTCGATCTCGGTATTGTAGAAGTCTGGGTGCGGCTCTGTCAGGCTGGTCTCCTCAATGGTCCCTTGGAGCGATAGGTGGTGGAGGATCTCTTTCGCTTTCCGGATATAGGCCTCAGCCTTTTCCTTCTCCTCCACTAATGGAGCCTTCATTTTGTCCCTCGCATCGATTATCCTGGTGCGTGCCGAATGGAATTCCTCCTCCAGCAGTCGGATGCGCTCCTTGATCTTCGCATCAAACGCCATCTCTTCTCTAGTGGCCCTGTTTCTGAAGAGGCTGATCCCTTCCTCTAGGTCTGCTAGTTTGTCCCTTGCTTGGATGTAGTCCTTTGCTGTTATCTTCATATTTTCACCTGTACGCTTACACCAGGCGCCGGGTAGTGAACCCGGGTTATTCCTTCTTAAGTAGTTTCAGCAGAACCGTGAACTGGCCGTCGCCGCCATGCTTATCTAGGATGAGAACACCTTCAGGCTTCTTCTTAGGGAAGATCTGTTCCTTTAGGTATCTCTCCCAATCCTTGTCCGACACTACGTAGCAGGGATCGCTCACCCACACCTTACCTGAAGTTACCTTCAGGGCGCCCTTGCCTTCGACCGCCCCTTGCCAGCTGTCCGGCATTGACCACTCCGCCTCATACTCGCCTTCTTCTACTGAAACGCAGTGTGACGGCCTTCGTTTGAAGCCATAGGGTTGTTTCCCTGGCTCTGATCTCAGGTAGTGGTCCGGGTCGGCGATGACGATCACGCCCGAATCCACGGGTATGCTCTCAAATCGGTAATCCATTTCCATCCCTCCGCACGCATTCATCGAAGGTAGAGTAGTGAACTCTATGATGGTTTACTCTGTCCGACATTCAATCCAACCGTCAGGTTGTCTAAGTTCTTCGCCGCGTGATCATAGACCTCTATCTTGACATCGATCTGACTGCCATCCTTTGGGAAGTTCTCCACTCCTATCTCCTCGATCTTCTCGGTGCTTCTCTCGAGGATCTCATCGAATGAATACATTGGGAGATCCAGCTTGGCTGCTGCGGGCAATATCAGAGTCTCGAAGACTACCTTGAATCCTGTCTTCTCCTCAGCCGTCATGTTCTCCTCATGGACCTTGAAGATGTAATACATCTTGCCCCCACTCGGATCCTTGCGCTTCATCTCGAAAACGGGTCTCCCTTCCTTGTTGCCCATGACGAGGCTCGGGCCAAGAAATTCGACTCCTTCGAACTCAAACATCGATCAGCCCTCTTCGACTAGCCAATAGTCTCCATAGGTTTCGTCTGGGAGATCCTTAGCCATCTTCTCGAGGGTGTCAAGCATCTCTCTGCGGGTCCGTATCCATTCCTCGATGCTCATCTTCATGTCGGCCAAGCACTTGCATCCTTCATAGATGTTGTAGTAGCTTTTCTTCCCGTCTCTGCTCAGGTTTTCCTCAGCCCACTCGTCTATCTTCGTGAGCATCGGGTGTTCATGCCACTCGATGAGTTCGTCTGTGTCTGCTCCTCTAATCGGTCTAACGATCGACACTATCTCACTCTCCAGTATTCCATTTTCTCACCCACGCTTTCGGTGAGCTCGGAGTTGCACCGGGGTTACTTTCGAGTCTTGTTCCTCCTCTTCGCCTTCTCATCTTTGACCATCCAACAGCGTTCCAAGGTTACTAGTTTTGGTATATCACAGCGTTTTCCCAGACAGTTTACCTCTGGCTCATAAGGGCATTTTCTTACTTCACTCATTTCAGATATACCTCCAAGTCCGTCTGCACATAGGGCTGATGCAGTTTCTCGTACAGATACCTCAACCTTCTGGACAGTATCGGCCTAGGCCCCAGGCACTTGGACAGGTACTGATAGTAGCCATCGGGGTCGGTGGCATAGTCTCTTGCCACGGGTTCCACGACTTCCTTCAACACCCAGGCGTTGTGCTGGGCCCTGAGTTTGAAGGGCTTCACCTCCCACTGGTTTTCGTTCCAGGTGTCTCGCCATTCCGTCATGTTCATTTTGCCGATGGCGAGGAAGCGGTCAACACTCATGCCATTAAGCGGGTGTGTAGAATCCTGCAGATATTCTCTCAGGATACCTATTCCTTCATCGTCAATCTGCTTGTTCTTCGTCGAGTAGCCTATGTTGAAGCTGCTGTGGCCTGTGCTGTGACCCCACAGATAGATCTCTGCCATGAGTGCTTTGATACGCCAGGCCGAGGTGTCTGTCCAGCTGGCACCGGACATGAATATCTGGTGAATCATGTGTGGGCTGGCGCCACCCAGCATGAACACCCCGTAGTCCTGCTTCAACAGGTTAAGCGCCATGGCGATCCTATCCAGGATGATCGTGAAGCTGACCCTGTTCTTGGTCGGGGTCTTCTCTTTGCTGATCAGTTCACCAACGGGCGTCGTGGCCGTGGCTGCGTATGTGCCGACTGCAAGTTTCTCGCCAAGCGGTCCCGTTGTATTGGCTATGAATGTGCCTACAGCCACTCTCTTTCGGTTCGGATTCACGGCTGCTCCACCGTCAGCTCCTACAGCTGAGGCTATGAAAGAGCCCACTGCAACGGGTTTTCTTGACGGCGCCGCCACCATGGGCGTGGTTTGAGGTATCTGCATCCCAGCATCAACACACCCTGGGGCCGGGCTCGCCACCGCGCCTTGTTTCACATGATCCTTGTAGTAGTTGTTGTGTGTGAGGGCTTTGTAGGATCCCACCGCAAGTTTATCCCTCTCTTTATTGGCGGGGTTATCTGTGAATGGCAGGTAGTTCTCGCTATTGTGGAAGGCCTTCATGCTACCTACGCCGAGGCTCTTTGGCTTGTGTGGGTTGAGGTTACCCATCGTCCAGACGCCTCGAGTTTCTGCGGCATATGTTCCCATCGCTATCCTCGCTTTATCCGGGTCCGTTAACAACTCCAGGTTGTACTTCATCTCTTCGAGGTTCCAGCCATGAACCACGGGAATAACCCAGGGCAACTCCTCAGCCATCTCATAATAATATCCGGCCGTTCTGGTGATGAGCTGTCTCCTCGTCTCCGGTGCCTGGTCGAACCTTGGTGGAAGATCTAGCTGGATCGGGTAGTCTTTCTTCAGGACCCCGATCCTCTTGTATATCTCAACGGTTTCCTTGGCCGTTGCGGGGACCTCTATTCCACAGGGCAACATCTCCGATTCCGCTAATCTGAGCTTCCCCATGAGGAACTGAAAGCCGCCACTGTCTAGGCCGGCCGTATGTCTGGACGTCATGCCGTAGGATTTTCTGAACCCATTTGCTTCATCTGGTTTCTTATAGAAATCCGATACGGCGATCATGATCTCTTTGCTGAGCTTCACTACGCTATTGCTGCCTGTCCTACTCCTCGCTTGATCTGTTAGAAATATTCGTATCTTATCTTCCATAGAATCACGGAAAAAGGTTTACTTGGTTAAGCTCTCCAGGAGGGCCTTCAAGTCTCTCTGCTTGATCGTCTTCTGAGATTTGCCTTCGATGGTCGACTCGTAGTGGATCATGTTCTTCCCCCGCTCGTCTTTGAGCATCGACGGGAACCTTATGACGTGGTTCTTGGTTTCCTCGAAGAACTTTACTGTAACCTCGAGTGGTAGTTCCACGGGCGTATACGGTTCAGGTGTTATGATCTTTGTCACATCTGCCACATTCGCTGTAAGCAATGTATACAGTTTCTTCACCTCTATGTCATTAAAGCCTGTACCAACTTTGCCTCTGTACCGCAGACTGCCATCGTCCTCGAGCTTAGCGAGGACCAGACTGCCGAAGGTGCTTGCCCTGTCTCCCGTGCCCTCTGTGAAGCCGACGACCTTGAGTCGCTCGGCATCCCATTTCTTCACTTTAAGCCAGCTCTTTGATCTGCGTCGCTCGTAGGTGCTATTGAGTCGTTTGAGGATGACTCCTTCTTCACCCTGGGCTATCACGTTGTTGTAGTAGTCTCTCTTGTTATCAACTACATGCGGCAGCCATTCCACATGGGTCTGTGGTGTTTCCTCTATGAGGTCCAGGAGCATTTCCTTTCTCGACTGGTAGGTATATCCCGTGGTGTCCTTTCCGTCCAGCTCAGTGATATCGAATGCTAGAAGGATGATCGGATACTGTGCTTGGTAGAGCCGTATCTTTGCGGGATCCTGTGTGCTGCAGCGTCGCTGACTGCCTTCGAACCAGGTCCTGTTGTTCTCATCGTAGACCACGGCCTCCCCCACGATCTCGAAGCTGCTTGCGGAAAGAACCTCCAGCGACTCGATCAAGTCTGGCAGACGATCAGTGTACTCAGGTATGCCCGTCTTCTTGGGGCGCCCGAATATCTTGATCTTCCCGTCCGCCTTCTTTGCCATGACGTGGGTTCCATCCGCCTTCAACTCCGCGGCCATAAGGGGATTGTCCAGGTCTTTCTCACTGCCTGTCTCACATAACATTAAACTACTCATTTTTCATTTCCTCCTTTTTTCTTCTTTGTTTGCCATGACATTCCGAACACAGAGTCTCAAACTCCCTAGGTCTGCTATAATCCTCATGATGCCTTGTTAGTATGATATTCAATTTGAGGAGTTCTTCTTTCGTTCGTAGACATTCTTCACAGTAATCTTTCATTGGCACACTCTTTGCTACATTTCTAACATGTGCGCCTTTAGCCGCATAGTCTTTATAGTATTCCGGGTTCTCCTTGTAATACTGTCTCTGCCTTGCTTTCTTAATTTCAGCGTGCTTTTCTCTGTATCCCTTGTTGATCTTGGTTCTAAGACAGACTTTGCATTCTGATAGATAATGTCCATTAGCCCGTTGATAGAAATCTGGAAGAGGCTTAATCTCTCCACAGGTCCTGCATCTTCGCAGCCCTTGCTTAGCGAGTTGCTGTTGAGATCCTGCCTTCGGTTTGGTCGTGATGTGTGTCCTCCCTAGCCTCCCTAGGGAAACTTGCTATGGACGATCCCTGTCAACTTAGCCCACAGTTGTTCCTCGGTGAGCTCAGCATAGTAGAGCCGCCGGTGGCCACCTTTGCCCGTTGTCTCGGAGAAGGCCAGGGCACCCTCCTCCACCATCGCATTACAGAAGTTGATGATGGATGCTCTGCTGATGCCCCGGTACTTGCTTTTGTTGCGGCCCCCGGTACTCTCCAGCTGCTTGTTGACATGGATCCACACGTCACGCGAGGATTGCAGGTTATCTGTGTTCCAGAGTAGCTTCATGGCGACCTCTTGGTAATCTTTGAAGAGCATCGCCAGCCCCTCTTGGGACAGGTCCACGGTGAATTTTGTTTCCATGTTCTCCCTCCTTTTTACTCGTTTGCTAGCCATTCAGCTAAATTAGCTGAGATCTCGGCTGTGTCTACGCTTCCCTCTCGGAAGCCCTGCTTATGCAGCATGCTCTTCACGATCTCGATGTTGGTTTCGATCCAGACGTGGGTTGTAATGATGGAGTCCTTGTTGTTCTGATTGTACGCCGCCAGCTCCTTGGGATAATCGTGTATGAAACGGGTGTCCCAGAGTAGCTGCGTATGTGTATCCCCACATTGCATGAACCGGAAGACGATGTCCAACCCCTCGACCTTCACCTTTTTGTCGCCAACCTTCTCGACGGCTGCCTCGTATTGAGCCTCCCGCACTCCGGGGTAACGGCTCATGACGAGGGCTTCGCCAAAGTTGGTAAGGTAGTCTCTCCTAACGAAGATCAGAGGAATATCGCCCTGCTTCTTGATGATGGTCCGCAGTATCGAGCAGTTGAAGGGCCACTCCTGCAGCTCTCCGTTATGCTTCTTGTTGACCCACTCTATCAAGAAGAGTTTGATGACGGCGTCCTCTTTGGTCAGTTGGTTCATGACGTGCTCTGGCACTATGATGGGCGGTATGTAGATTGGCACTTGGATCATTCTTGTGACTCCTGCGCTCCCTCTTTCGCCAATGCCTGTACCATCTGCGCGAATGATGCTAGTCGCAGCGGCTTCTGCTCGGCCTGGATGGTTATCGGGACCTCGCCTTCCGCCGGCCTCTTCATCGCGTTGAGGTAGGCTATATTGGATTGGCAGCACTTCATCACTAGGACGAACTTCTCCGACCCATCCCTCTCTACGATCCTCTTGGGCGCGATCAGGGCTATGTACTCCTGAGTTGTACCCGAGGTGAGATAGATGGGTTGGATTACTGCCATCATCTCCTCTGTTGGAGACTTGGGATCGCTTGGATCTGCTGACCAGTTGTTGAGCTGGTTCGCTACCTTCCACAGCGCAAACCTGCCCACGTCGTCCTCTGCGTAGACCTCGTAAACCATGTCGCTTGCCTGCAGCATCTCATCCCAGTATATCCTGGGCTGGACAGTGGACTCGTCGATCTTGAAGACCTGCGTGGTGTTCGTGTATGGGAATTCATCCAGCACCTCAGTGCCGTCCTCCTTGACGTCTGCCACTTGGAACTTCTTGACTTCTCCACCGGCCCTGATGGCTCCTGCCGCGTCGATGTAGACTCGGCTGTATCCATCTAGAGGCTCTTCCTGTGCTGCTGCGAAGGCTATCGTTAGTATGTCGCTGAGTTTGTTCTGAAACTCCTCCTTAAGCCAGGACTTCACAGGGACCAGAACGCCCTCCCGCTCGAAGCGGTTGACGACATTCGTGGCGATGTTCTCCTTAAACTTAGGAGTGGTTGCGGAACTCACTAGGGTGACCCGGTCCTCCTCCTTTACTCCGTATCGGATTGCGGGTTGGGGTCTGATGTTGTCTGCCTGGATCTTCTTACGCTTCACTTTGATGTAGTTGTTATCGAAGAGTATGTGCATACCAGATAGTTTTACTGCTGTCATTTTCTCACTCACCTTTCGGTGTTCGCATATTTAGGCCACCGAGCGGCTTTGACACCGCAATGAGTCTATACTGTGGTATAGAACACTGTAATAAATAAGTTACTGTAAGCGCTGGATTTCGGTTACTTCCCTATATAACATCTGCACTTCTCGCAACCTTCACCCTCTTCCTCCAACTCTATGCGCTTGGGGCATTCGGTTAGGGCGTTTGCGACGGTGAAGCCTTTGCTGCAGAAGTCGGACTCTTCTACAAACTTGAAGCGATCCCCCAGACCTGGTATCATGGACAGCTTGCTGCCGCTGTCCCATTCGATGTGGTGCTCATTCTCCTTGGGGTTGGTTTGCTTCAGTAGGAATAGGTAGGTTCCCTTGTCTCCTGGCTTGAGCTTTGTGTAAGGATCGTCAGTGTGTACGAGTTCGACTCGTCTACCTTTATCCGCCTCATCTAGTATTGTCGATCTATATGGCAAATTTATTTCACCTGTTACCCTGGATTCGCTGGATGTCCCGCGTTATCCGGGCGATCGTTGCCTGCTTCAGCTTCTCCCTGTCCTCTGGAGTCTGTGGGAAGTATCTGTTCGGCTCGCTGAGGTGCGACCAATCAGTTAACTTTGGTTCCTCTAACAGGTCGTTGATGAATACCTGTTTGTGTGCTGTCTCCTTCGCATCCTCTGGGCTGTAGGCTAATACAAGGATCTCTGCTGTTAGTTCGTAGATCTGTTTCTCTGGCATTTTCTTTCGCCTGCTCGCATACTTCAGGCGCTAGGTAGTGAACCTAGAAATTGGTGGAGTGGGGGCGAGGAACCCCATTCCACCCACGGATTCCGCAGTTGGGAGGCCTCCCAAAACAGAGGGAAATCGTAGCGCTGCTACTCTTTCCACTTCTTGTTAAATTCCTCGCTGGTGTATTTGAGGCCCTTGCATTGCTCATATGTGGCGTTCAGTAGCTGCTCAATGTACTCCGGGAAGTAGTATACGGCGACGTCAACGAAGTAGATCCCGAAGTCGTTTGAGGGGTCCTTGGGATCACCTACCTTGTATCTTGCCCTCTTATTGGCATACTCCGGATACTCTGCATGGAAGCTATTGGTCATCTCCTCTGCCTTTCTCTCAGCATCTCCCTTCCGTATTATGCGGAAGCGGCCATCTTTATCGGAGGCCTCTTCGCATCGGAAGTCTTGAGCCCATGATTCTACCTCATGGTTGATCGTCCGGATCATTGTTATGCTCTCGAAGGCCAGGAGTCTGCCGTCCTCGAACTTCTTCAGTGTCCACCATTCATCGCCGGCGTTGACCTGGTTGATGAAGGCCAGGTTCTTGTACGTGAATCCCTGTCTGATGGACCAGTTTCCGTAGAGGAAGGCACGCTTCAGCTCCTCGATCGTCATGCACTCGTAGTATGAATAGGAGTAGTCATGGTAGTCCTGGTAGGGGCCCATGAGGCCGCCCTCCTCGAAGTCTATGCCGCCGTGTTTGAGCCAGTCATTCTGCTGCTGCTTCTCTGTGAGCTCCTTTTTGGTGAAGAACCTGCTCTTGAATTTCCTGTTGTTGTCCAATGGCCATGGGTCGTACTCTTTAGCTGTTTCCATTTATTCACCTGCTCGCATACTTCAGGTGCTCGGTAGTGAACCGAGTTAGGGTATGAAGCATGGGCGGCTGTTAACGTAGGCCATCAGCATGTTTTTGGTTGCATTCCCTGTGCGCTCCAACTCTTCCATCAGGTCCTCGAGTTTATCCAGCTCAATATATGAGAGGATTCTATCATAGACCTGCCAGATGAAAGGTGGCCCGGCAACTAGGTTGCTTGTCTTGTAGATGTTGATGCCTAGGATATCCGGCGGATGTGCAAAGTTGTCGACGGTATAGACCCACTCGAGGTCGGTGAAGTTCTCCGTGAAGACCTTCTCGACTTCGTGTCTCTCCAACCTGAAGCATTTGTTAAGGCCGAGAGCCTTAGTGATCTCCTCCTCTGCCTTCAAGGGTTCACTGATCCTCTGCACGTTATCGTATTTCGCTAATTCTCTGATCAGTTTCACCCCCAGGCCGAATGGGTAGCCATCCATCTTGGCGTAGTATACTTGCCATGGGCTATTCCAGTCCTGGATCAGGACCGCTGCGTGTGTTGTCATATCTAACTCCTGCTTAGTTTTTTAGGCCAGGAGTCGGGTAGTTAACCCGATAATATGCACTCGTCGAATGTCTTGACCTGTTCCCAGGTTTCCTTCAGCGTGGTATATGGCCATGCCCGCTCGGTGTTTGAACATCTGTGAGCAAAGAGATTTTGGTCGATGCTGAGGCTGGATATGCCCTGTCTGCAGTGGGTGCCCTTAACCAGTTTCACTAGGCAAGCGTCAATCCAGAACCTCTCCCTGTCTTCCTTGATGTACTCGAACATCGGTGCCCAGTAATCGGGCTTCCTCTGTCTCTTCTCCACCGGCTTCTTCAGCAGTATAGTGAAGGTGTCCGCCTCCGGCGTCAACTCATTAAGCAGCTTGAAGTGGGCAAAGTTCTCGTAGATGTAGTTAATGCCAATCGTCATAGCCTGCCCACCGTAGAACTTCAGGGCCTTCTTCAACTCATCGAAGGGCAGGGCGCCGGTCTTTCGTATGGCTCGGTAGTGCATCGCGCTGTAACTGACATGAATCCTGTCCGGTGGTATGCTGAAAACATGCCTGGTCGTGGGATTCGTGGTCACAGCCACATACAGGCCAAGGCTCCTTGCCTCCGCCACTGCGGAGTCGATCATGCTGTAAAGCATGGGCTCCCCGCCTCCAAAGGCGACCGATCGCACCCCGCCCAAGGCGAGGTCCTTCAGCAGCAGTGTCAGATCCTGAAGCCTAATTTCCTTCGGCTCCCGCTTTCTGTAGAAACATCCATCGCAACCAAGGTTGCACTCGGTGTTCAGCAGTATGTGGGCAGTAAGTGGCTTGGGGTTATCGAAGGGTATTCGGTTAATGCATTCATGTGGTATCTGCATCATTTGCTTAACGCAACCACCTTTGCCTCGAGGTCCTGGACTTTTATATCTAGGAATTTGAGCATACCCAGCATGTAGCTGAGAGTGGCCCTAGTCTGGGGATCCTTGATCTTCTCGGCCATGCTCAGAGCAATGAGATGGGGATCTTCTTCGACCATCGTTTACTCCTCGTTCGCCTCTATCTCTTGGCCTATGAGCTCGGAAAGCTCCCGGCAGTGCTGCTTGTAGCTTATGTTGCTCATCCACCAGTCCTGGTTGCTGTAATCGACGGTGCTCTCTGCGAAGTCGGCGGTGATGTAGTCCGAGCAGCTGTGGTCATTGGAAAAGGCCCAGACGACCCCAATCTTGATGGAGTCGAAGGATTCCCAGGGAAGAATCTCGGGAATGACTTTCATGAGATGCCTGAACCCCGTTAAGCCAACTGGGATCTTCCTGTCGTCTGCCGCGTCCTCCGAGAAGTAGAGTCCTTCCACCTTGTGGATCTTGGCATACTCGCCGGTGGCCAGTTTCCTTGTCGGGGGCTCGTCCTTGCTGTAGGAGCCACTGAAAACCGAGTAGTCGTCTGACTCTAGGACCGTGTTGCTGCCATTGTAGACAGTGATGCTTGTTATCGACTTCACTAGCTTTGATTCTAGTACCTTCAGCACATCGTCTAGCATTACCTGCCTGTCGCTGTAGTTTACCACGTGTGGATCGGCTGTGCAATCCACTGTATCCGGTCGGAAGTATAGTATCTTCATATCTTTTTCTCCCGTTCAGTGTTTAGGCCGGGAGCCCGCGTTTCCGTCGGGTCGTTTGCCATACTTTAGACCTACCTTTCCGGAGTCTATCAACGTTTTTCTAAGCACGGCCTCCGCGAAAAGCTCGGGGCAGGGCTTGATGCCACGCTGTCTGTGCTTTTGGCACTTCTTCCATTCGCTGCAGGTCACTATGCCCTGCTGTTGGGCCGTTAGAATGACTTCTTTGTTGACTAGATGGCATTTTATTCTCTGCTTCGAGTAGGAGCCATGAGAATCCGGTGGTCCTATGGTTGTGAAGGTCTGGATTAGGCTCATGGTTAACCGCCTGCGTAAAGCTTCCTTTCTCCGTCCTTGAAACGTCTTCCCTTCTCGTCGTAGGTATACTCTTCCTCTGTACCTACGTATTCATCGAAGCATTTGTCAGAACAGAGCCCTAATTTCAGTTGCTCGCGTTGATATGGCTCAGCGTCAGGGTAGATTTTCTGTATTGGACGAGGATCCCGTGGATCACGGGCCTCGAGGTCGGTTTCATACTCTTTTCCACAGTTGGGGCATACCTTAATCGACATTCTATCTGCCACCTAACATTGGGGTATGGCGCCGCACAGGACGTGTCCACAGTTCATGCACTTGCACTCGGCGTCTGTCATCCTGATGTTTGTGCTGTCACATTCGGGGCAGTGTGTTGCGCTGCTTACTGTGATGGTTCTCGGACCCTTCGGGGTCATTACCTGCGCGGTTTCGTTTCTGACATATGGGCATCCCATGTTACTGAACCTCCACGACGCTGATGTATTCAGGTAAGATAAGGACGTGGGCAACCTTCTCGATTGCGGCCATCAGTTTGTCGATCTCGTGATCAGTTATCGGCGTGCTGATGTAGATGCGGATCTCTCTCTTTGTCGGCACATCTATTCCTCCTTCTCCATGTCATCATAGTCTCCGAGAACATCGACGCCGGTGACCATCTCTTCAGCTATCTCGTCCTCGAGGGCATAGTAGACTGCGCCATGGAGCAGGGTGTTGACATGCTCGCCGTCGACGATGTTGGCCTGGGCGATCTTGTCGATCACGGGCCACTCGTCCCTAATGGCTTCTTCAACCTTGTCGATGATGTGTGCTGCTAACTTCTTGTTGTGCGGGTTCATGGTTACTCCTCTTTCGGCCAGTCAGCCGGTACCCACCATCGCCAAGCGCTGGAGGGTGTAAAGAAGATGATGTGCACACAGTCTTTGGACTCTCCGATTTCCTCGGAGTGTGTATTGACGTCCACTCCTTTGTACCAATCATCCTCGTCGACGTCCTCGGGTACTGGTATGTCTCGGTTGGAGAGAAGTTCTTTGGCATAAGCAATAGCCTCATCTCTGTCTTCAGCTTTGTAGAGTCGGGTTTGCCCCCAATCGGGAAGCCCCCCATCTACAGGCAGTACTAGAAATCCCTCATATTCTGGAAACAATTCATTCACCTGTACGCGTTCACCAGGTGCCAGGTCGTGAACCTGGGTTATGCTTGACTATGCTCGTGGACAGTAACGCTTATCGGAGCAGCCTAGCGGAGCTGCTCCGCATGGAGCATCTTGGCAGGTCTGGTCCTCAAAGATCTTCGGCTCCTCATCTATGTCTCGGAAGATGTAGTCTGGATCGTCCAAGGCGGAGTCCTGTTCCACGCTGAGTAATGGGACGTCGCCGTCTTTGATCTTCTCTAAGATCAGTTTCTCGGCTTCGTCGAATTTCTCAGCCTTCACAACGATGTCCGCTAGGGCGCCTCTCCAGTACGTCTTACCTTCTTTCGGAGATTTCTTTGAGCGATCTTGTGGCTTTTCTGAGCTCATCATCGGTCATCTCTTTTATCTTTTCTGTGGTGAGGCCACTATTTGTATCCCATGCTCGGCGATAGTAGTTGACATAGGCTTCCTCTAGCTCTCCTCTGGTCATGGTGTTGGCTCCTCTTTCAGCATCTTGACGAACTGCTCTACCTCGTCGTTGAGTAACAGGCCCTTCCTGTTCATGCTGTGAGCCAGCTCAACCATTGCTAGGTCCGTGGTTTGATCGAAGAACTCCTCGTTCCCGATGTTGCGTAGTGGCTCCAGTTGTTTGAAGCCATATTGTATGGCTCTGGTTAGGAGCCTCGCTTGGTCTTGGTTTATGCTCATCATGATTCCCTCGTTATGGTTATCAGAGTATCCTCGCGCTCCAGGGCCTTCCTTACGCACTGCAGGACCTCTTCGTGGGATATGGCTGTGCTCTCGGATCTCTTATCCTCAGGATTCGCTGCCACTATGCTCCATGTCTTCAACTTCAATCTCCTCCTCATCACTGTCGGGCAGGCTCTCGATCTTTTTGAGCAACCTCTGGAAGGTCTCGATCTGCTCCTCTGCCCAGTTCCTGGCGCCGGTCTTGAGGTCGTTGATAGAGTGGGCATCTGCGTAAGCCTCACTGAAGAAGGATCCCTCGCACTGTCTGTCTAGCTCGACACGCACAAACTCATCCAGTCCCTGGACGGCGGGGTGCTCATTCCACTCGATCTTCTCTGGTTTGTCCGGTGTATATTCGGCCATTAGTCATTCCTCTGTACGCATTCACCAGAGGGCGGCTTTTGACACCGCAGACTGTCAGGAAAGCTTCTCTGCTATATTTGCCTGCTTTCTGGAAAGAGCCTGTATTCTCAGGAAAATTATGCCCCGGGGCATAATCCGAAACCTGAAACTAACTGGTAGGGCCGAAGTAGTCGTAGATGAACTTCTTCTCGGCTAGGTAGACGGTGGGCGGATCCGAGGCTCTCTCTCCTTCCCGCTCGATTAGCAGGGCATGGGTTCCCTCTTCCTCACTGCTGCCTAGAAGCGGGGCAATCTCGTGGTTGTAGAAGACTTTGGGGTTGAGCCGTTGAAGCTCCAACCACACAGGCCAGTTTCCATCTGCCTCAAAGTAGCCATAGGTAGTCCGGTAACCAAACATCATCTCATCTCCGCCGGGGGTCCAGTAGAGCCAGAAGATGTATGGGTAGCCTATGTCCTGCTCTATGCCCACAGATTTCTTGAGGGATTCCCATGAGCCGGCCTTAAAACCCACCAGCTGATCGGCATGGATGTGTAAGACCTCGCCTGTCTGTTCATCGATCTCGATGATGTGTCGCCGTCTAGTGGTGAAGGTCTTGGCGTGGTAGTCGGCTTGGATCACTGACTCTATTCCCACTATCCCGACGCCCAACCACAGGAAACACCTGCTCCCGATCCTCATCGGGGCGCTTAGGCTATCCTTCTCGCCGCTTCTGAGAATGGCTAGACGTGTCAGGTCAGCTAGAAGTCGTTCACGTTGCTTAGTCATCTTCGGTTTCTTTGGCATTAGTTTCACCCGTACCTATTTGGGTTGGGCTCCGAGCCGCCAGTACCTGTTGAGGTGGGCGGAGGCGAACCTAATCCAAATCTCATCTGGCAGTGCATCATAGTCCTCTTCAGAGTAGACCTTAGCCTTCACCATGTCTGTGTGGAGAACTGACTTGATGAGAACATCGATCTCCTTCAAGGCTGCGTCGAGTGTCGGGCCGAAGCCCGGGTTCTCGTTTCTGAGGGCATCGATCTTGTTGTATGCTTCAGCGATTCCTAGTAGTCTCTGGGTTTCCAGTAGCTTTGCATCTATCTTCATCCTTATCACCTGTACTCATTCACCAGGTGCCGGGTAGTGAACCCGGTTAGTAGGATCTAAATCCTTTAGGGACCTCGTTTGGCATCAGGCTTCTGGTCGTGTGCCATAGGGCGTTATGCATTTTGATAACGTGGTTTATGAGGGCTAGTGTGATGTCTTTAGCCACATCTTTGTCCTCATAAGGCTTGTAGGTGTAGAAGTTTGAGCCGCGCTCCCTCACCGGGGCCTTGCTCCAAATGAGGCTATACATTACCCCACTGCCTAAGACGTAGACACGTTCTATCTTCTCGAGGGGATAGACGTAGTATCTGTTCTTTCCTAAACCCCTCGAGGGTGGTCGCCTGACGATCTTGACGGCGCCATTAGCACAGCCAGCTCCATAGGCGTAAACTGTATCGGACATTTCATCTGCTCCTTTGTTACTTCAGTTCTGAACTGAGCAAGGAACTGAGTGTTGACTCGATCAAATCCTCATCAGCGAATGAAAAATCCCCACTCATAGGCCACCATGTCTGCCCGTCTCGCCAGAGATGAACCTTGTCACCTCCGATGCCTTTGGGGTCCATCGTGGCTAGATATTGGGGGTTGGTCAACTCACCGTTTGTTCTGTGTTTCAGGACATGCTGGGATTGGTATATCTCAGTATGTTCCCACCCTGGTTTTGATCTGAATGTTTCAAGCAGCTTCTTTAGGAAAGCCTCATCCCGCTCAGGATATATCCATGTTGGCAAGTCATCACCTGTACGCATTCACCAGGTGCCCGGTAGTGAGCCGAGGTTACACGGATTTCGTTAGCCTATAGTGGTTCTGAGAATCCTCATATTTCCTCTCCACGAGGTCTGCCCTTAGCATCATGGCCAACTCTGCTCCCGTGATACTTGAGCAGCCCCGCCGCTTGAAGTTGATCTCATGCGTCGTCATCCAGTCGCCGCTTTTCTTGAGGATCTCTATGATCTCTTCTCTTACAGACATGTTATTCACCTGTTCACATTCGAGTTAACCCGGCTCCCCGATGTTTCCATCGGCTGCAGGATGCTGCTTTACTCCGGGTTGTCCATGTGGACTGTCATGGTTTCTTTAGCATTTCCTCGACCCAATCCTTTCGGACAGCCTCAACGAACTCGGAGTAGGTCTGCTTATTTCCTCTCCTCACAGTGTCATTGTAGGCCTCAAGTGTTTCCTTTTTGTGCATAGGATAGAGTCGGGCCCACTCAGCCTCGAGCTGTTCCCGTGTCTTTGTCACGCCTTTCTTCCATCCTTACATCTAGCGCAGCCGAGCTTGTTCTTCTTGTTTTTGGGGCAGCTGGGATAGTGTCGGCCTTTCTTACATACGATCAATGTGGTCATGTTCTCAGCATCATGCCTCCAGGTCCGATGAGCCATAACTCGTAGCCATCCCTGAATGGGCCCACCGCGAATTGTGCTTTACCGCCCTTGCTATTCACGATCTCGTAGACCTTCACCTTCTTCACAGGCTGGTCTCCGAAGTGCTTGGCCATCTCAGGCATCATCTCGGACAGCGCAGTTGTCATCTCCTGCTCCTCTACGAAAGTAGGCTCTCCATCCCTGCTTCCCGTGGCAAAGTAGACACCCATCTTTATGGCTGTCTTCTCCGTGGGATATGTGGTTGTCATGATCTTTACTCCCAGTATGGGCTCCAGTTATAGGCGATCCTGTTGTGCCTTACGATCTCCCTGCGGTGCACGTGGTTTCGCAGCTCCTCCCTATTGAATAGGTGAACCCACCAGAATCCATCAGGGTCGTCGCTGAAAACGGTTATCATCCTTTGCGCCTCTCCTGGAACTCGAGATCCATGACTGCGTCCAGGGCCTCATCGCCATCCGTGCTCTCTGATAGACTGGACAAGAAAGCGTCATTGTTTGGCCTCCAACGGGTCTTGTCCTTGCACCCCAGAGGGTCCGGTCGGTAACATCTGCCATCCTTGTAGTCTGAGCAGCCTTCATCTTTGGCTTTACAGATGTATATGGTTTTGCCTTCACAGGAGGGGCAACCGATGCCCTTAATGAGCATCTGATATTCGCTAGGGCTCATATCGTCGCCGTGCCTGGCGCCATAGGCATCCCATGGCTCGCCGCAATTGCGGCAAATGATGTCGCCCATTCACTTTCCCACCTGTTCAGCTAAGTAGTCTGCGAGCTCAGCCAGCTGGTCACAGACCATCTGGAGCAGGCGTGTGTTGCTGATTTCTATGGTATCGTCGCTTAGCATTTGAGAGAATGCCCTAAAGGTTTCCGCTCTTTGTTTGAACTCTTTTTTGTAGTCGGTCATGCTTTCACCTGTACGCGTACTCCAGGTGCTCAGTTGTGAACTGAAGCTTTCCAATATAGACTGTTTGGAGTTACCATCTCAACTAACTCTAGTTTACCGCCGCATTTAGGGCAGTTTGCGAATACTCCTTGAATAAGGATGTCCTCAAAGCCGCATTTAGTACACCTAAGCAGAGGATATTGGGGCTCTTGCGCCATAGTCACCTCACCCTGTATCCTGTGTAGTTGGCCCAGGCTAACAAGTCTTTCTTGAGCTGCTTCTGCTCGGGCGTCCGGGCCTTGGCGTTGCTGAAGAAGTAGAGGACCTGTGTCTTCAACCCCTCTTCGGGTGTTGCCCCGAATTGGTAGGCTGTGTTCTCCGCTTCTTTCATGGCATTGAAGTAGGTCTTAGCATATGGGTCCATCTTAAACCCCGCCTTCATGATGAGCTCCTGTATCTGTTCTGCGTTGTGTATCTCGGTTACTTCCATGTTTTCACCCGTTCACTTCTTTTAGGGCCGGGTGCTCAGTGTCGAACTGAGTCATGGCTTTCACTATGGCCGGCGATATCTGCAGATTGCTGGGTTCCTCATCCTTGACGGGCTTTAGCCGTCCCTCTGCGACGAGCTGGACTATCTGATCATGCGCCTTCACGATGTCCTCGGACTCATTGCTTCGATAGTAACCAAAGCTGGTGGCGCCATCCTCTATGGTTGTGACCCTTTTCTCGTTTTCAATCTTGAATATCATGGTTTCGTATTTCCAATGGATGTCGAGTAGATGATCGGTTAGCACCAAGAAGATGCTCACAATGTCATCGGGCTCAGGGTCCTTCACAAGTTGGACGGTGTCAATTTCCCACTTCTCTCCCTCTATTTCGACGTAATGGTGCCTCAATGCCATTGAATGTAAGTCCGTGTCCTCGGTTATCGACATCCTTGTTACTCCTTGAAGGGTTGCTGTTTCTCCTCGAGCTCTTGGATGGCCTTCTCTTGTTTAAGCCACCAGATCTTGAGTTTGTAGCATTTGCCGCTGCAGTAAGGCTTCTTACATTCCCTACAAACCGGAGGTTCATAAGGGTCCTCAGGACTACCGCCTATGCCTACGCCGAATCTGTGGCTGAAACTCATTTCTCCTCTTCCTCGTCGTCATCCATGGCTCCCGTATATTCCATGAC